>OFFL01000062.1_pt1 | contig 116614 bp, 99 predicted proteins | sample 1521391 | NCBI WGS metagenome assembly OFFL01 (sample SAMEA3504082, study PRJEB24116) | mouse gut metagenome | biome: mouse gut; feature: mouse-associated habitat; material: faeces | place: Denmark | collected 2011
TTCTGCCGCCGATGTTCAGTGCGTTGGCCGATTTTTCCAAAGTGCACGAATATTCGTGGCATACGCCGGGGCATACCGGCGGTACCGGTTTTTTGCGTTCGCCGGCCGGCCGCGCCTTTTTCAACTTTTTCCGTGAACCGATTTTCCGTTCCGATCTTTCGATTTCGGTGGGGGCGTTGGGCTCTCTGCTGGATCATTCGGGACCGATCGGCGAAAGCGAACGGTACACGGCGCGGGTTTTCGGCGCCGACCGCACCTATCATGTGACGAACGGAACCTCAACTTCCAACCGGGTGGTGTTGATGGCGAGTGTAACCCGTAACCAAATTGCCCTTTGCGACCGCAATTGTCACAAGTCGGTTGAACACGCCATTACCATGTCGGGCGCCATTCCGACTTATATGGTGCCGACCCGCAACCGTTACGGCATTATCGGCCCGATTACGCCCGATCGGATGACGCCGGATGCGGTGCGTCAGGCAATTGCCGATAACCCGCTGGTGAAAGACGGCATGGATACCACGCCGGTTCATGCCATTATCACCAACTCGACCTATGACGGGCTTTGTTATAATGTCAACAAGGTCAAAGAGTTGCTCGGGCAGAGTGTCGACCGTCTTCATTTTGACGAAGCGTGGTACGGTTATGCACGTTTTAATCCGATGTATAAAGGGCGTTTTGCCATGTGTTGCGATCCCAAAGACGACGACCGTAAGGGACCGACCATGTTTGCGACTCAATCCACTCATAAATTGTTGGCGGCCTTCTCTCAGGCGTCGATGATCCATATCCGCGAAGGCCGTAACCCGATTGATCATCAGCGCTTTAACGAAGCTTTTATGATGCAGGCCTCAACTTCGCCGTTTTATCCGATTATCGCTTCCAACGACATCAGCGCGGCGATGATGGACGGTCCGGGCAGCCGGGCGCTGACCGACGTTTCGATCCGTGAGGCGGTTTCTTTCCGCCGTACGCTGGCGCGTCTGAATGCCGAATTCAGCGGTAAAAAGGACTGGTTTTTCAAAGCTTGGCAGCCGGATTTTGCAATTGACAAGGACAGCGGCAAGAAAATACCGTTTTTTGAAGTTGCGGAAGAAGATCTGGCAACCGATCCCGAATACTGGGTACTGCGTCCCAACGAGGAGTGGCACGGTTTCGGCGATGTCGAGCCGGGTTTCTGCATGTTGGATCCGATCAAGGTTTCGATTGTGACGCCGGGCGTGGGACCGGACGGCAAACTGGAAGAACAGGGCCTGCCGGCGGCCGTAGTCAGCGCTTATTTGGACAACAAGGGAATCATTGTCGAAAAAACGACCGATTTTACGATTCTGTTCCTTTTCTCGCTGGGAGTAACCAACGGCAAATGGGGAACGTTGCTTAACGCTTTGTTTGAGTTTAAAACCGACTATGACGACAATGCGCCGTTGAGTCGCGTGCTTCCCGGACTGGTAAACCAATACGGCGACACTTACCGGGATATGGGCTTAAAAGATTTGGCCGACAAGATGTTTGCGGCAATGAAAGAACTTGGAACCACCCAAGCGCTTGCTTCGGCATTTTCGGTGCTTCCGCATCCCGATATGACGCCGGTGGAAGCATATGAAAATCTGGTGCACAATAATGTGGTTTCACTGAACTTGGATGAAATTGCCGGCAAAACTCTGGCAACCGGCGTGGTTCCGTACCCGCCCGGAATTCCGTTGATGATGCCGGGTGAAAACGCCGGTCCCGCCGACGGTCCGCTGCTCGGTTATCTTAAAGCCCTGCAAAGCTTTGACCGTAGTTTCCCCGGGTTTGGGCATGACACTCACGGGGTCGAAGTTAAAGACGGGACTTACTATATTCTGTGTATCAAATCCTAAGCGAATTCAAAGCGCCGGAAGCATTTCCGGCGCTTTTCTCATCCGTCAGGCTTTTAGTTTATTTTGCAACTTTTCAAGAAAGATGCGGGCTGCCGGTGAAAAAATCTGATATTTTTTCCATACAATGTCGAGACCCGATTCCAAAGCGGGCTCAAAAGGACGAAAGCACAGGCGGGCGCTGTTTCGCGTATCGATCAGCTTGTCCAAACTTAAGACGTATCCCACTCCCTGTTCCGCCAGCAAAGCGGCATTAAAAACCAAGTTATAGGTGGCGACAATGTTCAGGGCGGCAAAATCTTTGCCGAACCAGGCGGCGAATTCGTTATGAATGGCGGTTTGCTGCAAAACCTGACGGGAACAAATCAGCGGCAGTTTGACCAGATCTTGCCGGGTTACCGCCTTTTTTTGAGTCAGCGGGCAGCTCTTGGGCATAATGGCGCCCCAAACGTCTTTAACCGGCAAAGAAAGAAAATCGTATTTTGACAAATCGGTCGGCTGAATCAAAATGCCGAAATCAAGCAGCCCTTTATCCAGTCTTTCGGTCACGTCTTCGGCGTTGCCGCTGTACAGATGACAACGTATTTGCGGATATTGCGATTGCAGTTCTTTGATCGTTTCGGCGATCAGGCGCATGCCTTCGGTTTCACCGCCGCCGATATAAATATCGCCGCCGATCGTGTCTTCGGCCGAGCGGAGTTCCGCTTTGGTCTTGCTTACCATTTCAACAATTTCTTCGGCGCGCTTTCGCAAAATCATTCCTTCGGCGGTCAGCGAAACGTTGTGACTGCCGCGAATCAGCAATTGTTGCCCCAACTCCTGTTCCAGTTCTTTGATCTGCCGGGAAAGCGTCGGCTGGGTGACGTTCAAAACGTTGGCGGCGCCGGTAATGCTTCCTTCGCGCGCAACGGCCAAAAAATAGCGCAATACTCTGAGTTCCATGCCAAAATCTCCTTTGTTGCGCTATTGTATTGTGTTGCGCCATGCCTGTCAAGCATGGCAAAATGTGCCGGATAAGCATTTGCTATTTTAAAAAGAACCGTTATATTAACTAAAAAACAAATTCGGCGGCGGTTGCGCATGCGGATAAAAAACGGAGACTAACGGTGAAAAAAGGTATAAAAATGTTTTTGTTTTTTTTAGCGGCATTAATGATCCTGGCGGGACTTGGCGGTGCCTGGGTACTGCGGGAAACGGGGGCTTCCCCTTCGGCGGAAGAACTGAGTTCGTATCAAAAACTGGCTTATTTTAAAGACGGCGAATTTCAAAGCCCGGAACCGATTCTCCATGACTTTGGGAATGTTCGCAACGGTCCGATAGACTGGCGTTTTTTCCTGACGCGTTCCCGTTTTGCCCCCGCTCGGAAGCTGCCTAAAAAGCATTTGTCACGTCAAGATTTTGGTTCGGTTTCTGCCGATTTTGCTTTTTACTGGCTGGGGCATTCTTCGGCAATCGTCGAAACCGGCGGCAAAAGAATTGTTTTTGATCCGGTGTTGGAAAATGCGGCGCCGGTGCCGTTTGTCGTTTCCCGTTACGATGAAGCGCCGCTGAGCAGAAAAGAACTGCCCAAAGTTGATTATATTGTCATTACTCACAATCATTATGATCATTTGGAACGCAAGACGGTGCAGGCGTTCGGGGAAGGGCGCTTTATCGTTCCCCTGGGAGTTGGCGCGGCTTTGCGCAGCTGGGGAATTGACGACAGCCGCATTGTTGAACTGGGCTGGGGCGACGTTTTCGAGGACGAAACCTTGCAAATAACTGCCGAGACGGCGGTTCATTATTCCGGACGCGGGTTGGGGGATCGCAATAAAACATTGTGGAATTCGTATGTGATCCGTTCCGCAGACAGCAAAATCTATTGGGCCGGAGACAGCGGTTACGGCGCTCACTTTGCGGAAATCGGCCGCAAACACGGCCCCTTTGATCTGGCGGCGATCGAAATTGACGGTTGGAACACCGGTTGGCCGAATACCCATATGTTTCCGCATCAGGTGGTGAAAGCGGCGCAGGATCTGCATGCTGCCCGGATCATTCCCGTCCATTGGGCGGTGTTTGACCTTGCTCTCCATCCCTGGCACGAGTCAATCGACATGCTGTTGGAAGAAGCGCAGAAAAATAATGTTCGGGTTCTGACGCCGATGATCGGCGAAAAGATAAATATGGACAGTATTACCTCTCCGTGGTGGCAAGAGCTGTCGGCAGAATAGAAAAATTCGTTTGCTCTTGCGGTTAAAAAGAACTAAAATACAACCCGCCGGCGGTTGGCCGGTGAAGGAATTTGAAAACAGCGGACGATCGGAAGACGGTCGCGATGAAAGGTAGGAATATGAAAAATGACGGTTTTATAAATTTAAGCAACGATTTGGCCGAATGCAAAATTTCTCTTTGGAGCGCCAACCTGATATCCTATCGTCCCAAAAATCAGGATCATGATGTTTTCTGGCTCGGAGATCTTAATAAATTTGATAATATTCACGCCATCCGGGGCGGCGTTCCCGTCTGTTGGCCCCGATTTGCGGAAGAAAAACTAAACGGCGGGCTTCCCCGTCATGGTTTTGCCCGGCTTTCCGGTTGGGCGGTCAAGAATGTGTGTGCCGGTAAAAATTCGGCGGAAGTCGAATTATCTTTGGTTCCCGACGAAAAATACCGCGTTAACGCCGTCGCAAACTTGCGGATCCGCCTTACCGATAAACTGGAATACCGCCTTGAAACAATAAATCACGGTGACGAAGTCTTTGAGTTCAGCGAAGCGCTGCATGCGTATTTTAACCTCGGTTGCCGTGACGAAGCCGAGATAAAAGGATTGTCGGGCTACCGCTACAAAAGCTCGTTGGACGGAAAAACCTATACCCTGAAGGGAAATTTGAAAATTCGGGAAGAGTTTGACGCCGCTTTTCTCAATCACCGCGGAACGGTGGAAATTATCGATCCGGTGTTAAATCGGATCATATCGGTCGAAAAAAGCGGTTCCGACACGACGGTGGTTTGGAACCCGGATAAAGATCTTGCGGAAATGAGCGAAGGCCAGTATAAAAAATTTGTTTGTGTGGAACCGGCAAACCAGGGAGACAGTTTTGTCCGTTTGCTACCGAAAGAAAAACATCAGATCGCGATGACGGTTCAAATAAAAGAATTAAAATAGCCGGGCGTCTTTCTGCCGTTCGGTCGTTTGGACGGGCCGCAGGCCGTTTGTGCAGAGAGATGAACTTCGGACGGTGCGGGATGAAATAAAAAAACAGTCCCGGAATAAAAACCGAGACTGTTTTTTGTAAAAATAACTTCTAAAAGACGGTACAGCCTTTTGGCCTTAATACCGACTGCCGACACGTACGCTGCCGCCGGCGTCAATGTCACCGGAAACGTTCCCCGAAACAGTCGAACTGCCGCCGGAATCAATGTTTCCGATTACATTTCCGTTAATATGGGCGCTGCTGCCGCAGTTAACGTCGCCCTCGACCTTTCCGACGATGCTGGTGCTTCCGTCGCAATCAACTTTGCCGGTAACGTCGCCTTCGATCGACAGGTTGCCGTGGGTGACATTTACGTTTTCCACTTTGCCGATAATCTTGATCTCAAAGTGCTTGGTGTCCTCTCCGGATTGTTCTTCTCCATCAACAAAGACCTTGCCGTCGATGATGGATAAATTGTTGCCTTTGTAGGTCTTGCCGTTGACAACGACCGTCGAGCCTCCGCTGATAACACAATTAAAATGTTTCATCTGAAGTTGTTTTTAAGTTAATAATATCTAAATGTTTTTTTACTGCAAAATTTATATCATACTGTATGATTTTTGTAAATAACATATTTTTCCTGTCTGGTTTTATGTAGAAAGCGCAAATTATTAGCCGTTTTTTTACTTTTGCCGGTTATGCTTTTTCCCTCAAAGATATGAAGGATTTCCTATGTTTCAAACGTTATTGACGGCTCTTCGTTTAATTTGGATTTCAGCCACCGACAAAGATACCAAAATCCGATTGATATTCAGCTACGTTTTCGGCGTTTCGCAAGGCGTAATTGCTTTTTTCAGTCCGTTTGCGCTTTCGGAAATGATTAAACAAATCTCGCAAAAAAATATTGAGGGAACGTTATTTTATTTTTACCTGATGATTGCTTTAGCCGTTGCCGTGATCGTTTCCCGTTTTGTATGGCGTTTCGGCTGCGAACAAATTACCCGGATTTACCGATCAATCTGTGCCGCATATATTACACTAAGATTTTCGACAAATCTTATGACTGGCATTTGCAAAACAGTGTCGGGTACTTTTCCACCGTATTAACCAACGTCTGCAAGATGATGGAAGGCTGGCTGTGGAAAATGCCTTATGATTACGTCGGCAGTCTGGTGATGGCCGTTTGTTTTTTGATTTACACATGGACGCTTTCTTTTTACCTGTTTCTGTATTTTGGAATTTCCCTTGGTTTGATGCTTTGGATCACGCGCATTTTATATAACCGCCGGATTAAATATATTGAAAATTACAGCAAAAGCTTTGTGGCTTACGGCAAAGTCTTTATTGATTTTTTATACAATATTCGCTCGGTCAAAAAAATGAACCTGCTCAATTTCGTAAACAAAAAACTGGATGAACGGGGCTCAAAGGTTTTTGCTTCGGGCATAAAAATGATGCATTACAATTCTTTTCAATACGGTTTTACCGAGATCTTTATTAACGCCTTGTTTTTGTTTCCGATCGGTTATTATGTTTTTCGGTTTATAAAAACCGGGCAGGGGGTTGAAGTCATCGTCATGATTGCAGCCATTCAGGGAAAAATCGCTGAGCTCGGCCGACAAATGATGGGGTTAATGACGGAATTGGCACGCACGGGCGCTGATTATAAAATTTTGGCAGAATATTTGGGAGACGATGCCGTCAAAACCGAGATGAAACGAAATATTCGAAAATGGCATCGGATTGAATTTACGAATACCTGTTTTGAATATGTTAAAGATGGCAGCATTTTTACGCATCAGGTGGCAGATTTCAGTATCTGCCCGGGCGACCATATTGCGGTTACCGGCAAATCGGGTGAAGGAAAAACCACCTTTTTAAACTTATTTACCAATCAATTTCATGTCACAAAAGGAAAAGTCTGTGTGGACGGTATTGATTATAAAGAGCTGCCGCCGGCCTTTTTTGACGATCATATAACTTATATATCCCAAGACGTCGAACTCTTTGACATGAGCCTGTACGACAACATTGTCATGGGCAAACGAATCTCCCCCAAAAAGCTGCAGAAAATTATCGACGGTTGTTGCTTAAACGAATTGATTGAGAGAATGAAGGGCAATCTTCATACCGACATCGGTGAGAAAGGCGTTAAGGTTTCTGCCGGGGAAAAACAGCGTATTTCATTGGCCCGCGGTCTTTTGTTAGACCGGGATGTTTTGGTTTTGGATGAGATCACCGCCAACCTGGATCCGGTTACCACTCAGCATATCTGGAATTATATTTTCTCCGAATATGCCGACAAAACGATAATTGCGGTTTCGCACGAAAAAGATTTGCTGAACCATGTAACGCGCCGACTGGATTTCAAAAAAGGTATCGGAACGGAATTTAAGTAACTGCCGCTCTCGGCCTTATCGGAGCAAGATCGGATGAAGTGCCGGCAAAATATCGGACTGCAGAAAAAAGTCCGGCTTAATTTAATGAAATATTTGATATAATAATAAAATAATCCTAACCCCCGCAGACTTTGCACGGTCTGGCACCTTGTGATTTTGCTTTGTCTTTGGTGGTTTTAATACAGTTCTTGGTACATTTTTTAGCCCATTTGCAATCGGAACTATGATAGATATATGTTTTTACATTCATTACCACCGGTTTGTCATTAGCGGCCAAAACAGGCGAAACCATAAATAAAAACATCAATAAATAAAGTATTTTTCTCAATTTTGACTCCGGATTTTCTTGTAAAGGCTTTCCCACCCTTGTTATGGTTGACACTGTCAACTTCAACAATCAAAAATCTATTATTATTTTTTAAAACATTTTAATCCACCGACTGAGGCTTCTTTAACTCATAGTTTGCAAGAGTGCTCCTAAGTTCATACCCGACAGCTCTATAACATTTATTTGACGGTACATAGTCAAAATCAGTAAATATCACGGGAGTTTTACCAATGTTCATTGCATGTTGAGCCAAGAAATGAACCAACATCTTTGCATAAGATTTTCCGCGTTCATTCACATCGGTTATAACAAGACCGGTTCTTGCATATTTTTCTGTAATCCTTATTCTGGCCAGAGCAACAATTTTATTATTTGTATCTCTCCAAACTTTATTGAGCGGATTGTTGATAAAGCTTTCCGCGTCTGAGACAATATTTTCTTCTGTACCCACATTTTCACCGGTTTCCTTGCCAAACAAAGCAATCAGTCCGGCAACCACCGAGATTTCTTCCCGGGTTATATTGTCGGCACGGCCGACGTATTCAATATCGTTGAGATTTTTGCATTGATAGGCACCTAAAATCTTTTTATTGCTGTTATCAACCTTATTGCGGGCGTTCAAAAAATTATAAAGTTCCATCTTTGACATAATTTTAAAAGGATTGTTGTTTTTAAATTCGCTGTCAACAAAATGAAATACTCCTTCATAGTCCTTAAAACTGTCAGCAGTCCAGACAATGACAGGATGTTCGGGATCACTGTTGACAATAATACAATCCCGGCCGTTTGAAAAAATTTTAGGCGTGGGGTATCTAACGATATTTTCAATAATAGAAATCATCACGTTAAAGGCTATTGCATCTTGTAAAAACAGCTCTGATTTGAATATATTGTCATCACGTTTGATTTTGTTAAACATATCCGTTCTCCTCAATTCCATGAGAGTAATTTTATAATAATTTTTTTAAAAGAAAATTTTTTGATGCCGGAAACTGACGACTTTGTAAAATCTGGCCGGAGACCTCGGGCAATTCTCGAACCCAATATAATAGAAAACGGCGAAAGATAAAATTATTTTTTTGCAATTAATGAAACGTAAGCATTCGTATTGCCGTCGGTATTTATTTCTGTGCTTTCGCTGATTTCTACGATTTCGAACTGAGTTGCCAATTTTTGCATGTCATTTGTAGAGAAAAAATAATTGATGGGATTTTCGGGAGTTTCTCTATAGGCGTTTTCCGAAATTTTCTCGCCTCTTCCAAATTTAAAATCTTTTGTGGATTTATTTTCTATAAAAACAAATCCTCCAACGGGTAAAATACGATACAAATTTTTGAATATTTCCTTGATTTTATCATCATTGAAGTAATGTAACGATAATCGTGCATATACACAGTCAAACATACTATCGGAGATTTTAGATAAGGCTTCAAATACATCCGCATGAATGGTATTCAATTCCGGAATCTCTTCTTTAAGCAATTTAATAGCCTCGGATGAAATCTCTAATGCCGTTACATCCAATCTTTTTTGTTTGAAGAAAGAGGTGTCTCGTCCACGTCCCGAACCAATTTCTAACATATGATGTATCTTATTTTTTTGTATAAAAGACCACGCTTTTCTTGCAAAAGAACTTTCTTGTTTCTTCTTATTCTGACGACCTAAGTTTTTAATATCCCAAAATTTTTCAATTTCTTCTGTTGTGTCTCTCATTTTAATCCTTATTAGTTTGAAGATGGCTGAAAATCAACCACTTAAAAATGCTATATTTGAACTCGCCCAAAGTCAAGATAAATATAAAAAACGGCGTTCTTTTGCCTGCCTTTCGTTGGTAGTCAACTTCCGTGATATTTACTGATTTTGACTATGCACCGTCAAATAAATGTTATAAAGCTGTCGGGTATGAACTTATGAGCACTCTTGCAAACTATAAATTAAAGAAACCTCAGTCCGTGGATTAAATAAAGAAGCTAAAGTAAAATATTTAATATGTTATGATTTATCTTGAAAATCGGAACTTGGTATTATAATGTGACGCAAGGAGAAAAGCCATGCCGTTAAAACAGTTTTTTATAAAAATAAATCAGACTTTATTTTCAGAAAGCATTTTAAAGCTCTTTTTTTCCTACAAAGGAAGTATAGCCCGTATTCCTTATATCACTGCCATTCTTTTACTTTGGGCAATCGAAAAACTTTGCATTATAAATTTTCTGACATTTATTTTTGTATATCTTTTTTTAATATATTGTTGGGCTGCTTTGATACAAAAGCGTTCCCGGTCATTTAACAGTACGGGAACATGGTATATTTTTACTAATTTTCTTTTTATTTATACATTATGTTTAATTTATGGCTTGGACATGTCATTTTTCCCGGCAATAAAAGGATTTGTATATCTGATAGGGAGTATTACCGTTATTGCCAATTTGATTTTGGTCATGAGACCGGCCCAAAAGGAAGTTGACAAGCAAAAAAGAAGTTTTTTAACACATTTTCCTGTAGTTTTTACGATTTTGGCCTTTGCCGGAATTTTTTTAGTGTTTGAGTTAAAAGACAGATATATGCCGGATACCAACCGGCCGGCTTTTCATTTGGGGTTATCCATAGGCGAAATATATCGCCATACGTACGGATATCCGGAGTTTTGTAAAGCACAGGGATATGAGATGGTTAATTATCCGCTCAAAGTACGAGAAAAGTTTAAGAAGGAAATAGAAATAGCTGAAAATGACCAAATGGCTTTGTTGGCAAAAGCAACAACTAAAAACTACAAGTCCATTCAAGATTTTTATACGGATGAGGATGTTTGGGGCAACCGGAAAAAGCGTCTAGAAGTTCCAGCAGATTTTTTTGAAGCATTGCGACAACGGTTAATCCTGCTTGAAATTGCCGAAGAACGGCAAATTGACAAAGAACAGGTAAAAGTAACCAAAGAAGATGAAGGGAGGGTAAGTTTGAAAGACGCCTGTAAATTTGTTGATGAGGATGCGGAATATTTTGTTTCATCAGATTGCCCTTTTAGCTATATCTTAAATTATGCCGGGAAATATTCAGATTGCGGTACATACTTTAATACTAAAAGGCAAGAATAAGTTTTAGCCTGATAACTTTCCGTTTTTTGAGAAAAGAAGTCGTGTGTAAATGAAATTTTCATTATATGACATCAATGTCACTTAATGGAAATACCTCAAAAGTTAGCTTGCGTATGTTTTTCTTGTCAAAAAAATCTTGGAAAAACTTGCTTTTAGAGAATTAACCCGATAAAATAAAACAATTCGTTTATACCAATAACTTTAAGAGATTGTTTTATGGAACAAAATTTAGAAATTCAAAAGATTGACGGCAAAAGTATGGATATTGAGGCTGCGGAAAAAGAAAAGCTGAAAGCCGTATTTCCGGAGTGTTTTGCTGAGGGGAAACTCAATATTGACAAGTTATTGAGCCTGTGCGGCGAATATATCGACAATGACTTTGAAAAATATAAGTTTGAATGGAAAGGCAAGTCTGAATGTTATCGCATTGCCGGAAAACGCTCAACCGGCACTTTAAGACCTTGCCCGGAAGAAAGTGTTGATTTTGATAAAACGAACAATCTCTATATTGAGGGTGATAACCTCGAAGTTTTGAAACTCTTATAATCAGCCTACTATCGCAAAGTCAAGATGATTTACATTGATCCGCCATATAATACCGGAAATGATTTTGTATATGAGGATGACTTTAAAGATCCGTTGGCCAAATACAAAGAAGTTACCAGTCAAACGACCAAGTCAAATCCTGAAACAATGGGGCGCTATCACACAAATTGGCTGAATATGATGTACCCGCGTTTGCGCTTGGCGGCAAACTTACTCCGTGATGACGGGGTGATTTTTATCAGTATTGACGATAATGAAGTCACTAACCTCCGCCGCTTGTGTGATGAAGTGTTCGGAGAAGAGAATTTTGTAGCACAAGTTGTTTGGCAAAAAAAATATGCTGCTACAAACGATTCAAAAGGCTTTTCTACTACACACGACTATATTGTTGTATATCAAAAGAGTAGCTCATTTAATCGCAATTTATTACCAAGAACTGAAGAACAGAATAAACCATATAAAAATGATGATAATGACGGTAAAGGATTATGGCGTTCAGATAATCTTTTAGTAAAATCTTTTTCGGAGAGTGGTGTCTATCCTATCGTAAACCCTAACACAAAAGAAGAATTTTATCCTCCAAAAGGTAGCTGTTGGCGAGCAAGTCGGGATACTATGAAACAGTGGTTGGATGAAAATAGAATTTATTTTGGAAAAGACGGAAAAGGTGCTCCACAGTTAAAAAGGTATTTAAATGAAGTTCAACAAGGACGAGTTCCTGTTACTTGGTGGACATTTGAAGAAGTCGGGCACAATGACGCCGCTAATAAAGAAGTTCAAGCTCTATTTGGAGGTAAAGCACCTTTTGATACACCAAAACCTACAACATTATTAGCACAAATGTTACGAATTGGAAGTGATAAAGATGATATCATCCTTGACTTCTTCTCCGGCTCGGCAACAACGGCTCATGCGGTTATGCAGTTAAACGCCGAAGACGGTGGTAATCGCCAGTTTATTATGGTACAACTACCGGAGGTTACAGATGAAAAGTCCGAAGCGTTCAAAGCCGGTTATAAAAATATCTGTGAAATCGGTAAAGAGCGTATTAGAAGAGCCGGTGCTAAAATCAAAGAAGAATTCTCTTCACGTCATGCTAAACTACAAAATCGTCATGCTGAACTTGTTTCAGCATCTCATGGGATCCCGAAACAAGTTCGGGATGACGGTGTTGGCGTTCGGGATGACGATAATGGTTTAGACCTTGGCTTCAAAGTCCTTAAACTTGATTCTTCCAACCTCGTCAAATGGGACGATACCCCGATAGGAAACAACGATATGGCCGATTTATTTGCCCGTATGGATTCTATGGATGAAACAATCAAAAAAGACCGCTCAGACTTGGACGTCGTTTTTGAAGTGATGTTAAAACTAGGTATTCCGCTTACTTATAGCGTGAATGAAACAACAGTCGGAAGCCGCAAAGTCTATTCAATCGGTGATGATGGCTTGGTTTTGATTTGCCTTGATAAATCCAACGGGGGGATCACGCCAGAAGACATAACCGCTATGTGCGATTTAACTCCGGCCAAAATCATCGCCGCCGAAGAAGCCTTCAAAGATGATATAGCCCTCTCTAACGCTTACTATATCAGCAAAGACAAGGGTATTGAGATTGAATTGTTGTAGGTTGTAAGTATGAAAAACGAAATAATTACAATATGTAATCCGTTAATAGGAAAACAATTATTCTATTACCGTCATGCTGAACTTGTTTCAGCATCTTATGAGATCCCGAAACAAGTTCGGGATGACGGTAGGAAAGTTCGGGATGACAGGAAAAGAATAAATTAATGAAACAAGGATATGTTTATATAATGACAAATGAAAAAAATACCTCGTTTTACATTGGTGTAACAAATGACATAATTCGGCGTGTTTATGAACATAAAAATGATTTAATTGATGGATTTACTAAACATTATCGTTTGCATAAGTTAGTTTATGTAGAACAAACAGAATTATTAACAGATGCGATTGCCCGAGAAAAACAGTTGAAAAATTGGCATAGAGATTGGAAAATAAATTTAATAAGAAAAATTAATCCTGATTTTAGGGATTTGTATGGAGATTTTGCATGAAACTAAAATTTAAAAAACAAAATTTTCAGGAAAGAGCCGTCAATGCGGTGGCGGATTTGTTTAAGGGGCAGGAAAAGGCGAATGCGACTTTTTCGATTGCGGATAATTCTGCACAGATGAACTTTTTGCAAAATGAGTTTGGTTTTGGCAATAAACTTTTATTAGATAAAGAAACGCTTGTTGCCAATTTGCAAAATGTGCAAAAAAGCCAGTCTTTGCCGCAAACAGAAGCAGATACTAGCAAAGCTCTGCCAATTTCGATTGAAATGGAGACAGGAACAGGCAAAACATACGTTTATACCAAAACCATTTTGGAACTGCACAAACGCTATGGGTTTACTAAATTCATTATTGTTGTGCCGAGTGTCGCTATTCGTGAGGGCGTAAATAAATCTTTTCAGATTACCGAGGAACATTTCAAAAATCAGTATGACAGCGTGCCTTATCGTTATTTTATCTATAATTCTGGAAAGTTGTCAGATGTGCGGGCTTTTGCCACCTCAAACAATATCGAAATTATGATTATTAACATTGACGCATTTAAAAAAGCCGAAAATATCATTAATCAGGAACAGGACAAGCTCAACGGCGAAACAGCCATGAGATATATCCAAGATACAAATCCGGTTGTGATTATTGACGAGCCGCAAAGTGTTGATAATACCCCAAAAGCCAAAGAAGCGATTGCGGCCTTAAATCCGTTATGCGTGTTAAGATATTCCGCAACACACCGCGAAAAACAAAACCTTGTCTATCGATTAACACCGGTTGACGCTTATCAAATGGGCTTGGTTAAGCAAATTTGCGTTATTTCAAACTCAATTATCAACGATTCAAACAAACCGTATATTGCCTTAAAGTCTGTTTCAGCAACTAACGGATTCACCGCAAAAATTGAAATGGATATTGAAGATAAAAGCGGTAAAGTATCCCGCAAAACAATTACGGTTAAACCTAATGATGACTTGTATGTCTTATCCGGTCATCGGCAGCTTTATGAAGAATATGTTGTGTCCGGTATTGATTGTACGTCGGGGTATGAATGTGTTGAATTCGCAAATTCAGAATGTGTAATGCTTGGCAAGGCCATCGGCAGCGTTGATGAAAATGTGATGAAGCGTGCGCAAATTTATCATACAATCAAAACTCATCTGGATAAAGAATTGCGGTTGGCAGACAAAGGAATTAAAGTCTTGTCATTATTCTTTATTGATGAAGTCAAAAAATACCGCACCGAAGACGGCGGTAAAGGAATTTACGCTGAAATGTTTGAATCCTGCTATCAGGAATTGATAAGCAAACCCAAATATGCGGTATTGAAAGAAAAATTCAATACAGATGTTGCCAAAGCGCATAATGGTTACTTCTCTCAGGATAAAAAGGCAAATATTAAAGATACCAAAGGCGATACTTTGGCAGATGATGATACCTACAATACAATTATGAAAGATAAGGAATGGCTGTTGTCGTTTGATTGTCCGCTTCGCTTTATCTTTTCCCATTCCGCCTTAAAAGAAGGTTGGGATAATCCGAACGTTTTTCAGGTTTGTACCTTGATTGATCAAAAATCTGTTTTTACCTGCCGCCAAAAGATTGGCCGCGGCTTGCGTTTGTGTGTTAACCAAGACGGCGAACGCATAGAAGACAAGGATATTAACGTTTTACACGTTGTTGCAAATGAAAGTTTTGCTGAATTTGCCGATAAGCTGCAAAGAGAAATTGAAGACGAAACCGGAATTAAATTTGGTGTGCTTGAGTTGGATATGCTGATTGGCACAACTTATGAAGAAGAAAAAGAAGTTGAAAGAACAGTAACTCATACAGAAGCTGCAGAAATTATTGAAACATTGCAAAAATCCGGTGTGATTGATGAAACCGGAACGATAACACAAGAAGTTGAAGCAGAGGTTGTTCAGAAAAAACTTGAAAATATCCCCGAGCCTTTGAAAAAAGAAGTTGTCGAAACCTTAAAAACAGAAAAATCCGTTTCTGTTGCAGCTTTAACCAACACAACCTATAAAGAAAAGGTTGTTGAACAAGTCGCGATTGACTATGAACAGGCTTCCCAAATTTTGGAAGATTTGCAAAAGACTAAGGTTATTGATAACAAAGGCAAGATTAAAGACACGATGAAAGCCCAACTTGCCGCCGGAACGCTTGATTTGGGTGAACGTTGGAGCAAGGCCGTTCAGCGTGCTGTTGTTCAAGCAATGAATAAAGCTGATAATAAGCCGATAATTCGTGACGCAAGCAAAGAAGTAACGGTAAAATTAAAGAAACAAGCTGTTTTAAGCCCAGAATTTCAGGAAATTTGGAACAGAATTAAACAAAAGACAACCTATCGTGTTCAGTTCAATTTAGAAAAACTTATTGAAAACAGTATTAAAGAGATTAAGGAAATGCCAACAATCGGAGCGGCAAGATTGGTTAGCCAAAGTGCCTCTGTAAATATTCAAAAATCCGGTGTTTCCCATACGCAACAAGGAATGGTAACCGAAGATTTGAATAGAAACTATGACGTTCTGCCGGATATTTTGCGTTTAATCTCAACCAAAACTTTGTTAAAACGTTCGACTGTCAATAAGATTATTCAGGAGAGCGGACGCTTGGCAGAGTTCTTGAAAAATCCGCAGGAATTTTATGAAAAGACTTTGGAAATTATTGAAAGAAACCGCCATAAATTGGCAATAGACGGGATTAAATATATTAAACTGGCCGGGGAAGAGTACTATATTCAAGAGATTTTTGACAGTTCGGAACTTATTGCCAACCTTGATAAAAATGCGGTTGCGGTTGAAAACAGCGTGTACGATTACGTTATTTATGACAGCGGTATTGAAAACAAGTTTGCACTTGCGTTGGATTCGGATCCTGATGTTAAAATGTTTTTCAAGATTCCAAGCCGCTTTAAGATTGAAACACCGATTGGCACATATAATCCCGATTGGGCGGTTTATCTGGAAAAGAACGGCGAACAAAAACTTTACTTTGTTTTGGAAACCAAAGGGACTGACAATTTATTCTTACTCAGAGATGAAGAAAGGTTGAAAATCCATTGCGGCGCACAACACTTCAAAGCGTTGGATGATATACGGTTTTCTGAACAACCGGTCAAAGATTGGAAAGAATTTAGGCAAACTGTTTAAGGAACTAAAATGGTAGATGTAAAAAAGATTGACGGCAAGAGTATGGATATTGAGGCAGCAGAAAAAGAAAAGTTGAAAGCCGTATTCCCCGAATGTTTTGCCGAGGGAAAGCTCAATATTGACAAGCTGTTAAGCCTTTGTGGCGAATATATTGACAACGATTTTGAAAAGTATAAATTTGAGTGGAAAGGCAAGTCTGAATGTTACCGCATTGCCGGCAAACGCTCAACCGGCACTTTAAGGCCTTGCCCTGAGGAAAGTGTTGACTTTGATAAAACGAATAACCTCTACATTGAGGGTGATAACCTTGAGGTCTTGAAACTCTTACAATCTGCCTATTATCGCAAAGTCAAAATGATATACATTGATCCACCGTATAACACTGGTAATGATTTTGTATATGAGGATGACTTTAAAGACCCGTTGGCAAAATATAAAGAAATCACAAGCCAAACAACTAAATCCAACCCCGAAACAATGGGCAGATATCATACGAACTGGCTCAATATGATGTATCCTCGTCTGCGTTTGGCAGCAAACTTACTCCGCGATGACGGGGTGATTTTTATCAGTATTGACGATAATGAAGTAACCAACCTCCGCCGCCTTTGCGATGAGGTTTTCGGGGAAGAAAATTTTGTGGCACAATTTCCATGGCGAAAAAGAACCGCAAAGTCCGATGTACCTTTTGGAGTATCACAAGATTATGAATGGGTATTATGTTATGCTAAATCATCTGATTTTGTAGCTTGTATTGAGGGGGGAACACGAAAATATTTTGAAACAGATGATTTACCAGGAAGACCGTGGAGAATTCACGATTTAACAAGCCAACGCAATGCAAGTGAGCGCCCGAACAGTTACTTTACAATGGTTAATCCCAAAACAGGAAAAGAATATCCTTGTAATCCCAATAGAACTTGGGCAGTGACTAAAGATACATTTACAGAATATTATAAACAAAATAGAATTGTATTTCCTGATGATTATAATTTCTTAAATATATCAAAACCTGCTTTTAGGTATTTTAAAGCTGATGATATGGAAAAAGCAGGAGATAAATTTGGTTTTATTCCTGTGAGCACCAAGTTACCCGATAATATAGGTATGACGCAAGAAGGAACAAAGGAAATAAGTGATTTATTTGAACAAAAAGTATTTGGTTTTCCTAAACCTTTGGATTTTATTAAATACTTTGTAAAGGTTTCTACGGCAACATCAAATATTGAACAAGATATAGTCCTCGACTTTTTCTCCGGCAGCGCCACAACGGCTCAGGCTGTGATGCAATTAAATGCAGAAGAGAAAGCCAAACGTCATGCTGAACTTGTTTCAGCATCTTATGGGATCCCGAAACAAGTTCGGGATGAAGGTTTGGGCGTTCGGGATGAAGGTGTTGATATTCGGGATGACGGTATTGGCGTTCAGAATAACGGCGTTGTTGTTCGGGATAATGGGGAAAGAACTTGGGATGATGAATTGAAAAAAGTAGGCAACCGCCAATTTATCATGGTGCAACTGCCGGAAGTCACAGATGAAAAGTCCGAAGCGTTCAAAGCGGGTTATAAAAATATCTGTGAAATCGGCAAAGAACGTATCAGAAGAGCCGGTGCTAAGATAAGAGAGGAATACTCTTCACGTCATGCTAAACTACAAAATCGTCATGCTGAACTTGTTTCAGCATCTCATGGGATCCCGAAACAAGTTCGGGATGACGGTATTGGTGTTCAGAATAACGGTGCTGACGTTCAAAGTAACGGTCTTGGCATTCAGCATGACGATAATGGTTTAGATGTTGGCTTTAAGGTTTTGAAACTGGACTCCTCAAACCTTGTTAAATGGGACGATACGCCGATAGAAAACAACGATATGGCAGATTTATTTGCCCGTATGGATGCAATGAATGAAACAATCAAAAAAGACCGCACAGACTTGGATGTTGTTTTTGAAGTGATGTTAAAACTCGGTATTCCGCTTACATACAGTATCAACCCGATCACAGTCGGAAGCCGTAAAGTTTATTCAATCGGCGACGACGGCTTGGTTTTAATTTGTTTGGATAAATCTAACGGCGGCATCACGCCTGAGGACCTAACCGCTATGTGCGACTTAACCCCTGCCAAAATTATCGCCGCCGAAGAAGCCTTTATTGACGATATCGCCCTTTCAAACGCATACTACATCAGCAAAGACAAGGGTATTGAGATTGAATTGTTATAAAATGGAAGGAAGTAGAGATGGATGAATATGTTTCCCCAGAATTCAGATTTAATATAACTGTCAACGGGACGAGATCAAACGACTTGGCATGTGTAGCTTATTCTGAGTTTGCTTCCGGAGTTGTGAAGAGAGTGCCCTTTGATGTTCAAAAAGATGATTTTGAAACAATCAGAAAGATTGTTACAAGTATAAAAAATAAACAAGATATTCAAATGGAAATTGATATCGTTGATAAAAGTAACTGTTTTTTTGAACGCGATAAACCTTTAGGGATAGTAAAAACGATTTTATCTGTACAGTTTGTTGACAAAGTCATGGTAAATTTTACAATTAACACAGAACAGACCTCAGAATGTTTTTATGTGCCAGATTTTCTTTTAGTGGATAAATTAGAAGAAATATGCCAGAAGTTAAACGAGTTATTGTAACATGAACGAACCAAGACTACATCGTTTTCCGACACCTTTTGCTGCTTATGAACAAATTCGTAGATTAGCTTGTTTTACTTATGATAAAAATTTAATTCCGGTGTTTGCGTCTGCCAACATCAAAATTTTGCCATATCAGATAGCGGCGGCGCGGTTCGCCTTGCGTTCAAATTTGATAAACGGCTGTATTTTATGCGATGAGGGAAGTTTAGGCAAAACTTATGAGGCCTTGCTTATTGTTGCACAACGTTGGTATGAGGGAAAAGATCGTATTTTAATTGTTTTGCCGCAAAATTTGATGGAACAATGGCAAAATAAGCTCTTTGATGAATTTTCACTTCCTATAACGGATTGGAAAGAAATACCCAAAAAAGAACAAGGAATTTACCTTATAACTTATGAAGAAGCTGTTAAAAACGCAGAAACATTGCAAACAATTAACTGGGATCTGGCTGTTTTTGATGAAGCAGATTTTTTGTTCAAACCGGAAAACAAAGCGGTTAAAGCTCTCAAAAATATGGTTGGCAATGCTTTTAAGGTCCTTTTAACCCCGACGCCAATCACATTAAGCATTATGGATATTTACGGTTTAATCCATTTCATTGATGAAAGCGTGTTACCGGATGCGGATGAGTTTTATAAACGTTATTTCAGAAAGCCGGAAAACTATCCCGAACTATCCTCATGGGTGTCAAAATTTGCATTCAGAACGCTTAAAAGCCAAGCAAGCCAATATGTTAATTTCACAAATCGCCTTCCGGTCGTGATAAATTACACGCCTCAAAATGAAGAAAAAAAGCTATATGAGCTAACAGAAAAATACTTATCAATTCCAAATAAAACCGCTTATCCGCAAATGGATAATTATCAGCTTTCACTACAATTTTTTCATACCTTGTCATCTTCAACGCAAGCCTTTTCTTCAATGTTAAAAGCACCGATTGAGCGAGCAACGGGAGAAGAACAAGCTGTTTTAAGAACAATGAGAGATTTGGCTGATAATATTTCAGAAACAGCTAAAATGACAGAGTTGCTGAAAGCGTTGAAAACAACATTTTCTCATCTCAAATCAAGAAGAGAAACGCAAAAAGCAATTATTTTTGTTGATAATCTGACGACGGTTTCTGTTTTGGCAGAATTGCTTGCCACAAAAGGATATAGCGTAATCAAACATACTGATGAAAATGCGCTGAAACTATTTAGGGAAGATAAAAAACTCCAAATTTTAATTTGCAATGACAGTGTTGCCAAGGGTTTGGATATTGAATATTGTCCGGTTGTTATCAACTATGATCTTCTGTATAACGCGGTGGAAATGGAACAAAGAATTTGCCGTTGTCATCGTCAAGGCCAGCAATCCGATGTTTTGGTTATCAATCTTTTAAGCAAAGAAAATTTATCAGATGTTCGTATTTTAGAGCTAATTAATAAAAGGACTTTGCAATTTGACGGTATTTTCGGTATGTCTGACGATATTGTAGGAAATTTTGACAACAGTTTAAACAATGTACTGGAAAGAAGAAGGACGATAGATAATATTATTGCCGACTTTTCAACGCATTTATCAGAAAATTGGCAAAAGAACGAGGAAATCGTAACGAACGCTGAAAGTGTATTGTTTACAACGTTTACCAAAGATATTGCCGAAAAAGTAACAATATCGCCTAAATATATTGAAGAACAGGCAGAGTTGCTGAATGCAGATTTATGGGAAGCCGTAAAATTTTATTTTCAAGAGTATTTTCCGCAATATGTGATAGACGAAGATACAAAAACAATTTCCTTGCCGGATGAATACCCTTTGCCGCACTTGTTTTACTATAACAGCGGCAGCCGCAATATTCCTTATACCGGCAAACGTATTTATGGTATGGATAAAGATTTTAAGCCCTTTGCAAATAAAATAACATTAACGTCCCCCTTATTAAAAGGTATATTTAGCGATATTGAGTGCTACGAAGAAGGTAAAATCAGACTGGCAGAAGAAGTTGAACCTTGCGAAATTACTTTTTATATAGCCGCTTTATATGCAGGTAAACGAATTTTGCGATATTTTAATGTGTTATCGGGAAAAACCGAAAGCGGACGTTTGCTAAAAGAGGAAGAGTGCCGTAAAATCTTAAATCTTCCCGTTACAAGTTTTGAAGAGAGCGGACGTAAAACACCTTATATGTTTCTATATCCTAACAAAGAAAGTGAGTTAGATTCAAGTGTCGAGAGTGAGCTTAAAAAGGCTTATCTTAAAGAAATGAACCAAACATTTGAGGAAGATATAGATATTATAAAAATCAGAGCCAATCAAGCTAAAGCAAGACTTGAGAAAAAGTTGGAAGGCTTGCGTGAACAAGTAAAATCTATAAAAGAAAATTTGAGCAAAGCAACAGATCGGTTGGCTGAATTGAAAATTAAGCGTGAGCTTAATGCGTTGGAAAAAGAGCTCAAACAAAAAGAAGAAGGCCTGTTTTTGGAACAAATGAAAATAGATGTTGATACCGAAAATCAAATTAACTCTATGCAGGGATTTGAGGGAATAACCATTAAAACCGGACGTCTATTCAGGGTCTATATAAAATAATTGAATTAATGACATTAATGTCACTTAATCTTATCATGCAAAGTAACAAAAGATAATCCCCAAAGGGTGGCTGGATTCAAACCAAGTTAAACTATTGAAAAATAAAGATACTTGAAGAAACTAGTTCGGATGTGCTTGAAAAAATAGCCTGATTGGAAAAGTAACATTCGAACTCAAAATTATGATTAAAAAACAATAGCTTAAACCGAAATTTAAGCCCATTGCACGTGGTGGCTGGGGTGAACTCGCAATTCGCGGACTAGGTTATATTGATTGTAAGATAATATTTTTTACAATTTATTCTTTTAATCCCTTGCGTTTTCAAAATAAAATTCCTACATAATATATGTTATATTAGTAATTAATATAGGACTAAAGAATGGATAAAGATTTAATCATTCACTACTTTTTACAAAATCCAACATTGCATCAATTAAATGCTCGTTTAGTTAATAATAATCAAGCGAATATTATATCCATCATTGATATGATTTCTGCAGAACTTGGAATTGGAATAGATATAGATGTTTTAGCTCCTAAAGAAGGTGGGTTAAGAGATATTCTAAGATTAAAACCTAAAACAACAGCTGATAGATGGATTGTATCAGCGGCATTTTTTGCTGTTATCCTCCCAATATTAGTAAGTTTAATTGTTCATTTTTTGACACAAGATAAGGAACTAACTACCTTACAAAAAGAATATTACAAAGCTAAACTGGAAGAAATAAAACAAGATAAGCAGATTAATGAAACACAACAAAAGGAAATAGATAAACTAAAGCAACGTGTTGATAATTTAGAAACAACTGAAACAGCCGTTAAAATAAAGCGAAAAAGGTCTGCCATATATATACAAATGAATGATAATACACAAATAACTTCATTTGCTTTAGAAGAATATATTACTAACAAAGAGACTGAAATTTTAGGAAAAGTGGATAAAAAGGATTTCTGTAGATTTATTGATAAACAAGAAAGAATTGTTGATATTGACGAAGATGCAACAATAGAAATTATATCTCCGGTTTTAAATAATAGTAAATATAAATGGAGAGGGAACTATAACAATGAAGTAATTGAATTCTCTATGAGAGATAAGGAATTTAAGAATAAGATATTTAGTGAGGATTTGCAGTTTGGTTCAAATAATATTTTATCAGCCAAATTGGAAATAAGAAAAGATGTTGATGAATACGGCAATGAAAAAATTTCAAGTTATGCTGTCATAGAAGTATTTGGCACAGAATTAAAAGACGGGTATATAGAAATGCCTAAGACAACGAGAAGAAGAACTATGCAAAATCAAATGGATTTATTTTCTTTCAATGACGATAAATAAGGGGTATAATATAAACTGTCCAACAGAAAGGCAATAAGTTAACAACTAACTAAAATCTGTTGTTTAATCATTTCTACTTCATCGGCGATTTTAGTATATGTTTCTAAATCTTGAGTAGGATTTTTAAACCATTGTGTTGGGCTGTCGCATTGAATAAACTTGTCAAAAGGTGCTCTAACCGTATATTTCAATTCTTTATCTTGTAATGTGCAATCTTTTATAAGCAGTTTCAATTGAATACGGCTATCCACGACTCATTTATGACGCAATGGACGGCGTTTTATTTTCTATGCCAAACAAAATATTGGAAAATATCATTCTATCCGTATCAATTTTGCCGTTATTGGTGATTTTTAACTCTTTTGTGCAATAGGTATGAAGTTTTTGACTATCCGTAATTTCTTTTAAGCAAATCAATTCTCTTGGAAATTTATGATTGCCACAAGATTTATCTAATGCCTTTTTCAAATCGTCTATTGTGTATTTATCAGAGTTAAGCAAAATATGATAGTGCCAGCTTATCCCTTTTCCTTTTTCAGCAAAGGCAATGAATGGTAAGTGATGGTTATGCCAATTTCTTTTAATGAGATTAGCTTCAAATCTTGCCATAATCTGTCTTAATAATTCTTTTGATAATTCAAAATCATCGGTTTTGATGTTATTATGAAATTGTATCGTTAAAAAGTGAGTATGGTTTAATGTTTCCAACCAATTTATAATGTCATTTTTTTGCTTTTATGCAAAGATTCGTTATTTAAACATTTGTAGGTATTAGGTATTTTATCTATTTTATGTTTATTAAAGCAAAAATGTAAATAATCATAAATTTTATAAAAAATATTTTTTAATTTAATCATTTTATTATCCTTTATATATAAATATTTTAAGTAATAATCAGGATTAGGAAACGTTTTAACAATTCCTCTTGTATCCCGTACCGATTTAACGGTTTGGACAATGCTATTTGTGCTGAAAAGCAGCAAAGTCCGCGGTTGAAATGATACAAATTTATAGAATTGTGTTTTGACAACAATCTGATGAAGAAAATTTCCAAACAGTAAAAAGTTATTGTCATCAACGTCACAAACTTTAAAATCAATCAACCTTTAACATGCGAGTGTCAAAAGTTGAGTGTGCGTTTCTACTGAAAAATACCTTCCTTTTACAATCAGCCTATATAAAGAGCGGATTTTTAACTTCTTTTCCGGTTGGAAGGGAAGTTGCTGCCTCTGCTGAATTTAGCAAAGGTTATCTTTATCATTTAATGACATCAATGTCAGGTATTCATAAACAGGCTAAAAATAAGCTCAAAATTGATAACTTATTGATTTTTAAGGATTGTCATAAAAAATAGTCCGAAGATGATTCATATTTAAGTCTATAATGACATAAATTTTCGGACTCAGCTAAGTTATTGATTTATAAAGAAAAAAATCGCCATTTCTGACGATTTTTGAACTGTGGCTGGGGTGGCTGGATTCGAACCAACGAATGACGATACCAAAAACCGTTGCCTTACCACTTGGCTACACCCCAACGAAAAGAATTTGAACATTCTGTTCAGAAAACACAAATTCTGTGCTATATTTATGCTAAATTTTTTTTGTTGGCAAGAGTTTTTTGTAAAGAAAATAAAAAATTTTTATATTTTGAGCAGAAGAGCGATTTGCTTTGGCAAGCAGATATTAATCCGGCTTTAAGGTTGGTGATGCTTTGGAAAGAGGGAAGCACTCGTAACAGTGAATACCGCTTGTACAAACCGAAGGAAAATTTATGAAAGATTTTTTGGAAAAACAAGCAGCGATTTGAGGCAAAAAGTTTCAGGGTGAACAAAGAAAAGAAATTTTGAGAGAGTTGTATAAGAGCAGGGATTGTCAGAAGGAAAATTAATAGTCGAAGTCAGAACGATATCGTATGAATAAGCGGTATAATCAAAAGAAAATTAAGGAAAATATTTTTGTTTCAGGGGGGGGAATATAACCGCCGGCATCAATCGTTAACCGCACTGAATATGACCGAAAGCGTCTGCAGCCCCATACCGATGACCGTAAACTTTTGTCAGATCGCTAAAAAAAATTCACCAACGGCGCCTGGCGGGTGTCTTGAAAATCCAGGGCCGGGCTGTTTAATCTGTTTTGTGGTTGTTGTGTCGGTCAGTTCAAGTTTAAAAAAAAGAGCCGGTGAAAACCGGCTCTCTCCCTTTAAAACAACACCTATATACAAATATCAGCTGCTGTTGAAAAGTATCCGCATAACAGCAACTTATATTCTAAAATACAGGTTCCTGTCCTTGGATACGTTTAATTTGGTCATGATATGTCCTCTTTCAACACGGCTAAACCTTTTTGGCATGCGTTTTTTGTTGGTTCAAAAACCAATAGCCAGGTTTTCCGGTTTGTCTCGAAGCGTTTTGATGTCATCCGGTTTTGTTTGGTAAAAAGGAAGTCAGTTGCCCAACTTTTTCTTTTCTTCTTTTTCTTGCAGAATTTCCAAGTCGCGTTCGGTGGCAAGTTTTACCAAAATGGTCTTGATAACGGTGTCAATTTGGCTGTCTTCGCGATAGTCTGCCGGCAGAGCAAAATTAACCCGATCGTCTTTCAAAATCTGAATGGCTTTTCTCTTGTCCTGGCTTTTGGGCTTATAGACCGCAATCGAATAGCCGCCGCCTTTTTTAACCAGTCGCATCGAGGGAATGTCCGTCATTCCGTCACCGAAGTAAATCATGCGCGACAGCGGTATCGGGCGCTCGTGATCCGGCATGAATTCGTTAACGCCGCGATCGTCCAGTTTGCCCAACCCCTTGTTGATTTTGGAAAGATATTGCGTTTTGGTGGAATAGTTAACCACCCGGGCCGGCCAGACCGCTTCGCCTTTTTCGTCATAGGCATAAGCACATCCGTATACTTCCTTAAAGAATTTGCGAATGGAACAACCTTCGATAATCTCTTCGTATCCGGCGGAGATGACATAGTGTTCAATGTCCAGTTCCAGCATATCGCCGTAATGGTTGATACGTTCAAACCAGCTTTCGACCCCCTCGAAAAAGCGGATACTCCGGCCGCATTGATAGAAAAGCTCCCGTGTCAGAGGAATTTTTTTGTCTTTGGCCGTTTTATAAACATAATACATTGAACTGGTGATTTGTTCCATCATGTTTTGGTCGCCGAAAGTGTTGGCTTTGTTCCAAAATGTTTTGCAGGACATCCCGAAGGTGGGGATCAGTCCGTAGTTTTGCATATCGGTGGTGCTCAAGGTTCCGTCAAAGTCGTAAATCAAGGCTACTTTAACTTTTTTTGCCATCTTTCTATTATCTCCGCTTGCTATTTTTACAGAGATATTTTATAAGACAAAGAAAGTAATTAATCAATAACATTTATCTTGATCGGAAGGACAAAAGCAATGCCTGCAACATCGATGGATCAGTTGGTATCCTTATGCAAACGCCGCGGTTTTATTTTTCAGAACGCCGATATTTACGGCGGTTTGCAAGGGGTATACGATTACGGTCCGCTGGGGATTGAACTGAAAAACAATCTTAAGGCCGCCTGGTGGAAAGCAATGGTTTACGAACGTGACGACGTCGAAGGACTTGATGCGGCTATTCTGACCAATCAAAAGGTGTTGCACTATTCGGGGCATGAAGACACTTTTTCCGATCCGATGACCGATTGTCGCAAGTGCAAAGGACGTTTTCGCGCCGACCATATAAAGGACGGAAAATGTCCGAACTGCGGTTCGACCGATTTGACGGAACCGCGTCCGTTTAACCTGATGTTTAAAACCGCGATCGGACCGGTTGACGACGGCTCGTCGTTCGGATATCTGCGTCCGGAAACGGCACAGGCGATTTTTACTCAGTTTAAGAACGTTGTCGACGCGACGTCGCGCAAGCTGCCGTTTGGAATTGCCCAAATCGGAAAATCTTTCCGCAACGAAATCACGCCGCGCAATTTTATCTTTCGAGTGCGTGAATTTGAGCAGGCGGAACTGGAATATTTCGTTATGCCCGGCGAAGATGAAAAATGGCACGAAATTTGGAAGGAAAACCGCATAAAATGGTGGTTGGATCAGGGACTGGTACGCGAAAACATGAACATTTACACCACGCCGAAAGAAGATCTGGCCCATTATTCTAAAGCGACTTACGACATTGAATACCGTTTTCCTCACGGGATGGAAGAGTTGGAAGGAATTGCCAACCGCACCGATTATGACCTCGGCAACCATACCAAAGGCCAAGATGAACTGAATTTGACGTCCCATTGTCACGAAAATCCGGAATCGACGCAAAAGCTGTGTATTCGCGATGACGAAAGCAACCGTTGGGTGGTGCCGTTTGTGATTGAGCCTTCCATGGGGGTAGACCGCGGCGTGCTGGCGGTGATGACCGAAGCTTATACCGAAGAAGATCTGGGCGACGGCAACAGCCGCATTGTTCTGAAGCTGAAAAAACATCTGGCGCCGATTAAGGTTGCGGTTATCCCGCTTAAAAAGAACAATGAGCAAATCATGGCCAAATGTCACCAGATTAAACAGAATCTGCTGAAGCTGGGCATCGGCCGCGTTGCGTTGGAAAATACCGGTAATATCGGCAAAGCCTATCGCCGCCATGACGAAATTGGCACGCCGCTGTGTCTGACGGTGGATTTTGAAACGATAGAAAATCAGCCGGAATCGGTAACGGTTCGCGACCGCGATACCATGGAACAGCATCGGGTCAATATCGCCGATTTGCCGAATTACCTGCGTGAATATTTTTTATAGGCATGAAAAATGAAAACGCCTTTTGCAAGAGGCGTTTTCGTTTATAGAAGCCTGAGAAAGGCCTCGGTGTTTGCAAAACGGGGTAAGGTTTTAATAGTTCTTGCAGTTGGACGAAAACAGCTTGAATTCGTCGATGTACTGTATTAAAGTACCTTTTACTAATATTAGGATAGGAATACAAATGGCAGAAATTAATATTTGCATGATTACGGATAATAACTATGTAATTCCGACGGCGGTTGCAATTACATCGGCGATTTCTCATAAAAAAGATACGTCTGTTTACCATTTTTATCTGCTGGTTAACAATATCAGCAATTTTAACCGCAAACAACTGGAGAAGCTGGCCGGGGAGCAGGTTGTGATCGACTTTATCGAAACGGATATTGCGAAATATGAATCTATTATGGTTAAAACGCATGTTTCTCAGGCGGCGGCGCTGAAATTTGATGTTCCCAACATTATCGGCTGTGACCGGATTTTGTACATAGACGGCGATATTCTGGTGCGCGAAGATTTGGAAGAACTGTTTAACGTTGACATGGAAGACTGTCTGATTGCGGCGGTGCGTGACATGGGCGGTGAAGTAAAGCTTCATTTCAACGATCTGCTCGGTACCGAAAATTATTTCAATTCCGGCGTCATGCTGCTTGATCTTGCCGGGTTGCGCCGCGGCGATTATCCGGTAAAACTGGAAAAAGCCAAAAGAGAAAACCCGCAGTGGAAATGTATGGATCAGGATGCCTTCAATTTTGTTTTCAAAGACCGGGTTAAGTGGCTTGACGTAAGATACAACGCAATGATCCCGCAATACCGGATGCATCGTTTTTCACAAAGCGAAATCAATCGTTTTTACGGTGTGGAATATGATGATGAAAACGAAATGCAAAGCGATGCGGCGATTATTCATTTTGCCGGAGAAAGCGGAACCCGCCCCTGGAAGGTGGTCAACGGAACTTTCGGAGATTTGTGGGATGCTTATTACCGACAGTCTCCTTATCGGGATATTTCTCTCAACCGCAGTCTGACGGCCGGCATCCGTCCTCAGGGCGGTGTCACCAGCTACAATTTGTTCGGTTGTGTGCCTTTGTGGAAAAGGAAACGCTGCACAAACGGCGATTTTCGTTTTTATCTGTTCGGTTTTATCCCGATGTTTCGGATCAAAAACAAATAGTTCGGCGTTTTTCCGCGCGTTGGGCCAAATACTATACTAACGAAGATGTTGAAGCTTATCATGAAGGGATAAAAATAGTATAGTGAGCCGGATACCGGTTTAGGCGCCTGCCCAAAAGCCGGAAAGACCGATTCCGGTTGAAGTCGTCAGAGTTAATTCTGCCGTTAAGCGGAAGAAAAAAGTCAAAGCGAAAATAAACATTTGCAGGGCTTGACGGGGTTGTCGAATGTGTGTTACACCACATAATACTTATAACTAACCGAAAAGGGAAAAAACAAGATGAAGCCGGAAATCAGCGTTCTTCAAAACGGATTAAGAGTAGTCAGTCTCAAATATCCTCAATACGAAACCGTATCACTCGGCATTTGGGTCAAAACCGGGTCTGCCTGCGAACAGGAAGACAATAACGGCGTTTCCCATTTTTTGGAGCATATGGTGTTTAAGGGAACCGCCAGCCGCACGGCGGCGGAAATTTCCGAAGATATCGAAAACGTCGGCGGTCAGACCAACGCTTATACTTCCCGCGAATTTACCGCTTTTTATGCCAAAATGCTGAAAGACGATGCCGAGTTGGCGGTCGATGTGCTGTGTGAGTTGATTACTTCGCCGCAATTTGCCGAAGACGAACTGCTTAAAGAGCGTGAAGTGGTGGTGCAGGAAATCAAACAGACTTATGATGACCCGGGAGATATTGTTTTTGATTATATGCAGGCGCAGGCTTTTGCCGGACAGGCGATGGGACGTCCGATTCTCGGAACCGCGGAACGGGTGCGCAGTTTCGGTGCCCGGGAGCTGCGGCATTATATGAGTACCAATTATGCCGCCGAAAATATGGTTTTTTGCGCGGTCGGCAACATTGATCACCGGTCGTTGGCCGAGATGGTGGAAAAAAGGCTGGGCGGTCTTCAGCCTAAAACGTCGTTTGTTGCAGACCGGCAGCATTATACCGGAGGTTATTTTGCCGAAATGCGGGATACGGAACAAGCTCAGGTGGTTTTGGGTTTTGACGGCTATTCTTATGCCGATGACCGTTATTATGCGGCGATGCTGATGTCAACGATTTTGGGCGGCGGCATGTCGTCGCGATTGTTTCAGGAAATTCGTGAAAAGCGCGGTTTGGTCTATTCGATTTACAGTTTTCCCACTTTCTATACCGGCGCCGGTTTTACCGGTATTGCCGCCGCGACCGATAACGAGCAGGTTAACAAAATGCTGCCGGTGATTGCCGACGAAATCAAAAAAATTGCCGAACGTCCGGTCAGCGAAACCGAATTGAAGCGCGCCAAGGCTCAGGTGAAATCGGCGATTATGATGTCGTTGGAAAGTTCGTCGGCGGTGTCGGAAAAGTTGGCGCGCCAGTTGTTGTTGTTTAACCGTTCGATTCCGATTGCCGAAACAATCCGCAAAATCGACGGGGTGAATATTGAAGATATTCGCAACAGCGCGGCCGACATCTTTTCTTCGCGGCCGACTTACGCTCTGGTCGGCAATATCGGCGGCCACTGCGGGTATGAGGAACTTTGCGCAATGCTGAAGGCAAAATAAATTATATCAAAATTAAGATTTCCCCGCTATACTGTCCGGGAAAAGATAACAGGCAACGGAGGAAGGCCATGTCGCGCGCCGAGGATATTTTTCAAAAACTGATTTATTTCGGAGAGGAAGCGATTGACGAATATATTGTCAACTCGCAGACGGAAGAATTGTTTCTCGACTTTAAGCGTGCCGATTCTTCGGGCAAAAACGGAACGGCGCTTCATAAAGACGATCGCCGCAACCTGGCCAAAGCGATTTCGGGGTTCGGAAATTCCGAGGGCGGGGTGCTGATATGGGGGGTGGAATGCTCTCGTAATATCGAGGTCGGAGACGTTGCGCGCGCCAAAATGAAAGTGCAAAACGTTCATCGTTTTTTAAGCTGGCTGGAAAATGCAATTTCCGGCTGCACCATCCCCAGTCACAACCGGGTGCGCAATCATATTGTCAGTGTTGACGAAAACGGGGACGGCTTTGTCGCCACTTATATTCCGAAGTCGGAAGTGGCGCCGTTGATGACCACCATCGGCAACAATTTTTATATTCGTTCGGGATCCAACAATGTACCGGCGCCCTATTCGGTACTGGCAGGGATGTTCGGCCGCCGGCCGCAGGCGGAGATCGATTTGATGCTGACCGACAAGCAACTGGCGGTTTTGGAAAACAGCGAAGCCGACATTCTGTATCCCAGCAGTATTGATTCGCCTCCGGAAAAATACCTGAAAATCAGTTTTGCGGTGCGCGGCCATAACCAGAGCAACGTGATTGCCCGCGAACTTTATCTTTCTTGCACGGTCAGTTCGGACGGCGGCGAATATAACAAGGTGCGTTTTCTCAATTATAACCAGATGGACAGTATTCCGGGTCTGGAAGGACAGTTGAATATCATCACCCGTCCCGAGCTGCGGGTACCGCCGCGCAGTATTGTCCGCTTTGCCAACATGGAAATTATTCTTTCTCCCTATATTGAAGAAGACTTTCTGCTGGACGGCGTTATCGGTGCCGACGGCACGGCGCCGCGCAACTTCCGTATTTATGTGCCGAAAAACCGTTTGCGTTCGTTTGTCGCGCGGGCGATCCGCGAAGACGGCAGCGCGCATTTGCTGCTTAATGAGTTTTTCAGTGAATTTTTAAGCGGAGAACTTTGAAATGGTACGGGTCGAGATTTTTACCGACGGCGCCTGTTCCGGCAATCCGGGACCGGGCGGATGGGGCGCGTTGCTGCGTTGCCGCGAGGTCGAAAAAGAATTGTCCGGCGGCGAGAAGGAAACCACCAACAACCGCATGGAACTGACTGCGGTTATCAGGGCCCTGCAAGCCTTAAAAACTTCCTGTAACATCACTTTGTACACCGACAGCAAATATGTCATGGACGGCGTAACGCGCTGGCTGCCCAACTGGAAAAACAACGGTTGGAAAACCAGCAACAAGAAAACGCCGGTCAAAAATATTGATTTGTGGCAACAGCTGGACCAAATGGTCGGAGCTCACGAAATTCGCTGGGTATGGGTGAAAGGACACGCCGGCCACTGCGAAAACGAGCGGGTGGACGAGCTGGCGCGCAACGCGATCAAAGCGTTGGCGTAGACAGGCTCATATTGTCGATCAGCTGGTTTAACTCCTGTTCATTCAAAAGTTCCGGCAGCACCATGCCGTCGGGAACCAACGGACTGAACAGAATATAAAACGGCAAACCGCTGCGTCCGTATTTTTTCATGAATTCCGCCGTTTCCGGGTTGCCTATTGTCCAGTCGATGTTGATGACGGCCACCTGATGTGATTTTAATTTCTGAACGACGGCCGGGTTTTTGAAAACCATGACGTCGTTATAGCGGCAGGTCAGGCACCAGTCGGCGTCAACGGCAACGATAACGGTTTTTCCCTGCCGCACATAAGCGTTTATTTGCCGACTGATAACCGATACGGGGGCAGTGTTTTGGTTTTGTCGGTGATGACGGCGGCCGGCATAATAACCGTCAACCGAAGCGCCGATAAACAGCAACACGGCCAGAACGGCAAAAAAGACGTTAAACCAGCGGATTGCCCGGGCACGCGATTGTGCGGACAATTGTTCGTATTCGAGATGACTGCTGAAATCGCGCAGCCACAGAATAAACCAAAACAGCAGCGCGTAGAAAATCAAGCGTACGGTGAAGCCGGTTCCCGATTGCACATAAACCACATGCAGCAGCCATGCCAGCGTAAGAAACAACATCAGCAGCATAAAGCGGCTCACTTTTTTCATCCACGGTCCCGGCGGCGGGATCATAATTGCCAGCCCCGGCAGCAGATAAACCAGAAGATAGGGCAACGATAAGCCGAACGCTACCCCGGCCAAAACGGTAAAAAGGTCAAAATAACTTCCGGCCAGAGCAAAACCGATTGCCGTGCCGAGGTAAGGGGCGGTGCAGGGGGTGGACATCAGCACGACGAAACTTCCGGTCATAAAATGCAGCAGACTGTTTTCGCGGTCGTTGCTTGCCGGACAGTTGAGCCGGACCGGCATTTTAAGTTCGACAATTCCCCAAATTTGGGCGATAAACAACAAAACGGCAAAAAAGATCAGACTGATAAACCAGAGATTCTGAAATTGCATTCCCCAACCGATAATGTAACCGGACCATTTCAAAGCCGCCAAAAATAAGGCCAGCAGGATGAAAGCACTCCATATGCCGAGCAAAGTGCAGGAAAAATTGCGACGAACCGCCGCAGCATTGCGGGCGCCGAACTTGGTAAGCGACAGCAGTTTAAGCGACAGAACCGGAAAAACGCACGGCATAAAGTTCAACAACAAGCCGCCGACAACGGCAGCGAACAGCATCAACCACGAAAAACCGTTGTGATCGGAAAGCGGAGCCGGACCGTCGACAGGCACCAACGTTTGGCGGAAAGCATATTTGCGGTTGACTTCGCCGGTGATTTCAAATTCCCGCCCGGCGGCGCTGACGCTGTTTTCAAGCGGAAGCAAACGTATCAGCGCTTTTTTGCCGTCAATGCTGACGCGCGGTCGCTCAAAGCTTATGCCGTCGCGGTTGCCGGCAAAAATATTGAACGATTCGATCGCCTCAGGGCTTTCAAAGCGCAACAACAGCGTTTCTTTGCCGTCGGGTGTGGTTTCGCGGTTAAAAGAGAGTAATTTGACTTCGCTTTGCGGCCGGGGAGACAAAAAGTTAAACATCATCCGCACATAGGTTGCGACGGAACTGTCTCTCTCGTAACCGGGAAAGAGCTTTAAGGTTGGAGAAAAGGCGGTCTTTTCGCATTTTCCCGACAGATCGCAGAGTTCAAGTTCAATATCGGCCTGCAAAATCATTTCCTTTTGCGGATCGGCAGCCTCGGCGCTGAAGGGGACCGCAATTTCGCCGACATAAACGCCGCGGTCTTCGGAAGCGTTGGCAAGCCGGGTCGGCAGCGGCATCGTATATTCGATTTGTCCCAAATTCTGCGAGCGCTCAAAACCGATTTTCGGTTTGAAGTGAAGACCGCCGTCAACCGCGGTCACCAGCTGCCGGGAAGGAATCAGCAGGTGAATCAGGCCCCGAATTTGATTGTTGGCGGGGATGCCGCTCTGTTCGCTGATCAGGCGGATTTTAAAGTCGTCTTTTCTCTCCCAATCGCCGATCCCGCGTTGGCCGGTGAAAGGATTTTCGTACAAAACGTCGTAAAACAACAGTTTTTTGAATTCCAGTTTGGAAAAAATATAGCCGAGTTCGGCAAAGTCGTCTTTTTTGCTTCCTTTTTCGGCGTCACGGGCAAACTTGGCCCGGTATGCTTTAATTTCGCGCGGATTTTGGCTGTACGAAATGATTTTTTTAAAATCCTGAATAACGACGGTTCCGTCGGCATCGATATAATCGCTTTTGGGACCGGAGAGGTCATATTCGTGATCTTCGGCGATCAGCGGCGGTTCTTCGGGGGTGAGGGCAGCTTCGACATAGCGGTCGTAAATGCCTTTGAAATAACGATAGATTCTCATCCCGTTGCGGATGTAATCTTCGTAGTCATAGACTTCTTGCGCGCTGAGAGCCGGAAATTGGCGGGCGACGTCTTCGCGAAAGTCTTGTTCGATTTTGTCTCCGGGATATTGGCTGTCAAAATATTTGGCGGTGTCGATGAAGCGGTTGACGATTTCTTCCGTCTCAAGCGGCTGCGCCGGCGGCCGCTCGTCCAACTCCAGGATGACAGCCGATTTTTCTTCGGCCCCGGCGGGGCAGAGCGGGAAGAAAAACGCCAGCAGTAAAATCAGATTAAAAAATTTTTTCATCGGTTCCGCTTATTTGACTGTTTAAAAACACTATAGTTCATGTTATTATATATAATATGGTTTAACAAATAGTAATAGTGCGTATGAAAATGGTCAATAATTATCTAACCGGAAAGTGTCTGGTTTCAATGCCTCAGGTAGACGACGACCTGTTTGCGCAGTCGGTGGTCTATATCTGTATGCATAATCAGGAAGGCGCGATGGGCTTTATGGTTAACAAGCAGCTGAAAGAGTTTTATTTTTCCGATTTGATGGGACAGTTCAACGTCGCCCGGGTTTCTCCGCCCGAGCCGGTGATTTTGCATCAGGGCGGTCCGCTTGAAAAAATCCGCGGTTTTGTTCTGCACAGCCGCGATTATGACAAGGAGGGAACGTTGCCGATCGACGATCAGTTCGCGGTGTCGTCGTCGCTGGGGGTTTTGAACGATATCGCTTTCGGCAAAGGGCCGCGCTACAATCTGATTGCCCTCGGCTATAGCAGTTGGAGTCCGAAACAGCTGGAAAGCGAGATAATTTATAACAACTGGCTGGTGGTCGATCCGACCCCGGAACTGTTGTTCAAGACCCGTGACGATCAAAAATGGCAGCGGGCAATTGACGAACTGGGATTTGACGTTAACCGCATCTGTATGCGGACCGGTTGCGCTTAAACGGCGGCGAAGCTCGAAAACCGGGAAGGGAAAAACGCCGGTTATTTGCAAAACGAACGGAAATTGATACAAAAAAAGGCGGATATCATCCGCCTTTTTCTTGTGCTTGGTCCCTTTAGAAAGCGTAGCTCAGGCCGATATCAGCCGAAACGTTTTCATAGTCGTCGCCGAAAGTGTAACCGGCGTTTCCGTAAACGTTCAAGCGGTTGTTGAGCTGATAAACCACACCGCCGGCAATTCTTCCCAAAGTATTGTCGTCCATGGTATGGATTGAGTTCAAACCGCTGATGTCAACTTTGTCATTGTCGGCAAAAGTTTTAATGATACTCGGTTTGATGTACCATTTAGCGGTTTCGCCGCGCAGAGACATTGTTTTTTCCAGTTTGACTCCGGCTTCCAGTTCCCATAAGGAAGCGGCACCGTAACGGGCGTTTTTATAACCGTCGTTAATGTCATCCCAGTCGATCATCGTATAGGCGGCGCCGATCTGAGGTTCCAACACTAACGTATCGGACAGTTTGAAACTGTAACCGCCGCGTAATGCCGCACCGAGCTCGGTGGCGTCAGAATCGGCCTTAATGCCGTCGGACGTTTTGAGATCGGCTTTCTGAATGCCGCCGAAGACGGTTGCCATGGCCCACAGGTTTTGACGGTCATAGCGGTAATACAAACCGGCCAGATAACTGTCAATGTCGATGTCGCTGGATTTTTCGGCCGCAAAGAATTTGTTTTTGCCGTTGACGTCATATTTGCCGTGACGATACGAAGCAAAAACGCCCAAACGGTTGTTGGCATCCTGTTGAACGTCGCCGCCGGCTTCCACGCCGTAAATATCGGCGTCGAATTTGGCCGGAGAGTCTACGGAAGCGCTGTTGTATGTCGGGGATACCCATACATTGTAAAGCGGTTTGCCGTTATAGGCGTAATCATAATATCCGTTGCATACCGGGCTGTATGTTTTGGCAGCCGCGGTCTGATCTTCAATATGACGGACCAGGTTACGGGTTTGTTCAAAACCGGCGCCGGTCAGGCTCATGTAAGCGGGAACTTCCGCGACCACGGTCTTCTGGCCCTGGAGGTCTTTTTTGATTGCCATCAGCCAGTCGGTTGAACCGTCCTGATTTTCTGCAGAAACGGTATTCCATTCATAAGCGCTGTTTTCAACCCGCAAGACGTTGAAGCGGCCGTCGCCCGGCGTCGCAACTTCGGCAAATTTAATTTGGTCGTCGGCAGCTTCGGTTGTTTCGGCCTTTTCGTTGGTGCCGACTTGCGGCATTGCCCGGGCTTGTTCAACCGAGATGTTGTGACCGATGACGTTTACGGTTCCGTGCAGGTTTTCGACCGCAATCTGGTCGGCATTGCGGTTGGCTTCGTCAACGTCAATATGCAAAACGCCGTTTCCGCCGCTCAGGCTTTTGAAAGAAGCCTTGTTGCCGATCATGTCGTTGTCCAGATGCAAAGCGCCGCCGTTAAGCGCGATTTCGGCGCCGTTCATGCGGCTGTCGGTGTTGAGACGGACCTGAGCGCCGTTGATGTTTACTTTGCCGACATTTTCAACGTCGTTGTTAAAATTAACCTTTCCGGCTTCGGTTCCGGCAATGTTAATTTCATAGCCTTTGACACCGTTGACGGCATCGTTGAAAGTGACGGTTCCGTCGGCGGCTTTAATGTTCAGCTTGCCTTCGGCATTTGCCATATATACGGCGTTGGAATTGTCACCGGCCGTGTTTCCGGCAAAACGGGAAAGGTTGCCGTCGGTTGCGGTAATATTGACGATTCCGTCCGACCAGACGGCGCCGCCGTTTTCTTCGGCATGGTTATTAACAAACGAAGAATTGACAATTGTTATTTCACTGCCGGCATCGCCGCGGACAACGCCGCCGTTAAGCGAATTGAATCCGGTGACGGCTTTGTCGTCTTTTTCAGAGCCGATATCGACCAGTTCGAGCCGCTGGTCGGCACCGACAGTCAAACCGCTGTGGCCGTTGCCGTCCAATCCCATATTGTCGAGCTGAACTTTCAGATATTCGCCGTTCATTTGGCCGAGGTCGGCAGACAGTTTAATGTCTTTGGGCGATTCGGGACGAAATTCCCGGACACCTTCGGCCGCAACGGCATCGGAGAGGCCGCGGGAAGTATCGCGGGCAACATTGACAAAGCCGTTTTCACCCAAAGTCATGGTGTATTTGACGTCGTCAGTGAAACGAACAATCGCATCTCCGGCCAGAGAAAAACCATTATCCAGCTTGTTAAACAGCTGGAAACCGGCGGCATCGCCGTCAATGAAATTGACATTGAAATGTTCGGCGTCAAATTTCAAACCGCCGCTCATGGCTCCGGAAACATTAAAGTAATCGCTTTTGCCGCTCGCCAAATCGGCGTCAAAGGCAATCGAAACGTCTTCGGCGGCGCTGAAATCGGTGATGTTGAGGGTATCCAGTTCGCCGTTTTGCATGTTAAGCGTTCCTTTGTTTAAGGAAAGCTTAACATTGTCCAGAATATTGTCGGTCGAAGTGAGACGGGTTTCAACGTCATTCAGCGTCAGTTCGCCGCCGGCAAGGGTCAAGTCGACGTTTTTAACTTTGTCGTTGAAAGTGATGTTGCCGTTGGCCGATACTTTGGCTTTGCTGATGTTGCTGCCGGCAATACCGTCGTTGAACAGCAGCCGGCTGCCCTCGTTGGCAGTTGTTAACGCTACTTCGCCGTTTTCAATAAAAATGGCGTTGGCTTCTTCTTTTTGCCCGTAATCGCGGTTGGTCCGATGACGATTGCCGCTGAACTTATGGGTGGTACCGTCGTTGGAAGTAATGCGAAACATATTCAGTCCCGGTGCTGTGGGTGAAACATTAACATGGATGGCGCCGCCGTCCTGTTCCGCTTTGTTGTCGGTAAAATCGCTGTTGATGATAAAAACGGTATGCATCGAAGAAGCGCTGCCGCCGTTGGTCAAAACAGAGATGGCACCGCCGCGGGTTTGAGCCGTATTGTTGTCAAAGGTGCCGTTGTTAATCTGAACTGTACCATTGGAAATTGCCAGACCGCCGCCCAGCGTTTCCGCCGTGTTTTCTTTAAATGTAACGTTGGTCAGAATGTTGGCGCTGTCGTCGGCAAGATATATACCGCCGCCTTGGGCCGCGCTGTTGCCGCTGAAAGAAGTGTTTTCGGCATTGATCGTACCCCAGGCATAGAGACCGCCGCCCCGAGAACCGGCCGTATTGCCTTCAAAAGTGCTGTTATTTATCTTGACCGATCTTCCGAGACCGCCGTTGGTCGGCCATACGTTGACGGCACCGCCGTTTTCGGAAGCGTGGTTTTGTGTGAAGGTCACGTTGTCGAAGACGGGCAGACTGCCGGTAACATAAACGGCGCCCCCGTTTAATGCTTCGTTGGACGTAAAGTCGGAGCCGGAAACGGTAAAGCCTTCTTTAACCGAATCCATAAGAATGGCACCGCCGTTTTGCGCGGCATTGTTGGATGTAAAATGAGAATCGGTAATGTAACCGGCTTTGGTCTTATAAAGCAGAATTGCGCCGCCGCCGACATTGCCGGTTTGCGTGCTGCGGTTGCCTTCAAACGTACCGTTTTCAATAGTAAACGAAGATCCTTCCAAATCGTACAATGCACCGCCGCCGCCGGGCCATCCCATGATTTCGCCGCCGGTTGCGCTATTGTTGCGGAAGGTGTTGTTTTTGCTGACAAAGTCTCCGTAAGCATTTTGCTTGACAGGTCCCATGTTGCCGGAAAGTCCTTCATAGGTTTCCCCATCTGTTACGGTAACTGCGCCGGCTGTAACCGGTGTCAGACAGGAAAGGGTTAATAATAAAGCGTATCGAGAAATTTTAATCATGATATATTCCTTATTGTATTAACTTTTCTTGGCAAATTTAACATGAATTTTTGTCCGGTCAATATCAAAAAATTTTTGTTCAAAAATTGTTTTGATCTGATGTACCGAGTTGAAATTAAAAATAATTAATATAAAAATACCCCTTTCAAAACAGAGAGGGGCATAGGTTGTCAGGCGAGAACTCAGAGCTTTTCGTCAGGATCACGCAACACATATCCGCGTCCCCATACCGTTTCGATATAGTTTTTGCCGCCCGAAGCCTTTTCAAGCTTTTTACGCAGTTTGCAGATAAAAACGTCGATGATTTTCAATTCCGGCTCGTCAATCCCGCCGTACAGGTGATTGAGAAACTGATCTTTATTGAGTGTCGAACCTTTGCGCAACGACAACAATTCCATAATTCCGTATTCTTTGCCGGTGAGGTGCAGCGTTTCGCCGTTGACGCTGACGGTTTGGGTATCGAGGTTGACTTCGACGTCGCCGGTCCGAATCACCGAGTTGGCATGTCCTTTGGAACGGCGTACCACCGCCTGAATGCGGGCCAGCAGTTCGGCGCGGTCAAACGGTTTGGTCAGATAATCGTCGGCGCCGAACCCCAGTCCTTTGACTTTTTTGTCAGGTTCGGTGAGGCCCGAAAGAATCAGAACCGGCGTTTCGATTTTGGCCGAACGCAACCGTTTCAAAACTTCATAACCGTTCATGTCGGGAAGCATCAGGTCGAGAATAATGATGTCGTAATCATAAAGTTTGCCGATCTCCAGACCGTCTTCGCCCAAATCGGTGGTGTCGATAATCATGCCTTCTTTTTTCAGCATGGTTTCAATGCTTTGAGAAACCGCATAATCATCTTCAACAAGTAAAACACGCATAACTGAGTCTCCATGGTGATCAATATTATCTTATTTGATGACATCATATATGACAAAATTATAAATGTTAACTTTTTTGTGGAAATTTTAACAATTATTAACAATATTTTTCGTGCTTCGGGACATCTTGCAGAATTGTCTTGATGAAACGGCGCGGAAAGTGCTTATATATAAGCCGGATTAATTTTTTGTTTAAGGAGGTCGAAATGGCTTTTGAATTACCGGCGCTTCCCTATGCGCTGAATGCGTTGGAACCTTATATTTCTCAGCGAACGATGGAATTTCACTATGGCAAACATCATAAGGCTTATGTGGACAACCTCAACCGTCTGATTGCCGGCACGCCGTATGAAAATATGTCTTTGGAGGAAATTGTTCGGGCCACCGTTGACAAACCCGAAGCCGCCGCAATTTTTAACAACGCCGCTCAGGCCTGGAACCACGACTTTTTCTGGAAATCGATGCGTCCGAACGGCGGCGGAGAGCCCGAAGCTGCTCTGAAGGAACGGATTGAACGCGATTTCGGTTCGGTTGAAAATTTTAAGCAGGAATTCAAAAATGCCGCGGTTTCGCAATTCGGCAGCGGATGGGCCTGGCTGGCGGATGACAACGGTACGCTGAAAGTGGTTAAAACCTCCAACGCCGATACGCCGCTTGCTCACGGTTTGACCCCGCTTCTGACACTTGACGTATGGGAACACGCCTATTATCTCGATTATCAAAACCTGAGACCGTCTTTTGCCGACGCCTATCTGGAACATTTGATCAACTGGTAAGCAATAACGTTTGACTTTTTTGTCTAATATGCTATGGTAACAGTTATAGAAAACTTGGGAGTACCTTGAGATGAGAGCGGCCGAAAGCAGAAATGTCATCAAAAACATGCAGCAGTTTATGGATAATCTGGACCAACATGTCCTTAACCGTAAAATTATGGGAAAGGTCAAAGTTAAACATGTGGTTGCGGCGTTTTGCGCCTTTAAGATGCTGCAGGGGTTCGGCAAAGTTGAAAATGCCGAAACAACCGCTCAGATTTATGCCGGCGGTCTTCAGGCGATTGTGTCGATGGGCGGCGCGTTTGGAATGGTGGGCGAAAAAAATACCGGCGGTCGTGCCGACAGTGAGCGCACAACTCTGAACGCACTTGTCGGTTCCGCCACTCATTTCATGGTTTCTCAAGCCGAAAACGGTGAAAAACTGTATAACAAAGACGGTAAATACATGGGAACGGTCGTTAACCGTTATGACGAAAACGGTAAGGTAACCGCCTCGATTCCGGTTTATCAGATCAAAGAAGGAATTAGGGAAAAGGCCGGTCAGATTTCGCATGATGTCCGTAACCTGTTTATGAACAGAAAACGCCAAAACGGATAGCGGAGGCGGCCATGGGTGACTATACAACTGAAAAAAAATTCGTGGTGGCCGAGGGCGATGCCGGGGAACTTTATATTTTTTTAACCGCAAAGAAAGACGCGCCCTGTGCGCCGCAGATTATTTATGACGGGCGCGACCATGCGGTGTTTTTGCGCAACCGCGAACAGAAAATCATTTTGGATTATATTCATCCGGATATTCGCGAGAAATTGAAGAAAGCCAAAGAAGTGGTGATGGTGGAGACGCTTCTCGACGATAACATCAAGGACAGTTATTTTGCAGATATAAAAATGGTGGAAAAAATTCCGGTCGATTGGAGTCTGATCGGATTGACCACTTGGGAAAAAGCGTTGGCCGATACGGCCGGTGCGTGAAACAGAAGTGTTTTATAAGGAGACACCATATGTTAAAACAGCATTTTTTGGGAAGTAGGGACACTGCCGATTCATTTACCAAATATACATATTTAAATGAGGGTGATTCTGCGTGCATCCGAGCGGATACGGAAAGTTGGTTGGGTTGCGACGTCGATTCTGTAAAGTTGGGCGAGCACAGTGAAAACTATTTGTTAAACAAAGAGCAGGCCGCGCTGATTGAGTAGGCCGCCGCTTATGAAGCATGTAAGAGAGCGCTTAGAAAGTGGACAATTGATTTTGTTGATTTTAAAGACGGAGCATGTGAAGAAAAACAGTATCTTAACAGCGAGCAGATGCTTCAGCGCAAAATAGCCATCAATCGCGCCAAGAATATTAAGAGCATTAAGGAAAAAAATGCCGCCATGGGTCAAATGCCTGAAGCCGGCCTGTTGAAAAAGGTTGCAAATGTAATTCAAAACGAAGTGGAAAGGTAATCATGTCGTTGTCCGGGCGGGGAACTCGGGCATTGCCGCGGCGACTGTTTGAAGGGCTGCAATGTTGCCGTCGAAAGATCTTTCCGATTAAAATCTTTTGCCGATAATGATGCAAATTTGATAAAAAAGCTTGCCAAAAATGAAAATATGAGGTAAAAACACAGACAAAACACGGTCCCATCGTCTAGTGGTCTAGGACATCGCCCTCTCACGGCGGTAACACGAGTTCGAACCTCGTTGGGATCACCAACACTGACGGCAGTTATAAAAACTGTCGTTTTTCTTTTGTAAATCAAACGCTTAATCGAGTTCGAATGTTCGTTTTTTGAAAATGTCATTTTGGGAGAATTTTCCGAACTTGTTTGATGATGTTTCTTTAATTTTCATTAAGTTAAGCAGATTGGAATCTCGTTAGGTCTCGGGATTTTTTTGATTTATGTTATCTAGTCAAAATTTTCGGTTTTACTTTTTTTAAATCTTGGCAATTTATTATGCAAACAGAAGAATTAACGTATAGCAGATTTATTAGTTTAACCAGTTTTAAGGCGCATATAATGAGAATTATAAATATTAATGGTCCTATAAATGCCGGAAAGACGACAATCTCAAAATTATTGTCGGCGTGTTTGCTTCAGTCATTGTTTATTGAGGTTGATGATTTGCTTTCTGATGAAGAGCAGGCTGATTTGGGGTTATCTATGCGAGAAGGTTGGAGCGAGAGGTGTAGAAGACTTGCAGACATTGTTCAAAAAGAGAAAAAGCTCGGGCGGTTTGAGAATATTATTTTTGCCTATCCGATGACGGAAAAGCTTTATGCACAATGGAAACAATGGGAAGATGAAACGGTTGCTTTTATTAATATTACCTTAGCGCTGCAGATGGAAATTTGTTTGCAGAACCGCGGGACGCGCGAGCTTGATGAAAGCGAGAAAAAGCGCATTAAAGAGATGTATCAGGAAGGCTATCATAATTCAAAATTTGCTGATTTGATTATTGATAACAGTAAGCAAACGCCGCAAGAAACATTACAACAAATTTTGCTGTTTTTAGGGAGAGAAAATAATGATCAGAAAGTTTGAAAAAAAGGATTTAACGCAGGTTTTGGAACTATGCCGGGAGGTCAGACAACATCATATTGATATTCTTAACGGTTATTTTACCGAGCTGAATGATACGTTTGAGCAGATGGCATTTCTTGAATCTCTTGAAAGCGATAACATTATAGCTTTTGTTGCCGCAGAAAATGATAATATTATCGGATATCTTTTGGGGGAATTTAAAGAGGCTCCTTATTTAGTTAATCCCAAAGTTGCCCTTGTATCAAATTTCGGCGTTAGTCAAAATAATCGTCATAAGGGGATTGGCAGAAAACTTATGGATGCTTTTTATAAGCTTTGTAAAGAAAACAACATTGATGAAATCAGACTAGGGGTTTATAATCAAAACACAGGGGCGTACAGATTTTATGAGAACTACGGCTTTAAACCCTTAGAACAAAAAATGGTCTTGGATATAACAAATGAAAAACTAGCTCGTGAATCGTGAGTTAAGCATCACCAATACTGACGGCAGTTATAAAAACTGTCGTTTTTCTTTTGTAAATCAAACGCTTAATCGAGTTCGGATGTTCGTTTTTTGAAAATGCCATTTTGGGAAGATTTTCCGAACTCATTTGAGGATTATCCTTTATTTTTCAATAGCGCCTGTATTGAAATCTCTTAAAGCTTGATATAATCACGTGATAGAAAACTTAAAATCAAAAAAAACATCTATGTCCGAAAATGGCGAGATTTTTTTAATCTTTTGCTGTATAGAATACGTAAATTAAAAAAATATTGAGATAGATTATGGACGGTAAAAACAGTAAAATATGGTATGAAGCCTTTAGGAGAAAAGATTCCCAATATGACGGACGTATTTTTGTCGGTGTTAAGTCAACGGGAATTTATTGCCGTCCCGTTTGTAAGGCAAGAATGCCGAAAGAAGAAAATTGTACTTTTTTTACTTCAGCTGCTGAAGCGGAACAAGCCGGCTTTCGTCCCTGTTTGAGTTGCCGTCCTGAGTTAGCTCCCGGTTTGGCTCCTATAGATGCAACAACAAATTTAGCTTATAAAGCGTTGCGAAAAATTGAAGAAAGTTGCTCTGAAGAAAATAGTATAACAACTATTGCAAAAAGCTTGGGGTGTTCGGATAGGCATTTACGTCGTTCATTTATTGCAGAGTTTCACATTACACCAGTTCAGTATTTGCAAACATATCGTTTATTGTTGGCAAAAAACCTTTTAATGAGTTCTAAACTTTCGATTCTCGACGTTGCTATGGCTTCAGGTTTTGGAAGTTTGAGACGTTTTAATGCCTTATTTAAAGAAACATATCATCTTACTCCTTCTAATTTGCGAAGGCAATCTTCCGCTATAATGCAATCCGCAGATGTGATAACAGTTTTTGCTGATTATCGTCCGCCCTATGAATGGAATAAACTATTAGCTTTTTTTGCTGAACGCTCTATTCCCGGTATAGAAGTTATTAAAAATAATCAATATTGGAGAACTGTTTCTCTGGAAACGACAAATAAGCGCCAAGTGAACGGCTGGGTTAAGATGGAACATATTTCAGAAAAAGACAGACTAAAAATAAGCATTTCTATCTCTTTGCTCTCTGTTTTACCACAGGTTTTGGCACGTATCCGCTCAATGTTTGATTTATATTGTGACCCGCTGGTTGTCTATAATAACTTACAGGCAATGAATAAAATTAAACCGAATTTATGTGTTTGTGGGACGCGGTTACCCGGATGTTTTAACGTTTTTGAGATGGCAGTCAGGACAATATTAGGACAGCAAGTGAGTATAAAGGCGGCTCAGACCCTGATTACGCGGTTTACTCAAAAACTGGGAACTCCGCTGCAAACAAATATTGAGGGTTTAACACATGTTTTTCCCACACCTGAAGATATTCTTAATATTACGGAACCATTAGAAAATGTTTTAGGGAAACTAGGTATTACGGCAATGCGTTCCAAAGCCATTAAAAATTTAGCACAGGCATTAACTAATGGCGAAATTGATTTAACTTGGAGTTCCAATCCTGAAAAAGAAATTGAAAAACTGCTGGAGTTGCCGGGAATTGGAGTATGGACAGCAAAATATCTGGTAATGAGAGCAATGAACTGGCCTGATGCATTTTTAGATACAGACTACGGTGTAAAAAAAGCTTTGGAAAAACTATCAATTCATGAGATTGCTCAGCTTAAAGCTCAATGTAGTCCATGGGGAAGCTACGCAACGATAAATTTATGGAATTCTTTAGATAAGGAATAAAAAATGTTTTACAAAACCGATTATAATTCGCCGATTGGCAACATCACACTGGGAGCTGACGAAAACAATATTGTCGGCTTATGGATGGAAGGACAAAAATATTTTGGAGATACGGTCAAAGGCGAAATGCACAAGAACGATAATTTGCCCATATTTCTGACTACAAAAAAATGGCTGGATAGATACTTCAAAGGCGAAAAACCGGAAATAGCAGAATTGCCGCTGGCTCCTATCGGTGGTGAATTTAGACAAACAGTATGGAAGTTTCTATGTGAAATTCCGTATGGACAAGTTATTACTTATGGTGAGATTGCAAAAAAAATAGCTCAAAAAAGAGGATTAAATCGTATGTCAGCACAAGCAGTCGGCGGGGCTGTCGGGCATAATCCGATTTCCCTTATCATTCCTTGCCACAGGGTGGTTGGCACAAACGGCAGCTTAACAGGATATTCCGGTGGATTGGATAAAAAAATCAGATTATTGGAATTTGAAGGCGTTGATATGTCGAAATTATATCGTCCGAAAAAGGGAACAGCATTGTAATTTAGGAGTTTTTAATATGATTACAGAAGAACAAAAAAAGAAAGCACATATTTTTCAAAATCTTCATAACCGGAACAAAATGTTTGTTTTGCCGGGAGCTTGGAGTGTTGGCAGTGCATATATTTTTGAAAAATGCGGATTTGAAGCCGTTGGCACATCAAGCGCGGGCATTGCCTATAATTTAGGGTATTCAGATGGAGAAGAAATTTCTTTTGATGATTATGTTTGGGTTGTCGGTAAAATAGCTAATCGTTTAAGCATTCCTCTTTCGGTGGATTTTGAACGCGGTTATTCTGAAAATCCGCTTGAAGTCAAAGAAAATGCAAAACGTTTATTATATGCCGGAGCAGTCGGCTTTAATATAGAAGATGGTTTGGCTGATGGAACTTTATCTCCATTAAATGAACAATTAGCAAAAATTAAAGTCCTTACAGAACTAAAACGAGACTTGGATATTGATTTTGTAATTAATGCGCGAACTTGTACTTACTGGTTAAATGTAGCGGATGAAAAAACAAAACTCCAAATCGCTATTGAAAGGGGTAATGCTTTTGCAGAAGCAGGGGCTGATTGTATTTTTATTCCCGGTGCTATTGAGGAAAAAACAGTTGAGCAATTAGCAAAAAATATTAATGCGCCATTGAATATCATCCTTAATGGAAAATTTAATGATTTTAACAAATTAGAGAAAATCGGAATTAGGAGATTAAGCGGTGGTTCATCGTTAGCACGTTATATTATTGATGAAACGATACAACAAGCAAAAGCTTTTGGTAAAGGAGATGTAAAAAAGCTGCTTAATACGAATTTTTCTTATGCAAGAGCAAATGAATATTTTAGCTTATTATGATGATTTTGTTGGAATTTCTTAATTTTATAATAGGTTTCCAGCGTTGGTCCATAGTATTCGGGAGTGAATAATAGTTCGAAATTCGTTGCAAAACTGTCACCAACACTGACGGCGCTCTTTTCAGAGCGCTGTTTTGCTATGCAGAGCAAGGTTTTCTGCGAGTTCGGACATTCTTTTTTTAGGAAAGTTTTTTTCAACTTTTGGGTTTTATGTTGATTTATTGAGTTTATTCTATTTTAATGAGGAGTGGGAGAAAATATTAAAAGAAAGGCAGCAGATGACCGTCAACAAACACAAAGACATCATGATAAATAAATATACGGAATATGATGAGGATAGCATATGTTATGCGGGAATGGCTTGAAGAGTTGTCTGAAGAAGGCTATCAGGCATTTTTAAAATGGCATTTTTTGACTTGCGAGAGATTGGACCAGCAGGGATACAGCTCTTACTTGCTTTATATTTGCAAAAAAAATAGATATTGATGAAGGAACGGTATGCTTTTAGTTTTTTTACACGGAAAAGGGGCGGATAAAAATGCCTATAACGGCCAAATAAGAAAAGCGGCGGAGAACTTATCGGCAGATGTCGTGTCTTTTAACGCGCCTTTGCCGCATCCGGCCAAAAAGGATAAGTTTGTTTGGTTTAATAAAATCGAGAATAACAATCGTCAAGAGGCAATTGAAGAAGAGTATCGGTATTCTGTAAATTTTATAGAGGAAAAATTGCAGAAATTAAATTATCCGTTATCGGATATTGTGCTGATCGGGCATTCGCAAGGCGGCGGGATGGCCGTGTCCGTGGCTTTGGAATTGAATTTGAAATGTGCGATCAGCATTTGCGGAGATTTGCCTTACAATCTGAAATATGCAAACAAAGCCGAAACCCCGGTTTACTGGCTTGAGGGGGAGTGTGACTCATATATAAACCGGGAAAGAAAAGATTCTTATAAAATATTGAAGGGGTTGGGTGTCAATCTGAATTACCGGCTTGTTTCAAATTGTACCCATTCGGAAATAGATCCCGCATTTTTGCAAATTGAAAATATTTTAAATAAAATCAACCCATAAATCGGGAACGGATTATGCCAATTCTAACGGCAGGTTGTAAGAACTTGTCGTTTTTTCTTTTATCAACCAAGCGCTAAACTGAGATTGTATGTTACGTTTGAAGAATTTGTTACGAATATACGGTCTGAAATCAATTAACTAAACAATGCCGCGCCGATGATTATCAACAGAGGCAACATTTGTATTAATATGGCATTGAAGTTAAGGCGTTTGGTAAAAAAATAACTCCATACGGGCGGAAAGTAAAGATATCTTCGGAACGATTTTGTTTGATTTTATTTGTCTTTCATAGTGTAATTGCGGTGAGGCGTACGATGAAGATTATAAATATCAACGGCCCGATCAATGCCGGTAAGACAACGGTTTCAGATTTAATTATTGACAACAGCTGCCAAACTCTTAGGGAAACGTTACGGCAGATTTTGTTGTTTCCGGAGAAAACAAAATGATAATCAGAAAATTTATAGAAAAAGATTTGTCGCAAGTTTTGAATTTGTGCCGGGAAGTCCGGCAGTACCACAGGGATATCCTGAACGGATATTTCACCGAACAGGATGATGCGATCGAACAAATAGGATTTGTTGATTCTCTGACCAAAGATAATATGGTGGCCTTAGTGGCGGAAGACGACGGAAATCTGTGCGGATACTTGTTGGCGGAAATCAAAAACGCGCCTTATTTGCAGAAGTCTAAAATTGCGCATATCTGTAATTTCGGCGTTGCGAAGAAAATGCGTCGTCACTGTATCGGCCGGGCGTTGATGGATGCCTTTTATGAGTTGTGCCGAGAAGAAAATGTTGATGAAATACGGCTGGATGTTTTTAACAAAAATGTCGAGGCATACCGATTTTATGAAAGGTACGGCTTTTTGCCGTTTGAGCAGAGAATGAATTTGCAAGTTCAGAAAAAGTAAGCCTTAAAACGGCAGGTTTGACATCTTCACACCGGTTTTTAGCGGCTTTGAGCGGATAATTTGAAAGTTGCACGGTGAAAATCACAGGCGGTCGTTTTTATATTTTGTTCCCCACTCGGCCATTGATATGATAATCGGCTGCAGTGACAATCCGGTCTGATTCAGGCTGTATTCGACCCGGGGCGGAACTTCGGCAAAAACTTTGCGGTTAAGCAGTCCGTCCTTTTCCAGATCTCGCAGATTCTCGGTTAATACGCGTTGGCTGATGCCGGTTAAGCTTTTGCGCAGCTCGCCGAAACGCTTGGTACCGCCGAGCAAATCCCGAATGATGAGCAATTTCCATTTGTTGCCGATTAGGTTGATGGTTGTCGCAACCGGGCAGTCTAAAATTTTTTTGTTTGAAATCACCTTATTTTCTCCAATAGTTACTTTTTGAATACTTTATAATAAAATAGTTCCTACTTTACAATTTCTTTTTACATGCATAATAATACTTTTGTTTTCAGTTGCAATATGTCTGGGAGAAAATTGATGAAAGAAATTGTTGTAAAAAATTATCAAACCGCAAAAGCTCAAAGTCAGGGACAGGGGCTTAATCAGTTTTGCGTAAAACCGATTATTGAAGATATTGCCAAATGTTCGGCAAATTTTGTTGAAGTCGAACCGGGAAAATATGCTTACGGTTACCACTATCATGAGGAGAATGAAGAAGTTTTTTATATTATCAGTGGTGAAGCCCTGGTCAAAACCGAAAAAGGCGATATTCATTTGAAACAGGGGGATGCGATCTGTTTTCCGGCCGCTATCGAAGGTTCTCATGTCGTTTCTAATCCTTCCCGAACCGAAAAACTGGTTTATTTGGACGTCGGAACTGCCAATAAGCCGGATATTGTCCATTTTACCGGAACAAATGCGGGAATGGTTGTTTCCCGTCAGGGAATTTTTAATTTTACCAAATAATTTTGGGTTCGTTCCTGAAGCGGCAGTCGAAAAGCTGCCGCTTTTTCTTATTTCTCAACGTTTTTAATTTATTTGTGAAGTCCGTCTTTTATTCTTATAATTTTAGTCCGAGTGTTAGTAATCACTTGACAATAGGCAAAAAAACATTATTACTAATCGCGAATAATCATTATTTTGTTTCACAAGAGGATCCGGTCAAATAAGCCTCGTTAAATATTCCGGTATCATTATGGCTTTTAAAATTATCGGGCTGGTTGCGTTTGCTGTCTTTATAATACTGTTTGTATATATGGTCTGGCAGGTTTCCCGCCTTCGTAAAAGAACGCAAAAGGAATTGTCTTTTGAACCCGGCGTCTATCAGGGCCCGGCAGGCGATCCCCGGTGGAACGGGCAGTTGCCTGAAAAAGTTGATGACTATTCGGAACCGCGCTATGTGTATGAAAACCTGGAAGAAAGCGCCGATTATCTGCCCCGGAACGGCAGAATTGTCGGTTATCGGATCAGTCCGGATTTGGTGATTCACAGCCGGGTGCAGTTGGAAGTGAATCCGCCTATTCTCCACAGCTATATTTCGCGCTTTGGCGGCAAGCTGTTAGAGGGAGAGGATGTTGTCTTATTGCAGCAAAATTGGGACAAGGTCTCGATGTTGCGAAAAAAGGCGGGAGACGAACCTTTGCCGACAGGTTGGTTTTGGGCTTTGCATCAGGGCATACCTGTAGTCGTCCACTATCAAGACAATTGCTATAAGGATGTCATCGGTTTTCCGGGTGTGTGGTATCCACTGATTCTGAAAAGATGAAAGTCCAATTTGCGAAAAGTTATCTTTGATCATTTTTCGTTGGTGCAAAATCAAAAAAACAACTTTCAAAACGAAAGTTGTTTTTTTATGTTCCAAAAGCCGGAACTGAACATTCGATTACCCTTCTTCTGACAGATTTTCCGCTTATAGAAGAAAAGGCCGTAACCGTTGTCGCCGATTCAGCCGGTTTGCGATAAAGTTCGGACATCGGGACGGTAGCTTTCCGCCAGTTGGCTGATATGCCGAGACATGGTTGTCAGCGGCCGCCGCATACGGTGATATTCGGCCAGAACGTCACGGTGATTGAAGATGTAAGACAGGTGTGCGATAAAATCTGCAGTGTCGTTGCCGCGAAAACGAAAATACGGCGAGGACGAAAGTTCGGATGCGCCGCCGAAGTCACTGGCCAGGACTGCCACGCCGCAGGCAGCCATTTCTATGGCGACTTGGGGCAAATTATCTTCCCAAATGACCGGAACCACCCCAAGATCGACGTCAGTCAACAGTTTGGGCAACTCTCCGCGCCGATAACCGTCGGATATTTCAAGCCGATGAAATCTCTGCCGCAGTTTTTGCAGCCGTTGCGGCGGAACGGCGTCGTAAATATACCGGGCGGCAAAGCGGAGATTGATTTGCGCCGACATTTCATCCGGCAGTTGTTCCAAAGCCGACAGCAAAAAGAAAAATCCTTTGGCAGCCCGGGCATAGCCGAGAAACGCCAGAGTAAAACAGGAACTGTCCTCAGGTTTGAAAGCCGGAGCAAACGGTTTGATACCCGCATAATCGGTGCCGATATAGGCTACTTCGAGAAGGTCGGGACGAATGCCGTAACCGGTCGCAAGATCAGCCACACGTTGTGATACGGCGAGGATTTTATCAACATATCGGTTTATAAAAGCAATATTTAAACGGCGAAATTCTTTGTAGGTCTGCGGCAAATTGCGCTGTGCCTTTATGGAAAGCAACTTCTCGGCCAGATGCGCCGATTTGAATTTTAACCAGGGTTTCAGCAGCTGCGGCCGAATTGATCCGGGTTCAAACCACAGCGTCATCGCCTCAATAAACCATTGCGGGTCAAGGGGTTTGCGACGGCAGCGTCCGCATTCCAAACCGCCGCGAAAACTCTTACAACGGCATTGGTTATGATTTTGGAACAATTGAACCTGCGGGCAAAAAGGAAAATAATTGTGCAGTGAAAAAATAATTTTCAGACCGGGAAAATATTCTTTGATTTTAAGAACGTTCAGCGGCAAGCCTTCCAGATTGTGAAAATGGATGACGTCAAAGCCGCCTTGTTCGATAATAAATTTTCGCAACAGTTCCAAGACCGTACAGTCGGATTGGTCCAGATAATTGTGGAGATTGTGAACCAGAAGCGTGCCCGGCGCCGGAACCGGGGAATTTACCAGTTCAAAAGCCGGACAATCGGAGTTGACGCGGCTTTTCAGCGGACGGATGTAAGGTTTGAAAGAAAAAGGACTGTAGACGTCGCCGGCGCTTAAGAAAACCGGGCAGATTTTTCGGTTGCCGCGCAAGGCGTTGATCAGATTGCGAAGATAGACCGTTACGCCGCCGCCGCGGGAGCTTTGACAGTCGGTCCAGTTATAATACAAAACTTTGAGCACGTCCGTTTACCCCTGTGCCGGAAGGTTTTGCCGCAAAATCTCATCATAACGGTGAGTTTCGCCGTTACGCAGCATTGTAAAAATATCTTTTTGCGCTTGATTAAACAGCGGTGAAGCCGTGACAACATGCGGATCAACCCGGTTGAAACTGGCGTTGATAAATTGGCGCCGGTCGGTTTTGCCCTGACGATAGGCAATGCCGTAAGCGTAGGTGGAATCGTAAAATTCTTTTTTAAACGACCATTCCGCCACTTTGGCATATTTCTCGCGGGGAAGTTTTTTGAGGCGTTTCCAGATGTCGTTCCAGCGTTGGAACGGTATGGTATAATCTTTGAGATTGCTCGATTGTCCGGGGTTGTTTTGACGGTAATAATAAAAAGCTTCGCGGACAAAACTGACGGTTCCGTTGAGCAAGGTATCGTAAAACCACGGATTGTCCACCCAGCCGGCGCCTTTGACTTCTTCCATCCGCGCGCCGATCCTTTTTAGGAAAGAATGTTTGTACAAACATGACCAGATGCTGGGATGGTGGAACAAAATTTCAGGACAGTCATAAATGCGGAAAACCCCGGCGGGGCATTGCAGTTTGGACAGCCAATGGATCGGCTTGAAATGTTCTTCGGAACCGTTCTCGGAACCGAAATATTCAAAAAAGCCCGATTTAACGATATCGGCGCCGGTTTTTTCGGCGTTTTCCAACAATTTTTGATACATGTCTTCTTTAATCCAGTCGTCGGATTCGACGATTCCGATATATCTGCCGGTAGCGGCATCCAAACCGTGATTAATCGCTCTTCCGTAACCGCCGTTGGTTAAGTGAAGAGCTTTGACGCGCGGATCGCGAGCGGCGTATTCGTCGATAATCTGCGGGCATTTGTCGCAGGAACCGTCGTTGACCAAAATGATTTCCAAAGATTTCAGCGTTTGGTTGACAATGCTGTCCAAACACTGACGCAAATATTTTTCAACGCCGTAAATCGGCACAATGACAGATACATCAGGCTGCATGGGTTATTTTCTCCTTTGCGGTTAAAGAATTGAAGATTTCGAGCGCGCGGCCGACCGCCTTATCCATATCATAGTATTTATAATCGCCGAGGCGTCCGAGGAAATAAACGTTGGGCATCAATGCGGCATCACGGGTGTAGCGCTGATAAAGTTCATGATTTTCCGGTTTGACGATCGGGTAATAACGCTCGTTGGACCCGCGTACAAAATCGGCCGGATATTCAAACGAGACCACTGTGCGCGGCGAGCGGTCGTTTAAAAAATATTTATATTCGCCGATACGCGTAAAATCATGGTTACAGGGATAGTTGATCACCGAATTGCTTTGAAAATATTCCTGGTTATATTCTACAAATTCAAATTCGAGGCTGCGGTAAGGAAGCTCACCGTATTTGTAATCGAAAAATTCGTCGATCGGACCGCTGTAAAACAGGTTTTGATATTCCATATCGTTTTTGACTGACTGAAACGGTGTATTCAAAATCACCTTTATACGCGGATGGTCAATCATGTTTTTGATCAGGGCGGTGTATCCGTTGCGCGGAATTCCCTGATATTTGTCCTGAAAATAACGGTTGTCGCGGCTGATGTACACCGGCACCCGTCCGGTCACCGCGGGGTCAAGTTCTTCGGGCTTGAGGTGCCATTGTTTGAGCGTATATTCCAAAAACACTTTATGGTATATGTAATCGGCCAGAAATTCCAACTCGTCGTCTTCGCTGCGCCGAAGCTCCAAAATCGGCACTTTAACATTAAATCCGAACTTGGCAATCAGCTTTTCTTCAAGCCGGCGGGCAATACTTTCGGGAAAAACCTGACGGATCGAATTCAAATTGAAAGGGATCGGCACTTCCTGGCCGTCGACCATCCCTTTAACTTCGTGCATATAAGGGTGCCATCGCGTAAAACGGCTTAAAAAATGCCATACGTCGCTGTTGTTGGTATGAAAGATATGGGTGCCGTATTTGTGGATGCAGATTCCGTTTTTGTCATAATAGTCATAAGAATTGCCGCCGATATGCTCCTTGCTGTCAATAATCGTCACTTCCTGATCCAGTTCTTCGGCCAGCTTGCGTGCCAGCGAAGCGCCGCTGAAACCGCAGCCGACGACCAAATTTTGTATCTTTCTGCCCATACTGTTTCTCCTTCTGACGATTAGATGTTCAATGCGGTATGCCAGGCCGATTTTTCGCTTAAGGCGGTTTGCCAAAGCGGAATTTCTTCCGTTGCCGATTGCTGATAAACCAGCAGCGGAACTTCTTTAATCCGCAGCGGATGATTGCGGCGGTAGTATTCAAGAAAGATGTTGAAAAGCCGTTCACCGAGAAACCCGTATACCCGTTGTTGATAAGGTGTTCTTTTGTCAAGCTGCGGATAAATGAGATTGTCAAGCCGCCGCAAAACGTCAAACAGCCAACGGCAATAGGCGTCGGCAAAGTCGCGGCGGCAGATCATCATATTTTTGTAATAGGCACGTGTTTGCTTAAAAATAACGTTTTGCGCCGCCGGTATCATTTCCGGATAGACGTCGCGGATAATTGCCAGGGCCAAATTCATATCATTGAGGTGGTGTGCCGCGGCATAAAGCTTATATAGAGAGGAACCGTTCTCTTTCGATTTTGCGGCCGGGACGATCAGATCCCACTTTTCCGTCAGCTGCTGCAGGTTTTCGGCTGTATGGCCGCTTTTGGCCGTAAAATCTTCCAACGATTCCAGTTCGGTATCGTCGCCGGCCAAATTAAAGAAACGGCGGTAATGACACAGGCCGAAACAATCATGCTGGGTATTGCGCCAGATCCAGTAAAGGACCGAAAGCTCGCAAAAATTTTGATTGCGCAGCGAGATATTCTCTCCGCTGTCATCTCCCGCCATATCAAGACGAAAGCCGGCGGCAGCCCTCCCGGCTTGAATTGGAACCAGCAGCTCGTTATCGGGCAGCCGGCATTTTTGATGACAGCATACATAAATTGGTATTGTCGGATTCATTATTCACCTCTTTGTTCAGGTACATCAAAAATAAGAGTGATATTTGGTTTTTAAATAGCCTGCTGCAAAAATAGGGTGAAAAAATTGCCGCCGGTCAAAAAAACAGGGCCGGGGACGAAAAGCCCGCTTAAACGGAGAAAGTTTGGGCGCGCCACAACCGTTGGGAAGGTTACGGTTATGGCTTGTAAGTTCGGTTGTTGTTTGCTATATATGAAACAGGAGATCATCAAACAAGGACAAAGCTATGCAGGGTATTATGAAATTTTTGCAGACGGCGGAAAAACTCAAATCGGAAAAGAGGAAAACCCTGTTGTCCGACAATGAATGGGAAAGCGTGGCCTCGCATACATGGATGATGGGCTTGCTGGCGGTTTTGTTTCTTGATAAATCGGTTCACCGGCTTGACGGCGAAAAAGTTTTTAAAATGATCGTCGTTCATGATTTGGCCGAAGCGGAAACCGGGGATATCGCGATGGGAAAAACTTTTCAAAACCGTGCGCTGGATCTTGAAAAAAAAGAAAAGGAACAGGCGTCGATGAATGGGTTGCTGGCTTCGCTGCCCGATGAAAGCCGGCAAGAAATCATGGATTTGTGGCAGGAATTTGAAAAAGCCGAAACCCGGGAAGCCCGTTTTGTCAAAGCGTTGGATAAACTGGAATCCTATTTTCAGGTTTCGTGCGCCGAAGACGTCAGTTATATTGAGCGGCTTGGCGACGGCGATATCTATTGGAAAATTTATTGTCAGGATTTGCAGAAACATTTGTTTGCCGACGAACCGGAGTTATGCCGGTTTTGGGATGCCGTCAAACCGGTTATTTTGGAAAAAATGCGCAAAAGCGGCATTAATCCGGTTAATTATATGGAAAAAGAAGAAACGGAAGGAAAATATAACGTCTCGCTTGGCCATATGTTTTCAGGTTAACAAAAACAGCCTCCGGTCGGGAGGCTGTTTGAGGATCGTTGCAAATTTAGCGGCTGATTTTCTGACACATCGGGTAGTTGATGCCGTGCATCGCCAGATAGAGATCGCCGTCTTGTTGTGTAAAAGATATTCCGGTGCCCGGTTCCTGATATTTTTCGCCGGCGGCGGAAATGGTTCGTGACAAAACGTGATTGATACCGTCGATCCGTAAAATCATGGAGTTATCGTTAAGAACTTTCGCCTGAACAATCTGATCGCCGCATTTGTATTCGGCCTGGTCCTTTACCGCAACATTGTTTGTGCAGGCCATAACCAGCAGCGGAAGCCCCAAAATCCAATATTTCATAACATTACCCTTTCGTTGTTTAAGATGATCATACACGATATAATCACCGGGCGGATAATATCAAGAAACCGGAACATAATTTATCCGCCGGGGATGAAAACAACCATTTGACCGTTGGTCCGATGAAGTTTATTATAAGTAAGTGAGTTTGAAAAACGGGCCCGTTGCTTTGAAAGACGCGGCGGCAAACAGGATTGATTGAAAAAAACGATGCATGACATTTGGAATCCGTGGCACGGCTGTGTGAAAAAAAGCGAAGGTTGTCGCAACTGTTACATGTATTTTCTCGACCGACAGCGCGATCGGGACGGCGCCTTTGTCTATAAAGTGAAAAACAATTTTGACTATCCGCTGCAAAAAGATAAAAACGGCGCTTTCAAAATTAAAAGCGGCGAGCGGATACGTGTCTGTATGACTTCCGATTTTTTTCTGGAGCAGGCCGATCCGTGGCGCAACGATGCCTGGCGAATCATCAGGCAGCGTCCGGATGTGGTGTTTTTCTTATTGACCAAAAGGCCTGAACGAGTCGGTGCCTGTCTGCCTTCCGACTGGGGAAACGGTTGGGAAAATGTTTTTTTTAATGTAACCTGCGAAGATCAGAAAAATGCCGACGAGCGGATCCCGCTTTTGCTTGATCTTCCTTTCCGACATAAAGGCATTATGGCGGCACCGTTTATCGGTCCTCTCAGCATCGGTCGTTATCTGCAAAGCGGCCAAATAGAGCAGGTGATTGCGGGCGGCGAAAATTATGACGGTTCGCGACCGCTGCACTATACGTGGGTCAAGCGGTTGTACGAAGACTGTGTCGCTTTTGAAACGACTTTCTGTTTTATCGAAACGGGAACCCGTTTTGTCAAAGACGGCAAAACTTATTTTTTGAAGGACAAGAGACTTCAGAGCCGGATGGCATTTAAATCGGGATTGCAGTATCAGGGCAAAAAAATTGACTTTCGACTTACGCCGCTGCAGGGCGGATTGTTTGAAGATGCGCAAATATGGCGCCGGAAATTCGGACAACAATGCCAAACCTGCGGCAGCCGTCTGATTTGCAACGGTTGCGCCGATTGCGGACAATGTGAGGGAAAATAAAAAATGCCTCTCAAAAGCGAGAGGCATTTGGCTGTGCTCAAAACAGTCTTATTTGCCGCAGGGGCTGACGATTTCAGAGAGCGAAAGAACGCCAAGCAGATAGTCGTTGGTGCAAACTTTCTGACCGCCGATGGTTCCGCGGGTGCCGGTGCAAGCCGAAAGAGCGAGCAATACGACAACAAGAGCTAATTTTTTCATTTTGTAGTCCTTATGTTTAGTTAATCAACGATTGCGATTGCAATCCACTTCATATTATCAATATGCGATAAAAAAGCAATTTAAAATTGAAGACGGTGGATATGTCGAAAAATGAGTCGCCGAGTTTGCCGCGTCGGAGAAAGACGGGACGATTCGGAAATGTTTTTTCACGAATGTCGTTTTTTTACAGGATTTTTTGTCCGGTTAATCCTAAGGCTACTATAACATTTTATTAGGGTTTTTGGTTGTTTTTGCCGTTTTTTGTTCAAAAATTATCCTGAAAATACATTTTTTCTTTACTTTTGACAAAAATATGATAAATTAGAAATGAATAATAAAATTATTTAGTTATGAAAAAAGTTATTTTTATGGTAGTCGCTGCCATGCTCGCTCTGACGACGGCAGCTCAAGCGCAAAACTACAAAAGTTGGAAAGCTCCGAAAGACGAACCCGATCTGCTGCGCGCAAGTGCTCTGGCTTACGTCGGGTATAACTTCCTCGAAAACGCTCCCATGGGTGGCGTCGCGCTCGGCCTCAACTGCTACTGCGTTCGCGCGGAAGTAGACTTTGGGTTCAGTTCGCTCAAGACTCCCACTCTCGACCAGAAACGTCATCGCCTGACCTACTTCAGCCCGTCGATCGGTCTGTCGTTTGGCGACAAGTACGAGTTCTACGGCATGGTCGGTTTCACGACCTGGGGGTATATCGCCACAACTGAAGTAACGGAATGCGCGAGGGACAAGTTCCACAAGGATTTGCTCCATTGCAGACTGAAGGTCGGAAGTAACATCATGATCTCGGACAAGTTCTTTGTCAACGTCGATCTGAGTTACATGATCCCCAAAAGCTCTGAGGCCGGGTATGTCTACTTCGACAATCTTGCTCTGAGAGCCGGTATCGGTTACCGCTTCTGATGCCTACTGTCAAAATGCGAAAAAGCAACACCGGTCGGTGTTGCTTTTTCGGCATTTAAAAGTCTGATATTAAAATAACGGCCCTAGGAAACAGACAGTTAAGGCATCCATTCGACAATTCCGTTAAGCGGGTTTTGTTGACGCCAGCGGTCAAAATCGGCATAGTTTCGGATGCCGTCACGGATGACCGCCAGATAATATTCGATTCCGGCAATTTTCAGTTCATCGGGAGTTTCAAATTTCAATTGCAGAATGGCCGTTCGCTGTTCCGGAGTGATAACCGCGGCAATCCGTTCGGCAATTTTTTCAAAATAGCCGTCATAAGGAGAACCGGCCGGCATATGTATCATATCAAGCTGCCACAATAAATTCCTTTCGTCACGGTACCAGGCATGCCATTCCAGACAGGTGTCGGCTTCCTGCAAAAGATTGACGTATTCAATTTTGACAATGTTCGGGTTTTCCGCCAGTTGAGCCATGGCGCGGAAGCTGTCGCCGATTTTCATCTGCGGCGTGTAAATGTGAAAATCAATATCCCGATTCTTCATTAAAAGCCCTGTTTTCAACGACCCCACCAGATTGACTTTGGCCCCGATGCTTTCCCAGCAGCGGATGACGCCGCTTTGTTCAATTGCCTGCCAAGCTCGTTTTTGGTTGTCGGCCGCTGTTTTCAATATGTTTTCAATAGGTTCCATTTTTCTTTCCTCATAAGTTGACGGCGGAATTATAAAGGGTTTATGATTAATAGCAATTGAAAAGCCGCGGCAGCCGTATCAAATTTATGCCGGCGGTCTGAAACAGTTTTTGTAAAATGAGGAGAAGCAAATGAAGGTATTGATGATTAACGGCAGTCCCAACCAACGCGGCTGTACCGATACCGCCCTGAATATTGTTGCCGGTGCGCTGGCGGAGAACGGTATTGACAGCGAGACGGTTTGGCTCGGCAATCGGGCGTTGCGGGATTGTGTCGGTTGCCGGGCCTGCCGCAAGCTGAATAACCGCTGCGTGTTTGATGACGACATTGTCAACCGCATTTTGGAAAAAGCGGAAGCGGCAGACGGTTTTGTTTTCGGTTCGCCCACTTATTATGCCCACTCCAGCGGCCGGATTTTGTCGGTGTTGGATCGGGTGTTTTATGCCGGATCGGCTGTGTTTGCCGGCAAGCCGGGCGCTGCCGTCGTTTCGGCCCGTCGCGCCGGAACCACTACCAACCTTGATGTTTTGAACAAATATTTTATGATCAGCCGTATGCCGGTTGTCAGCAGCAATTACTGGAACATGGTGCACGGCAATCGTCCCGAAGACGTGTATCGGGATGAGGAAGGCGTACAAATCATGCGGGTGCTGGGACACGAAATGGCGTGGCTGTTAAAATCGATCGCTGCCGGAAAGAAAGCCGGGATTGCGCGTCCTGAAATCGAAGAAAAAATCCGTACCGATTTTATCCGCTAATCCGTATCGTTGCCATCATGATCTGTCTGTCTCATAATCAAAACGCCCCGATAACGGGGCGTTGGTTAACTATCTTCCGAACACAGCGTCTTTCAAGCGTTTCAAGGTTGCCTGTGCGGTCGGCCGGGCTTTGGCAGCGCCTTCTTCAAGCATCGCTTCCACTTCTTCGTAATGGGCCATATAATAGTTATATTTTTCGCGCATCTCTTTTACTTCGGCGATCACGGCATCCAACAACATATTTTTGATATGTCCGTAGCCCAGTTTGCCTTCACGCAGTCCGTCACCCATTTCCTGCAACTGCGCCGGGGTGGCAATTGACTTGTAAATTTCGTAAACCAGAATTTCGTCCGGATTTTTGGGTTCCTCCATCGGACGGCAGTCGGTTTTAATGGAATAAACAGCTTTTTTAATCGCTTTGTCATCCTCAAACAACGGAATGACGTTGCCGTAAGACTTGCTCATTTTTCGCCCGTCAATTCCCGGAACCAGGGCCACATTGTTGTCAATCGAATATTCGGGCAGGGTGAGCAGCGGCCGGTTGTAATGCGCGTTGATCGCCCCTGCGATGTCACGGGCGATTTCCACATGCTGCACCTGATCTTTGCCGACCGGAACAATGTCGGTGTCATAGGCCAGAATGTCCGCCGCCATCAGAGTGGGGTAGGTATACAGACCCATATTGATGCCGTCGTCGTCGGGTTTGCCGGCTTCGCGGTTTTTGTCGACAGCGGCTTTATAGGCATGGGCTTTGTTCATGAATCCTTTGGGCGTATAGGCATAAAGAATGGTCGTGATTTCCGGAATTTCGGCAATATCCGACTGGCGGTAAAAGACGGAACGGCTGGGATCAAGTCCGGCGGCAAGGTAAATGCAGGCGATTTCCTGAAGTTTCCGGTTTAAAACTGCCGGATCTTTTTCGGCGTTGATCGCATGATAATCGGCAATGAACATATAGTGTTTGCCGTCGGCCTCCAACGCCTGCTGCCCCAGTTTGATGGCCGGTTTGATGGCGCCGAGATAATTTCCCAGATGCGGGGTGCCGGTCGGTTTGACTCCGGTTAATACTTTCTTGTCTTTAAACATTTCTTGTCCGTCCTTGTAAATTTTTATTGTAATTATTTATAAAATTGATACTCTGTTTGCGTTTATAAATCAATTAAAAAACTAAGGACATATGATAATGCTGGATATAAAATTTATTGTCGAAAATCAGAAGCTGGTGGAAGAAGGCATTGCCAAAAAAGGCTTAAAAGTCGATATTCCCGCCTTGGTTTCCCTGCATTTGGATATTAATAAGCTCAAAACTTCCTCTCAGGCGCTGGCCGAAGAAAAAAACCGGCTGAGCAATTCGATCAAATCGGCCTCTGCGGAAGAACGTCCGGCAATCATTGCAAAAAGCAAGGCGCTTGGTGAAGAATTGAAAGCCGAACAGGAAAAACTGGCGGCCGAACAGGCAAAGTTTGACGATATCATGTGGCGGATGCCCAACTTGCCGAGTCCCGAAAGTCCGATCGGTGTCGACGACAGCGAAAATGTGGTACGGCGCAAGGTGGGCGAACCGACCAAGTTTGATTTTACGCCGCGTGATCATGTCGAACTGATGGAACTGAACGGTTGGAGCGAAGGCGAACGCATTGCCAAGGTTTGCGGATCGCGTACTTATGCGATTACCGGCGAACTGGCCCGTTTGGAGCTGGCGATTCACCTGATGGTGATGGACAAGTTGGCAGCCAACGGCTTTCGCGTGATTACGGTACCGTCGATCTCCAAAGAAAAGCCGCTTTACGGCCAAGGTTATCTGCCGTTTGCCCGTGATGAAATCTATTATATGCCCGAAGATGACATTTATCTTTCCGGCACCGCCGAACTGATTTTAAATTCGCTGCGGGCCGATGAAATTATCCCCGAAAACGAACTGCCGATTCTTTATGCCGGGTTTTCTCCCTGTTTTCGCCGCGAAGCCGGTGCGGCCGGCAAAGATACCCGCGGTTTGACCCGGGTTCATCAGTTCATGAAGACGGAACAGTTTGTCATCTGCAAAAACGATGTTGCAGAAAGCGAAAAGTGGCATCAGAAACTGTTGCAGATTTCGGAAGAAGTTTTGCAGGATTTGGAATTGCCTTATCAGGTGCTGGAAGTATGTACCGGCGATATGGGCGCACCGAAATATCGTCAATATGATCTCGAAGCCTGGGTGCCGACGCAAAACTGCTATCGCGAAACCCACAGTTGTTCCAACATTACCGACTGGCAGGCGCGCCGTACCAACTTGCGTTATCGCGACAATGCCGACGGCAAGGTCAAATTTGTGCATACGCTCAACAATACCGGCATTGCCACCCCGCGGGCGCTGGTGCCGTTTTTGGAAAATCACCAGCAGGCGGACGGTTCAATCCGCATTCCGGTCAAGTTGCAGCCTTATATGATGGGCAAAACATCTATCGGCGGCAAAAAATAATTGATACTCATTGTAAAAGACCCCGGATTTCCGGGGTTTTTTGCAGTCTGTTGCGGGATAATCGGAAATAAGGCTATGGAATTGAGCAAAGCCTTTTTAAAGCCTGTATGGCTAAATGGACAACATTAATACCAGTAAAACTTGAAATAGTTGTGAATATAGTACCAGCAGCTCAACCACAAAACGAATGAAATCCCGAGCCGAATCAGGCGAGGGTTGAGCGAAAGCTTTCTGATGAAAAAGTCACGATAGAAAACCGCAAACAAGCTGCCGTAAACGGCGACAATCGCAAAATAAACCAGCCGGTGGGTACGAAGAATTTGCGGATCGGTTATGAAATATACCGGACGGCTGAAAAAGGAATTGAAAATTTCAAAAGCGAAAGTTGAAAGAAAAATCAGCCAGCCGAATGCGAACAGAAAATTGACGATGTTGGAAACAAATTGACGATTCATGGTAAAACTCCGTGGTTTGGAAAATATTTCAGCGGGGCAAGCCGTAGCGCCGGGAGATATAATAATCATACCAGAAAGACGACGTAACTTCCCATTCCGGTTTCTGATCAACCACCTCGGCGTCAAAATAGGCCAAATGCCAGGCAATCAGGCACATAACCGCCGAAAGCAGGAGGATCAGGGTTTTCTTGCCCAAGTTGCGCGGCATCAGAAAATATTGCCGATAGAATCGATAAGCCGCCCAAGTGTAAATGATTAAAATAAGGTAATGAACCAGCATGTAGATGTAAATATTTCTGCCGTAAGAAGCGGCGCTGCGAAAGACACCGACATAAGCGCCGTCAATCTGTTTGAACAGATAGCCGAAAAACAACAGCCATAAAGCAATAAATGTCAGGTTTAACAACATATTATAGATGCCGAACATCCATGCCGGAAAATGAATGTCGTTGTCTTCGGTAAAAAAAGCAATAAATTGTTCGTATTTTGTTTTGTTGGCGGTCATGAAATACCCCTTGATATATAAAGCATTTGATATCAAAAGGTATAATATAAACCGAAAGAGATGTCAATCTTAAGTTGAAATGAGAATGAATTTTACAACCTAAGGTTGAAATGCTTGCTAACAGATTATAAAAACATAATTTATTATATTGAAATAAATTTAAAAATAAATATTTTTTTATGTTTTTATCTAAAAAAATAACTTTTTTCTGCTTTTGATCAATTTGATAAGTCAAAAAATGACGTATTTTGACTTTTGTGGCGTCGGGCCAATTACCGACTCGGCGAAAGTCGGTTTTTTCAGATATCGTTTTGTGCCCAGAAAGCACGGTCGACATCCTGACTGAACATCGGCAGGGCACGTACACTGTTCCACAATGCCAGCAAAACAAAAGCGCAGATCACCGATCCCAGCATCACGGAGATTTTGGATTGCAGGCTGCGACGGTTGGAAAACAGAATTTTGAAAAATCTGTAAAAACAATAGGAAAAAACAATAGTGACCAACAAAGTGAAAAAAGTTTCGGCATAAATATTCTCTACCGGCAGCGTTTGTCCGGGGATGACAATGACGGTATACATTCGGTAAAGAAAGAAATAGAAAAAGCCCCAGCCCAGCAGAAAAAAGATCTGCATCAACAATATAATTGCGGCCTTGAGAGGTTTTTTTCTAAAATTATCAAGATATTTTTGGCAGTAAGAGCAAATTTTCTGTTTCATGGCGACACCTTTCGACTGAGACAAAGTGCGAAAGCGGTAAGCTTGGGTTGCTTCTTGTCCGTTTTTCCGAGTGCAGAGCCATCTGCGCTGTTGTTCTGTACGGATCGGGGCAGCTTTGGAACTATCGCTTTCATCACGCCTTTTTATTAGAAGGCGCTTAACATTGCTCATTTATTCCTTTTATTGCCGATTACAAGATGAACGCCGGAAAACAAATTTTATTTGTGGCGACGCCTGTCGATGATGTTTTGTCTGAATCATCTTGCCCAAAAAGCGATAGTGGTATCCGGTAAAAAAGAGAACAGAGATCGTATAGAGATGAATAAAACCGGTACCATTAAAGCACATATAGCTGCAGCGAATACTCCTAAAAGCTTTAATTTGAAGCTGGTTTGAACGGCAAATAAAATTTTTGATAATTTGTAAAAACAGTAAGGATAAACTGTTATCAAAATAAGTGCGTATAAAGTATCTGTATAGATATTGCCTTTAGGTTCGGTTCTTCCCGGGATAATAAACGAAGCATATAATCTGTATAGATAGTAAAAGAAGAATCCCCAGCCGAGCAGAAATAGGATTTGCAATATCAGCACAAGGACGGTTTGGAACGGTTTTTGTCTGAAATTTTCTCGATATTCTCTAAAATAAGTTGCAATCTGCTGTTTCATTTTTTGAACCTCAAAGATGATTAAGATTACTTTAGAAGAAATGTTTTGTTCGCAATTTGTTCTTTTTGGAATCATAAAAACTTCTTCATTTGTATTTACATACAAACTATATAGTATAAAATTTTATGCTTGTCAATCGAAAGTTGAGGAGTCGAGATTTTTTACAACCTAAAGTTGTAATTATATATAACTATTTATAAAAACATCATTTATTATAACCCAATATTTATAAAAATAAACTGTTTTTTTGTTTAAGGTGAAAATAATTTGAAAAAAAAATTTTAAAATCACATTTTTCTGATAAAAATTTTAATAAAACAGAATAATTATTGTAATAATTTTTTGTTTGCCTATCTTTCGAAGTCTTCGTCTTTATATCTTACCCGCACTTTTACCGGTGAGCGGCTGTTTTTGATATATGGGACCAAGTGATCCATGTTGGGGCCCACGTCGATGCAGCCACCCGAACCTAACTCATTGCCGCCATGTATATACATACTGTGTCGTCCGTAGGTGTTTGTGTCATCGTCTGCTTCTAACGGAACGCGGTAATTTCCCCATGCATTTTTTTTCTTTTCTTTCATCCAATGGTATTTACCCTTATTACGCAAGAGAGCATATTTGTCGACCCAAGGCATTTCTGGGTGATTTAAAATATTTTGGATTTTTTCCTCGAAAGAAAGTCTTTCTTGTAATTCATCCGGATCAACCGAATATGTTCCTTCCGGAGTCGGTCCCAGATCAGAAGTTGACATGTTGGCTCGGTTTTGATAGCCGGGTTGACCTGCCATTGCCGGCCATGAATTTTGAACGACATTGTTTCTCTTTACATACAGATCCTGTCCGTCGAATTCCAATTCGGGATCAGGAATCTCTGTCTGCCGAAATCTGGGGCGCACGGGTTCCATATCCTCGTCATAGCCGTCGAGACAATATTCAAGAATTTCGCGTGTTGTCATGTTTTTACGCGGCAGCGGCGAGGCTTGGCGTCTTTTGGCCCGCGCAGCGGGATACGGCGTGCCGAATCCTTCGTCATCGTCATCATATATACTCATTTTATTTTCCTTGTTATTAAAGTTGAATCAAAAAGCGCCGGAACAATCCGGCGCCGGTTGGGTGTTTTCGTTTTTCGGCAGAGATTGTCGTCCCGGCCGGATACGAAAAAATCCGTCTGCTGCCTTAAACAACAGACGGATACAAAAAAACACCGGCATCTAGCGGTGTTAATCATTATTTTCCGTTTAACCGCGGCTTGTGCGCGGGGTCGAAAAGTGCTTATGGGGCACAAAAAAAGGCGGGAATAACCGCCTTTGTCGTCAATACGGACAAAATCCCGTATTATGGAAATAACCTATATTACAAACAGACGAAAAAATCAACAGAATCTCGCAAAGGTTGTGGATAACTTTGCAAAGGAGTAAGGGGTAAGCGCCGGAGAAAAGTACTTTGTTACTGTTCGCTGATTTGATTGCGGTAAAGTTTTTGACATTCTCCAACCATTTTCCAAGTGGATGAAGTTGAGATTTTTTCATTATAATTGCGGTGCCAAAATGCAAGAGTTCGGTTTGTCTCCGGTGAAACTTGATAATGCGGGACCGCAATTAAAGCGAAAAGGCAACCGAACAAAGCAGTGCAGGCAATAATTTTAACTTTCAAAGCCGATGTGGCTACAGGATTAAAAAATTTTTTGCTCCAGTAAAATAAAAGAAAAATAGCCATAAAATCTGTCAGCAAGTTAGAGACTGAATAAAGGTAAATGTTAGCGGGATATGAGGGCACGGGAGAAAATTGTCCCGGGATAATCGTATTTTTCACAATCAGAAACGCTGCGCTTAGAATCGTTGCCCATCCGTAAATAAAAACCGTGTTTAGAAATAAGTTCGCCGTTGAAAAATGCCTGTCCGTTGAAGTCATCGGGAACCCCTTTCGTCTTCAGTTAAATAAGGTAGATATCCGCAGTGATGGTATTGTGTTCTTGCAATATCATGCGAATCTGTATTTTGGCTGACGATAGCGGGATGCCAAAAGGCATAAGGATGGTATGAAAGCGGCGCCAACTGTTCTTGCCAAAAGATGACGCTCAATTCTGCCGCCAAGACAAAGGCTGCCGCCAGTATGGAATAACCAAGCACAGCAATTTTCTTTGTAAGTATTGCCGGTTGTTGAAAAAAATCTGCAGCAAGATCGATAAAAATCCAAATTAAGGCAAAAGCGTATGATAAACGGACAATGGCTTTGAAATAAAAATTATTGTGATAGTGGGGTAGTTCATTAAAGTGGCCGTTTACCGTTTCGCCGAAGAAAACGCAAATTATACTAAAAAAACTCAACCATCCGACGATGAAAACGGCAGTAAGAAGAAGATGCAAAATGAAATATCCCGACCTTTTAAAACATTTTGGAAGAAGAAGTGTATTTTTATGAAACATATCAGAACCATCAAATAAATAATGCATATCATAATATAAGAATAATATTTGTTCAATGAATATTGTAATAGATATGTTACCAGCATTTCTTAGGGTAATGTACCTTTAGTTCAATATCTTTACCATATTGATCCAGTAAGTTTTTTAATTTACTCGTTTGCCAAGGTATGTCAATGCAGCCGGCCGAACCTTTGCTAAAACCCCCATGAATTGAAAAACCGGATCTTCCATACGTTTCCGTATTTTGATTCGGTTCAAGCCAAACTCTTCTCAAACCCCACGCAGGCAAGCTTCCTGGCCATGTCCCCTGTTTTACTATACCAGCGATCATTTGTTTCAAATTTTGATCAGAGAAGTTTTGTCGGTTACTTTGTTTTACATAATATTTTCCTTCAGGAAGAGGACCTTTATCCGGGATGTCCTGATAAAAAGAACACTGATAGGCATCCTGTCCTGATTGGGCGTCCATAATTGATTTTATTTTATTGTTTTGTATCCAACGTAATTTTTCTCCATCAAAATCTAAATAGGCATCGTTAGGCGAAATTGTATTAATTCTGAGTTCCATATCCTCGTCATAGCCGTTGAGGCAATATTCAAGAATTTCGCGTGTTGTCATGTTTTTACGCGGCAGCGGCGAGGCTTGGCGTCTTTTGGCCCGCGCAGCGGGATACGGCGTGCCGAATCCTTCGTCATCGTCATCATATATACTCATTTTATTTTCCTTGTTATTAAAGTTGAATCAAAAAGCGCCGGAACAATCCGGCGCCGGTTGGGTGTTTTCGTTTTTCGGCAGAGATTGTCGTCCCGGCCGGATACGAAAAAATCCGTCTGCTGCCTTAAACAACAGACGGATACAAAAAAACACCGGCATCTAGCGGTGTTAATCATTATTTTCCGTTTAACCGCGGCTTGTGCGCGGGGTCGAAAAGTGCTTATGGGGCACAAAAAAAGGCGGGAATAACCGCCTTTGTCGTCAATACGGACAAAATCCCGTATTATGGAAATAACCTATATTACAAACAGACGAAAAAATCAACAGAATCTCGCAAAGGTTGTGGATAACTTTGCAAAGGAGTAAGGGGTAAGTGCCTGAAAACATCTTCTTCCGGGCTGGGGTAAGAGGTCGGACAAAAAATCAATACCGGTTGCGGACGATTCGCATAATATCGGCATCGGCCCAAGGCGCAAATTCGATCAGGGAAGTTTGCGGCGCCACCCGGGCGAATCCTTCTTCAATTGCCAGCAAAAGGTACGGAACGGCGGCGCCGAGCAAAATTGACGCCAACAGAATGACCAATTTTTTGCCGGTGCCGACCTGTTCGACAAAAAAGCCGCGTCCGAAGCGCAGAAACAGCGGAACCGTCAGCAAAAGAAGCAAAATGACTTCGGTTATCACCACATATATGCCGTAACAAGGCGCTTCCGGCAGCGAAAAGTCGCAATAACATCCTTTGGTCAGGACGATTGTCAGGGTGTGGCCGATTTCGCTGAAAAAAATCCACCAGCCGGCAACGAAAAACAGGTTTAACAGATAATTGAATATTTGTCCGGCGTTAAAGGATCGAGTCTGCGGACAGGAAGAGGCGTAATATTTGGTCATAGTCGTTCTCGCTTGTCAAAACAGGCTTTTTTATAGACCCGATTTTTGGAATATGCAAGATTTGTCCGGCATTTTTCTTTGCGGAAGAAAGTTTAAAAACTGTCGTTTTTGTGCGGGTTTCCCTTGTAATTTTAGCAAATTGCTTTATTTTCAAATAAATTGCAAGGAGAATCAGGATGAAGAAATTGAATGCCGACCGGTTGAGAGTGGCGGTGTTTGACTGGGACGGAACGTTGGTCGAAAGCCGCACCCCGCGTTTGTGGGCGGTTAACCGGATTATGGATCAATACGGTTTGCCCGATTGGGAAAGCACCCGTGACCGCCAGAATAAATATTATTCGTTCATGGATAATTTTCCGTTGGTGTTCGGCGACAAGGCAGAGGAAGCTTATCAAAAATATTTTGAACTCTACCGGCAAAATTTTGCCGATATGATAAAAGTGTTTCCGGGAGTTCGCGAAACGCTGGCGATGTTGAAAAACAACGGCGTTAAAATCGCGATCATGACCAACAAGGATCGCCGGTTGTTGGAGTTGGAAGTGGCCCGGCTGTTTGAGCCCGGCTGTTTTGACAAAGTCGTCTGCGGACACGAAGCCGCACGGGACAAGCCGTATGCCGATCATGCCGCATATACGCTTGAAGGGCTGATCAACAAAGTCGACATTACGCCGCAAACGGTATGGATTATCGGCGACAGCGTGTTGGACAACATCTGCGCGGCGGCGGTGAACGCTTTGCCGGTTCGGATTATCGGCAACGGTTCCGAAATTGAAAAAATTGACGATCCGAGCGTTGTCTATTTTGAAGACTTCAACGACTTTTACCGGCATTTGGCCGGCTGACTTTCTGACGGAGACTGCCGAAAATGAAACAACAAAACGATAAAGAAAAACCGCGCCGCTTGTACCTGATTGTTGCCGGGATTGCCGTAGCGGCGTTGGCGGTTCTCAACTATTTTTATTTTCGTGAAAAAATATCATCAAACGCCGAGCTGATTACTCGCTATACCAGGAAAGCCGATCCGATGGAAAAATACCGCAATCCGGCCGTGGCCGGGCTGTTTTATGCCGCCGCGCCGCAAATGCTTGAACGGGAAGTCGAACATTATTTGCAGTCGGACTATTACCGCCATGACAAAATGCCGAAAATTCTGGTTGTGCCGCACGCCGGTTATCAATATTCGGCGCCGGCGGCTGCCGAAGCTTATAAACCGCTGCGCGATTATGCAGGAGAGATCAAAAGGGTGATCCTTGTCGGTCCTTCGCACCGGGTGGCTGTCAACGGTGCCGCTTTGTCTTCGGCCGATTATTTCATGACGCCGCTCGGACGTATCGCGGTTGACGGCGATGCAGTAAAGCAACTGGCTTCGTCACCGCTTTTCGTTATTGACGATTCGGCGCATAAAGATGAGCATTCGTTAGAAGTTCAACTGCCGTTTTTACAAAAAGTGTTGTCCGATTTTAAGATTGTGCCGATTGTTTACGGCGAAGTCAATCCGCAGGAACTGGCGGAGGCTTTGGAACCGTATTTGCAGCGCAAAGATACGCTGCTGGTGGTTTCGGCCGATTTGTCGCATTATCTTCCTTATGAGCAGGCGCAGGTCATTGACCGCCAAACCGCCGAACAGATTGCCGCCGGAACGCCGCAAATTGACGAACACCGTTCCTGCGGCGCCGCCGGCATTAACACCGCGCTGATCCTTTCTCAGGCCATGCATTTGCAACCGCGGATTCTGGCGCTGATCAATTCCGGTGACACTTCGGGAGAACGCAGCCGGGTGGTCGGTTACGGCGCCTGGTCGTTTTCGGCCGCTTCGGCGTTGGAGCGGGAAACGGCGGCCTTAAAGGATTTTGCGGCGGTTAACGGTAAAAGCCTGCTGCGGATTGCCCGGACATCGTTGGAAGAAGCGGTGCTGCACCGCCGTTTGTATATACCTTCGCGCCAAGATTATGACGATATGTTGTTTGATAAGGGGGCCTCCTTTGTTACTTTGGAAGAAAAAGGCGAATTACGCGGCTGTATCGGTTCGTTGCTGCCGCGCCGGGCGGTGGCTGCCGACGTTGCCGAAAATGCTTATAACGCCGCCTTAAGCGACAGCCGTTTTAAGGCGGTTACGGCTGACGAACTGGAAAAAATTGATGTTTCGGTTTCGCTTTTGACCGGATACGAACCGATCAGCTACAATGACGAAGCAGACTTGCTGAATCTTTTGCAGCCGGATATTGACGGCATCGTGATCCGCGACGGTGACCGCCAGGCGCTGTTTTTGCCCTCGGTATGGAAAACGCTGCCCGACCGTGCGGAATTTTTAAATAGTTTAAAGTTAAAAGCCGGGATGAGTCCCAGCTATTGGTCCAACTCAATAAAGGTTTATCGCTTCAGAACCGTGGAGGTAAAAGAAAATGCAAATTAACGGATATCAAATTAATTACAGCGAAGAAGAATTAAGACGCAAAATGACGGAAGAAACCTTGGAGGTCAAACTGATTTCGCCGCAGTTTGAAGGATATCTCAATCTGAGTGAGGGGAACCAAAAGGCTTTGCGGCATCTGATTGCCGCTGCCCGGATGATCAATGATGTGACGCTGGAACAGGACCATCCGTTAAATCTGGTCCAGAAAAAGGCTCTGGAAGAAGCGGCGGCGTCCGGAAACGCGCATGCAAAACTGGCGTTGGAGCTGTTTAACAGCCTGAACGGCGTTGCCGGATACAACGGCGTTGACAAAGAACCGGTGGAAATATTTGACGGAATTCACCTGTTGCCGGGACACAACTTTTATCCGCAAGATTTGGGGCCGGCAGAGTTTCAGCAGATTTTGCTGCAAATGCTCAAAGCCGGCAAAACGGCGGAAGTTCGCCGTATTTTGAGTGCGCGTACGATGGTGCGCCGCCACGGCGATGAACTCCGGGCCATTGATTATACGGATTATTTTGCAGAACAGTTCTCGCAAATAGCCAACGAACTCGAAGTGGCGGCTCACTACAGCGATGACGAGGCGCTGAAAGATTATCTGGGCTGGCAGGCACAGGCCTTGTTGCAAAACAATCCGGATATGGATATGCTGGCCGACAAACACTGGGCGGTTTTGCAGAAAACGCCGCTCGAATTTACGCTCAGCCGCGAAAATTATGATGACGAGATCACGCCTTCAGTTTATGACAATGCCGAATTAAAACAGCTTTTGGAAGCGTACGGAATTGAAGCGGTTTCCAAAGATATGCTGGGTGCGCGGGCAGGGGTTGTCAATCAGGCCGGTACCGAACTGATTTTGCAGTTCAAGAAACATATTCCGGCGTTGGCGGCCAAAATGCCTTATGCCGACAGTTACCACCAAAGCATTTTGGACGGCGAGGAACTGAAACAAACCATGGTTGACGCCGATCTGGCCGATTTGGAAGGCGATTATGCCCAGTGTCGCGGCGGCATTACGACGGCCCAAAATCTGCCCAACAATGACAAGCTGGCGGTTAAAACCGGCGGCGGTCGGCGAAATGTATATCACCGTCAGGTGCGAATGAGCGTAGACAGGGAAAAAGAGCGCAAACTGCTTGACCGCCTGGTTGATCCGGCGTTGCATCGTTTTTTTGACAGCGAGGCCGATCATTTGTTTGTGATCGGACACGAAAACGGACACTCGCTCGGTCCGGACAGTTCGTATCAGAACGCGCTGGGCGCCTACAAGCATATTATCGAAGAACACAAGGCCGACACGATCTCTCTTGCTTTTATGCCCGAGTATGTCAAGGCGGGCGTCATTGACGGCGAAACGCTGAATAAGGTTTATGTCAGCTATATCTGCGGGCGGATGTTTTTAATCGCCCGTCCCCATAATATGCTGCCGCATCGGGTGGCGGAACTGATTCAGTTTAATTATCTGCGCGAAAACGGCGTGATCTCTGAAACCTCGGAAGGAAAGATTACCGTTGATCTGGAACGGATCGGCGAAGTCCTGAACCGTTTGTTGGAAGAAACGATTCGCGTACAACTGTCAAAATCGCCGCAAACCGCCGCCGCTTTTGTTGAAAAATATACCGAATGGTCGCCGCTTTCGCAAAAAATCGCCGCGGTGCGGCAAGAACTCGGGGTTAAGCCGTACAAAAGGATCGTGCGCTATTTTTAGAAACTGTAAAACTGTTAAAAATCACTTGCACAATCGGGCGCTTTGCCGCATTATAAACGGCATCGGACAATAAAAGGATGGGACTATGTTTAAAAAGCTTATCGACGGTGAACTGAGTCTGAAGGACACATTCTGGAAGTTTGGCGTGTTGGGGATGATTGCCGTTCATCTGATCGTCAAAATATTCGGCACCATGCTTTATCATAAACTGCGCGGGCTGACAATCCTCGGATATTATACCACCCGCAAATACGGACTGGAAACTTCGACGGTCATTTTAACCATTTTATATTTCAGCTCGCTGTGCTTTATGCTGTTTTATTGCGGATCAATCCTGATCGGCACCTGGCGGAGTTCGGCGGAGTATAACCGCAGCTTGTGGTTACGCCATCTGGCGCGGATATTTATGATATTGATGATTGTCGTCGTGTTGAAAATGGACTTAAACCTGTAAAGGAACAAAAATGAAAAAAGTGATAATGCTGATCTGCCTGTTGGGGCTTTGGGGCTGCGTGGCAGGAAATTTTCCGGAAAAACGCAACCGCCTGCATGAAATGAACAGCGACAAGGAAATTTGCGAAAAAAATCCCGACCGCTGTATCAGCGGGGTCGCTTGGTAACCGCCGGATAAGGAAAATGTAATGGAACCGCAGTTTATTCATCTCCGGGTGCATTCCGCCTATTCTTTGTTGGAAGGGGCGATGAAAATTCCGGCGTTGATGAGTAAGGCGGCGGCGATGGGCTTTCCGGCAATGGCGGTTGTCGATACCGCCAATATGTTCGGTGCCAAGGCTTTTTCCGACTATGCGCCGAAAAACGGCATCAAGCCGATTTTGGGAACGCAGTTGTATATCCGCAACAGCGATGCCGATGACGTGCTGAAGTCCAAAGGCCGAACCGTGGAACCGGACAAGATCGTTCTGCTGGTTAAAAATGCCGACGGTTATGCCAACATCACCAAATTGATGAAGATTGCCTATCTGGGCGAGAAAAACTTTGCCGAAAAGCCGCAAATTCGTCTTTCCGACCTCGAGAGCCACGGCGAAGGACTGATCGCTTTGACGGCGGGAACCGACGGCACCGTCGGGAGATTGCTGTTGGAAAACCGTGCGGCCGAAGCTGAGGCCTTTTTGCTTGATTTGAAAAAAATTTTCGGCGACCGCCTGTATATGGAAATTTCGCGGATCGGTTTGGAAAAAGAAGCCAAAACCGAAAATGACTTTATCGATCTTGCTTACAAACATGATATTCCGCTGGTTGCGACCAACGAGGCTTTTTTCTTTGACACCGACATGTACGAGGCGCATGACGCGCTGGTCTGCATTGCCAAAGGCGAGTACGTGGCTAACGAAAACCGTGAAAAATATTCGCCTAATCAGCGCCTGAAGACGGCGGCCGAAATGGTGGCCCTGTTTGCCGATCTGCCCGAAGCGGTGGCCAACACCGTCAATATTGCCAAACGCTGTAATTATGTTTTGCAGTATATTGATCCGTTGTTGCCGGTTTTTGAATGCCCGGAAGGCAAAACCCAGAACGAGTATCTGCGCGAAGAAGCCGGCAAAGGTCTGGCTCACAAACTGGAAACTCAGGTCTATTTCGAAGGAATGACCGAAGAACAGAAAAAGGAAATTGACGAACGCTATTACAGCCGTTTGGAATATGAACTGAGCGTGATCGAAAAAATGGGGTTTGCCGGTTACTTCCTGATCGTGTCGGACTTTATCCGCTGGTCGAAGACACACGGTGTTCCGGTAGGGCCGGGGCGCGGCTCCGGTGCCGGTTCGATGGTTGCCTGGTCGATTCAGGTGACCGAACTCGATCCGCTGAAACTTGATTTGCTGTTTGAACGTTTTCTCAATCCGGAACGTATCAATATGCCTGACTTTGACGTCGACTTCTGCCAGGAAAACCGCTATAAGACGATCGAATATGTGCAGAACAAATACGGCTTTGACCATGTGGCACAGATCATTACTTACGGAAAACTGCAGTCAAAGGCGGTGATTCGCGATGTTGCCCGGGTATTGCAAATGCCTTATTCTCAGGCCGATCGCATCAGTAAGATGATTCCGCCGCCGGTGCAGGGCGTGCAGCCCAGTTTGAAAGATTCGCTGGAGCAGGTCCCCGAGTTGGAAGAAATGCGTCAAAACGACCCGCAGGTCAATAAACTGTTTGACATTGCGATGAAGCTGGAAGGACTGTATCGCCATACCGGCGTGCACGCGGCCGGGGTGGTCATCGGCGATCGTCCGCTCGATCTGCTGGTTCCGCTGTATAAAGATCCCAAAGCCGATATGCCGGTAACCCAGTATGATATGAAGTATATCGAGTCGACCGGCTTGATTAAGTTCGACTTTCTGGGGTTGAAAACGCTGACCACCATTAAAAAAGCGGTTGATCTGGTTAAAGACGTCCATGGCGTTGATCTGGACATGAGCGTGGTGCCGCTGGATGACAAAGAAACCTACGCTCTTTTGCAACGGGGGGATACCGCCGGCATTTTCCAATTTGAATCGGCGGGGATGAAAGACGTTCATAAGCAAATCAAGCCCGACCGTTTTGAAGATCTGATCGCGATCGTGTCATTATACCGCCCGGGGCCGATGGACAATATCCCGAGCTATATCAAACGTAAACACGGCGACGAAGAAATTACCTATCTGCACCCTAAGCTGGAACCGATCTTAAAAAGCACCTACGGCATCATGATCTATCAGGAACAGGTCATGAAAATTGCTCAGGAACTGGCCGGTTATACCCTCGGCGGCGCCGACAAACTGCGTAAGGCGATGGGTAAAAAAATTAAAGAAGAAATGGTCAAACACCGCAGCATTTTTGTTGACGGTGCGGTGGAACGCGGCATTGAGCGCGATACAGCGACCAGCATTTTCGACCAGATGGAAAAATTTGCTTCTTACGGCTTTAACAAGTCGCATGCGGCGGCTTATTCGCTGATTTCTTATCAGACCGCATACCTCAAGGCGCATTATCCGGTCGAATTCATGAGCGCAACCATGAGTTTGGATATTACCAATACCGATAAACTGCAGTTTTTCAAAGACGAGTGCCGTCGGATGGGGATTGCGGTTCTGCCGCCGGACATTAACAAGTCGGGCTATGATTTTATGGTGGAAGACGGTAAAATCCGTTATGCGCTGACCGCGGTTAAGGGCGTGGGCGAAGCCAACATGAAAGCGTTGGTGGCCGAACGCGAAGCGCACGGGCCGTTTAAGGACATTTCCGACTTTGTTCACCGGATCGATATTCGCCAGACCAACCGCAAACAGTTGGAGCAGTTGATCAAATCGGGCGCTTTTGACTGTCTGGATAAAAATCGCGGCCGTTTGTTTGCCAACATTGACAACATCATCCAGCACATCAGTTCTTCCTGCGAACTGAAAACCAGCAGTCAGACGTCGCTGTTCGGTACCGAAGAAATGCAGGCGAAAATAAAACTGAAAGACGACCCGGACTGGGTCGAACTCGAAAAACTGAAGTTGGAAGCGGAAGCGGTCGGTTTTTATCTTTCGGCCCATCCGCTGGACAGCTATCGTGACGGTATGGAAAAACTGGGCGTTAAAAACTGCAGCGAAGTTTTCCGCAACATCCAGCTCGGGGACGTGATCCGTGCCAAACTGGCCGGTTGCGTCAACAGTTTTAAGAAGAAAATTTCACAAAAAGGCAACCGTTTTGCCTTTTTGGAACTATCTGACGCTTCCGGCGCTTTTGAAGGGATCTTGTTTTCGGAGACCCTGCAGCGCAGCGAAGAAATTATCAATTCGGGGCTGCCGTTGCTTGCCAGCGTTACAATCGAAAAACAAACCGAAGACAGCAACCCGCGGGTGATGATCAGCAATCTGGAAACTTTGGACAAGGCGATTGCCGATGTTGCCAGCGCCATTGTTATCAGCATTAACAACCCGGCAGCCATTCGTCCGGTGCACGAAGTCTTGAACCGGGATAAAAAAGGGGCTAATAAAATATATATTAAACCCGATAATGACGAATGGGATATTACCATTGAACTGCCCGGGGGGTATGCTTTTACCAGCGGCAATATCATCTCGCAGCTTAAATCGATTCCCGGTGTTTCAGCAGTAAAGGAAATGTAACATGATAAAAAAATTTGGAAATGAAGTTCTGGCAAAATTAAAAAGCATCGGCAACGCCGAATTTCTTGACGACCGTTCCGCCAACCCGGTCAGCGCACCGTTTTGGGAATTGAGCTTTTTGCCGATCGGAATTTTGTTGTTCCGCTTCAGGCGCTTTTTATATCTCAGCTTTGTGTATGCTCTGTTGATCAGCGTTCTGGCTTTTGCAACCCGCACCGCTCACAACTGCAGCGCCGAGGCAGCTGTGGATTCGTTTTTTGGTTGTTCGTCGTCGTTTTCGGTTTACATTGCCTTTTTCATGCTGCGTTTGCTGATTGTATCGGTTTTTTTGCGGGTATGGTACAAAAGTGCGGTTTGCGGCGCGCCGCTTGACAAAGGGGAAATGTTTGTGATCACAATGCGCGACTGGAAAATATTCGGCGGCATTTTGATTGCGATCGCCATGCTTTGTCTGCCGATTTTGTCATATTATATTTTGGCCGACCGGGTTCCCAACCCCGATTGGCGCATCGAAAGCCTGTTTTTTGCGGTGGTATCGGCCGGTTTTTGGCTGCCGTTGGTTGCCTTGCGCTTTTCTTCGATTTTTGCTTTTGTTTTGGACGGCCGGCAACGTCCGCCCCTTAAACTTTTCTGGAACCGTACCGCCGGAAATACCCTCAAAATTTTGGTTGCCTTGTCTTTGATGATGATACTGAACGCGATCATGTTTCTTAATTATGACCTCTTTGCTGCGTTTATGATCAAACATAATTTGGCGGTGGGAATGATTGTCGGCGACTTGTTGTATAATATGCTGTTTTTGCTGATGGCGGCATCATTTGCCAGTGACAGTATTGTTCAACGGGAAGCGTTGTTCTGCTGGTATGCGGAAGAAGACGAATAAGCGTTTTGAATCGAAAAATCCCCGGTTTTTAACCGGGGATTTTTTTATAACAGCTGCTTTAGCATCGGCATCAGATCAAGCCGGTAGTCGTCGGCAATTTGCGGAGATTTTGGGTAGCATTCCCCGGCGTCGAGGGCATAAATGTTGGCTTGTTGAATTTTGAATTCGCGTCCCAAAATGATTGCCTGAGCACTGTTGGCCAGATACTGTCCGAATTGAACGGCGTCTCTGATATTGTTTTTGATCAGGCCGTTGCGTTTGGCAAACAGGTTGCTGTAGGTGAAAATGGCCCAAATCATGCCGAGGATGAACAGGGTCGAGACGGCATGAATATGCAGGCTCATCATCAATGCCGACAAAATGATCATCATAACGGCAAAAATTTTGGCAGTAACGTTTACCCAACGGCGTTTAAATTTGGAACGCAGAATCCAAATGTAAAAGGCGGCGGTCAGAGTTGCCGAAAGCAAAAAGCCCAACGTGGCGCCGGTATTGACATTAAGCCACGCCATTGCCGCTTCGGACAGCAGCAACATGGCGGTGCTGAACAAAATATAGCCGGCATTGAGCTTCAGGGACAACAATCTGATTCTTTTCATGGTGTCTTTTTCAATCAGTTTATAAGCCCGTTTTAGTTTGAGGGCGTTGCTGCGGTTGAAACCGACCGAAAATTCTTTGGGGCCGATCAGCTGCCGAAACGCCTTTTTCTCGTCAGCGTTAAGACGGCTTAAGTTGTCGGTTTTTTTGACGATAACCAGCGATTCGTGATCGCTTTTAAGGTCAATGATGTTGCGGCGGAACAAATCCAACAGGAACGAACCGAACGATACCTTGTCAAAACAGCCGCGGGCAAGCATGCGCAGCATTGCCGGTGTTTTCTGCAAGTCTGCCTTGGCGGGGTCGGTGTCCGAATTAATCGAACGCCATGAGATCAGATAAGCGGCCAAAATAGCCAGCAGTCCCGCCAGCGAAAAGATAATGTCGCCGTAATCTTCAATAAACCATTCAAATTTTTTGTTGAAGTCCGGCTCGATAAATCCGGCTTTTGGAATGGAAATCAGAATATGCATGCCTTCGCCGGCAAACAGAGGCGTGGTGGCCGTAAAGCCGAGCGCGTTGGTGCCGCGGTTTTGCGTGATGGTTGAATATCGGTCGGTGAGGTGGTTGGGCGGATAGCCGACAAACATAGAAACGTTCAGCGGATTGACGTTAACCGGCAGACGGACCGTGGCCACCGCCTGAGTGACCACCAGGTTCCAGAAGCTTCCCGTGACGTCCCAGTAAAATTCGTTGCGATCCTGATAATACCATAATTTGCGGTCCAGCATATAGTCAAATTCGTAAGTATAAATGCCCGGTTGCAGTTCAAACTGATTTTTAGGCGTAATCAGATAACGGTCTCCGGCGTCTTTTAACTGATACGGAACTTCGGTGTTGTTGATGCGGACACCGTTCAAATAGGGGATGGTTGCGTTGCGGACACCGTCGCGGGAAACCGAATATTTCGGCAACGCTTTTGACAGGCCGTATTTCAATTTTTGGCCGTTGGCGATCAAATTGACGGTTTCGATAATCCGAACCATGCCGTTGGGCAAAATGTCAATTTTGCTGGTCAGATAGGGGATGTGTTCTTTAGCCGGCGCCAAAACGTTCTGTCCGCTCGGCAAGGTGACGCTGACGACGTCAAATTCGGGCTTTTGCCACTGTGCTCTTTCCCGGCTGCCGATCGGCTTTAGGGGAACCAGAGCGGGAGTATTGATCAAATCGCGCGGTTTTTCCTGTTCATTGAGATTAAGCCGTTCCATCGCGCTTTCGTAGATCTGTTCAAAAGTCGACTTTTTTTGTTTTTGCTTTGCCACATAATCGGCGTTGTCCTGAGTGTTCATCGTGGAAGCGTTTTGAATAACCGACATCGGCATTTTGGCAACGGTTCGGCTGCGTTCGCGGATGAAATCGCGAAACTCTTCATACGAAGCCGGAATTTCCCGCGAAGCCGCCGCCGGTTTGTTTTGCCGGGCCTTGTCGGCATTGTATTGCTGCAGTTCGATTTCGTTCTGCATTTCGCGAATAGCGGCATTGGCATCGGCGGTTGCCGAAAAAGAAGCAATGAAACAAATTGCAAAAAAAAGTTTTTTCATAAAAAAAAGCCCTTGTTAACAAATAAAATATATTTGCTAGTATAGTATGCAGTTATTAAAAAAAGATTAGAAAGGAATAAACTTATGACTAGTTCTAAAATTGCCGCCGTTGTTCTTGGTGCCGGAAAGGGAACCCGGATGAAATCCGATTTGCCCAAGGTGTTGATGCCGATTTGCGGCAAACCGATGATCCGCAATATTCTCGACACCCTTGACAGTATGAATGCCGACCGGATTGTGGTGGTGACTGCGCCTGACGGCGATTTGGTGCGTAAAGAAGTGGCGCCGCATCAAAGCGTTATCCAGCAGCAGCAACTTGGCACCGGGGATGCGGTAATGGCCGCGGCCGAAGTGCTGGAAGGCTTTGACGGTGACGTTTTGACGATTTTCGGCGATCATCCGATTATTACCAAAGAAACGTTTTTGAAAGCGGTTGCCAAACGGCGCGAAGGCTATGCGGTGGTTGTTCTCGGTTTCCGCCCCGAAGATTGTGCCCGCTACGGACGTCTGGTGGTGAAGGACGGCGAATTGCAGAAAATTGTCGAGTTTAAGGACGCCAGTGACGAAGAAAAGGCGATTACGCTGTGTAATTCCGGCGTGATGTGTTTTGACGGTAGCAAAATGTTTGATCTTTTGCGACAGATTGGCAATGAAAATGCCGCCGGCGAGTATTATCTTACAGATGCGATTGCGATTGCCCGTTCACAAGGCTGGAAGTGCGGCGTGGTCGAATGTCCGGCCGAAGAAGTTGCCGGTGCCAACACGCGTGAAGAACTGGCGCTGCTGGAAGAATATTTAACCAAAAGACAAGGAAAATAAAATTTATGAATTTTATCAGGTATCATTGGTTCGGTTTGCTGGTCTCCGTTGTTGTGGCGCTGTTTTTGTGCCAGTTTTGGCTGGTTTTGATCGCTCCGCATCAAGATGAGCAAAAACGCGGTTTTGTCCCTTGTACCGAAAAAATGTCGGAAGAGCTTCACCGTTGCCGCAGTCGTAATTTATGTGTTCTCGGTGCGGTTGTCGACAATACGTTTTGCAATACCGGTGTGATTGCCGAGGGCTTCAGGCTGTGGGCAACCGGCAGGCAGGCTTCGCCGTGGGCAAATTATTTGTTTGAACCCGAATTGGATCTGCCGTCGGCGGAAGATGATGTCGATGTGGAAGAAAGCCTGGACGAGTATTATCGCAATGTGCCGGATATTAATGCCGAAATGGATGAGTTGCAAAAATTGAACCAACAATTGGAGAATGATGATAATGAGTGAAGAAAAACTGCCGGGCTGGGATTTGGGCGATTTGTATAAAGGAATTGACGATCCCCGCATTGACGCCGATTTGGAGAAATATCGCAGATTCTGCCGTTCCTTTGCCGGGAAGTATAAAGGAAAACTGTCCGGTTTGGACGGTGCCGAGTTGGCCCGTGCCCTCAAAAGTTATGAAAAAAATTCGCTGATCGGCAGTCGGGTCGGCGGTTTTGCCTATTTGAACATGGTCACTCAAATGAAAAATGCCGAGGCAATGGCTTTTTATCAGAATGTCAGCGAAAAACTGACCGATTACAGCAAACCGTTGATTTTCCTGAGTCTGGAAATTAACCGGCTTCCGGCAGCCAAAATCGCCGGTTGGCTTAAAAATCCGCAGGCCGCTTTCTATAAGCCGTGGCTGGAACGGGTGCGCCGTTTCAAAAAATATGAACTCTCCGAACCGGTGGAAGAGGTCCTTCTCGAAAAGTCAATGACCTCATCGTCGGCGTGGGTACGTTTATATGAAGAGACGTCTTCGCGCTTGCAATATGAAGTGGACGGTAAAACTTATAATGATGCCGAAATATCCAAACTGTTGCTGCATAAAGACGCTGCCGTCCGTCATCAGGCCGGCGCCGAAATTAACCGGGTGGCGGAAGCAAATGCCGACCTCTTCACCTTTATCTACAATATGGTGATTAAGGACAAAGCGATTGAAGATGAAAAACGCGGTTTTAAGCTGCCGATGTCTTCGCGTAACATGTCGGAGAACGTTTCCGACCGGATGGTGGAAACGTTGGCAGAAACGGTGCGTGCCAACTATAAAAACATTGCTCACCGCTTTTATAAACTGAAGGCCAAGTGGCTGGGGGTTGACAAAATCTCATATTGGGACCGCAATGCGCCGCTGCCGTTTGCCGACGATACCGAATACAGCTGGGGCGAAACGGTGTCGACGGTTTTGGATGCCTATGAAAAGTTCTCGCCGGAACTTCACGAAATTGCCAAAGAATTTTTTGACAATGCCTGGATTGACGTTCCGCCGCGCGACGGTAAACGCAGCGGCGCCTTTTGCGCACCGGTCAGTTCCGATTCTCATCCTTATTTGTTGCTGAATTTTGCCGGTAAGCGTAATGACGTTTTGACTCTGGCGCATGAACTGGGGCACGGCTGTCATCACCAAACCCGCATCAAAAACGGCGAGTTGAACGAATATTCGCGGATGACGACCGAAGAAGTGGCTTCGGTGTTCGGCGAGATGATAACCTTTCAGTCGATGGTGGCCGAACTTCCCGACGGCCCGGAAAAACTGGCTTTGATTGCTTCAAAAGTCAGCGATATGATTAATACGGCCATCCGCCAGATCGCGTTTCATTTCTTTGAAAGCCGTGCGCATCTGGAGCGTAAAAACGGCGAGTTGAGCAAAGAACGCCTGTGTGACATCTGGCAGGAAGAAATGGCTGCCAGCCTCGGCGAAGCGGTGGAAGTCGGTGCCGACAGTCGTTATATCTGGTCGCAGGTCGGACATTTCTTTTTCCTGCCGTTTTATGTATATGCCTATTCGTTTGCCGATTGCCTGGTCAATTCTTTGTATGAAGTCAGTCAGGAAGGCAAAGTCAAAGATTTTCCGGCCAAATATATGAAAATGCTGTCCCAAACCGCCGTTACCGATTATAAACAGCTGTTGAAGCCGTTTGGGCTGGATCCGACCGATTCCGATTTTTGGAACAAGGGGTTGAGCCTGATTTCGGGTTATATTGACGAGTTGGAACGTTTGGATAAAAAACTGAAACGTTAACGAATTGCGTCTGAAAAAAACGCCGTTATCGAAAGGAAAACGGCGTTTTTTGTTATAAAAAATCCCGGCATGGCCGGGATTTTGGTTTATCTGAAGAACAATTCTTTGGTAATCCGTTTTGATGTGGACAGATAATGTTCCGAAGCGCTTGGGGCGCCGAGATACGAAAGGGAAAAACTGGTGATCAGAAAACTGAACGGGTTTTTCAGAGCATCATCGTGAGAACGCCCTTTAAATTTGACAAAGCGCAGACGCATCACCGCCCGCCACAGATTGATATCGGGCGTCGGGGTGTCGGGCAGATAGTCGATGGTGCGGAACTGGGTTTGCCACAAGCCCATGCCGAGCGGGCGGATCCAGTCGATTTCAACGTCACGCATCATGCTTTTGCGACGAAACTGCAACATATTGAATTTGGCGTCATAGCGGGTAAATTCATCAAAAATGAACGGTGAAGAATACCAGTAAACGTATGAGCCGGGTCCCCAGCGGCGAATCAGTTCGTCATAATCGTTGGTGATCAGGTAACGCATCATAATATAGTTGGTGATATGTTCTTCGTTGATCAGGTTGCCGACCGGATAATTGACTTCCATCGGCTGTACGCGTTCGATCTGGCTGAAATAATGGTCGATGTAAAAAAGCTGCGGCGAGCTTGACCGTTGCGGCAGCATAATATAAAGCGCACTGGCAAGCATCATGTTAAAGCAAATTGACATCGAAGCGACAATGACTAAAAAGCGCGACGTCCACAGATAACGTCGTTCCGGCATTGCATTGACGTGTACCTGTTCGGGAAAAAGGCCGAGTTTGTCGGGGCTTTCTTTTTCTCTGTATTTAAAAATAGTGTTAAAAATGCTGAACATCGGAGTTTTATCAACCTTAAATTAAATTTCTTCCTCTATTTTATACATCAAAGCTGCCAAAAATCAAATAAATACTACCAAATCCGAAAAAAATGCTACCAACTTAGAAAATATTAGTGTAAACATATAACTGGATCTTTCTGTACGTAAAGGGTTTTAACTAATGAAAAAGCTATTGATATCTTTGTTTATTCCGGTGATGTTCGCAGCGTCCTGCGGACAGAATAATACCGTCAATTCTCCCAATCCGGCTGATTACAGCAAGGAATCGGTTCTTTACAACGACTGGGACCGCGCTGTCCGGATTGACGTCGATATGCAGAATATGTATGTCAGTACGCCGACTAAAATAGAAAAGCCGATCGATTTGTATATGGCCATGTCTCTGGCCCTGAAATATAACTATACCCGCCGCCTGATCTCCTATGAAGACAGCATCATCCGCGCCGGAAAATCGCCGGTTAACCGTCTGCCGGAAATTGTCAGCCATGCCGGGTATATCAACGAGACCAATTCGGGAATGAGCCCGGATCTGAAAGTGGCATGGAATATGCTGGATATTTCAATGGTTTATTGCCTCAGTCGTGACAACGATTACAAAGCCAGCGTAGCGTTTGAAGAAAGCCGCAAGGTTATTCACAACATTTTGCAGGAAACGCGCACCCTGTACTGGAAAACGCTGACGGCTCAGCGCCTGCTGCCGGTGATTGACGACATGACCGAATATATGACTCTGGAAGTGGACGACATGAACGCCAAAGCCAAAGCTTTGGAAAAGAAGGGCGAAAACCCCGAAGTCGGTCAGTTGGTCAAAAAAAGACAATATATGGAAGCGATTAAAAACCTTTCCGCCCTCAAACGTGACATGGAAACCGCACAGACCCGTTTGGCGAGCCTGATGGGATTGCATCCGTCCACCGAATTCAAACTGGTTGGTTCGGAATACGGCAATTTCGATTTGCCGAAAATCCGCAATTCGCTGGCTGATCTGGAATGGCTTGCCCTCAGCAACAGACCCGAACTGCGTGAACATGATTTGGCCGTCAATGCCGAACGTATGAAGCTGGTGATTAAAGATTTTAAGGATCCGGGGCTGAAAAAATATAAAAATGATCCGGACTTCTATAACCGTCTGTGGTCGAAAAAAGCGCGCGAGTTGGGTATGAGCGTGTTTGAAGACCCGGCCAACCCCAACGCGCTGGATATGGAGCATTTGCGCCGCCAGCGGATGAGCGCCCTGATTCTCAGCCAGGTTTATATTGCTTGGGCGCAGTATATGTCGGCGGTTGAAGATTATCAGATTAATATGGAAATTGCCTCCACTTCCGAAAACATTGCCGAAGACTTTACAATTGCCGATGGCAGCAAAACCGAGAAGAGCCAGCTGGAAGCTTCGCGGGCGATCGAAGACGAAGTGAAGGCCTTCAAGTCTTATGCCGATTTGCAGGAATCTTTGGGCAATCTTTATGCCACCATCGGTTTGGACGCGATTCCTTATTATATGCTGAACGAAAAACCGTCCAAAATTGCGGTTTATCTGCGCAATACTCTGGAAAAATGGGCAAAGGGCGATTTTATGCCCGACAATCGGCCCTATCTGCTGAACATTCCGGCCAAACGGCCGCCGGTTAACCTCAGTTCCGGTGATTTGTTGCCGGATGTCAACGCCGAAACCGGCAGCAAAATTACGATTAAGATTCCCGATTCGGCAATGTCCAGAATGGACTTTAACGGAAAAGTCATCAGCCGCGCCGGTATGATTGACGATAAACCGTTGCCCCAATGGCTGACCTATAATGAAGAAACGCGCACCTTTTATGGTACCGCGATGCCGGGCAGCGAAGGAACCTATAATCTGAAAGTCTATTTCAGTGATGAAAAAGGCAGTGTTGCTTATATGACTTTCAAAATTATGGTGAAGGAAGTTTATGTTCCGTCGCTTACGCTCAAAGGACAAACGCCGGGAACGACGGCAACGGTTTTGAAACGTTGTGTCGGTTCCAACTGCAAAGACGAATATATTGTCGAAGAAGCGGTTGGCGAAGACGTCCGCACTTCCGCCCAGTAAGCGGGCTGCTAAAAACTGAAAAACCTCCGTTTTGCGGAGGTTTTTTTATGCCTTTTATAAAAAGCATTTTAAAAATGAAGTCAAAAAACAATGAACGGTCGCATCCGTAGAGGCGATTCTCAGGTATGTTTTGTTATTTTAGCGGGACAGCAAAAACAGAGAAGTTCGAAAAAACAAAAGGCGCTTTGAGAAAACGATCCTTTTTTTGTGACAGGTAAAGATACAATTTCATTTGATTCATTTAAAAAAATAAATTGTGGATTTCTAATGAGTTATGATTGTTTTCTAAATAAGAAAAATATAAAATAAAGTTGTCACAAAAAAAGGATCGTTTTTTTGATACACTTTTTATTTGTGTCAATAACGGCATAACTTATTGATAATTTTAGAATTATCTTGAAATTTATGGGCAATTGCTGTACTCTTTGCCTGTATCAAAAAAACGATCGTTTAAATTTAAAAGGAAAGGAATGGGCTTTGACTGAAAAAAGATATCTCTTGTTATCTTGCGCAGCGTTTTTTTTCGGGATGACGGAAATGGCGGTTGCTGCGGATATTATAAATCAACATTATGCAGAAAAATCGAGCGGTACCTATGGTGTGGGCGGGGCATTGACTTTTGCGCCGCCGGAAGTTTCTTTGATAAAAGACTCTTCGTTTACAAATAACAGGTCACTCATCGGCGGTGCCGTTGTCAGCCGAGGCCATATCACCTCCGTCAGCAACAGTATATTTCAGGGAAACACTTCCGAAACGGGTGGCGGCGGCGCTATTTACAGTCAGACGCTTCCCGGTCACGAAGATGTCAATTCCGGCGGAATTGATAAAATCAGCAACGTTCAGTTTTTAGGAAATTCGGCGGCCGGTTTCGGCGGCGCTGTTTTCCATCTCTCGCATCGGAATGTGTTGGTTGAAAATAGCATTTTTGAAGGCAATCACGGCGAGAAGGGCGGCGGCGCTTTCAACAGCGGACAATATGAAGGGCAGGGCGCTGCCGTTACCATGGTTAATAACCAATTCCGAAACAATACTTCCGGCCGTGTCACCGACGGTACTTTCGGCGGCGGTGCCATAAGACTTGATTCGGGATCGGTTATTTTCAAAGGCAACAACGTTTTTGAAAATAATAAGGACCCTGAAAGAAACAATGACATCAATGTTCAAAGCGGTTCGGTGATTGTGGCCGAGTCGGCTGTGGTTACGCTGGACGGCGGCATTATCGGTAATGGTAACACCGTCATTGAAAAAGGCGGACAAATTAAAGTGGAAAACACGGCCAATGCCACCACTTTCGGCAATCAGACCGAAAACAATGGTACCATAACCGTCAACAAAGAAAAAGCAGCCGATGTTTTGGCCGAATTTACCAACAACGGACAGATTGCCAATCAGGGAGATTTTGCCGTTCAGGGGACCGGAACGCTGGTTCTGAACCGGGGAATTGACGGAAGCGGTCGGACAACCGTCAGCGAAGGCGGGCGGCTTGTGGCCAATGCTGCCGGTGTGGCGATGCAAAATGCGTTAATCAACAACGGTACCGTTAATATTGATAAAGACAAAAGCCTGATCCTGAAACAGGACAGTGTCAATAACGGCACCATTGACAATAACGGACTTCTGGCCGTCAACAAATCTTTGCTTCTCCGCAGTTCGATCCAAGGCGAAGGGACAGTGTCGGTTAACAACGGCGCCATGCTTGATATTGCCGGAAAAGACGCCCAGGTTGCCAACAATATTGACAATCGCGGTATTTTGCGTGTCAGCGAGAATTCTCAACTGACGGCCGAACGGGAAATTGCCAACCACAAAGTTATTGTTAACCGCGGCGTCATCCATAACAACGGTGCCCTTTTGTTAAACGGCGGTTCATCGGTCGAAATGGGGACCGATGCGGTGTTCAATACCAAAGAACTCCGGGCTTCGGGGCTGCCGCAGTTGAAACTGAACGTTGAGACCGACACCGTCGCCGATACGATTCGTCACGGTATTATCAATGTGGACGGTGACGTTACGGGCAACACGGATGTTGTTTTGAAATTTACGGATGACAACCTGTTGACAAATCCCGAAACCGTCAAAAGCCTTTTCGTCAATGCGCCGCAGGACAATGCCGAAACTTCGGCCGCATTTAATGTGGTGCGGGTCGAAAAAAGTCCGTATATGTGGGTGGCTCAGTCCGAGGCCGGTGAAGGCGATCAGGGTACGGCCTGGTATCTGACGGTTAATACGCTGGTGCCGGAAACGCCGGATTCCCTGGTTGTGGCGCCGGAAGTCGTCGCGGCGGCCGGAATGCACGAAGCAGCGCTGGAACAGACGCGCAGCGTGCTTCGCAATTTGAACGGCAAGCTGGCTTCCGGACGGGAATATTGTCCGAATTGCGGCATATATTCGCAGGAGTGGGACGGACGTCCGTTGCATAATTTGTGGATTAGCGCCCAGGGCGAAACCGCCGGTATTGACAAGCCGGTTGACATGGATGCCGACATTTGGGGCGTGGAAGCCGGTTTTGACCTCCAAAACGACGTTAACAACACCTTTGGCGTTTTTGCTTCTTATCGCAACGGCGAGTACGATCTTTCGGGACGCGGTGCCAAATTGCATGCGCTTTCCGGCAGCAAAATTGATATCGACTCTTATCTGGCCGGTCTTTATTACCGTTACGACAAAAACATGAACTGGTTGTTTGCCGGCATATACGGCGGTATGCAGCGGGCAGACGTTAAAACGGACGACGGAATTGCCAAGTTTGACAGCGACGGCGTAGAATTCGGCGCCGGGATAGAGGCCGGACATACTTTTGCTTTGAACAGTGATCTGACCCTGAGTCCGTCGCTGGGGATTTATTATACCCAGATTGATTTTGATTCCGCTGCCGATAACGTTGGCAAAAGATATGACTGGAGTGACGTCAAACATCTGGAGGCCGAGTTTGGCATCAAGCTGGAAAAACAAATCGATACGGCGAAGATTTATGTAAAACCGAGCGTTATTCACACTTTAACCGATGATGACGAAGTAAAAATCAGCGGTTACGGCAAAGCCGACACTTATCACGATCAGACTTTGGGTCGGATAGAGTTGGGCGGCCGTTACGGTTTCAATGATGCGGTGTCGGGTTATGGCTGGACCAACTATACTTTTGGTTCGGGATATGACAACGTAACTTTGGGCGCCGGCCTGAGTTATGCCTGGTAATGCCCTTCGGTTCCGATAAAAAAAACTCCCCGATTTCCGGGGAGTTTTTTGTTAATGATTCCGTATAAGCAAAATAACAGCTGATAACAGCGGTTTTCCGGCCATGTCTTGCTATGCGACAACGGGGAAAGCAAAAAGCTTTCCCCGTTGTCGCAATACTGATTTTTTATCAGTCGACCGGTTGAATATGCCAGATTTTGTCGGCATATTCCATCACTGCGCGATCACTGGAGAACCTGCCGATTCGGGCAACGTTGTCAATTGCCATCTTGGCCCATTTGTTGCGATCAAGATAATCATGCTCGGCCCGATGCAGCGCTTGGTTAAATTCGGCCAGATCCGCCAACACCATATAATAGTCGCGCGACAACAGTTCTTCATAGATCATCTTAAACAGCAAAACGTACTCTTTCTGGCAGAACATATTCGAATTGAGCGAATTCATGATGCGTTTGATATAATCGGAACGGTCATAGATTTCTTGCGGTTTATACGAATTGTGGCTGTGCATTTCGGCAATTTGCTCTTCGCGCAGACCGAACAGATAGAAATTGTCTTCACCGACCGCCTCGCGGATTTCGATGTTGGCGCCGTCATAGGTGCCGACGGTGAGCGCGCCGTTAAGCGCAAATTTCATATTGCCGGTGCCCGATGCCTCAAAGCCGGCGGTTGAGTTCTGGATACTGACGTCCGCAGCCGGAATCAGCAGTTCGGCCAGCGATACTTTGTAATCGGGAATAAAGACAACTTTAATTTTGTCATTAACCCGGGGATCGTGGTTGACAACGTCCGCCACATTGTTGATCAATTTGATGATCAGTTTGGCAAAGTTGTAAGAAGGCGCGGCCTTGCCTGCGAAAATATAAGTTTTCGGGTAGGGTGGAACCGCATTGTCTTTGATAATTGCCAAATAATCGCCGATAACCTGTAAAATTGTCATCAGTTGGCGTTTGTACTCGTGAATCCGCTTGGCCTGAACAATGAAAATACTGTCGGGATTGACCGCCACGCCGGTGGTCTTGAAAATTTTCTTGGCCAGTCTTTCTTTGTTTTCGCGTTTAATTCTAAGAAAATCGTCCACAAACTGCGGGTCATCGTCAAAATCTTCCAACTGTTGCAGGAAGTCGAGGTTGGTGATCCAGTCGTCGCCGATCTTGGAAGAGATCAGAGTAGCCAGCGGCGTGTTGGCATGATACAGCCAGCGCCGCGGCGTGATGCCGTTGGTGACGTTGATGAATTTTTCCGGCCACAGTTCGTAAAATTCGGGAACCAGACGGGTTTTCAACAATTCGGAGTGAATTTTGGCAACGCCGTTGACTTTGAAGGAACCGACGATGGACAGATTGGCCATGCGGATAATCTGATTGCCGCCGTCACCGGAAACAATCGAAACTTTGCCCAGTTTGTCGGGGCGGTCGGCGAATTTGGTGCGTGCAAATTCAATAAAGCGGCGGTTGATTTCGAAAATGATTTGCAAATGCCGCGGCAGCATCCGACCCAGCATCCAGGCCGGCCACACTTCCAACGCCTCCGGCAGCAGCGTATGGTTGGTATAAGCGAAAATTTTGGTCGTAATTTCCCAGGCGGCGTTCCAAGACTGTCCGTAAACGTCGATCAGTTGGTGCATCATTTCGGGGATGGCCAGTGCCGGATGGGTGTCGTTGAGCTGAATGCAAATGTATTCAGGCATCCGGTGGAAGTCGTTGCTTTTTTCCATAAAGCGACGGATAATGTCCTGAATGGCACAGGAAACAAAGAAATATTGTTGTTTAAGACGCAGTTCCTTGCCCGATTCGATCGCATCCGAGGGATACAAAACTTTGGAAATGGTTTCGTTTTCGATTTTGTCTTTTAACGCGTCGATATAGCCGCCTTTGTTAAAGACGTTGATGTCAAGCTGTTCGTCGCCTTCGGCCGAGAACAAGCGCAGGTAGTTGACTGATTTGCCGTTGTAGCCGACAATCGGAAAATCAAACGGAATGCCGTAAATGTGGCTGGAATTTTTCCAAATGAACAGCGGTTCGCCGTTGGGCGCATATTGGGTTTCGACCTCGCCGTACATCGGAATGGAAATGCGGCGGTCGGGGCGGGCAAACTGCCACGGTGAATCTTCGCCGTCCCAGCTGTCGGCCATTTCGACCTGATAACCGTTTTCGAATTTTTGTTTAAACAGACCGTATTCGTAGTTGATGCCGTAACCGAAACCGGGAATGGCAAGCGAGGCCATCGAATCAAGATAACAGGCCGCCAGTCGTCCCAAACCGCCGTTGCCGAGAGCGGGGTCGTATTCGGTATCAAATATTTCTTCCAAAGATTCCCAAGGCCAGCCGTCGATTTTGATATTTTTTAAAATGTCAAACAAACCGAGATTGTGGAGATTGTTTTCCAACGAACGTCCGATCAGATATTCGATGGAAAGGTAATAGACCCGTTTGGAGTTGGCTTTGTTATAACGGGCGATGGTTTGATACATCCGGTCCATGGCAAATTCGCGCACTGCCAGGGCAATCACTTTCATTGCCTCTTCCTTGCTGATTTCGCAGGTACGTTTGCCGATAAAGTATTTTATGTAATGTTCAATCGAAAGTTTTAATCTGGCTTTGTCGATTTCATTTAAAATAACCGAGTTTTCCTTTACCATTTTCTCTCCTGTTTTTTATCAATTTGGTCTGTTTTAACCATACGCGGCAATTGTTTGAGATATCGTTAACAAAGCGGATATAATCATTAATAAATTGTAATTGCAGTGGGCGCCGTTTGTTTTTTGAGGGAACAATATTTTATTGCAATCGGCAAAAAATATAATATAATCACCGGAAGCTAAAGTTAAAAGAGGTATCATAATGAAAAAATATTTTGCATCAGTTTTGATGAGCAGCGTCTTGTTGTGTTCGCCGGTTCGGGCGGAAACGATTTTTGAGGCTTTGGGCGAAGCCTACAACAGCAACCCGGATTTGCAGGCACAACGTGCTTACCTGCGTTCGGTTGACGAGAATGTGGCAATTGCCAAATCGGGCTATCGGCCTTCGATTGATTTAACCGGCGGTTATAACGATACCCGCAATAACAATGACAGCAACAACAACGATGACGGGAGCCGTACATCTTCGATCGGTGCCCGCATCAGCCAGCCGTTGTTTAACGGTTTGTCGACCTATAATTCGGTTCGTGCCGCCGACAGCACGGTTCGCGCTGAGCAATACAATTTGTCAAATTATGAGCAGTCGGTGTTCTTAAGCGCCTCGGAAGCTTATTTGAACGTGGTTCGCGACGCGGCGATCGTCGATTTGCAAAAGAGCAACGAAAAACTGCTTAAAAAGCAGCTTGATGAAACGATTGAACGTTTTAACGTCGGCGAACTGACCCGCACCGACGTCGCTCAGGCCCGTTCCAGCCTGTCACAGGCGACCGCCAGCCGCATCAGTGCCGAAGGCAACCTGCAGGTTTCGCGTGCCGTTTACAAGCAGATTATCGGCCGGCAGCCGGAGAACTTGAAGGAACCTGACAACATTCATGAGTTTTTGCCCGCAACTTTTGAGCAGGCGTTGGATTATACCATGGTTAACAACTATGATGTCTTGGCTGCCAAACAGGCTTTGGCTGCCCGGGAATATACGGTTAAAGCCAACTATGGCTCTTTGCTGCCGCAGATTGCCGCCACCGGCGAAGTCGCTCAGGTTAAAAACGATCCCAAACACAGCGGGCTGAACGACAGCACGGTTGACAGCGTCGAGTTCGGTGTTAACCTGACGGTTCCTTTGTATGATGCCGGCGAAAACCGCGCCATTATCCGTCAGAGCAAATATGCCAAATGGCAGGCGCATGAACAGGTATTGAGTGCGGAACGTCTGGCCGTTTCCAGCATTACCAGTTATTGGGAGTCGATGGTTGCCAACGATGCGATGATTAAGGCTTTGCAAGATCAGGTCAAGGCCAACGAAATTGCCCTCGACGGCGTTAAAAAGGAAGAAGCGCTGGGCAACCGGACGGTTTTGGATGTTTTAAATGCTTATCAGTCGTTGCTTGATTCTAAAGTAGACGTTGTCAAAGCACGCCGCGAGTATTATCTTTCGGCTATGCAGGTTATGCAGGCGATGGGTAAGCTGACCGCCGAAAACCTCAAACTTAATGTGGAATTGTATCATCCGAAACAGCATTATAAAGAAACCCGCGATAAGTGGTTTTCGCTGTCGGCGGATTAACAAAAATAAGACAGGGTGAGAAATATGGCAGCAGAACAGGAACCAAAAGAACTTTCAATGGCGGAAATTCTGGCTTCGATCCGCAAAATTTTGGAAGAAAACGGCGCTGAAGAAGCTCGTCGGCATCAAGATGATGACGACGAAGTTTTGGAACTGACTTCTTCGATGATTGTCGCAGAGGCAAGCCCGGCAAAGAAAGAAGAAAATTTTGCTGCCAAAACCGAGATTATACCGGATTTTGAAAGTGAGTTGCTCCCGGTTCGCCAGCCGTCGCCGGCATCTAAGCCGGAACCGCATCCGGAACATCGGCCCCAGCCGCCGCATCCTCATCCCGAAGCCCCGCGGCCGCCCAAGCCGGAACCGCATCCGGTTTCACGGGATGTTTCGGAAGAGATTATCCGCAGTTTTACCCGTATGTTTGAACAAAACGATTTTCGCCGGAAGACCGAACAGCCGGTTTTTGATGCCGATGCGTTGTTGCGGCAGATTGCTCAACAGGCGGTATCGGCGCGTCTGGATAACCTGATGTTGCAAAATATGGTCAAAGAAACGATTGTTCCCGTTCTGGAAGAATGGCTTTCGCATTATCTTCCCAAACTGGTTGCCGAAGAAGTCGAACGAGTGATGGTAAAGGCCGGCAGACGCTGACAAATCGCAGCGCCGGCCTCCCTTGATATGCCCCGGGCTTGCGCCTTGCGGGCGGTTTGTGCTTTTATTTGTTGAACAAAATTACTGAAAACTGGAAAAAATATGCTAGACAAGACTTACGACCCGAAAAATTTTGAAGAAAAAATTTATGCCGAGTGGGAAGCCGCCGGCGACTTTAAACCCAACATGAACAAAAATAAAGAAGCCTTTGCCGTTGTTATTCCGCCGCCGAACGTTACCGGCGTGCTGCACATGGGGCATGCGTTGGATGACACCTTGCAGGATATCCTGATCCGCTATAACCGGATGCAGGGTAAAAACGTGTTATGGCAGCCGGGAATGGATCATGCCGGAATTGCCACTCAGATGGTGGTTGAACGAAATCTGGCTGCCGAAGGCATCACCCGTCATGACCTGGGGCGCGAAAAATTTATTGAAACCGTATGGCAGTGGAAAGAAAAATCGGGCGGCACCATTTGCAAACAGTTGCGTCGGCTCGGCGCCTCGTGCGACTGGTCGCGTTCGCGCTTTACCATGGATGAAGGACTGTCGCGTGCCGTACGCAAAATCTTTGTCCGTCTGTACAAGGACGGTCTGATTTATAAGGCCAAGAAGCTGGTTAACTGGGACTCCAAATTTATGACCGCCGTTTCCGATCTGGAAGTGATTCAGAAGGAAACCGTCGGCAAAATGTATTATTACAAATATCCGATCAAAGGCGAGGAAGGGCAGTTTGTTCACATTGCCACCACCCGTCCCGAAACCATGTTCGGCGATACCGCGGTTGCCGTTTCCAAAGACAATGAAAAACTGAAACATCTGATCGGCAAGGAATGCATTGTTCCGATTATCAATCGGGCAATTCCGATTGTGGCGGATGATCATGCCGACCCCGAAAAAGGAACCGGTGCGGTTAAAATTACCCCGGCACATGATTTTAACGACTTTGAAGTCGGCAAACGCCACAACCTGCCGTTGATCAATATTCTCAATCCCGACGCCACTCTCAACGAGAACACGCCGTTTGCCGGTATGGATACTCAAACGGCCCGGAAGGCAACGATTGCCGAGCTGGAAAAATTGGGACTGATGGAAAAAATCGAAGATCATCCGATGGTTATTCCGTACGGCGATCGTTCCAACGTCGTGATTGAACCGTTGTTGACCGATCAGTGGTTTGTCGATGCGCCGACTTTGGCCAAAGAAGCCATCCGTGCGGTCGAAGACGGCGAAATGCAGTTTGTGCCCAAGTCCTATGAAAAGACCTATTTTGAATGGATGCGCAATATCCAGCCGTGGTGTATTTCCCGTCAATTGTGGTGGGGACACCAGATGCCGATTTGGTATGGTCCCGACGGTGAAATCTTTTGTGAAGAAAATGCCGAAGAAGCTCAGGCCGCTGCCGACAAACATTATGGCAAGCCGGTTGAACTGACACGCGAGACCGATGTGCTGGATACCTGGTTTTCTTCCGGTTTGTGGGCGTTCTCAACCATGGGTTGGCCGGACAAAAGTGAATATTTGGATGCTTTTTATCCGACTTCGGTACTGGTAACCGGTTTTGACATTATTTTCTTCTGGGTTGCCCGGATGATGATGATGAGCATGTATGTTATGAAAAAAGTGCCGTTCAAAAAAGCTTATATTCACGGTTTGGTCCGCGACGAACAGGGACGCAAAATGTCAAAGTCCAAAGGTAACACGGTTGATCCGATGGAAATTATCGAGAAATACGGTGCCGATGCGTTGCGCTTCTTTATGGCCGCGATGGAAACCCAGGGGCGTGATATCAATGTTTCGGAAGCCCGTATTCAGGGTTATCGCAATTTTGCCACCAAACTGTGGAACTCCGCCCGTTTTGGCGAGATGAACCGGTGCGAATTGCCGCAAGGCTTTGATGAAGATAAAGTCGAACACCCGGTTAACCGCTGGATTGTCGCCAAAGTTAAGCAGGCGACTGCCGAGTTGACCGAAAATTTGAACAACTTCCGCTTTTCCGATGCTGCCAACACTGTTTATCAGTTTGTTTGGGGCGCGTTCTGCGACTGGTATATCGAAATGATTAAACCGATTTTGTATGGCGATAACGAAGCCGAAAAAGCAGAAACCCGTGCGGCATTTGCCTGGGTATTCAATCGGATTCTGGTGATCCTGCATCCGTTTATGCCGTTTATTACCAGTGAGTTGTGGAACAATACCGGCATCCGCGGCGAACGCTTAATCAATGCCTCGTGGCCGCAAAACGAAGATTACAGTGTTTCGGCAATCGGCGATATCGATTGGGTGATCGAATTGATCGGTTCCATCCGCTCGCTGCGCGCGGAAATGAACTTGCCCGCCGGCGCCCGACTGACAGTATGGCTGCAAGGTGCAAATGCCGAATCTCTGACGCATTTGCAGCAGTTCAAAACCATTATCTGTTCGTTGGCGCGGTTGGAAGATATTGCCGGTTACAACGGTGAGGTAACGCCGGATATGGTTCAAAGCGTATTCCGCGAAGCCTCGATGCTGATTCCGTTGAAAGGCATTGTGGATTTTGCGGCCGAGCGTGAACGTCTGCAAAAGGAACTGGCGGCGTTGGAACAAAATTTGGCCGGGTATGAACGCAAGCTTGCCAACCCCAGTTTTGTCGAACGGGCACCGAAAGCCGTGGTTGACGAAGAAAAACGGCGTCGGGCCGAAGCTTTGGACAATAAGGCCAAGGTTGAAAAAGCTCTGCAGCGCATTAAAGCAAGCGAGGGCGTTCAAAGCTCTTCTCAGGCATCGTAATTTAAAAACAGATGCTGTGAAAGGTCAGCCGTGTTTTGCGACCGGCCTTTTCTGATTGTGTTTTCAGATGCCGAATGTTTATCCTTAGTGCGTTCGGCTGCGAAAATACGTTTTTTTCCGAATAAATGAAAACCCCGGGCAATAAGTCCGGGGTTTGAGTTGTCTGTTAATATGTGTTTTGTGTCCGTCGCCGACCATAATTTCCGTTTGTCGGTTGGCCGTTGTTTGCACCGTTGTTGCCATGCGGTGCATGCGGATCCTGCTGAGGTGCACCGGCCTGATGTCCGGCAGCTCCCCGATTGAGGGTATGGCGCAGTTCTTCCTTCAGCTTGTTGAAATCGTGCTTCGGTGTACCGATCCGGATGACAACAATCGGCGGCAAACCGATATCGGCCAGCTCGGTTTTAACGTTGTCGATTTCCGTACTCGCTTCAGTCAGGTACGGCGTAACCGCATCACGGGCAGCATTACCCTTATAAAAATCGTCTTTGACCAATTTGCGATATTCTTCTTCAATTTTGTTTTTGGCCCGTTTTTGCTGAGTTTCCTGCATCGTTTTGAAAAGATAAATGGCGGCTTCGGGAGGCATTTCACGCATCGGGATATCTTCATGTCCGTTGATGTAAGCCTTGAATTTCTCTTTTTCTTCCGGGGTGAGGGAAGTGCACTGATCGGAAACCAGATAACCGATCGTGGCATCTTTTTTACCAATTCCGTCATTGTAAGCGGCATACAGTTTAGCCACGGCTTTGGCGGCGCCGATGGCTGCTGCCGCACCGTCCGGGTTGCCGGAACCGTTTGCTTTAATAATGTCTTCGTAAGCGTAACGCAGGCCGAAGTCTTCCCACCAATCGCGGAACGGCGAGAAATTGTAGGCGCCGACGGCATGGCGGACGCAACGGCATTCGGCATCGTTTTTATTTTTGGGATCATCCCATTGAATACCTTTTTGCTGCAACTGATAAGCCAATTGCAAGGCGAGGTCGCGGCGATATTTGATAACTTTGGGGTTGTTTTTGCCGTTTTTGCCTTCGGCGGCGTCAATCATTTTGTCAAATTTGGTTTGGGACAGTTTGAGGTCAACCGGCACAATCAACGCGCGGCCGCAGCCAAGCCGGATCGCCGTCTCGTTGGCGTCGCTCAAAGTACCGAATTTTACCCGTTTGATGCCGGCGTCTTTATAAGCGTCCATAATACGATCGGCATAATTGTCGTTAAGCACTTTGCCGCTTGGCAGCGAGAACGAAACTTCCAAACGTCCGTTTTCGTCCATGCGAACATACAGTTTGCATTCGTGGCGGGTTTTGACATCTTTGGTTTTGCTGTCAATAACGCCGTCTTGTTGCATATTTTCGGGATTTTCTTTTTCAAAAGCGGTGAACACGGTGTAGCCGCCTTTGTGGGTTACAAAATAGCTCAATCCGCGGCGTTTGTTTTTATCCATCCATTTCGTCAGGGACTGAATCGCGTTTTCATAGGCATCGGCCGGCGCTTTGTTGGTGTCGCCGCCGCGTACCGGAATTGCGCCGGTTACCGGAATGTCGGGAGTGTTGTCGCCGTTGCCGTTGTTGTTGTCGTCCGGTGTCTGAGTTTCGTCGTTGGCAGCCTGCTCGACGGCCAGCGGAGCGGCGGCGCTGTAGCCGGTGTCTTCGCCTTGGCGCCCGATTTCTTGTTTAATGTCATCTTTGGCCGCGGCAAACATTTCGCCGGTGGTCTGATCGGCGTTTTCCAGCTTAAGCGAGTCCATATCGATAAAGGATGCCAGACCGCGGCGGTCAAGGTAAGCCAGCATTTCTTTCAAGCGGTCCGGAGTCATGCCGGAGGGATCAAAATAAAGCTTGCCGTCATGAATTTGGAACGAAATATCGGTCGGTTTCATAATGTCAACCGCCAAAAACAGATTGCCGTTCTGATCTTCGCAAATTCGGGCGTTGGCACGTTCGCTTTCTTTAGCTCTGTCTCCTTCGCCTTCGGAGACGGTTTCTGCGTTGGTGGCGTTTTTCAAGGCATACAAGGTCGTATAAAGCTCGGGATTTTTCTGATAAACGTCCAACTCGTCGCAAGCGTTTTTGTAAGCGACTTCTTCCTTGCGTTTGCGCAGATAGGCTTCGCGTGCGGCGCGGTCGTCGCCGAGATCTTCGGGAATTTCAATAGCCTTCCGGATATGGCTTTCGAGGACATTGCGAACCTCTTCGGCGGTATGTGTCCGGTTTTGGGCAAATTTTTGCAAGTCCAGTTCCATAAAGGGCTTGCCTGCAGTGTTGTTTGTTGCTTTCGTTACCATAAAATCCTCCGCATAAGCTGAAATATTAAAAATATCATAACATGATTATACAAAAAAGCAAGCGTTTTTTGACAAAAAAGAGATGGCGATGCGTTAAAAAATCATCAGCGGTAACGGCGCAGAATCCCGCTTAAAATTCCCTGTACCCTGACGCGCGAAGGTGCGAGCTTGCGGATTTCGTAGGCCTGATTACAGGGCTTGAGCCAGACTTCGTCTTTTTTCTTCTGCCACACTTTGAGCGTGGCTTCCGATTCGTCCACCAGAGCCACCACGATTTGTCCATTTTCGGCAGTTTGGGCTTTGCGGATAATGGCGGTGTCGCCGTCCATGATGCCGGCCTCGATCATCGACTCTCCTTCGACCGTCAGAGCATAGAAACTGCCGCGGCTGACCATCTCGAGCGGCACCGTGATGCTTTCGTTTTCGTCGGCAATGGCGGCAATCGGCGTTCCGGCCGCAATTTTGCCGTACAGCGGGACCGGCACCGCCGCGGTGAGCAGCGCCTGCCGGATCTTTTTTTCTTCTTCGATGATTTCGCGCGGTTTAAAACGCGGCGTTCGCAAAACTTCCAACGCCCGTGCTTTGTGGGGAAGCTTTTTTACAAAATCGCGTTCAATCAGTTCTTCGATCAGGGCATGAATTCCGGATTTCGATTTGATGCCGACGGCTTGCTTCATTTCTTCGAAAGAAGGGCAACAGCCGTTTTCTTTGATAAAATTGTCGATAAACATCAGCAGCTTGTATTGTTTGGGTGTCAGCATCAGCGTCTTTCCTCAGGTTGTCGTCTCTTGTATGTTCTACTTTAGTTCTTTGCCCCCGTCAAGCAATTATTAGGTTGAAAATTTTACCGCTATTGTTTATAGTGTCGAAAAACATGGTAAAAAACATCATACAGGAATTTTACAAATGGCAACAGAAACAAATATTCACAGAGAATCACGACTGGCAAAATTCAACAATTTGACTGAGAAGGGTTACAATCCGTATCCGTATTGTTTCAAACCCGATGCCTTTGCTGCCGATTTGCAGGAAAAATACAAAGATTTGGCTGCCGGCGAAAATACCGAAGACCGGGTAACGATTGCCGGACGCGCCATGGCGGTCCGCAACAGCGGCATGTTCATCGATCTGAAAGACGTCAGCGGAAAAATTCAGGTTTTCTGCCATAAAAGCCATCTCGACGAAGCCGGACTGGAGCTGCTGAAAAATCTGGACGTCGGCGATTTGGTCGGTGTCTCTGGTTTTGTGCGCCGGACCCCGCGCGGCGAATTGTCGGTTGCGGCCGAAAAGTTCGACATTATCGGCAAAGCGCTGCAACCGCTGCCGGAGAAGTTTCACGGCCTGACCGATATCGAAGCCCGTTATCGTCAGCGTTACGTTGATTTTATCATGAACGACGACAGCCGCGAAATTTTTGAGAAACGTTGCCGCATTACGTCGGCGATCCGCCGTTATTTCGAAGAACACGGTTTTCTTGAAGTTGAAACGCCGATGCTGCATCCGATCATGGGGGGAGCCAACGCCAAACCGTTTGTCACCCATCATAACGCTCTTGACCGTGATCTGTATCTGCGGATTGCGCCGGAGCTTTATCTCAAACGGCTGGTCGTCGGCGGTTTTGACCGGGTATTCGAAATCGGCCGCAACTTCCGCAACGAAGGGGTGGATAAAAAGCACAATCCCGAGTTCACGGCGCTGGAAGCTTATCAGGCCTATGCCGATTACAACGATATGGCTCAACTGATTCCCGATTTGATCCGTTATGTCTGCGAACAGGTTCTCGGTAAGCCGTCGTTTACTTTTAACGGAGTGGAAATTGACGTTTCAAAACCGTTTCCCCGTAAATCGATCGTCGATCTGGTTAAGGAATATGCCGGGATTGATCTGATGACGGCGCAAACGGTGGAAGAAGCCCGCGAAATGGCAAAGTCGATCGGGATTGACGCCTCCGAATGCTCTAACTGGGGCAAAGTCGTGCAGTTGGTGTTTGACGAAAGAGTGGAAGCCAATCTGATTCAGCCGGTGTTGGTGATGGATATGCCGCGGGACGTTTCGCCGCTGGCCAAAACCCACCGTTCAAATCCGCGTCTGGTCGAGCATTTTGACGCTTATGCCTGCGGTATGGAGTTGGGTTGCGCTTATTCGGAATTGTCCAACCCGCTGGAACAGCGTGCCCGTTTTGATGCTCAGTGTGCCGAACGCGAAGCCGGAGACGACGAAGCTCAGATGTTGGATGAAGATTTTGTCAATGCCCTGGAAAACGCCTTGCCGCCCACCGGCGGCATGGGAATGGGAATTGACCGTTTGGCGATTCTTCTCACCGGTGCCGAAACCATCCGTGACGTGATTGCTTTCCCGACCTTGCGCAACAAATAAGTATGAAGAGGCTGCCTCAAAAGAAATTTTCAAAATCAAAGCCGTTTGCGTTTTGGCGCAAACGGCTGCTGCTTGCGGTTAATTTGACGCTTTTGCTGTTTTTTCTGGCAGGGGTGGCCGGTTTGCTGGTACAGGAAATGCGAAACGGTCTTCGCATTCGCATCGTAACAGAAACGGGAGACGATATTTCAGTCGAAAAAACGGCGCCGACGCCGGAGGAAGACGCCGGTTATATTCGGCAGGCGCTGGAACTTGACGAATTTGGCGAAGACAATATTTTTCAGCTGGAAAAAACGGTCGAAACCGTCGAAACCGACGTGCCGGCACCGATTGCCGAAAACTGGGAGCAGGCGGTTGCCCATATCGATGCCATAGAATTGTCTGCGGAAGAAGCTTATGGCCTTTATGAAGAAAAATTGCCCGAAAACATTATTGACTCTCCGGTACGCCCGAATACCCATCCCAAAGTCAACGGCATCAAAATCGTGGTCGGGCGCAAACCGCCGTATTTCGGTTCCAAACCGGTGATTGCGATTGTAATCGACGATATGGGAATCAGTCATCGCCGCACTGCCAAGATCAGCAGCCTGCGTTATCCCCTTACTTCGTCTTTTCTGACTTACGGAACGGCGTTGCAGCCGCAGATTCAAACGGCTAAAGAAGCAGGGCATGAAATCATGGCCCATCTGCCGATGGAACCGCTGTCGAGTATCAACGTCTCTCCCGACGTGCTGACGGTGAAGATGGATACTAAACAGGTGACGGCCGGTTTGCAGGCAATGTTGAATAAATTCTCGAATATCCGCGGTGTCAACAATCATATGGGCAGCCGGTTTACCGAAGACGAGATGCGGATGGACGCGGTGATGCGGGAATTAAAACGGCGCGGTTTGTTTTTCCTCGATTCTAAAACGACAGCCAAATCGGCGGCGGAAAACGCAGCCGCCCAAAACGGCGTCAGTTATGTTTCGCGCAATATTTTTCTTGATAACGAAGACAAGTTCGATTACATCATGCGCCAGTTGCATCAGACTGAGACAATTGCGCGCAAAAACGGTTATGCGGTTGCGATCGGGCACCCCAAAGAACAAACCTACCGGGCGCTCAAAGTTTGGCTGCCGACGCTGCAAAGCCGCAACTTGCGGTTGGTGCCGTTGAGCGAAATCATTAAAGTGCTGAATTAAGAGCCGTTGAGTCTTTTCGTACAAAATAAGCTTCCGGAAAACGTGATTTTGAAGCGGGCAATTGAGCGGCTTGTCCGTAGCGGAAAAGCACTAACATATTGACAGTTAAAATAAACATCGTTAATTTGAAGGCGGATTTTACGTGAGGTTGATGTTAAATAAGTGGAGATGACGTTTTGTGACGGAAATGCAAAACAATCTCAAAGGAGTTAAAATGAAATTTGATATAATTATTCCGGTGGGAAGTTTTTGCGCCGGAGCGCAAGCATTAAGAAGCGTCAAGAAAAGAAGTCGTTCGCTGCCGTTAGACTGGGTGACACCGATCTCTCTGGAGTTGGCGGTCGATTTTCTGGAAACGGGTTTTAAATCTTTTTTTGAAAAGGAAGACCTGAAAAAATATGAAAAAGATACGAAGAAAAATATCGGTTATATCAATACCCGTACCAATGTCATATTTATGCACGACTTTAAAGACATTTCACGTTTTGATGAGGAATATGTGCTGATACGCGAAAAGTACGATCGCCGCATTAAGCGGTTGTATCAGACCATCAACGATTCCAAAGATATTTTGTATTTACACGTTTTTCAGGCCAAAGATCAGCAGATATTGCCGACCGAAGAAGAAATCGTCGTTACTTTTGAGCGGTTGCGGAAAATGAATCCGGGAAAAAATCACCGTTTGCTGTTCATTAATCTGGCGGAAACGGAGGAAGACAAAGGCGGTTTCGATCACCAAAAAATCCGTGAGGATATCGATTATTATAATTGCTACAGAGACAAAAACGCTCAGTTTGAGGACGGTGTGCCCAGCTACATATATTTTCAGAAAAATGTGGAGACGGTTTTGAAGCTGTACAAGGTTCGTAAAAGTGTCCGGGACGTCCTCAAAAAGTTTGGGTTTAAGCTGTTAGATGCTTTAAGCAGCGTGGTGCCGAGCCGGTCTGTCCGCGAAAAACTCAGGATGATGTACAAAGAGTATAAATAATTTTTTGCCGGTCGGTGATGCTGTCGGCGGCAGGTGTTGGATCTAAATATGCAAAAATTCGATTTGGTTGTTCCTGCGGGATCTTTCTGTGTGACCGGTTACCATTTGCGAAAAGCCGGTTTGCACGGCGAAACTTTGCCGTTTGACTGGTTGGAAAATGTGACGTTGGAACTGTTTGCCGGTTTTTTGGAAAACGGATTTGAGGACTTTTTGGTGCAAGATCGGCTGATGCCTGATTTCGAAGGAAAAAGCGGAAAAGGTCATTATCGTTTCCGGATGCCGAACGGAATAACTTTTGTTCACGATTTTGCTCACGATCGTCCGGCAGCGGATTTTGCGGCGGTGCAACGGAAATATGATCGCCGGATTAAACAGCTGTTTGACAGGATGGAAAAAGCCCGCAGCATCCTGTTCGTGCATTGCAGCCGCTTTGAAGCCGATCCGAACGAGCTCGGCCGCGTATGCGACCGTCTGCAAGCCTGCTGTCCCGACAAGTGCATAAAATTGTTGTACGTGCATCTGGTTAACGGCAAAAAAGGGTTTGATTATGTTGCTCAATCGCCGGAGGCGGATGTCGTTGAGATGGAATTTGGCACCAACAGCGATTCCAAGCAGTTTTGGATCGGCAAAGTTTCTGTCTTTAATCGGATGTTGTCGAGCTACCGTCTTACTTTTGCGGCGCGTTGTTGTTTATGGCTGAATAAGCAAAAACGAAAGTTTGGTAAAAGTTACGACCGAATGTGAGCGTATCATGCGGTAATGCCGACTTGGATAAAGACGGCGGAGCAGGGTAAGATAAAATTCGGATATGATCAGAAATTGAATTTTGAGGGGCAAGTCATTGCTTCCCTTTGTTTTGCCCGCAGCGACCCGTTGCGGCGTAAATAGTATCGGGACAAAATAAAAAGCCTTGAGTTGAATCAAGGCTTTTCAAAGTGGTAGGGGTGGCCGGACTCGAACCGGCACTCCTTGTGGGAACAAGATTTTGAGTCTAGCGCGTCTACCAGTTCCGCCACACCCCCGTGAAATCGAACAAATAAATAACCGATTATTTTAAAACCGTCAATAGTTTTTTTACTAAAGTTTGTTATTTTTGCAATAACGACGATTTTAGCGGAGGACTGGTTTTGCAAAAAACGGAAGAAAAAGCGGTTGCTTATTATGAGAGCAGAAATTTTGCGGCAGCGCTGCGCTCTTTTTTGAAGCTGGAGGCCGAAGCGCCCAAACGTGAGGACATCCTGATTTACATTGCCAACTGTTATGACGGGTTGGGGCAAAAAGACGAAGCAGTCAAATATTATCGCAAGGCTCTGCGCGCAAATAAAAAGTCGGATATTGCGGCGGCCAATCTGGCAATCATTTTCTACGAAATGCACAACTATGCCGAAGCCAAAACTTATGCGGCCAAGGCCTTGAAGATCAACTCTGCCAACATGGCGGCGCTTTCGGTGCTGGGAAATCTGAAATATCGCAAAAAAGACTATAATGCCGCTTTAGGATATTATCACCGGGCCATGGACGTCCAACGTGATTTTTATACGGCGGTTTTGAATGCAGCTTCGGTTTATTATGAATGCCGGGATTTTAATACCGCCTATTTTTATGCCAAACGGACGGTACAGTCTTATCCGGATTCGGAAGAAGCGCAATCATTGTTGGCCAACATATGTGTGGAGTTGGGGCGTTTTGACGAAGCTATTCTGGTTCTGGCGGCGTTGTACCAGAAGAACCCAAAGGACTTTTGGCTTTGCAATCTTTTGTCACAGGCTTTCCAGCAGAAAAAAGAATACGAACGGGCGCTCGAAATGGGATGGCGCGCGGTAACGCTTTCGAAAGGCGAAAACGAACAACAGATAAATTTCGGCTATCTGCTGTATGAAGTGGCGGTCGAAAGTCCGGGAACGGATGTGTTGTCTTATGCCCGCAAATGGATGGAAAAATATCCCGATCATCCGGTGGCGCGGCATATGGGAAATGCGATGATCAACGCCGGTCAGGTCAGTCAGATTAACAGCAGTTATATTCGTGATATTTTTGACGTGTTTGCCGACGATTTCGAAGAAGTTCTGGAAGGCCTGGATTATGCGGTTCCAAGCTTAATGGAACAAGCGCTTGATGCTTTGTCCAAAAACGTCAAGCTGAAAAAAATGCGGATTCTCGATGCCGGATGCGGGACCGGGCTGTGCGGTGCATATCTCAAAAAATATGCCGCTTTTCGCGGGTTGGACGGGGTGGATATCTCGGAAAAAATGTTGGAAGTTGCCAAACGCAAAAAATTATATACCCGTTTGTTTAATCAGGACCTGAATAAGTTTTTGTCTGCCCGCGAGAACAGTTACGATTTGATTAATGCCGCCGATGTTTTTACTTATTTCGGCGAACTGGGCGGCCTGTTCGTTTTGTTGTTTGATGCTTTGAAACCGGGCGGGCGCGTCTTGTTCAGCGTCAGTGAAAACCCTTATAATCAGGACGATTATTTCCTGCATCTCTCGGGTCGTTTTCTGCATAGCCGCAAATATGTGGAAGAGGGACTGAAAAAACGCGGTTTTATCATTGAGAAACTTAATCGTGTGCGTTTGCGCAATGAAGGCGAAACCGAGGTGTGGGGCTGGATCGTGATGGCCCGCAAGCCCTGATTTGAGATCTTGGCAATTGCCGGATTCGGATAAAATAAAACCTCTCTTTTAAAGAGAGGTTTTAAACTTCTGAAGTGTCCTGAAACAAACTTATTTTTTTACGGTTTTTTTCGGGGCTGCTTTTTTCGCGGAAGCAGATTTGCAGGAAGCTGATTTTCCGGCAGAAGACTTTGAACAGCAGGGTGCCGCGGCATTTAACTGTTCAATCGCCATCGACCAGAATTTTTCATCCTGCCCTTGAGGACAGCCGGCGTTTTGCCAGATGTAATAGGCTGCTTCTCTGATAGCATTTTCATTATAATTTACCATAACTTACTCCAAATAAAAAGTTCGGTTAAACATTATTCAATATACATACAAAATTTTATCCGTCAATAATTAATCTGCATAAAATCAATAATTAATCAGTGATCAGATATCTTAACCAAATAAAAATGTATTTGTGATGTTATTTACTTGCAATTCTATAGATAAGAAATTATAGATAAATTTAAAGAGCCGTGCTTTTTTAAGTTCAAAATTTAGAGGTTATTATATGGAAAATTTATTATCGGACGCCGAAATGAACGCCGTGATCGAAGGCAATCATGACAATGTTTTTGCCGTGCTCGGCATTCACCGCGACAAAGGAAGCAAAAATGTGTTTATCCGCGCCTGGCAACCCCATGCCGGGTCGATTGAAGTGTTGGATCGGCAGGGAAATTCCTGCGGGATGATGGATTGTCTTGATCAACGCGGTTTCTTTCAGATCAATCTCGGCGTCGGAGAAAATTTTTCTTATCGTTTCAAAATCGAAAATGACCGCGGCGAAGTTTATGAAGCGGAAGACACCTATCGTTTTCAGCCGACGCTGGGCGATATTGACATCTACTTGCTGGGCGAAGGAAACCACCTTGAGATGTATAAAAAGCTCGGCGCCCACGTTTGTGAACAGGACGGTGTAAAAGGCGTCAGCTTTGCCGTCTGGGCACCCAACGCCAAACGGGTTTCGGTGGTCGGAAACTTTAATAACTGGGACGGCCGCACCTGCGTGATGCGCAAATATCCGACCTGCGGGGTGTGGGACATTTTTATTCCCGGCCTCGGCGAAGGCGAAGTTTACAAATACGAAATCAAAACTCAGGAAAATTATATTTTGGTCAAGTCGGATCCGGTCGGCTTTTATGCCGAAAAAAGGCCGCAAAACGCTTCAATCGTTTATGACCTGAATCATTATCACTGGAATGACGAAGAGTGGATGAGCCGTCCCGACCGTCACAGCCGTCTCAACGGACCGATGTCGATCTACGAGGTTCATGCCGGTTCGTGGCGCCGGAAAGGCGACGGCGGATCAGAATATCTCAGCTATCGCGAAATGGCCGATACGCTGGTTCCTTATGTTACCAACATGGGTTTTACGCACGTCGAATTTTTGCCGCTGGCCGAACATCCGCTGGATGCTTCGTGGGGCTATCAGGTCGTCGGTATGTTTGCGCCGACCAGCCGTTTCGGCACCCCCGACGATCTGCGTTATCTGATAGACAAGTTTCACCAGTCGGGGATTGCGGTGATCATGGACTGGGTTCCGGCCCACTTTCCGAAGGACGGCCACGGGTTGTGTGAATTTGACGGCACCCACCTCTATGAGCACGCCGATCCGCGCAAAGGCGAACACAAAGACTGGGGAACCAAAATTTATAACTACGGCCGTACCGAAGTTTTTAACTATTTGTGCACCAACGCCCTTTACTGGCTGAGGGAATATCACATTGACGGCCTGCGGGTGGACGCGGTGGCTTCGATGCTTTATCTCGATTATTCCCGCAATCCCGGCGAGTGGATTCCCAACATTTACGGCGGTAACGAAAATTTGGAAGCAATCGCCTTTCTGCGGCGAATGAACGAACTGGTTTATGGTTTGGACCGCGGCGCCTGTACCTGTGCCGAGGAGTCGACCGCATGGCCGATGGTTTCGCGCCCGACTTCGATGGGCGGTCTCGGGTTCGGTTATAAGTGGAATATGGGCTGGATGAACGATACTCTGCGCTATATCGGCAAAGATCCGATCTATCGTCAATATCATCACGGCCTGCTTACGTTTGGTTTGCTCTATGCGTTTAACGAGAATTTTATCCTGCCGATTTCCCACGACGAAGTGGTTCACGGCAAGGGGTCGATGTTGTGTAAAATGCCGGGTGACGAGTGGCAGAAGTTTGCCAACCTGCGTGCCTATTACGGCTTTATGTATACTCATCCCGGCAAGAAACTGCTGTTTATGGGGTGTGAGTTCGGTCAGGACTGGGAATGGAACTGCGACGAAAGTCTGCGCTGGCATTTGTTGCAGTATCCGATGTATCAGGGAATACAAAATTGCGTGCGTGACCTCAACCTGATGTACAAGGGAAATGCGCCGCTGTATGAAGCCGATTTTGATTATCGCGGTTTTGAATGGCTGGAACATGCCAATGCCGCCGACAGTGTTATCTCCTATATCCGCAAGGGCGAAACTCCGGGCGATTATTTGATTGTGATATGCAATTTTACGCCGGTGGTTCGTCCCGGCTATCGGATCGGGGTTCCCGAAGATTGCGGCTATCAGGAAATTTTTAACAGTGATGATAAAAACTATTGGGGCAGCGGGGTTAAAAACGACGGCGTCCGCGGTGCCGAACGGCAGGAGTGGAACGGCAAACCGTACTCGATACAGGTGACGCTGCCGGCGCTTTCGACGGTTGTTATCAAACCGGTGCGGTAATATATTAAACGCCGGGAGAAACAAAAATGAGCAATTTGAAAACGCAACCGGGAACTTCATATCCGCTGGGATCGGTTTTTGACGGAAAAGGGGTAAACTTTGCCCTTTTTTCCGCTCATGCTTCAAAAGTGGAATTGTGTTTGTTCAATAAAAGCGGAACCGAAGAGACCGACCGTATCGCCATTGAAAGCAATGATAACAATATTTGGCACGTGTATGTTGCCGGATTGAAACCGGGACAGATTTACGGTTACCGGGTATACGGACCTTACAAACCGGAAGAAGGGCATCGCTTCAATCCCAACAAACTGTTGTTTGATCCTTACGGAAAGAAGTTGAGCGGCAAGTTGATTTGGCATAAGGCGATTTTCGGTTACAACCCCGACAGTCCGGACAAGGATTTGTCTTTTAACGAGTTGGACAGTGCGCCGTATGTACCCAAGTCGGTCGTGGTTGACGATCTTTACGATTGGGAAGGGGACCGGCGACCCGGCTATGCTTTTAACGAAACAATTATTTATGAAGCGCATGTGCGCGGTTTTACCAAGCTGCATCCCGAAATTCCGGACCGTCGCCGCGGTACCTTTGCCGGCATGGGGTCGGAAGCGGTTGCCGGTTATCTTAAAGGGCTGGGCGTAACCGCGGTGGAATTGTTGCCGATCCATGCTTATTTCGGCAACCGCCATCAAAAGGGTTTTCCCCGCAACAATTACTGGGGCTATGAGAGCAGCAGCTTTTTTGCGCCCGAACAGTCTTATTTGTCTTGCGACGATATCGACGAATTTAAAAATATGGTCAAGCTTTATCACCGGCACGGGTTGGAAGTGATACTTGACGTCGTTTACAATCATACCGGCGAGGGCAATCAGCTGGGACCGACCCTTTGTTATCGCGGTATTGACAATGCCTCTTACTATACGCTCAATTCCGAAAACAAGCGATATTACTATGACAGTACCGGTTGCGGCGCTTCGATCAATGCCGAAAACCCCTATGTGGTGCGTTTGATATTGGATTCGTTGCGTTATTGGACCGAAGTGATGCATGTTGACGGTTTTCGTTTTGATTTGACGACGGCACTGTGCCGCAAGAAAACCAACTTCACCGCCGAATGCGGTTTTTTGTATGCCGTGCGCCAGGATCCGGTTTTAAAAGACGTAAAATTAATTGCCGAACCGTGGGATGTCGGTGCCGGGGGGTACCAGTTAGGGGCGTTTCCGCCCGGTTGGGGAGAATGGAACGACCGCTATCGTGACGTGGTGCGTCGTTTTTGGAAAGGCGATCAATATCAGACTGCCGAATTGGCGAGCCGCATTTCGGGTTCCAGTGATATTTTCAATTATCATAACCGCGATATCTGGAGCAGCGTCAATTTTGTAACCGCCCACGACGGTTTCAGCTTAAACGATTTGGTCAGTTATAATCTCAAACACAACTCTGCCAACGGCGAGGACAATCGCGACGGCACCAACGCCAACTGGAGTTGGAACTCGGGGCAGGAGGGCGAGACCGATAATCAAACCGTGATCGAAAACCGCCGTTTGCGGATGAGGGCGATGATGGCAACGCTGCTGCTTTCGTTCGGTACTCCGATGATTTTTGCCGGTGACGAGTTTCTGCACCCGCAGTTGGGCAATAACAATCCGTATTGCCAGGATAATGTTTTGACCTGGTTGGCATGGGAAGCGATTGATCAGCAGGGACGAGAGTTCACCCGCTTTGTCCGAAGCCTTGTCCGTTTGCGCCGCAAGCTGAAAATTTTTGATAAAAAGCATTTCTTCAGCGGCAAACACGGTCCGGACGGAATTAAGGATCTGACTTGGTATAACGAAACCGGCAAGGAATTTGTCGATGCGGACTGGTATGACGGCAGCCGCAAATCGCTGTCTTATTGTATCCATCGCCGCGACCGCTTTATTTTGGGCATATTTAATGCCAACGACATCCGTCAGGCTTGGAAACTGCCGATGCTCGGCAAAGGCCTCAGTTGGAATTTGCTGCTGGACACTTCCGACAAATTTACCGCTCACAAAAACGTTCGTTCGGGAGCGGTGGTGGAAATTCCGGCATGGAGCGTATTATTGTTTGAAATCAAAAAATAGGGGAGAAGATTATGGATGAAAAACTGCAACAGTTGGCGGACCGGCTCGGCATTGCGACCGCTTACACTGACGTCGGGTTAAAAACCGGCAGTCATCAGGTCAGCGAAGACACGGTGCGATTTTTTGCCGGGGTGCTGGGCTTTAAGGCCGCTGATGCCGGCGAAGTGACACGTTCGTTGCGGGCGTTGGACACTCGCCGTTGGCAAAATGTTTTGGAGCCGGTGTATGTGGTTTTGCAGAAGCACAAGGTTTTTGATGCGGTGGTTTCGGAAGCGGAAGCCGAGGGCGATTTCAGCCTGACGCTGACCAGCCGCCAGACCGGCGTTAAAAGCGATGTTTCCTTTGTTGTCCTCACGCTTCCCGAGAGTCGCGTTGTTGCCGGCAAAAAGTACCAAAAGTTGGAAATTGAAATTACTTCCGATGTTGAAATCGGTTACTATGATGCCGAGTTGACCACCGCCGGCGGTACCTTCGTCACCTTGCTTGCGGTTGCGCCCGACAAATGTTACCGGCTGCCCGGCCTTGACGAAAAAAAGCTGTGGGGTTTCAGCGTTCAGTTGTATTCTTTGCGCAGCCGCCGTAATTGGGGAATCGGCGATTTTACCGATCTGTACGATTTTGTCGGTATGTGCGGCCGTTGCGGTGCCGATATCATCGGATTGAATCCCGTTAACGTCCTCGGGCATTGTTTTCCCGAAGAGGCCAGCCCGTACTCGTCGGTTAGCCGCCTGTTTCTGAATCCGATTTATATTGACGTCGAGAAAGTGCCGGAGTTTCGTCCTGAGGACCGTTACGCGGTTGAAGCGGAAATTGCCGAGCTCAATGCCTCGGAGACGATCGAGTACGGACGGGTCTATCCTCTCAAGATCAAAGTGCTGAAAATTTTATACCAACGCATGCTGCAAAATCCGGAAAGAATGCGCGAATTTGAAAAATTTTGCCGTTGCAAGGGCGAAAGTTTGGAAAATCTGGTTACTTTCCAAGCCTTGTACGAAGATAAATGGCAAACCCATTGGGGCGGTTGGCGCGCTTGGGAAAAAGAATTTCGCAAACCGACAACGGCCGCCGTAAAAAAATATCGCAAAGAACAGGCCGAACGTCTCGACTTTTTCAAATTTTTGCAATTTGAAGCCGAGCGTCAACTATGCGCGGTTTCGGCCCATGTGAAGGATTCCGGATTAAAGATCGGCATTTACCGCGACCTGCCGGTCGGTGTCGGCCGTGACAGTGCCGAGTTGTGGAGTGACGACGGGTTGTATTTGCGCGAGAGCGGTGCCGGAGCGCCGCCGGACATTTTCTTCCCCACCGGGCAAAAGTGGAATCTGGGCGCTTTTAATCCGTTTGAGTTAAAGGCCCGTGCTTATCAGCCGTTTATCAAAATTATCCGCGCGGCAGCAGAAGGCGCGGGCGCGTTGCGTTTGGACCATGTGATGAGTCTGATGCGCCTGTTTGTGATTCCCGAAGCCGCCGGGGCCGCCGGTACCTATATTATGTACAATTTCGAAGATATGCTGAACATCGTTGCGATCGAAAGTCACCTGAACCGTTGCATGATCGTCGGCGAAAGCATCGGTAATATTCCGGAGGGCTTTCTGGACAAGATTGCGGCGCGCGGCATCATGTCGATGAGCGTTTTGTGGAGCGAGCGCTGGGACGCCGGCTGGGGGGATTTCAAGTCGCCGTATCAGTATCCCGAAAATGTGGTTACGTCAGTCGGCACCCATGACATGGCGCCGCTTAAGATGTGGTGGTTTGGTTATGACATTGCCCTCTCGCGTCAGCTGGGAATTATCGGCAGCGATCAGGAAATGGCTGATAATTATCATAAACGCGAAGCCGATCGTTGGAAACTGCTGAAAGCTTTGGATGAAAATCAGGTTTGGCCGGAAGACAACCGCCGTCACAGCGATTATCTGTTCGGCGAGGGGTATCCGGAAGGGTTGGAAGAAGCGGTTCATCGTTTTATGGCCCGCAGTTGTTCAAAAATCTTTTTGGTTCAGCCCGAGGACGTTTTTCAGGTTGACAAATTGCAAAACCTGCCGGGAACCGACCGCGACAAACATCCCAACTGGCGCCGCAAACTGCCGGTAAATCTCGAAGATATGGAAAATTCGTTGGCCTATTACCGTAATATTGCGGCAATCAAAAAAGAAAGATAACTGTTAAAAAACGAATGGTTGCTTATAAAAAATTCCCCGATTTTCGGGGAATTTTTTTGTATTTTTTAAAAAAGTGCATCAAAAAAAGGATCATTTTTTTGATACAGACAAATCGTACAACAAAGGAGAATTAAATTCAAGAAGATTGTGAGATTATCAATAGGTTAGGAAAAAAACGAAAAAGCAGCAAAATGTATCAAAAAAATGATCGTTTAACGATTGTAATTTAAAATTGAGGAATAAGATGAGAAACACGAGACTATCGGCGGCGGTTCTGCTGCTGTCCGCCACTTTTCTGACTGCCCCGGCTGTAGGGCAGGTCTATACGCCGACTCTGGGCAACAACAGCGCTTTTACAATCAATCAAATTTCTGAAACCGATTATGACGAAACCAATCCGGAGATGTTTGTCGGTTATCGGCTGGACGGTGAGGGAAAACCGGTAAAAGATTTTTATCGTATCAATTTGCGCAGTGACAAAACCTATACGGTCGAATACAAAGACAAAGTAAATACACGAGAGGAGACCGGGGCCGAATTTACATTTGACGGCGGTGCTTTGTCGGTTGCTGACGGCGAAAATAACGGGAATATTGTCGGCGCTCTTTTTCGAAATAACGTAACAAATGTACAATTGACCGGTACCGAGAAAAAAAATACAGTTACAGTCAGGGGCGGCGGGCTCTATAACGAAGGTGTGATTGAAAACCTGCAGGCCGATTTTATCGGCAATAACGCGCATGCCCAAATTATTATTAAACAAGGTGACGGTCATGTCAGAGCTTATGGAGGAGCCATTTATAACAGCGGCTATATCGAAAATATAGAAGGCGACTTTATCGGCAACAAGGTTAATGCGGATTCAACTTTTTCTGGTGGCGGTAGTGCTGCAATATCGGCAGAAGGAGGTGCTGTTTATAATGAAGGCTGGATAGACAACATTAAAGGCGATTTCATAAGTAATCAGGCCCGGTCGAGTGGGGGTGCAATTACAATTGCAAAAGAGGGATATATTGAAAAAATTGAAGCTGATTTTATCAATAACAGTACTTTCGGTTTAAACACTATAGGCGGTGCTATTTCCGTTAAAGGAGAAGTTAAAGAAATTTACGGCAATTTTATTAATAATACAACCACTGTCGACGGCGGTGCCATTGTTATTGTAAGTAACGGCAGTGATAACGGTACCGTCGGAAAGATCAGCGGCAATTTTATCGGCAACAATGTAAAAGGTTACCTTGGTTATTTACGCGGCGGCGCAATTGCCATCCGTCATGGGGACACCTCTCCGGTTATTGATGCCGACTTTATCAATAATTATGCTGTTAATACCCGGGTGCTTTCCGGAGCCGATGCTCAGGCGCGTCCTGTTGCGACCGGCGGCGCAATAGATACGTCGGCTGATACGACCTTTGTTGCCGATAATGTCAATCATGTATTCAGCGGTAACTACACGCTGGATAAATTCGGAAAGGAATACAATGCGTTATTTGTAAATTCCAGTTTTAAACCGACCATAAGTTTCAATACCGCCCATAACGGACAATGGATTATTAATGACAGTATTAAAGGGGGACTTAACAGAGTTAGCAGTCTCAAATATGATAATCAGTACAATCTGTCATTTAGCGGAGACGGCAGCGGAACGATATGGATTAATAACGACATCATCAATGCCGACAGTATTAAGGTTGAGAACACAACCCTCCGTTTTGGCGCTTATCGGCATGATGACCAAACAGCCACCAACTGGAACGGCCACGGCCGGATTGTCAACGGTGTTAACGGGCGTGATCCGGTAACTTCGTTGTCACTGCTGAAATCAAATTTGGATTTGTTTAATCACTATCAGGATACGATTGAACTGAAAGATTATCTCGCGGCGAGCAGTTTTGTGCATTTGGACGTTGATGTGGAAAATTTGAGTGCCGACATGCTAAAGGTTAACGGCGATGTGGCCGGTACCACCAAACTGATTCTTTATCCGAACTCCAATAAAGATATCCGCGGCCAGTCAATTGTATTTGCAACGTCACAGAATGATACCACCGGCGATAAGTTCTCATTTGTCGTCTCGCGTGTTTATACCAGCCCGTATATGTTTGATGTTGTTTATCATCAATTGGGGGAAGGGGAGAATCAATGGTCGTTGGTGATGAACGAAGAGGTTAATCCGGATGCGGATGAGAAACCGGATGTTCCCGAGGTTCCGGATATTCCTGTCAAGCCGACACCTGCGGTTGACTATCGCAAAGTGGCGCCGGAAGTGATTGCCTATCAGGGCTTGCCGGTAGCGGCGTTGGAACAGACCAAAGGCATGATCGGCAACATCGGCCGCCAGGTTCAGAACGGACGCGTCAGTTGTGAGAAATGCGGCGTTAAGGATTACTACTGGAACGGCAAAGCTTATCACACTCTGTGGGCGAACGTGGTTTATCAAACTTCGGAAAACGAAGCGTTGGTTAATGTTGACGCCGACGTTTGGGGCATTGAAGCCGGCGGCGACTTGCAACATGATCTCAACAACAAGCTGGGATTGTTCGTATCTTATCGCAAAGGCAACTATGATATGAACGGTAAGGGTAAATACTATTACTCGACCGTCGGATCGGAAATCGATATCGACAGCTATCTCGCCGGTTTGTACTACCGTTATGACCGTAACAACTGGTGGACTTTTGCCACCGTATACGGCGGCATTCAGAAAGTTGATCTGAAGACCAAAGACGGCATCAAGTCGGATACCGACGGTACCGAGTTC
>OFFL01000069.1_pt1 | contig 114973 bp, 87 predicted proteins | sample 1521391 | NCBI WGS metagenome assembly OFFL01 (sample SAMEA3504082, study PRJEB24116) | mouse gut metagenome | biome: mouse gut; feature: mouse-associated habitat; material: faeces | place: Denmark | collected 2011
GAACCGAATTTATTTAATTTTTAACCCCGTCCATTTTTTTAGTGGACAGTAGTGACTATGAAAAAGATTTTGATGCTTGCCATATTGGCTATATCGGCAGTAGCGGCGTCTGCTGTCACCCTTAAGGAAACATTTGACAGGATTGCTGCCATTGATGGTTTCTCGTCGGAGATTCCGATTAATAATGGCCTTTCCTTCTCTACATCTGCGGATATATCCAATGTCGTGACGACATATTCGGCCGGGAACGGCCAGGAAGCTTCGGCTAATATATGTGACTATGTAATGGAATTGCTTTCGCAGCAGCCCATTTCAAGTATGCTTATAGGAGGAAAAAATTCTCAAGTCCTCGGGGTGGTCTACGCTGCTCCCAACGAGATGGGGCAATACGATCTCCTTATTGTGGCTCTGGCACCTTGTGGCGGTGGTTTCATGGGGGCCTTGTATGGAAGCTGCAATGAAACCACTAAGAATCTAATTGCGGATGGTTCGTTTAAAGTCGACCAATGCAAATTATACCTTGAGGTCCTTAATGCCGATCTGACAAGGGATTATTTAATCAATATCAATTATTAACAAACCTATTACAACTTTTGAAGTTATGAAAGTTCTAGAACATGTTTTTTATGTTGCGGGATATTTATTTATTGGGATTGCTGCCGGTATTGGAATAGCTGAACTCCGAAAATCCAAGAAGTCCTCTGTGCTTGCTGACAGTGTGCCGAAAGCTCGTAAATAGTTTTACATGTTATACGGTGATAAAGATTTGAGCCTCTGATGCGGAAGTGTCGGAGGCTATTTTTTGTCTGGGTGGGAAATGTAGTGGTGAAAATGGTTGCCAAATCGTCAATCGGGGTAATTTATGATTGTGGCATATTTCATAACTTTGCACTATGAAAATAGTGAAGTCTGACATTGACAAATTGTTATTATAAAATAAAGTTGTGAATATCCGTTTTAGTCAAATCGGGAGAACCTTGCTATCAGCATTAGTGTTTTCTCAGTTCGTTTTTATCCATTCAGCTATGGCGCATGACAAATTAAATCGCGTTCCGGTCAAGCAGACGGCCGGAAAGGAGCAGTTGGGCGAGTTTGCCCCTGAATTTGCACATCTCAATGACGATATCCTGTTTGAAGAAGTATGGGGCCGGAATGACCTTCTGAGTTTGCGTGACAGGAGCCTGGTGACAATAACATCGCTTATCAGCCAGGGATTGACTGACTCATCTCTCACATATCATTTACAGACGGCAAAGGCCAATGGTATCAGCCGAACGGAGATTGCGGAGATTATAACCCATGTTGCTTTCTATGCCGGTTGGCCTAAAGCATGGGCGGCATTTCGTTTGGCAAAAGATGTATGGGCTGATGATTGTGGCGAGGTGGGTGATATGGCCGCATTCCAGCGCAATATGATATTTCCAATTGGTGAGCCCAATACGGCTTATGCCCCATATTTCACCGGGCAGAGTTATCTGGCTCAGATATCTGATGAGCAGATTCCGTTCTTCAACGTCACGTTTGAGCCGGGATGTCGCAATAATTGGCATATTCATCACGCCTCTTCGGGTGGTGGGCAGATGCTTGTAGGAGTGGCCGGACGCGGTTGGTATCAGGAGGAGGGCAAGGCGCCTGTCGAAATTTTGCCCGGTACGGTTATCCATATTCCGGCCAATGTAAAGCATTGGCATGGAGCGGCCGCTGACAGTTGGTTTGCCCACCTCGCTTTTGAAATCCCTGGCGAGAATACATCAAATGAATGGCTTGAGCCAGTCGACGATAAGTGGTATGGGGCATTAGAAAAGAAATAAATTAGGTTTAATATATTTTAACCAAATTTCAAATGTTAATTTTACTGTAGTGAAAAATTAAAATTCTTAGTAATGCTTAGGGCTTTGTTGAAAGTTTTTAAACGAAGCGGCCGGAAAATCCTAAATATCTGCTTTATAACATATTCTCTGTGGTAGGCGGTGATTAGGATTTTAAAAATATTTGTTATAACTTTGCATCACCATCACGAAAGAGCATGACTCTTCGAGGTGTGACTCCAACTAAAGCATGATTAGACATTTGCATTATTAGACATTTATAAATCCACTGACGTTAAGTACTATGTGTAAGCAGCAAAGGGTGACCGGGAGGCCATCCTTTGTTTCGTTATATACTTTCCTTCCCATTTTCGGGGAGATGCATGTGACGAAACCTGTTAGGCGAGATGAGGAATTTTCGTTTGCATATTGCTTTTTGCTGTGTGAAATCTGCTGGCGGGTCGGGAGGAAAACCTTGATGATTAGGCGTGATATTTGTTAAAATAATTAACAGAATAATGGTGGTTGTAGGTGAATTATGTTAATAGAGGTTAATTAATGGCTGAAAATTTGGAGGGTATCAAAAAACTCTCTACCTTTGCATCGCTTTTCAGAAATATCGGGGTGTAGCTCAGTTGGTTAGAGTACGCGTCTGGGGGGCGTGAGGTCGCTAGTTCGAGTCTAGTCACCCCGACAAAATGAAGCGAAAAATGATGTAACCCAAAAGGTTGCATCATTTTTTTATTTGTGCTAAGGGCGCAATTCCGGAATGGCGGAGCAGGTTAAAGATTTTGAAAAATATGATAATTTTATTGCGTCTGATCAAGCTGTCCGGAAAAATTATTAACTTTGTCTTAGCCGAATTTTTAGCACGGCATAATTTTATTTCAGATTCATGATGGATAGACGGCATTTTTGCAAGATTGCAGGTTTGGCTGCTGGAGCCATTGGCCTTTCGCGCGCGGAAGGGCGGGCGTCCATTCTGTCTCGTGATGTCCAACCATCACACCGCACTATGCGGAGGGCCTGCGTGGTTACCGTGATGCGCAAGGAGTGCTACATGGATCTGCAGGCGCTTTATCTTGACGATCCTGAGTCAGGTGCGTGTTCGGCATTTTCAGTGGGAGAGAAGTTCCGGCTTCAAAAAGGGGCCGCATGTCCGGATGGATTCTGCAAAATGGCTTGGGAGATGTTGTGCGGTATGGTCGGTAATATTAATGAATGTTCACCTTCGGCTGTCGATGGGGTTGTGGTGGCGGCGTGTCCTGATGGCACTCGCCCGGTCATTTTCAGGATAGAGATAGTGTGATAGCCCTGCTATAGATTGGCGGTCATGCGTTGCGAATGATATTTAAATTTATTTATACACACGCATTTAGGTTTTTAGAATAAAAATTACTACTTTTGCAAAAATTTTCTCAAAAAAATTTATAAAGTATAGTTTTTATCTCTGAAAAACATCGTGCTATGGCCAAGAGATTCAAAGAATATAACGGCTTAAACTTGCCGGAAGTAAATAAAACAGTGCTCGAGAAGTGGGGCGCTGAAGATGTGTTCCACCGTACAATGTCGGAGCGCGAAGGGTGTCCGTCATTCGTCTTCTTCGAAGGACCTCCTTCAGCAAATGGCAAGCCTGGAATACATCATGTGTTGGCGCGTACGATAAAAGATATTTTCTGCCGTTACAAGACCATGCAGGGCTTTCAGGTGAAGCGTAAAGCCGGCTGGGACACTCATGGCCTGCCTGTGGAACTCGGGGTTGAGAAAAACCTTGGCATAACAAAGGAGGACATCGGTAAAAAGATCTCGGTTGACGAGTATAATGCCGCGTGCCGTCGTGAGGTTATGAAGTATACTGGCGAATGGGAGGATCTCACTCGTCAGATGGGCTATTGGGTTGATATGCCTAATGCATACATTACTTATGATAACCGGTACATTGAAAGCGTATGGTGGCTTCTTGGCGAGCTCTATAAGAAAGGGTATCTTTACAAAGGTTACACAATTCAGCCATATTCTCCGGCGGCAGGAACCGGATTGAGTTCTCATGAGCTCAATCAGCCGGGATGCTATCGCGATGTGAAGGACACCACTTGCGTAGCCCAGTTCCGTGTGGTTGATAATGACAATCCATCTCTTGCTCCCTACCGTCACCTCCTCTTCCAGTGGGGTACTCCGTATTTTCTTGCTTGGACCACCACTCCGTGGACACTTCCATCTAACACGGCTCTTGCTGTTGGACCGGAGATTCTTTATAACATCGTCCGTACCTACAATCCATATTCCGGCAAGCCTATTACTGTGGTTGCTGCTGATGCCCTCATGGGGTCGTTGTTCAATCCGAAGGCTAAAGACCTTGCGCTTGATTCCTACAACAAGGGTGACAAACTGATTCCATACGAAGTAGTGGCTCAGGTCAATGGTCTTGACCTTGTAGGTATCGACTACGAGCAGCTTCTTCCTTGGGTCAATCCCGGAGAAGGTGCATTTCGTGTCATTCCCGGTGATTATGTGACCACTGAGGATGGTACTGGTATTGTGCATATCGCTGGTACATTTGGTGCTGATGACCTTAGGGTGTCTAAGCAAAACAACATTCCGCCTCTCCATCTGATTGACAAGGACGGCAATATACGTCCGATGGTTGATTTGACCGGTCGTTTCTTCCTCCTCTCTGACCTTGATCCTGATTTTGTTAAGGAGATGGTGGACGTGGAGGCTTATAAGCCGTGGGAAGGTAAATATGTGAAGAATGCTTATGACGCATCTCTCCCTGAAGATGCCGAGTCGCTTGACGTGCAGATATGCATGGAGCTTAAGGCCACCGACAAGGTGTTTAAAATCGAGAAGCATACCCATAATTACCCCCATTGTTGGCGCACAGATAAGCCTGTCCTCTACTATCCGCTTGACAGCTGGTTTATAAAGACCACTGCGGTGCGTGAGCGTCTTATGGAACTCAACGAGTCGATTAAATGGAAGCCAGCATCTACAGGTTCAGGCCGCTTCGGCAAATGGCTTGAGAACTTGCAGGATTGGAACCTGTCTCGTAGCCGTTATTGGGGAACACCTCTTCCTATATGGCGTACTGAGGATGGCAGCGAAGAACTCTGTATCTCATCGGTTGAGCAACTGTACAACGAAATAGAGCGTGCTGTTGCCGCCGGTGTCATGACTGAGAATCCTTATAAGAAAGCAGGATTTATCCCTGGAGAATATAATAAGGATAATTATGACCGTATAGACCTCCATCGTCCTTATGTCGATGACATCGTCCTTATTTCTGCTTCCGGAAAGCCAATGAAGCGCGAAAAAGACCTTATCGACGTATGGTTTGACTCTGGCTCTATGCCTTATGCGCAGATTCATTATCCCTTTGAGAATAAAGAGGCATTTGACAACCGTGAGGTTTATCCTGCGGATTTCATTGCCGAAGGTGTTGACCAGACCCGCGGATGGTTCTTCACCCTCCATGCCATTGCAGGGATGGTGTTTGATTCTATTTCGTATAAGACTGTTATTTCCAATGGCCTGGTGTTGGATAAATATGGCAATAAAATGTCAAAACGCCTTGGCAACGCGGTTGACCCGTTCGGTCAGATAGGCCAGTACGGAGCTGATCCGGTGCGTTGGTACATGATTTCAAATTCATCTCCCTGGGATAACTTGAAATATGATGAGAAGGGTGTTGTTGAGACATCACGAAAGCTCTTCTCCACACTTTATAACACCTACGGATTCTTTGCTCTCTATGCCAATGTAGATGGATTTAATCCGGAATTGCCGCAGGTGCCTGTTGAAAATAGACCTGAGATTGACCGTTGGATTCTGTCTTTGCTCAACACCCTCGTGAAGGATGTGACTGAAGCGCTTGATGATTATGAACCCACACGCGCCGCTCGTGCCATAGGGGAGTTTGTAGGCGATAACCTCTCGAATTGGTATGTGCGACTTAACCGCAAGCGTTTCTGGGGCGGCGAAATGACCGAAGATAAACTTGCCGCTTACCAGACACTTTACACTTGTCTGCGTACTGTGGCTCTTCTCATGGCTCCATTTGCTCCTTTCTACTCTGATGTGCTGTATCGCGACCTTACCGGCGAAAATGGCTCTGTTCACCTTGCCAAATTCCCTGTCGCTGATGGTTCTCTTATTGATTCTGCCCTCGAAGCTCGTCAGAAACTCGCTCAGGACATCACATCAATGACTCTGGCACTCCGCCGAAAGGTCAACCTTAAGGTGCGCCAGCCCCTCTCAACCATTATGGTCCCTGTGGCTGATGACTCTCAGCGTCAGGCTTTGGAGGCTATTCAGGATCTCGTGAAGAGTGAAATTAATGTTAAGGAACTGAAGGTAGTCGGCAACGACGAAGGCATCCTGGTGAAGAGCGTCAAGCCTGATTTCAAGAAACTTGGCCCGAAATTCGGCAAACAGATGAAAGCTGTGGCCGAGGCTGTCAAGGCTCTTGACAATCATAGCATAGCCGCTCTTGAGCGCGATGGCTCAATCACGCTTGACATAGCGGGACAGCCTGCCGTGCTAGAGCTGGCTGATGTTGAAGTGATTTCTGAAGACATTCCCGGATGGCTTGTGGCAAATGAAGGGGCCCTGACCATAGCCCTTGATGTGACAGTCACTCCTGAATTGCGCCGCGAAGGTATTGCCCGCGACATCGTCAACCGTATCCAGAATATCCGCAAGTCTCGTAACTATGATATCACCGATCGCATCTCCCTCGTTTTCGCTCCCGGAGAAGCTACTGATGATGCCATAAAGGATTTTGCTGATTACATCTCTCGTCAGGTGCTCGCTACATCGCTTGAAATAGCTGAGTTGCAACCCGGTGATGAGGATGTGGAAACTTTATCGATGGACGATGTGAACGTTAACGTTAAAATTGCGTTAAATAAATAAAACATTGTTCTCAAACCGTTAAAAACATAAATCACTATGAGCGAAAAGACAAGATATTCCGACGAAGAACTCCAGGAGTTCAAAGAGCTGATTCTCGAAAAGTTGGCGAAGGCCCAGAAGGAATATGATTCGTTGCGCTCCAACCTCAACAATACTGAGGGCAACGACATAGCCGACACCTCGCCCACGTTTAAAATCCTTGAAGAAGGGGCCTCAACCCTTTCCAAGGAGGAAGCGGGGCAGCTGGCACAGCGGCAGATGAAGTTTATCCAGCATCTGCAGAATGCCCTTATCCGTATCGAGAACAAGACCTATGGAGTGTGCTGTGAGACAGGGGAGCTTATCCCCAAAGAGCGTTTGCGCGCTGTCCCTCACGCCACCCGCAGTGTCGAAGCCAAGAACTCTCAGAAAAAGAAGTAACACTAACAACAAACAATGCGTTCAAAAGGCATTATTGCTGCTCTTATCATTCTGGTCGTGGTTATCCTCGACCAGGCTTTGAAAATTTGGGTTAAGACCAATTTCTACCTCGGGGAAGATGTGAGAATTTTCTCGTGGTTCCAATTGTATTTTATTGAAAACAACGGTATGGCGTTCGGCATGCAGTTCGGAAGTAAATTGCTGCTGACGCTTTTCCGGATTGTGGCCGTGAGTGGTCTGATATGGTATATAGCAAAGATCTACAGGCTTTCGTCTGTTCCGCGTGGATATATCGTATGCCTGTCGCTCGTCACGGCTGGAGCTGCGGGCAACATTTTCGACTGTGTGTTCTATGGTCTGATTTTCAATAATCCGATTCCTCCTCAGGTAGCCACACTGTTCCCTCCTGAGGGAGGATATGCACCTTTGTTTCTTGGACGTGTTGTAGATATGCTTTATTTCCCTCTGTTTAGTTTCGTGTGGCCACAGTGGTTGCCGTGGATAGGAGGGGAGGAGTTTCTTTTCTTTCAGCCGGTGTTTAATCTTGCCGATGCCGCAATCACATGTGGCATATTTGTCCTTATATTCTTTTATCATCGTTACATCCTTTCTCCGGCAGCTTTGCGTGAATTGGCAGCTCCGAAGAAAGTAGAGGAATAAACTAACGGAATACGGTTTTGCGTCACCTACCTCATATATTATCGGCATTATGCCTTTCTGCGTTGGTTGCCTGCAGCGGCACTCCTGATTATGTCATCCCGCCTGATAAGATGGCTGCACTGATGGCCGATGTTCACACCGGGGAGTCAGTCGTGGAGAGTAATGCACGTAATTATCCGAATGACTCGACTAAGAAAGTGCTTATACAATCAATCTACATGAAGCACGGTGTTACGAGTCAGGAGGTTGATACTTCGTTATATTGGTATGGGCAGAATATAGAGAAGTATATGGATGTGTATGATAAGACCATCGAAATACTCGAAAAGCGTATTGCGGAGGCCGAAAAGTCGGGTGCGAAGGCTGATAAGAGCATGATGCGGGTCACAGTTGACGGTGACTCGGTTGATATATGGCAGGGTCCCACCTCGCGCAGGAACACGGAGATGCTTCCGTCCAATTACATCTCGTTCCATTATGCAACAGATAAGAATTGGGAGCGCGGTGACCGCTATACGCTCAATGTGCGGCCTGTGAATATCCATTCGCAGTTGTCGATGTCAATGGCTGTGGAATACAATGACGGGACTACCGAATATGTGTCATACAATCAGAGTGGTGATGGGATGAAGCATCTCACGTTGGTGCTTGACTCGGCAAAAGTTGCCACTCATGTCTATGGCTCGCTGCATTATGCAGCTCGCGGAGGTGAAGTGTCGTATCTCGACTCACTGTCGTTGGTGAGAACCAGAGGCAGGAATGACAATGTGAGAGCACGCAGCGCGCAGCGTGTCATCCGTCACAGATGATTGTCAGGCTATGCTTAGGTCTGTGTTGTGCCATGCAGTTATATCCGGACGCAAGATCTATCGTCACAGTATTGTTATCTATGACGATACGCGGCCGGACATCGCCCCTTTGATACGTGAGTTTGAAGGAGAAGTGCATTCTACCGAGGCATTCAATGGTGTGGCCGTTATCCTTCCTTATGATTTTGAAGTTCCTGCCGGCCTATCTAATATAGATGTGGTGGGCTTTTCCGCACAGATATCTGCCATTGCTGAGGTTTGTCCTGATGTCCATGGCTGTGCGAACACCCGCGTGCAGTTTGTACCGCTTACGTAGCGCAATTTTTCCTATCCGACAGCGTTATATATGTTATAAACCAGTTAAAAGTTTTCGCTATGTCGGTTATTCGCCATACCATTATATATGTGATAATGCTTCTTGCCACCGCAGAAGTCGCGGGGCAAATCAGGCTGCATGGTAAAATTACCGATGCGCAGAATCAGCCTGTGGAGTTTGCCACGGTTAGGATTGGTGGCACAGCTATCGGTGCGACTTCGGGCCTTGAAGGAGATTACAGCCTCTCGTGTCCTGCTGCCGACACCATTACTGTCTATTTTTCCTGCATCGGCTACAGAGAGGAGAAGCGACAGCTGATAGATCCGCAGCCCGACATTACCCTCAACGTCCGTCTGCAGCTTAACACCGAGGTGCTGCAGCAGGTTGAAATCACCGAGCTGAAAAAGCAGACAGGTGCCGTCGGTACAATCGATGCTTCCCAGTTGCGTAAAAGTCCCGATGTGTCGGGTGGAAGTGTCGAATCGCTGATCACGACCATGGCCGGGGTGACTTCTTCCAACGAGATGTCCTCGCAGTACTCTGTCCGCGGTGGTTCATACGATGAAAATTCGGTATACATCAATGGAATAGAGGTGTATCGCCCGCAGCTTGTCTCTTCCGGCCAACAGGAGGGGTTGAGCATCATTAACCCTGATCTCGTTGGTGCTATCGGTTTCTCCACAGGAGGTTTCCCTGCACAATATGGCGACAAAATGTCGTCGGTGCTTGACATCACATACCGTCAGCCTGAATCATTCGAGGGATCCGTCTCGGCGAGTCTGATGGGTGCGAGCCTTGCGATAGGGCAGGGGTCCAAGCGATTCTCCCAGTTGCATGGATTGCGTTATAAAAAGAACACATCTCTGTTGAGCTCTATGGACACCAAAGGGGAGTATGATCCTTCGTTTTTTGACTATCAGACAAGTTTGACCTGGCAGCTTTCAAAGAAAGTAAAAGCTTCTTTCCTGGGTAATATTGCAATAAATAATTACAAATTCATTCCTGTCAACCGCACGACCACATTCGGTACATCAGTGGATGCAAAACAGTTTACTGTCTATTTTGACGGACAGGAAAAGGATAAGTTCGAGACCTATTTCGGTGCGTTGGCGCTGGACTACCGTGTGAACCGGGGAACAAATCTGCAGCTTTTGGCATCAGGCTATCTTACCAACGAGCTTGTGGCTTACGATATTTCCGGAGAATATTGGCTCGATCAGGCCGGTACTTCGGATGTGGGAGGGGAGCTTGGCGTAGGGCGTTATCATGAGCATGCCCGAAACAGACTTAAGGCTTCGGTATTAGCGCTTTCGCTGAAAGGTGAGAGTGCGTTGAATCCGCGGCATACACTCTCCTATGGACTGCACGTGCAGTCGGAAAAGATCATGGATCGCAGCCGCGAATGGGAACTCCGTGATTCGGCCGGGCACTCTTTGCCTTCTACCGGTGCGGATGTCCGTGTCGTCTATAATCTTGATTCGCATCATGATGTGACTTCTACCCGCTTTTCTGCGTTTGTGCAGGATGCATGGAAGATTAATACCAATGCGGGTTTTTTCACTGTTAACGGGGGCTTGCGTCTAAGTTATTGGTCGTTCAATAAGGAGGTGCTTTTGAGTCCGCGAGTCTCTGTCGGATTTATTCCGGAGCGAGCCCCAGGATGGGCATTGCGTTTTGCCACAGGCCTTTATTATCAATCACCTTTTTATAAGGAATACCGCGTGCCGGTCACCGATGCCCAGGGGAATCAGACTATACGTCTGAACGAGGATATAAAATCGCAGCAAAGTTTTCATATTATTGCGGGAAGTGACTATACCTTCCGGGCTTTGAACCGGCCTTTCAAGTTCTCGGCGGAGTTGTACTACAAGGCGCTTTCGCGTCTGGTGCCTTATGAAATTGACAATCTGAAGCTGGTATACTCAGGCCTCAATGAATCGAGTGGTTTTGCTGCCGGCCTTGACATGAAGTTGTTCGGCCAATTTGTGCCTGGAAGCGACTCATGGGTGAGTTTCTCTGTCATGAAAACAAGTGAGACCCTCCATGGTGTTAAGGTGCCACGACCTACTGACCGTCGATATAGCCTCGGATTGTTTTTTACTGACTATTTTCCGAAATTCCCGAAATTGAAATTCTCACTCCGTGGTATTTTCATGGATGGGCTCCCCTCCACGTCGCCTCGTTCATCCCGCGACGAGGGATATTTCCGTATGCCGCCATATAAGCGAGTCGACATCGGACTATCATATGCGCTCCTGTCGCCATTGAAGGAAGGGGAGAGCCGAGGCGGATTCGGTCGCCATCTTAAGAGTGTCTGGCTTGGAGTGGATGTGTTCAATCTCCTTGATATTTCCAACGTGGCGTCCTATTATTGGGTCACTGATGTTAATGACATACAGTATGCGGTGCCGAACTATCTTACAGGACGGCAACTCAATGTCAGACTGACTGTTGACTTCTAAAAAATGTTAAAAGATTTGTGGCGGTCACCCAAAATGTCTACCTTTGCAGCCGTCTAAACAACCAATCACTAATAATTCAACCAATGAATCATTACGAAACCGTTTTCATTTTAACTCCCGTTTTGTCTGATCAGCAGATGAAGGAAGCGGTAGAAAAGTTTGAGAAGGTGCTCACCGACAACGGTGCCACCATCGTCAACGAAGAGGTATGGGGCCTTCGCAAGCTCGCTTATCCTATCCAGAAGAAATCTACCGGCTTCTACTCACTTGTGGAGTTTGATGGTGATCCTACCATCGTTAAGAAACTCGAGACTGCTTTCCGCCGCGACGAACGCGTTCTTCGCTTCCTCGTTTTCCGTCTCGACAAGTATGCTGCCGAATATGCTGAAAAGCGTCGTAACAACCGTGCAGCCAAAGTATCTAACACAGTCACAGAAGAAGTAAAGGAGAACTAAACTATGGCACAAGCATCAGAAATCCGCTACCTCACTCCGCTGTCGGTAGACGTAAAGAAAAAGAAATATTGCCGTTTCAAAAGAAGCGGAATCAAATATATCGACTACAAGGATCCCGAATTCCTCAAGAAGTTCCTCAACGAACAGGGTAAGATTCTTCCCCGTCGCATCACCGGAACTTCCCTCAAGTTCCAGCGTCGTGTCGCTCAGGCTGTAAAGCGTGCTCGTCACCTCGCTCTTCTCCCCTACGTTACTGACTTGATGAAATAACTTTAAAAGCTAATCAGGAATTATGAAGATCATCCTTAAAGAAGACATCGCCAACCTTGGCTACAAAGACGATATCGTCGAAGTCAAGAAAGGATATGGCCGCAACTACCTTATCCCCACAGGCAAAGCTGTGATTGCAACCGAGTCAGCTCTTAAAGTTCTTGCTGAAAATCAGCGTCAGCGTGCTCACAAGCTCGCTCGCATCAAGGCAGATGCTGAGGCTCTTGCTGCTTCACTTCAGGACATTAAGCTCACAATCGGTGCTAAGACTTCATCAACCGGCACTATCTTTGGTTCGGTTAACAGCATCCAGATTGCAGAAGCACTCGAAAAGCTCGGTCACAACATCGACCGCAAACTCATCTCTCTCGAACCCGTCAAAGAAGTTGGCGAATATGTTGCCACTATCAAACTTCACCGTGACGTGACAGTAGAGATTCCCTTTGAAGTGGTTTCAGAATAATATCTGTCATTTCTAAAAAAACAGGATATAAGACAATAAGTCTTAAAGATATATCCCAACCCTCCAATTTCCCCCTGAGAGCGCAGCCACTCCCACCCAACCGCCGGCTGCGCTCTCAATTTTTTATGTGCCTGCCGTCGCTGTTGACCGGCAGAACACTAAAAAATCCTAATTGTACATCCAGGCATCCAGTCTATCCGTTAAAAAGCTAAATAGGTCGAAAATAGGGGTGTGTGACCTTAAACTTTTTCATAACTTCGCGGTCGTAATTTAGAAGCCTGGGAAAAGGCTCAGTGCTAAGAGTTAATTATATTTATTTTTTACAACGAATCGAGAGAATGACACGTTTCACACGCATCACTTTTCTTTTATCATTATTCCTTGCATTGGCTCCGTCCTTACGCGCCGCTGTGATATCTGGTATAGTCAAGGACGCAACAAATTCCGAACCGTTGATGGAAGCGGCAGTAAAACTCATAACTGCTTCTGACAGCTCCTTTGTAAAAGGTGTCACTACGGATCTTGACGGTAAATTTTCGATAGCCGATGTCAAGGCTGGAAAATACATTGTCCAGATATCCTATATCGGGTATGCCGATTATGAGAAAAACGTCACTGTCGCAAACACAAATGTACGCCTGGGTCAGATAGACCTGCGTGAGTCGTCGCACTTGCTTGGAGAGGTAAGTGTAGTAGCCACCAAAACTCCCATAAAAGTCATGGAGGACACGGTGGAATATAATGCCGACTCATATCACACTCAGCCCAATGCCGTGGTGGAGGACCTTCTGAAGCGTCTCCCCGGTGTAGAGGTTGACAGTGATGGTAAAATTACCGCCAATGGCAGGGAGGTGACCAAGATTCTTATTGACGGAAAGGAGTTTTTCAGCGATGACCCTCAGGTGGCCTCGAAGAATCTGCCGGTCAATATGATTGATAAGCTCCAGGTGGTGGACCGCAAGAGTGACATGGCGCGCTTGACCGGCGTGGATGATGGCGAGGACGAGACTGTCATCAATCTTACGGTAAAAAAAGGCATGAACCAAGGTTGGTTCGGTACAATGGAAGGAGGATACGGCACGGATGACCGTTATATGGCTTCCTTTAATGTGAACCGCTTCTGGAACGGCAACCAATTCACATTGCTCGGCAATTTCAATAATACCAATCAGCTTGGTTTCACTGACAGCAACGGCAACCGTTTCCGCCGTTTCGGGGGCAATGATGGTATTACGTCGTCGCGTTCGCTCGGTATGAACTTCAACGTCGGGAAAGATGAGATTATCCGTGTGGGTGGCGATGTGATGTGGAGTAACACCGACCGAAATTCCACAACCCGCCAGGACCGTGAATATCTCTTTGCTGACCATTCCACATATTCAAATATCCGCAAGGCGTCACGTGACCGTGGCAATAACCTGCGTGGAGATTTCAGGGTGCTTTGGAAGCCCGACTCGTTCAATACTCTTGAATTCCGTCCGAATTTCTCATTCAACTTCAATAAATCAAGGAGCACGGAGCTTACCTCGTATCTTAACAGCAATCATGAGAAAGTGAGCGATAACAATGTGCGTGCTTCAAGCGACGGTGATTCATACGAAGCCGGTGGCCGTCTCATATATTCACACAATTTCAAGCAGCGTCGAGGTCGTTCGTTCTCTATCAGCGGCCAGTATCGTTTCTCAAATGTGATAGAGACTGAGACATCGCTTTCAGATTTCGTGCGCTATATGATGAGCGAGGATGAGGATAACACATCCGATGACGTGGATCTGCTTAACCAGTATATTGATAATCACACTTGGTCAAATCAGGTGATGGGGCAGTTTACGTGGACCGAGCCCCTCGGTGATGTGAAGAATGGCAATTATTTGACATTCAGCTATCGCATGAACTATCGATGGAACAATGCCGACAAGTTGGTCTATAATATTCCCGAACAGTATGACCTCGATATCTTTCCACCGGTAGGTGAGGAGCCTGATCCTCTGTATTCAAACCGCTACCGCAACAATTACTTCAACCAGAATATCCGGTTGGGTTATCGTAAGGTTACAGCTAACGCGAATATGGAAGTCGGCATGGCGCTTGTGCCTCAGATGTCAAAATCTATTTATCTTGACAATTCCGACAAGAACATAAGCCGTTGGGTGTGGAACTATGCGCCCTTCCTGCGTTACCGTTACAAATTCAGCCGCAACCGTTCGATCCAGGTTAACTACCGCGGTATGTCGTCGCAGCCCACAATGGCCCAATTGCAGCCGGTGCTTGATGTGTCAGACCCCACCAACAAGATCCAGGGTAACCCAAATCTTGATCCGTCATTCAACCATAATGTCATGGTGCGTTTCCAGGACTTCAATCTGGACTCACAGCGAAGCATCATGTTGATGGCTGATATACAGATGACCCAGAATTCGATTATCTCGAAGACTACGTTTGATGATTACGGCTCACGCCTTACGGAATATGTGAATGTGAGCGGCGTATGGAACGGCCGTTTGATGAATATGTTCTCGATGCCGCTGCGAAACAAGAAGTGGATGATCTCAAACCATGTTTTCCTCAATGGGGCCCGTAATGTCGGTTTCAACAACGGTCTGCGCAACACGTCGCTCTCCCTCAATATTTTTGAGAGCCCTGGTATCTCGTTCCGTCCCGACCATTTCGAGTTTGAAGTGCGTCCGCAGTATAATCTGCAGGTTACACATAACACGCTTAAGGGACAAAGTGACCAGACAGTGCATCGTTATGGAGGCCGATTTGACGGTACATATTACACCCCTTGGGGCTTGACTTTGCAGACCGATCTTAACTATTCGGCTACTGAGGGTTACGCTGCCGGCTACAACACCAAGACTTTGATGTGGAATGCCACAGTCTCACAGCAGTTCCTGCGCAGCAGGGCGCTTACCTTGGCTGTTAAGGTCTATGACCTGTTGAACCAGCGCAATAATATCCGCCGAAACATCACAGCTAACTATATTGATGATATCGAGTACAATTCTCTGTCCCGATACTTCATGGTGACTCTGAGCTGGCGCTTTAATACATTCGGAAAGGGTAACGAACCTTCAGGAGGCGGTGATTTCATGCGCCGTGGTCCCGGTGGCCCAGGTGGAGGTCCCGGCGGACGTCCTCCTCGTCATTGATATTACATGTTGCAATACAAAAACGCTCTGCGGTCATGATGACTGCGGAGCGTTTTGATATTGAGTGGATATGGTCTGATTGAATTGTGAAGTGCCGGCTTACTTTCCGGTCAGGATCGTGCGTATGTCATGAAGCTTGTTGAGGGCTGCCATAGGGGTGAGGTTGTTGATGTCGAGGCCGAGTATCTGGTCTCTCAGTTGTGCAAGAACCGGATCGTCGAGCTGGAAGAAAGAGAGCTGCACACCCTCAGCATTGTCGCCTACGGAGGCAAGATTTTTCACCACTTCTTTATCACCCTCCCGGTTCACATTTTCAAGATGGTGCAACACTTCATCGGCTCGTTTTACGATGCTCTGCGGCATTCCCGCGAGCTTTGCAACATGAATACCGAAGCTGTGTTCACTACCACCGCGGGCGAGTTTCCTCAGGAATACCACCTTCCCGTCAATCTCACGTACGGAGACGTTGAAATTAACCACGCGTTGGAAGCTTTTCTCCATCTCGTTGAGCTCGTGATAGTGGGTTGCAAAGAGGGTCTTTGGGTGGATACCTCCATATTCATGGATATGTTCAACGATAGCCCACGCTATGGAGATACCATCGTAGGTAGAGGTGCCACGTCCAAGTTCGTCAAAGAGTATAAGTGAGCGTTCGCTCATGTTGTTGAGGATTGAAGCGGCCTCGTTCATCTCGACCATAAATGTCGATTCACCGAGCGATATATTATCACTTGCGCCTACTCGGGTGAAAATCTTGTCGACCACACCGATGTGGGCGCTCTCGGCGGCTACGAAGCTGCCAATCTGTGCCATCAATACGTTGAGTGCGGTCTGGCGTAGCAGAGCTGACTTACCTGACATGTTAGGTCCTGTTATCATCATGACCTGTGTGCCGGTGTTGGAGAGATTGACACTGTTACTGATGTAGGGTTCGCCCACTGGGAGTTCTTTTTCGATGACTGGATGGCGTCCTTCCACTATAGATATCTCAAGCGAATCATCAACCACAGGACGGTTGTAGTGGTTCTCAAGCGCAACCCGCGTCAGTGAGTGGAACACGTCAAGCTGGGCTATCAGCTGGGCGTCAAGAAGGATTGACGGAATATAGTCGCAGAGGCGCGTCACGAGCTCTGTGTATATTCGTTGTTCAATAATGGCTATCTTGTCCTGGGCTCCAAGGATTTTTTCTTCATAGTCCTTAAGTTCCTGGGTGATATAGCGCTCGGCATTGACGAGGGTCTGTTTGCGTATCCAGTCCTGTGGCACTTTGTCTTTGTGGGTGTTTGTCACCTCGATATAGTAACCGAACACGTTGTTGAAAGCTACTTTCAACGATGGGATCCCGGTACGCTGGCTTTCTCGTTGCTGCAGTTGTAGCAGATAGTCTTTGCCCTTGAATGCGATTTCGCGCAGCTCGTCAAGTTCGGCATCGACTCCCTCACGGATGACTTGTCCGCGGTTTAATGCCGTGGGGGCATCATCCACAATCTCGCGGCCTATTTTTTCAGCCATACTCTCGCAAGGGTTGAGTTGCTCACCTATTGATTTCAGGGCTGCCTGTTCCGTGTTGCAGCACATTAATTTAATAGGTTTTATCATGTTGAGCGCATGGCGCAGCTGCACCATCTCGCGTGGATTGACTCGAGAGGCCGCTACTTTGGAAATGAGGCGTTCGAGGTCGCCTATATGGCTTAAGGATTCCTGCAGGAGTTCGCGGTCGGCCGGTTCGCGGAAGAAATATTCCACTATGTCAAGGCGTTTGTTGATCTCCTTACTGTCCTTTAGGGGAAAGAGAAGCCATCTGCGTAGAAGACGCGCTCCCATAGGGCTTATGGTGCGGTCCATCACATCAAGGAGACTTTTGCCATCCTCATTCATGGCATGCACGAGTTCGAGATTGCGGATGGTGAATCTGTCGAGCCTTACAGCCATCTCTTCCTCTATGCGGGAGAGTGATGTGATGTGGGAAATATGGGTATGCTGTGTGATGTCGAGGTAGTGGAGTATGGCGCCTGAGGCTATGATGGCCGATGGCATGGAGTGAACGCCGAATCCCTTGAGCGATGTGGTCTCGAACTGTTTGAGAAGGCGATCCATGGCCGCTTCGCCTGTAAACACCCAGTCGTCAAGCTCAAACGTGAAGTAATGTTCGCTGAACGTGTCCTCCACCAAACGGCGTTTGCCTCTCTCCACAAGCACCTCTTTGGGCGCGAAATTGGTAAGAAGTTTTTCGATATAGTCAAGGCTTCCTTCGGCAGTGAGAAATTCACCTGTCGAGATGTCGAGAAAAGCTATACCGTTGACTTGTTTGCCGAAATGTATTGCCGCCAGGAAGTTGTTTTCCCTATGGTTAAGGATGTTGTCGTTGATGGAGACACCGGGGGTGACGAGCTCAGTGATGCCGCGTTTTACCAATTTCTTGGTTGTCTTCGGATCCTCAAGCTGCTCGCATATAGCTACGCGCTTACCGGCTCTAACCAGCTTTGGAAGATAGGTGTCAAGTGCATGATGGGGAAATCCGGCGAGTTCCACATATTGCGCAGCGCCGTTGGCACGTCGGGTCAAAGTTATGCCGAGGATTTCGGATGCGGCGATGGCATCCTCTGAAAATGTTTCGTAAAAGTCACCAACACGAAAAAGCAGAATAGCATCAGGATGCTTCTGCTTCATCGCGATATATTGTTTCATCAGTGGGGTTTCGACAATCGGTTTTGCCATGGTAAAATCCAAATTTTCCGACAAATTTACGAAAAAAATTGATACCATTGGCAGAGATGCCGACCGGAGAGGAATGTTTTTACTGATAAATCTTGCCTGCTTTTAGAGCAAAGAGCGGGCAAGATTAGCGAGTTCGGTGGCTTTGTGGACTTTAAATTTTTCCATCAGGCGTTTGCGGTAGGTCATCACCGTGTTGGCACTTATGGAGAGCTGTGCTGAAATTTCGGCGGTTGAAGCTCCCTTGGTGATGAGGCGGAGTATGTCTATCTCGCGCTGGGTGAGGGTAGTGTTGGGGCGCTGTGCCTCTCTGAACGAGGTGCTGAAATATGACTTGTTGTTGAAAAAAGCCTCTATCGCTAAGTCAAGTTCTTCGACCGGATCTGATTTTGACACGGCAAGAGTCACACCTTCTTTGTCAAGTCTGGCACGGATCCATGGGGTGTCATGCATCGTATAGACGAGGATTCCTGTGGTAGCGCATTTCAAACGCAGATTGGTGATTAAGTCCCAGGCTGTTTCATTTCCAAGTTCAAGAGGTCAATAGCTGCCGGCCTGAATGTCAGTGTCGCCATGGCTGAGAGGGAGGGGAGAATGGTGCAGTAGGTCACAGGATGTTTTTCAAGGCGAGCTTTAATGCTTTCGGCCACCAATGGATGGTCTTCGAGGATTGCGACGTTCGTCAATCTTGTTTCCATAAATAATAAAGGGATGGTAACTTTGTAGGTTAAAATTGCATTAAGTTAGGGGAACTGTAAGTGTAAAAGTAACAACTGATTTATTAACAACCCGCTCCACATGTCCGTTAAGCAGCTTGATGCGCTCCGCTATGGTGCGCATACCAATCCCTGACGAGTTTTTGAGGGTGTCGTCGGATGGTGGGTGGGTTCCGTCATGGTCAATGGTCAGGCTTACCGAGCGTGGCGAGATTGAGCCGGAAAGGGCCACATCGATATGAGTGGGATGAGCATGACGCAATATATTGGTCATCTCTTCCTGAAAAATACGGTATATCTCCAGTTCTTTATTGGAAGGGATATGCTCAGGTACACCGGCCGCAACGAAATCAATGGTTGGGAATGTGGTATTCTGGCCGTCCATATCGCATGACAGATTCTTCACGTAGTCGCCGATGACTTGCTCCAGTGTGGCATTTTTGAATTCTGGTGGCATCAGCCGGTGGGAGATGGCGCGCACGGTGGAACGGAGGCGTTCGGCGGCTTCGGCGCATTGCTGATTGTCGCCTCCTGCGTTGCTTAGCCGTAGGCGTAATGCCAGGAGGTCGGCTGCAACGCCGTCGTGAAGCTCGCGGGCAAAATAGCGTCGTTCTTGTTCCATACCTTCGATATAGCTGTGGGTGCTGCGTATCTCTGCTTCCCTTTCGCGGAGCAGCATGCGGCGTTTCATCCTGCGCTGCCGTTCGATCAGGAATATGACCAGCCCGACTGTCACAGCCAGCACGAGTGCGATGATAAGTATGGTGCGTTCTTTGTGGAGCACATTGGTCTGTAAACTCCGGTTCTCGATTTCCTTCTCCATAGCGTGGTACTTCACGTCAAACTCAGCCATGGCTTTGGCTGACTGGCGAGCCGACAGGGTGTCGGTCCACATGCGTGCGGAGTCCATGTATCGATAGGCGGCTTTGTCGTTTCCGGTGCGGGCATAACACTCGGCGATATCTTTATATAGCTCATTGCGTGGAGGCCCCATTGACATCTCCCTGAGCGTCAGCAGATCACCAAGAGCTGAGGCGTAGTGGCCTTTCGACATGCTGTGCTTCACTCTGGCTGACAGGAAGCCACCGGCCGTGGACGATCCTTGGGGGACTGACGGTAGGAGTGAATCACCTATCAACATATAGTAATCGGCCGAATCGGCAAGTTCTTTTTTGGAGAAGTAGCCGTAAAAAGAGGGGATGCATCTCAGCTGCAGGCTCGGATCGCCACTCTCTATGGCAAGTGCCCATGCCTTGCGTATTGCCGAGCCGGAGGCGTCAACGTTGCCAAGCTCGTTTTCTACTGCTGAGAGGAGTTGGAGTGAATAGAATTGCGACATGCCGTCTTCACACTCTTCCGAGTGGCTGGCAGCATTAATGAAGTATTGTTTCGAATCGGAATATCGCTTTTGATTATAGTAGAGGACACCGATGTTAAGTTCCGCCGTGGCTACCCATGAAAGGTCGCCTGAGCGGCGGGCATGTTCGAGAGAGCGTTCATAGCATATAAGTGCCGAGTCGATTTTATCGGAACGGTTGTAGGCTATACCGAGATTGTTCCATAGGCTCGTGTTGACTATCTGGTCACCGTCCGGATCAAGGACTTTCACGGCTTTAAGTGCGGTAAGCCGTGATTTTTCCCTGTCTCCGAGATAGCTGTAGAGCGTGGATTGCTCCACGAGCACACGCCCATACATAGTGTCGTTCTCGAAGCCGGGTATTGCGAAAATTGAGTCGAATATTCTCTGTGCCTCCTCAAGCTCACCATCTGCCATCAGCTCCTCTGCATGCTTATATGAGCTGACAGTGCGTCCATCAGCTCCGGAAGCAATGAAAAGAGGAAAAGATAGAAGAAGTATAATTATTAAGGGGGAAAGGAAGCGTCGATTCATGTGTTAAATTTTCTACAAATTAAATGAAAAATGTGGTCTCCTACCTAAGTTTAGGCCAAAAATAGACAATGTTTAACAATTAATAACGTTTATTGCTGCCCCTATCACATAAACGTGTGAGAATTATAATGAGCAAGAATTTATACTTTTGTCACAGAAAAATAAATGAGCAAGATTGGCTCGATTATTGAGACATTAAATTAGCAACCTAATTTTTTGAAATGTAGGAATAAAAATAACAGGTTTAATATGGGAAAACACACGGACGGAAAGGCGGATTTTATCGCCTTTCCGTCTTTTTATTGGTAATAATAGGGTGTGATTAAACAAATTTGATTAATTTTGTGAAAAATTATCATTTGTTTCGGCTGATATTTCTCTATCCGGCCCGACAAACCTTAAATTGCATGTATAGCACAACTACAAATATTTACTAACTAATCAGTCATTATTATGTTTAAGAGACTACTTCTCTTAGCCGGTACTATCTGGCTGGCAAGTGCGGCTGCTATGGCTGCGCCTGATGATATCAAGTGTAGTGGCGTGATTGTCAACGAGCTCGGCGAGCCAGTGATTGGCGCGACTATTTCAGTCCCGGGTACAAAAATCGTTGCTACCACTGACATCGACGGACGATTTGTTGTCACAGTGCCAAAAGGGCGTGACATTCATGTCAACTACATCGGTTACAAACCAATTGATCTGCGTGCCCAGGCCGATTTAGGAGAAGTGGCTCTCGATGTGGAGTCACAGATGCTTCAGGACGTGGTGGTTACGCAGTCAATAGCTCGTACACGCCGTACACCAGTGGCTGTGTCGTCGATCGATGCAATGAACATAGAGACCAAACTTGGCAACCAGGAGTTTCCTGAAGTGTTGAAGACCACTCCGGGTGTATGGGCCACAAAGGACGGCGGCGGATATGGTGACGCTAAAATCAATATGCGTGGCTTCAAATCAGAAAATGTCGCAGCGCTCATCAACGGTATTCCTATCAATGATATGGAGTGGGGCGGTATCTACTGGTCCAATTGGGCCGGCCTTTCCGATGTGACTGCCTCGATGCAGACTCAGCGTGGTCTGGGAGCGGCTATCGTGTCGGTGCCTTCGGTCGGTGGTACTATTAACATCACAACCAAGAGCCTTGATGTGAAACGTGGTGGCAACGTGTTCTACGGCATGGGTAATGACGGCCTTAATCAGATAGGCTTCTCGGTGTCGACAGGTGTCAACGAGAAAGGTTGGGCCATCACCCTTCTCGGTTCGCGCAAATGGGGCGACGGATATGTCCAGGGCACTGATTTCGACGCCTACACCTACTTCCTTAACATCTCGAAGCGTATCAATGACAAGCATCAGCTGTCACTTACTGCGTTCGGTTCGCCTCAGACCCACTATAAACGCTCATCGCAAGATGGTCTGAGCATCGAAGGATGGCAGGGAGTGAGAAACTATATGGATGGCGAGAGCATGTATAAGTATAACCCGACTTTCGGTTACGACCTTGACGGCCAGGTTCGCTCATCCAATAAGAATGTTTATCACAAACCGCAGATTTCACTTAACCACATCTGGCAGATCAACCAGAAGTCTTCTCTGTCTTCGGCCATTTATGTAAGCCTCGCTTCCGGTTATGGCTATAGCGGTCAGGGCCGTGGCTCATATAACGGAAATTCACTCAGCAACACCAGCTGGTATGGTGCGAGCAACGGTGTGCTCAACACCCTGTTCCGCCGTGCTGACGGCACTTTCGACTATGCTGCCATCCAGGAAATGAACATGGCTTCGACCACCGGTTCAAACATGATCATGTCGAAGTCCAACAATAGCCACAACTGGTATGGCCTTGTCTCGACTTATAAGAATGAGCTTAAGCATAATCTTAATCTCACTGCCGGTATTGACATGCGTTACTATGTAGGATTCCACAATAATAAAATCGTGGACCTCTATGACGGTGAATATTTCATGGACGACAGCTCGCGTAAGGGTGTACTCCCCGAAAATAATGCCGCTGCTGCTGATCCCAACTGGAAGTACCAGAAGCTCGGTGTAGGCGACGTCGTATATCGTGACTACGATGGCCACACCGCGCAGGAAGGTCTGTTCGCACAGCTTGAATACACATTCCTTGACAACAAGCTGACCACGGTGCTTGCCGGATCGTTCTCTAATACTTCTTATTGGCGTGTCGACCACTTCTACTACGACAAGGCACATTCCAAATCAGAGACAGTAAACTTCCTTGCAGGTACCATCAAGGGTGGCGCCAACTATAACATTGACCGTCACAACAACGTATATTTCAACGGTGGTTACATTACCCGTGCTCCATTCTTCTCGGGCGGTGCCTTCCTTCAGGCTGCCACTTCAAATGCAACCAACCCCAACGCTGTGAATGAGAAGGTCGGATCATTCGAACTCGGATATGAATTCCATTCGCCGATTTTCACCGCCACTCTTAACGGATACTATACTAAGTGGATGGATAAGACTGCAACCCGCTCAAGCGACATGTCGGATGGCACTAAATACTTCTTCAATATGGAGGGTGTGGATGCTCGCCACATGGGTGTGGAGCTTAACTTCACTTATCGTCCCACACGCTGGCTCGACATCAACGGTATGCTCTCTGTCGGTGACTGGGTATGGGATAGCAACACAAAGGGCTACTTCTATAACAGTTATGGACAGCCTATCACTAACACCAAGGACGGCGCTCTTGCATCAGGTGTCTATGCTCCTGACCATGCACATGCCATCCTCAACCAGAAGGGTCGTAAGGTAGGTGGTTCCGCTCAGACCACAGGCTATATCGGTGCCAACATCAAACCTCTCAAGGGGTGGCGTGTAGGCATTGACTGGACATTCAATGCCCGCAACTATAGCGACTTCTCTATCTCGGCCAGTGACTATGCTCCCGGCGCTGTCATTAATGTCGGCTCTCCTTGGGAAATACCCTGGGGTAACCAGCTTGACCTTTCGGCAAGTTATCAGTTCAACATAGGTGGTCTTGATGCTACAATCTTCGGTAATGTCTACAACCTGTGTAACTACAACTATGTGATGGATGCCTACACTGCTTCGGGTGTTAACGGTACCTGGGAGAATGCCTACAGAATCTTCTATTCTTTCGGCCGCACTTATGCACTGCGTCTCAAAGTGGCATTCTAAGAAGTCATAAAGTACATGTACAGTAAAAAGAATTACGATATGAAAAATTCATTCAAATATACATTGCTGTTTGCCGGGTGCGCCGCCTTGTTTTCAAGCTGTGACGAAAATGCCTGGAACGACAAACTTGACGGCTTTGAAGAGCCGCCGTCCTATTCAAAGGTTGAAACAGTAAGCTATACTCTGACCGAAGCCGACTATAAGTCAATCGCGTCCAATTCTACCAATAAATCTCTTGCTGAAGCTGCCGGTGAGGCTGATGCCTTGGCCGCTATCGGTACTAATTGTTCGTTTGCCACTCCTGAGGAGGCCCGCAAGTATATTCCGGCACTTCTGACCGACTCTTCGTTCCCCTATTTCTCAATGAACAACGAGTCGTCGGTTAAAGTCACCTATAATCTCGCGAGCAATCAGCCTGAAGAGGTTCTGACAATCAACAACGGTGTCCGCACATATACTGTCAGCAACGCCGATTATCAGCAGGCTTGGGGCAGTGAAGAGGATTATATCGGAGGTTTCGCCCCAGCGCTTACAGCCGCATCAAATCTTCCCTCGATTCTTAAGAGTGCCATCCCCGATGCTACAGCAGGAGAATATGTCGTGGTGAATTATAAGGAGGCTTCAACAAATCCTGTGTTTGGCAATGTCGGAGGCTCTGAAACACCTTCATGGGAAATCTCGAGTGTGCTCGGTTCGGTGAGTCTTGACGATGTGGTTGAGATAAATGGTATTGTTACCGCCATTGATTCACGAGGTTTTATTCTCACTGATGCTACCGGCTCAATTCTTTGTTATCAGGCAAGCGGGTTCGACACAAACAGTGTTTCGATCGGTTCGCAGATTACTCTCAATGGCACAATCGGTTCATATAATAAGGGCTATCAGATAGCCATTACTTCCGATAGCTATACAGTGGAAGGCGAGGATGAAAATTACTCATATCCCACACCTGTTACCGTCACAGGCCCTGATATGGATAATGCCATCACCCGCACTGATGATGCCCTCGCCCAGTATGTCACATTCCGCGGCAAGGCAAGTGTGAGCGGTAATTATTATAATTTTACCCTTGACGGAGCCTCTTCAAGCCAAGGTAGTGGTTACATGGTGCCCAATAACATCCGTGAACTTATCAGCGATGGCGAGACCTACACTATATGTGGTTACTTCATCACTATTTCAGGTGGTAAGTACTATAATGTGGTGATTACTTCTGTTGACGGTAAGACATCCAAGTCAATCAAGCACCGTGCGCCTGCTGCCGAAGTTCCTACCGAATCCAAAACCGGTATCTATTACTATAACGGCAGCAACTGGTCGGTACCAAATAATACTGTTGTTCTTCAGCCTGCTGATTACGCTGCTATGGGTCGAAATGCTGACTTGAGTGGAACTCTGCCTCAGGAACTTCTCCCGAAGTATCTTGGCAACAAATTCCCCTATGCTGCTGAGGATGAGGTTAAAATTGTTGTATACAATTACTATGCCAATTCCGAGTCAAGCTATAAGGCTATGGAGTTCATCGCCAATGCCGAAGGTGCTTGGCAGCAGAACACCGGTGCCACTGTTGACCAGTTCACTAAGCAGCATGGCAATTGGGCATATAACCCCTCGGTGGTTGTGACGCTCCCTTATGCGCGCAATACAGAGCCTTCCTATAGTTATTACATGGCCTGTGTCGACTGGGTGTTCAATAATATCTCCAAGCCCATGGGTGCCACAGTCATTGATAAGACCACTCCGTTTATCGATTATCGTGGCAACGCTGAGTTCTGGTCTGGAGCCTCAGCCTACTATGGTAATGTGGATGTGCGTGCGGTTACTGCCAAGAATAATGCCCCTGAAGGCTATGAGGGTTATGACGGCTTGACTGACGACGAGATAACTGCTCTTGTCAAGAAGCGTTTCTGCACCGAGACAATGAAAAATGCGTTGAGTGCTCTGCATCCCGATGCTGCTCCTGTCGATGGTATGGAGGTGACTTATACCATTAACTTCACTGCCTATGACGGTGCCGCTCATGAGGAGACACTGGTGTATGTGGTGACCGGTCAGGGCGAATTCTCATATAAGAGCTGTACGTGGTATGCTGATGGCGAAGATGCCGATTGGTAATCACTTATGATAAATTCGGGCGAACACTCTACATGACGGTGTCCGCCCGAATCACATGACAGAAAGAGCCTGCAACTGATATCAGTTGCAGGCTCTTTCTGTTTGTCCTACTGTGTGGGGGAGGTGGTGGTTACTGGCTACCGGCTAAATTGTCAATCTCGGCCAGTTGCTCGGACGTGAATTCAAGATTTGCAAGTGATGATATGGAATCATCAAGTTGGGCTATAGAACTGCATCCCACTATCACAGATGTCACCTCTTTTTTCCTGAGCAGCCACGCCAATGCCATTTGGGCTAATGATTGGTCTCTGGATGCCGCTATGTGGTTAAGATTTGTGATTTTCTCCATCATTCCACGAGTGAGGTTGGCGGCGGATAGAAACTTGCCTGCCGCTGCACGTGAATCTGCCGGAATGCCGTGGAGATATCTGTTGGTGAGTAACCCCTGGGCTAAAGGAGAGAATGCGATGAAGCCGATGCCTGAATTTTCAAGATCGGTAAGCATCCCCGAGGTCTCAGGTGCACGGTCGAAGATGTTAAGTTTGTCCTGAAACAAGAGGCAAGGAGCATCCCGCTGCGAAAGAAACTGTTTCGCAAAGTTCATGGCCTTTTTGGGCCAGCGTGAGATGCCTATATAGAGGGCTTTGCCCTGGCGTACGATGTCAACAAGTGCGGTGAGCGTCTCTTCAAGCGGTGTTTCCGGATCATAGCGGTGGCTATAAAATATGTCCACATAATCCAGATTCATCCTTTTCAGGCTTTGGTCAAGGGAGGATATGAGATACTTGCGAGAACCCCAGTTGCCATAAGGACCGGGCCACATGTCATAGCCGGCTTTTGTGGCGATGAACATTTCATCACGGTATGGCCTGAAGGATTTCTGCATTACAATCCCGAAGGTTTCTTCGGCTGAGCCGTAGGATGGGCCGTAATTGTTGGCAAGGTCAAACGAGACTATTCCCTGGTCAAAGGCATGGTGCAGTATTTCCTTTGAGCGAGAAAGTGGGTTGACGTCCCCGAAATTGTGCCATAGCCCTAAAGAGATAGCCGGTAGCAGTATGCCGCTGCGTCCACACCGGCGATATGTCATGCCTCCATCATATCGTTTTGGCGATGGAGAGTAAATTGGTTCTATCATTGGTGGTAGGTGATAAGCGTGGACTATTTCTTTTTAACGGTGGTTTTTACCGGATGCATGAGGTCGGTTTCCCATTTGGCAAGGTAGGAGAACCATTCCTCAGAGGTGCGGGGCGACGTTGTGTCACGCAGGGCTGCAGAGGTGAATGTATATCGGATATGCCCATTGGCATCGGCTTTCAGCAGGGTAAGATAATTCAGGTCATCTTCCACCACTGATTGAAGATATGGTGCAGCCACATAGATTCCGAGTCCGAGGGTCTCGTCGATGTCAGGAAGATTCTTGTCAGGAATATTTTTACCCCAGCTTCCGGCCAGACCATCGGCATTGATGAATCCCACATTGTCGGTGGCGAGTTTTTGGATTCCGGTGCAATATGTATCCCCGGCTTTTGCTCCGCGAATCAATATGTCAACTTCCACATCACGATGTCCGGCATACATGGTGTAACGTTGGCGCATATCTACAGGGGCTTTCCCGGGAGCAGATACCCAACCGCGGTCGTTGACTTCCACAATTGAGCGGATGGGCCCTGTCGTCACTACCCGCTGCATGCGTGTGGTGACGCTGTCGATAGTGAGGGGTGTTCCGTCTTCGTAACCTCTGAATGACCCTAAGGCGACCGAAGTGCCTGCCCAAAGAATGTCACGGCCATAACCCTGCTTGAGCTGCTCAGGAGTGGTGTAGAATCCGGTGACATCAAGTTCGAGCTGCGGTGTGTTTTTTGCGTACAGGTCTACACTTTGACGGTTGTCCATGTAGATGCGTATGGCGTTGAATAACCCTTCGAGCACTACGCCATGGCCATATATGCTGTTATACATCTGCCTGTTGTCGGCATTACCGGGAAAGGCTATGGCATTTATCTTTGGGTGCTTTTTATTTTTGTCGTTCAATCTGATGTAGGCATTTGTGCCGGCGGTGAATTTTCTCGTCTCAGGCTTGTCGGAAAGGTTGATTGAGATTGTTTCCTTTGCATTTGGTTTCAAGTCGAGGAGAAACACGAGTTCGTCGGGGCGTCCGTCGTCGTCAAGGTCGTCGAGCTGATAGGGGAGTTCCGGATACCCCTTTATGGTGGCGGAGTTAATTTCCCCTTTGACGTTTGAGATGGGTATGATTACCGGGACGGCTTCTCTTGGAGAGTCGAGCGGATTTGTGACGGTGACTGTTAATGACAGGAGCAATGAAAGTGCTGAAGCTAACATGGATTTGGTTATTAAGGTGGGTGATAGGTGGTGAATGAGAAAAAGGCATAAAGCACTTTAGGTTGTGACCTGATGATGTGCTTTATGCCGATAAGTTGAAGTTGACTCGGATGGGCTTATTGGCCTACTGTCCGAGATAGGCTTTAAGAAGATGACTTTTTTGCCCTTTGAGCCGGCGGATTGCCTTTTCTTTAATCTGACGCACACGTTCGCGTGTGAGGTCAAATTTGGCACCAATCTCTTCAAGTGTCATTTCCTGGCAGCCGATACCGAAGAACATCTTCAGAATTTCACGTTCGCGGTCATGGAGCTGCTTGAGTGCGCGTTCCACTTCCTTTGAAAGTGATTCCTGAGTCAGTGTGGCATCTGCCATTGGAGAGTCGTCGTTGGTGAGTACGTCAAGCAGACTGTTGTCCTCGCCTTCAACAAACGGAGCGTCCACCGAAATGTGTCGGCCCGATACTTTCAACGTGTCTGCGATCTTGTCGACAGGAACATCGAGCTTTTCAGCGAGCTCTTCAGGTGAAGGGCGACGTTCGTTTTCCTGTTCAAATTTTGACAGGGCTTTGCTTATTTTGTTGAGCGAACCTACCTGGTTGAGAGGAAGGCGGACAATACGGCTCTGTTCAGCAAGAGCCTGCAGGATAGATTGACGAATCCACCACACGGCATAGGAGATGAACTTGAAACCACGGGTCTCATCAAACTTTTGTGCCGCTTTAATCAAGCCGAGATTTCCTTCGTTGATAAGGTCGGGCAAGCTGAGTCCCTGATTCTGGTACTGCTTGGCTACAGATACAACGAAACGTAAGTTGGCACGCACAAGTTTGTCAAGTGCTCTTTGATCTCCTTGGTGAATGCGCTGGGCGAGCTCTACTTCTTCCTCTACGGAAATAAGTTCTTCACGGCCAATCTCTTGGAGAAATTTGTCGAGCGACGCGCTTTCACGATTGGTGATTGATTTTGTGATTTTTAATTGTCTCATGTCTATTTAAAGCACATAATTCGTACAAAGGTAGTGGTTTTTCGCGGAATAGCCAAATTAAAAATGCTTAAAACATTTTATTTTGTCATTTGGAGACTAAAGATTTTTTCAGCCGTTAAATTTGGACGAAGAGATAATTGTTGCTACATTTGTCGGCTGAGGTAAGCCCTCGATGTATAATTAAGTAATGTTATGAGAACACTGTTCTACTTTTTAATGCTGATGGTTGTTACCGGTTGTTCGGTGTCTAATTCATATAGCAATAGCCTGGATGATGCGCAGCAACTGATGAAAAAACATCCTCAGAAGGCTTTTGAGAAACTCAATTCGCTGGATGTTTCACAGTTTGACGATTCTGCGCAAATGGCGCGCTGGGCGCTGTTATACAGCGAGGCTATGGTGGCAAGCCATCTGCAGGTCCCATCCGATACGATAATAAATATAGCATTGAATTATTATGCATCTCATAATTTCAACGATGAATTAAGCAAGGCAAAGGAGCTGAAATTCACCATCTCTACTACGGCAAAAGGCGAAAATGACGCGTTGATTCAGGCTTTGTATGTCCAAAAGGAAAGGGAGTGCGCGCTCTTCAAGGCCAAGGTCCAGAAGGAACGTCTGGTGTGGTTTATAGTGTTTTTGGTGGTGGTTGCCTGTGGTGTCCTTTATTGGCAATATCAACGTCTTAAGTTACAGCGCATTGAAAATGATGCTTTGCTTGCCGAGGCTGCTGAACTCAAGGAGACTGTGGAGGCACAAAGGGATACGGCTGACTGCCTGTCTAAAAAACTTAATGGTTTGCTTGGAAAGAGGTTTGAACTCATCGGCAAATTGTGTGACACATATTATGAGGCTCAGGGTACACGTTCGGAACGGAATGTGATTGCCGAACAGGTGAAAGCGGAAATTAATTCCATAAAGGATGATTCGAGCACTTTTGGATTGCTCGAATCTGCGGTGAATGATTGCCGTGAGAATATGGCTTTGCGTTTCAAGCAGCAGCTGAGTGGGTTGAAAGAGCCGGACTATAAGTTGATGGTGTATCTGGCTTGTGGATTTTCAAACCGAGCCATCAGTATGCTTCTCGGTCAAAATATTGATGTGATCTATAAGCGCAAGTCTCGTCTCCGTTCCCGCATAAAGGAGAAAAATCCGGTGGATGCTGATCTGTTTTTGTCAATTTTCTAAGCCTGGATTTACTGTGTCAGAAAAATAAGTTTGATACTGATGCAATGCATTTATTTTTAGAGTGTTATAGTTTCGGCTGTCAGACCGTAAATTAGGTGCGAAGCATGATGAGTGACTAAATTTGCACAAAACAAATTAGTCAAAATTATGCATAGGACGTATTTAATTTTTATTCTGATTTTAATGGCCTTCATTAATGCTGCCAAAGCTAATGGCGAGGTCGATACTGATTCGTTGACAACCCGCTTGCAGGAGATAGTTGTCACAGCCAAGCAACCTGCAACCCGGCTTGAGGGGACTTCCCTCGTGACGACGATTCCTGGATCTTCGCTTGCTGAGGTGGGGAATGGGTTCGAGTTATTGGCCCAACTCCCTATGATAACGGTAACGGATGAAACCATTGTCAATGTTACCGGCAAGGGTACTCCGGCCATCTATATCGATGGGCACCCATTACGTGATGAAAACGAATTACGGTCATTACGTTCGGACAACATTCGTCGGGTGGAGTTGGACATGGCACCGGGAGCACAATATGATTCGTCGACTACGGCGGTGATAAAAATTATCACTAAAAAGAATTTTATCCGGGGATTAAGCATTATCGAAGAGGGGCATGTGGCCGTCAGGCATAAAATCTCAGCTCATGACAACCTTGACATAAGTTATCATGGCAGTGGGTACGAATTATTTGCCTCTGGCTTTTATGCCAAGAATAATAGCCGTACACACGGCATGACGGTTAACACTTTTGAATATAATGATGAGCCGATGACGGTAGGAAGTGTGCAGAATACTGCCTATCCCTCATTGAACGGTTCTGCAAAGGTGGGTTTTAACCTGTCAACAGGAGCGCATTCTTTCGGTGGGTTTTATAGGTTTCATCCAGAGGTCGGGGATATTAATAATAATGGTGGGGAATGGTTCAACGTGATGGATGACATTATCGCAAGTAACATATCGCGTCACACTTCCTCCAAAAGTCATCTGGTGTCGGTGTACTATGATGGGGAAGTGGCCGAAAAATACCATCTGCATTTTGATGGCCTATATACGCTTGGCAACTCCAGGGAGCGTACATCTACAGTTTATCCTGAGGGTGATTACGAGGATGTCACATCGACGCAACGGCGGCATTCATCTCTGTGGGGAGGTAAGATAACACTTGATTTTCCGCTTGGCGGAGGGCGATTTGTGACAGGTTCACAGTGTTCGTACACCCACACCTCGCTTGACTACAGAATGCTGAATGAACAGGTTGGGACCTACCTCCCATCGTCATTTACTGATGTGAGGCATACGTCATCAGCCCTGTTTGCTTCCTGGAACCGATCTTTTGGTCCACTATCCGCTACTGTCGGAGCGCGCTATGAGTATCTGCGCTATGCATTCGAGGTGAATGGAGTGAGGGATGATGATATTTCTCATGTGGACCATCTTTTCACTCCTGATGTTACACTTGGATATACAATCAATGACGATGCGTCAATCAGGTTGAGCTATAAGGCCGCGACAGTAAAGCCTCCGTATTCGCATCTGACCGGAGGCCTGTCATATACAGGAGTGCACCAGATCGAAGGTGGTAACACATCGTTGAGGGATGAGAGAATGCATAACGTGCAGCTGTTCGGGATGTGGAAGGACTTTATGTTGCAAGGAATGTTCGTCAGAAGCCTCGACACCTACGCTTTTGTTAAAGAGTTATATCCAGCTCCTTCACCACAACTGCTGCTCCATCCTGTCAACGTGGATGTTTCCCAATTTGGATGCTATGTGGTATGGGGACGTCAGGTAGGTAAGTGGTCACCGAATCTTACCCTCGGTTATAGCCGGCAGTGGCTGGAGTTTGGCGGCAGGAACTATGAGAAGCCATTTTTCATATACTTCCTGAATAACACGGTTTCACTCCCGTGGAATATGTTGTTGACTGCTGACGTTTCAGGCCAAAGTAGCGGCGATATGCACACCAATCGGTTTCGTGCTACCTGGTTTACTATGGATGCGAGTGTGAAGAAGTCATTCCTCGAGGGCGCACTTGCTTTGAAAATTTCTGCGACAGATATATTCAACACCATGAATAATGATTGGTCAATGCTCACAAATGGAGTGCATGTTGTGAAAAAACAGAAATATGACCGCCGGGGAGTAATGCTTACCCTTACCTATAAGTTCCAACCAAAGAAATCGTCATACAAGGGTAATACCGCCGCAGAAGAGGAATCGCGACGGCTATAATGTAAATTACTGGTTTATGGCTCGATAGCACGACATACAGCGGCGGATATCTCAGCTGTCATAACTTCAGCCTTATCAGGCGAGCCATGGAAATTATGGATGAATACAGCCAAGGCGTATTCACGTCCGGATTTGGTTTTGATATAAGCCACATCGTTAATCGCGGTCACGATGCCGTCTATCACATCTCCTGTACCGGTCTTATGACCGATATGGGAGATTTTATTGCCAATCATCGCGGGGATTCTGTTTTGGCCTGTACGGCATTCAAGCATTATTGAGCGGAGCTCCTGCTGAGCTTGAGGTGATATAATGGAGTCGTTGAATATTCGCCAAACCAGGGCGGCTGCGGCTTTCGGCGTGCAATAGTTTTTCATCCATGCGGTTGAATCCCTATGCATGGCGTTTTCATCTTGTGTTATGGATGTGCGTCCTGGCAGCGATAGTGATGCGGTAAACCTGTCGGTTTGCGCTACATCATAGAGATGATTGAAGAGTATGTCGCATGCGTTATTGTCGCTCTGTTGCATGGTGTAGGCCAGCAGTTCTCTGACTGAAATGTCAAATTCATCTCCTCGGCCCTCTTTGGCCAAAGGGCTCCATGTGTCTTTGTGTAACTCTTCTGAGGATATGATATGCAGTAATGTGTCCGACTTGGCCCCGATTGAGTCAAGGCAGTGGAGTAGGGCGAGTGCCTGATGCATTTTGAATACACTCATCATCGGATAGATGGAATCAGCTTTTGTCCCGATGGTGTCTCCGGCGTCGGTGATCACGCATACGCCTACTCCGGGAGTGTCTTGATAGGGGAGAAGTGCTTCGGTGATTCTGCTCTTCTCGGTCGGGAGTGATGATGGCCGGCAGCAAGTAAGGGTAAGCAATCCTGAGATTACTGCTATCATTAAAATTCTCATTGATTTAATGTATGTCGGTGATGTCGGGGTGTTCAAGTTTGATGCGCTTTGGCAGTTTGGCTACGACAAGGCCGTAGCTATGGTTTATGAGTGATTTTATGGTTGGATCAGGGAGGGCGCCGAAGATATTTATCTGGTTCCAATGACGCTTGTTCATGTGGTATGCTCCGCTGATTTCGTGGTGTGACTCGCGAAGTTCGAGTGCATAGTCCGGGTCGCATTTGAGGACGAACCATTCAGGGTTATCAAGGTCAATCATAGCGAAAATCTTGCTGCAAATCCTGAAAACAAGTATGGTTTCATCGAATGGGAAATCCTCAGTCGCTTCCGGTAAGCTCAGGCAGTAGTCACGAATAGACTCTAAATTCATAATGCTTTAATTATAATTGACCTCGCCGGTAGGCTGGGTGTGCAGCCGGTATTGAGTGGGGCTTTCACCTGTCACTCGTTTGAACATGCGCGAAAAGTGAGCCGGATATTCAAAGCCGAGACTGTAGGCTATCAAGCTTATATCATCGTTGGTGGTGGCGAGCCGGTGTTTGGCCAACGAGATAAGATGCAGTGCTATCAGGTCCTTAGGAGATGTGCCTGTCTCTTTCCTGATGAGATCTCCGAAATAACCAGGCGAGAGATTTGCTTTGTCAGCAAAGTATGCCACGCTTGGCATCCCTGATTTACCGTTGCCATTGTCATAGTACTCTTTCAGTTGGCGTTCGAATTGAGCCACAACCTCAGAGTTGACTTTATGGCGTGTGATGAATTGCCGGTCGTAAAAACGGTGCAGGTATTCCAGAAGCACTTGTATGTTGGCAGCCAAAAGGATTGCCGAATGATGGTCGACCGGATGTTCCAGCTCCTCCTTGATCTTTTCAAGGCAGTCAAGAAACTTCGCGCGTTCATCTTCCGACAAGTGCAGAGCTTCCATCTGCGAATAGTTGAAAAAGTCAAAATTAGCTATTTTTTCGCCTAATGGTGTGCCATAGATTAGGTCGGGATGAAATATGAGTCCGACGACGTCAGGCGCCGGTTCTGCTTTATCCATGTCGACGTCGATGACTTGCCCCGGCGCAAAGCTCACTATGGTGCCTTCCTGGTAGTCATAATGTTTGCGCCCATATTTTAAGGTACAACTGACTCCATTTTTCAGAAAGAGGGCATAGACCCCATAATTGATGCGTATGTGGTTTACTGTCTGGGTCGCTTTCTTTAAGTCGATGACAGTTACCAGCGGATGATGTGTGGTCAATCCGTAGAGCTTGTTGTATGCGTCAATTGAATTCAGGTTTATTGTGTCCTTTTCCATCTCTTTGAGTAGTGTTTTCAATTCCATGCAAATTTAGTGTTTATTGCTTAATTTGCAATCAATAAATGGAATTTTGGTATGTGACTCCGCAATTTGGGTTGACTGGAGGCCGGATGCGGATACAATAATGCCCCGGGCTTTTAGGAGGGCCTGGGGCTATTGTGGGGATTGTTTCATCGTGGGATTAGTCTTCAAGATAATATACGATAGTGGATACGACCCTTACTTTTTTGATGTAAGGTGTGCTCGAGTCGCTGTCCTCTATCGAGAACTGCCCCTGGGATGCGGTCTTTATTTTCCCGATATGGCTTTCGCTGTCCGCCGCGAACTGATTGGCTGCCGCACGGGCATTTTTTGTCGCCTCCGCTATCATTTCAGGCTTGATGGAATTGAGCCCGGTGAACTGATAGTTTATGTAGGAGTTGGAGAATGCGATTCCCTCTTTAAGCAGATCGGATTGGCGGTTGAGGAGCTGTCTGACTTTCTCTACTTTGTCGGTGGTCACAGTGACTGTGCAGTTGATCGAGTAGTTGTAGTTGAATGAGTCGGAGCGATAGCGATTGGATGTGGCGTCGTATGTGTCGGGCGGATTGACTGAGATTTCGTCCTGGCTGATGCCATTGGATGTTAGAAACTTGACAATGATGTCATTGTTTTTACTCACTTGGTCATATATGGTCTGAAGGTTGTTTCCCGCCAGTGAATATGTGATGGGCCATGTCACAAGGTCGGCTGGGACTTCGCGTTCGGCCAATCCTCTTACGGTGACTTCTCTGTCGCGGAATGCGATGTTGTCAACTCCCGCTTTCAGGGTGAATCCGAGGATCACTATGCCAACGGCGAGAAGAAATGCGGGTGCGATTTTCGAGATTGATTTCATAATAGTAAAAATTTATTTGACGTGTGATTGTATTAGCGGAATGCAAAATTAATGGTATTATTTGAATCCGTCGGGTGGAGTGGCGGTTTTTTATGTTAAAAATAAGAAAAATGAATTAACTTTGCATGGCAGGCCCGCAAATTGTCTGCGTGTATCAATATGGCAAAACAGGATTATATAATCAAGAACCGCGAATGGTTGGAGGCAAAGTCTCGTGAAGATGGTGTGAAACCTTTGGATAAGGGGATATATTATAAAGTGATATCATCCGGTAAGGCTGATGCACAGAAGCCCAACCGCTCGAGTGTCGTAGTGGCGCATTACACAGGATGCACCATTAACGGAAAGAAGTTTGACAGTAGCAGGGGTGGTGCGCCACTGGCTATCCGCTTGAGGGAACTTATCCCCGGCTGGATCATCGCTTTGCAGCAGATGCGTGTCGGGGATAGGTGGGAGATATACATCCCGGCAGAGATGGGTTATGGCCGCTTTTCGCAACCAGGCATTCCCGGCGGTTCGACGTTGGTATTTGATATTGAACTTATCGGTGTAGGATAGGTTATTATAGTAGTTGCAATTATCAATAAATAAGACTAACCCTATTTGAATTTTGTGTATGGATAATACCATTGATACTATTTATTTTGCCGGAGGGTGTTTCTGGGGGACAGAACATTTCTTCAAGCAGATCGACGGTGTTGTGGCTACTGAAGTAGGATATGCCAACAGTCTCATTCCTCATCCATCCTATAAGGAGGTGTGTACCGGCGAAACCATGGCTGCCGAGGGTGTGAAAGTTGAATATGATACTTCAAAAATTGATTTGAAGTATCTCATTCACATGTATTTTATGACAATTGACCCGACGTCACACAATAAGCAGGGTAATGATGTGGGGACTCAGTACCGCACAGGGATATATTATACCACTGCCTCTCAGCAGCATGATATACTTGAGCAGGTGAAAGAGGAGTCACATGCCTATTCAGCGCCACTGGCTGTGGAGGTGACGCAACTTCAGAATTTTTATCCGGCCGAAGAGTATCATCAGGATTATCTCACAAAGAACCCCGGAGGATATTGTCATATACCGCCTCAGCTGTTTGAAATAGCCCGAAAAGCTAAAATTCAGGATGGCGGGTTAGCGTAGGTCGGATTATTTCGGCGGAATGTCCCCGAGAGGTAAACTTAGGGTGCTTTCCCATAATAAATGTTAATGCCCTTGTATTGGCATTCTCATTTGTTGTGGGGAAAGGCTGTATAATGGCTAATAAGTAGAAAATTTAACGGTTTATGAGGGCCGGAGTGGGAAAAATGAAAAAAAAATCGTAACTTTGCAATCTAAAACTTAAACATAGAGCTGTCCCCCTCATGATTGGTGTTCCAATAGAGGTGTCGGTTCGCTAAGACTATCACTACCCTTCATGGAGGCTAAAAAAGTATTATTCATCTCACAGGAAGTATCACCTTATCTCGCAGACACTCCAATGTCAGTGCTTGGTCGCGATATCCCACAAGGTATTCATGGCAAAGAGTTTGAAGTAAGGACCTTTACCCCTAAATATGGTTGTATTAACGAACGTCGTAATCAGCTTCACGAAGTGATTCGTCTTTCGGGAATGAACATCATCATCGACGATACTGACCATCCGTTGATTATTAAGGTGGCCACACTCCTTCCCTCAAGGATGCAGGTCTACTTTATCGACAACGACGATTATTTCCAGCCACTTCCCGAGAAGGGGCTTGAGACAGAGGTGCTTTGTGCAGATAATGACGAGCGTGTCATGTTCTTCACGATGGGTGTCATCGAGACTGTTAAGAAGCTCCGTTGGCAACCGGCTGTTATTCAGTGCAGCGGTTGGGTTTCTGCTCTTGCTCCACTCTATCTTCGTCGTAAGTACCAGGATGATCCCACTTTCCGCAATTCAAAGATTGTCTATGCTCTCCATCCCGAGAAATTTGAAGGATCTTTGGATCCGAGATTTGTGGAAAAACTTGAAATGGCTGAGTTCGCTCCTGAAGATATTGCCGCATTGGGTAAAGAGCCTGTCGATTTCAAGACCCTCAACAAGCTGGCTATCGACTATGCTGACGCAGTTATTGCTGTGACTGGTGATGTCGATCCTGAGCTCGTTGAATATGCCAAGGCTTCCGGAAAACCGTTCTTGCCATTTGATGGAGAGGAGGACCGCCCGGCTAAATACACTGAATTTTATCGTACACTTACTGAGGATTGATGACAGATGATGGCTTGACGCGTGAAGCTCTGCCGTCGAAGTATCCTTTTCTATACATTATTGAATAAAATGAACAAGTTTTCTCTACTGTCGCTCGGTGTGCTTGCAATGGCCTCCGTGACCTCCTGCGAAGAGGACTCCTCAACCGGCTCGAGCCTTGTGCAGGACGAAGTAGAAATCATAATGGACTCTACGTTTACGGTGACAGGACGTCCGGTCAGCAATGATTTGGTGCAGTCGAGGACTGTGCTCCAGTTGCTTGGCTCCTTGAAAGCCGAGGGTTATGGCACACTGACATCTGATGTGGTGTGTCAATACATGCCTGCTTCCGTGATTGACACATTTGGTGTCAAGGCAGAGTACATTGACTCTGTGAAACTCATCCTTACCATGTACAAAGATGGGTTTGCAGGCGACTCAATAGCTCCTATGGGGCTTAAGGTCTATGAGCTTAACCGTCAGTTGCCTTCTCCGATATACAGCGATTTTGATCCGACAGGTTACTATGATTCGGCCAATCCTATAGCGTCGGCTTCCTATTCAGGACTCATTGACGGTGCTGACCATGTTGCAGCCGACGAATCGGGCAATATATATAAGGATATAATGGTAACGCTTCCCAAGGAGTTTGGTGTCCGTCTATTCAACCGTTATAAAGAGTCACCAAATACGTTCTCTACCCCGCAGGCATTTGCGGAGTGGTTCCCGGGTTTTTACATTGCCAATTCGTTCGGCTCAGGTCGTGTGACTCGAATCAGCAGCAATATGGTTAATGTATATTACAGATCTGTTCATAAGATTGCCGATACGACCAATCCGCGTGATACCACCCTCTATCATGTGGGAAGTTATCTTGCCGTCACTCCAGAGGTCTTGACCAATAACAATATATCCTATACCATGTCGCCTGATCTTAAAGAGATGGCTGATAATGGTGAGACTGTGATTGTGGGCCCCACCGGATATGATGTGGAATTTACTTTCCCGGCTCGTGAGATATTGCAAAGATATAATGAGGATAGCGGTGCTTTGGCTGTGATTAATTCTCTGACATTCTCTGTACCGGTTAAGGATATAGAGAATAACTATGGGCTTACCCCTCCGCCCTATATCCTCATGGTAAAGAAGTCGGACAAAGATAAATTCTTTGCGAAATCGCAGGTTAATGATAATCTCTCGTCATTCTATGCCTCATATAACTCAGTAACCCGCAGTTACTCATTCTCGTCAATGCGTGAGTATATCATTGATTTGTTGAAGAAAGGCGAGGTGACAGATGAGGATGTTGAATTTGTGATCTGTCCGGTCCTTGTGTCGTTCTTGAATACGGCTACAGGTATGTATTCATATTATTCGACCCAAAGCACAGTGGTAGGGGCTATCACGCCATACGTTACTGAGCCTGTTATGGCTGTGCTTGACCTTGAAAACGCTAAGGTTGACTTTACGTTCAGTAAGCAAACCGTCGGTTTCTGATTATTGTCCTCCATGCAATTGGGAGAATAGAATAAAATATCTGCATACAGATTGAGACGATATCAAATAAATATCGTAACTTTGCAGTAGTGAAGGATTATAAATTTAGCCTTATGGGCTAAATAAGTCTTTAAGCCGCAATAGCTCAGTTGGTAGAGCATTTCATTCGTAACGAAAAGGTCCCGGGTTCGAGCCCCGGTCGCGGCTCAAACAAAAGAGCAGGAAAGCAAACGATTTATCGTTTGCTTTCCTGCTCTTTTAGATACAAATATTAATAAGCATTATTGGTAATGGTACGAAAAAAGTCCTCCCCGGGGTGTGGTCAGGGGGGAGGACTGGGCTAATGATAGATATATCGGTATTTTAGTTTCTGAGCTAAAATCGTTTATGTCGTTGCTGTGAGCCTACTGATTTAGTCGGCATCGAGAGCCATGTAGTGCTGATAGGGGTGGTCGCAAGCTGGACATGTCTTTGGAGGTTCGGTACCTTCAAATATGTAGCCGCATACCAGACATTGCCATTTGATGGGTTTCTCACGTTTCCATACTGTTCCGTCCTGAACCTGTTTCAGATAGCGTTCAAAACGTTCCTGATGATGACGCTCTACTTCGGCAATAGCCTTGAAGTGTTCGGCGATTTCAGGGAATCCTTCCTCTTCGGCTACTTTTGCGCTCTTGGTGTAGAGTTCGACACCCTCCACCATCTCTTCATGAGCGGCTGTGGCGAGGTTTGAAGCAGTGTCACCGATGACACCTGCATCCACTGGCATTTCGCAGCCTACAGAGCCGCCTTCAAGGAATTTGAAGAATATTTTGCCGTGATGGAGTTCGTTTTCAGCGGTTTCAGTGAAGATTTTTTCGATAGGGAAATAACTTTCCTTATTGGCTTGCTTGGCATAGTAGATGTAGCGGGTATAAGCTGATGACTCCGCCATATAGGCAATCACAAGATTTTTTTCTGTCTTGGTGCCTTTGATGCTTTTCTTAGTAGTGCTCATTGTTATGTGTGTTATTAAAAGATTTCGTTTATCTATTAAACACATATATGATAAATATGTTTAGGAATCCGAGGAAGATTAATGGTAATAGTTATGAAAAAGTTTTATCTTTGTGGCCTACAATTAGCTGGTTAATGAGCAACGTTTTATCATGGAGATATTAAATAGGTTTTCCGGCCGTATGAATTTGCCGGATGTTAAGGACGTGCTTGCTTGGATGGCCGGTGACGTGTCACGTAGAGAGGTGATTTTCTCTATGGTAGGCTCGTCGGAATCAAGAGTTGGAGTGAATGCGCTATGGGTGTTGACCCATAGCGACAAGGTGCATGATGAGTGGTTGCGGTCGAAACAAGATGTGCTGATAGATCATTTACTGGCTGAGACGAATGTGGCTAAGCGAAGGATGCTGCTTCAGCTGTTGCGTAATCAGGAATATGATAAGGATTCGATGCGTGCGGATTTTTTAGACTTTTGCCTCTCAAAAATAAATGCTGAGTGTGAGCCCTATGCCATACGTTGTTTCTCAATGTATTGTGCATTTAAAATGTGTCGGCATTATAGTGAATTGCTTGAGGAACTTAAAATACATCTGTCGATGCTTGCCACTCAGTCATTATCACCAGGCCTTAAGTCAGCACTGAATAATATCAACTCCGCTATTAATAAGATGGAACGTTGACATCGAACATAATTAAGCCTATTTCTGATTGATTCCCCTTTTTCGTTTTAAAATTTGCTCATACAAATAAAAAGGTTGTATTTTTGTAGAATCATTTACTCAGAATATCCGAATATTTCTTTCGGGAAAATATGGATTCCCTGTGAGATGAGAAATAAGTTATCTATGGAGATAGTAAAATGAGAAATATCATACTGATACTATTGGCGGTCGTTGCCGTGGGTGTGAGCATAGTGTCTTGCTCGCGGTCGACTTCGCATCATAATAAGGCTATAGATAGAGCTGAAATGTTGATGTTGGCAAAACCCGACAGCGCAATGTCGATATTGGATGCAATTGATCCTACCGACCTGACCGTTGACTCTGTAAGTGCCAAGTATCACTACCTGAGAGCCTGGGGCCACATGCGTCAAAATCGTTCCATGATAGCCGACTCGCTTATTTCGGTTGCACATAATTATTATAAAGGCAAGGATGTTACAAGGAATATCCAGAGTGGAACTGCTTTTGCCTGGTATAAGTTTTGGGTCGGTGATACGCCCGGGGCAATCAATATGCTTGACTCGCTTGTCGGGCTTGCCGGGATTCCGGATTCATTGTTGGTTCAGACATTAAGAATACGTGTCCTGCTTGGCGTTTCTGAATATCAAGGTCAAGAGCTGATTCCTTTAGCGAAAACGCTGGAGGTGCTCGAAACAGACAGCATGAGGAAGATGGAGGCCAAATATATGCTCGTCAGCACGTATGAGTCTGCGCAAGAATTTGATACTGCTTTAGCAATCGTCGATGAGCTGATTAAGTATGCACAGATAAATGATTTGGGTAAAAAGCAATTCTATTTTGAAACTGAACGAGCCCAGATTTTGGGTGAAATGGGGCGTATAACAGAGAGCAACGCTACAGTGGATGGGATATTCGCCAAATCAACCCCTGATAATGGAGCGGCTGATTACCTGCACATGCAATATGCCATGAATGCTTTGAATAGCGGAGATATCCACAAAGCCACGCGTGAGCTGGCGCTTGCCGACAGTTTCGCTTCTCATCTGAGGAACGAGGATGACACATATTACCGCAGTTATAGCAATCTGCTGCATGCTATGATTGATTTCAAGCAGACTGGCAAGATGAAACTCTCACATGTGAACGGTCTGAATAACCGCCAACTTGAACGCTTCAATCGTCTTAAAGCATCACAATGGGAGTCAGAACGCGGAGCATTGCATCAGCAAAGCCATGCGATGGCACTCAAGGCTGAAAGCGAGCATAAGACTGTGATTATACTCATAATATCATTGGTCGGTTTACTCATTCTTGTCGGAGCGGGATGGGTGGTCCATCACCGCCGACAGCGTGAACTTGAAAACGAGGAGCGCGCTGAAGCTCTGCAAAAGATGGTGGATGAGTTGCAGGCCCATGCAGTCAGATCATCTGACGAAAAAACGCCTTCAGCTCTTCGCCGTGCAATGATTCAGCAGCTTGGAATAATCAAGATGGTTGCTGAGACACCGACTGAACAGAACCGTGAAATGCTCCGCAAAATATCGTCGATCGAGAGTGATACTGATGGTGACCTGGTAAACTGGTCTAATATGTTTGAGCTTATCAACAATCTTTATGCAGGATTTTACGATAATCTTCATTCAAAATATGGAGATATGCTCACCGCAAAAGAGGAGCAGGTAATAGTGCTTATGGTAGCCGGTTTTTCGACAAAAGAAATCAGTGTCATCACAGCACAGACCACATCTACGATTTATGTGCGTAAATCCGCGATAAGAAAGAAACTCGGTATGCCCGAAAAGGAGGATATTGTGGCATTCATCCGGGACAGCCTGAACCATTAAACTTAAGACTGAATTAAAGAAATGCAGCTGCTGACTATCAGAGGCTGCTTTTCTTTAAGTTATTATACAGGCATGCTTTTTATTGCATGTATGTTGGCTTTAAGATATAATCTAATATAATAAAAACAGGTCTGCCAAATGAATGACAGACCTGTTTATTTTATTGGATAATAGCCGTTAATTGGCTATCGTCAGAATCTAAGGATTAGTCCTCGATGGCAGCCTGCGCCGCAGCTACGCGAGCGATGGGCACGCGGAAGGGCGAGCAAGATACATAGTTCATGCCAAGGTGTGCACAGAACTTAACAGATGAGGGTTCACCTCCGTGCTCACCACAGATGCCGACTTTGAGTTCGGGCTTGGTTGCACGGCCCTTTTCAACACCCATCTTGACGAGCTGACCAACACCTTCCTGATCGAGTACTTCGAATGGGTCGGTCTTGATGATGCCGTGTTCCTTGTAGAATTTAAGGAACTTGGGAGCGTCGTCGCGAGAGAAGCCGAATGTCATCTGGGTAAGGTCGTTTGTACCGAATGAGAAGAAGTCAGCAACTTCAGCGATTTCGTTGGCTGTAAGGGCAGCACGAGGAACCTCGATCATAGTACCAACCTTGTAAGGTACGCTGTGGCCGGTTTCCTCAAACACTTTGGCAGCGGTGATGTTGATAACGTCAGCCTGGTTCTGGATTTCCTTGAGTGAACCAACGAGGGGTATCATGATCTCGGGGTGCACATCGATGCCACGAGCTTTAACGGCAAGTGCAGCTTCGATGATGGCGCGTGTCTGCATCTCGGTGATTTCGGGATAAGTGATGCCAAGACGGCAGCCACGATGGCCGAGCATGGGGTTGAATTCTTCAAGTGAGTCTACCTTAGCCTTTACTTCTTCAAGGGTGAGGCCCATTTCAGTAGCAAGTTCTTTCTGGGTAGCTGTCTGGTGAGGAACAAATTCGTGCAACGGGGGATCGAGAAGGCGGATTGTCACGCCATAGCCGTCCATAGCTTCAAAGATACCTTCGAAGTCACCACGCTGGATGGGGAGGAGCTTGGCAAGTGCATGACGACGACCTTCTTCGTCGGATGCGAGAATCATTTCGCGTACAGCCTTGATGCGGTCACCTTCGAAGAACATGTGCTCTGTGCGGCAGAGACCGATACCCTGAGCGCCGAAGTGACGAGCCTGTTTAGCGTCGCGAGGAGTGTCGGCGTTTGTGCGGACGAGAGTCTTGGTGTATTTGGCTGCGAGGTTCATGATAGCGCCGAAGTCGCCACCGAGTTCAGGCTCGGTAGTGGGCACCTGGCCGTCATAAACTTCACCGGTAGAACCGTTGAGTGAAATCCAGTCACCTTCGTTGTATACCTTGCCACCCATTTCTACGGTCTTGGCCTTGTAGTCGACACGGATTTCACCTGCGCCTGATACGCAGCACTTACCCATACCACGAGCCACAACGGCAGCGTGGGATGTCATACCGCCACGCATGGTGAGGATACCCTGTGCTACTGCCATACCGCGGAGGTCCTCAGGTGAGGTCTCGATGCGGACGAGAACGACTTTACGTTTCTTTTCAGCCCATGCTTCAGCTTCTTCTGCCGAGAATACAATCTGACCGGCAGCTGCGCCGGGAGAAGCGGGAAGACCCTTGGCTACGACCTTGGCACGCTTGAGCGCTGACTTGTCGAATACCGGGTGGAGAAGCTCGTCGAGTTTCTGGGGTTCCATGCGAAGGAGGGTGGTCTTTTCGTCGATTTCACCTGCACGGAGGAGGTCCATGGCTATTTTCACCATAGCAGCGCCTGTGCGCTTGCCGTTACGGGTCTGGAGCATCCAGAGCTTGCCATCCTGAATGGTGAACTCCATGTCCTGCATATCTTTGTAATAGTCTTCAAGACGGTGTGCGATAGCGATGAGTTCGGCAGCGCAGTCAGGCATTGATTCCTCAAGTGAGGGATATTTTTCGTGACGAACTTCTTCGCTGATGCCCTGAAGGGCAGCCCAACGACGAGAGCCTTCGATGGTGATCTGCTGCGGTGTACGGATACCGGCTACCACGTCCTCACCCTGAGCGTTGATGAGGTATTCACCGTTGAAGATGTTTTCACCTGTCGCTGCGTCACGGCTGAATGCCACACCGGTGGCTGAGTTGTTGCCCATGTTGCCGTAAACCATAGCCTGTACGTTGACGGCTGTACCCCATTCTTCGGGGATCTGGTTCATGCGGCGGTAGATGATGGCACGTTCGTTCATCCAGCTGTCAAACACAGCGCAGATGCCACCCCAAAGCTGTTCCCATGCATTGTCGGGGAAGTCTTTGCCGGTGTATTCCTTAACGGCAGCCTTGAAGAGTTTAACGAGGTTCTTGAGGTCGTCAACATCGAGTTCGGTGTCAAGTTTGACGCCTTTTTCCTCTTTAACCTTCTCCATGATTTCTTCGAAGGGGTCGATGTCGGCTTTGCTCTTGGGCTTCATGCCGAGCACTACGTCACCATACATCTGGACGAAACGGCGGTAGCTGTCCCATGCGAAGCGGGGGTTGCCGCTCTTTTCAGCGAGAGAAGCCACGGTGGCATCGTTCATACCGAGGTTGAGGACGGTGTCCATCATACCGGGCATAGATGCGCGGGCGCCTGAACGTACTGATACGAGAAGGGGATTTGCGGGATCGTTGAATTTTTTACCGGTAAGGGTTTCGACATGAGCGATAGCAGCTTCAACTTCTTTAGTGAGGTGCTTTACCACTTCGTCGCGGCCATACTGAGTGTATTCGGTGCAGACTTCAGTTGTGATGGTGAAGCCCGGAGGAACGGGCATGCCCAGAAGGTTCATTTCAGCAAGGTTGGCACCTTTGCCACCGAGGAGATTGCGCATTGAGGCATTACCCTCTGCTTTTCCATCTCCAAACGTATAAACTCTTTTCATTTGTGATTAGATATTGATATTATAATTAATAATTTTATCGTGTTTGTAGTAAGGTTAACTTTGATTCCCTGGAGAGTGGGGCCTTAAGTAAAATGCAAAGATAAGGCTTTTTTTTAGCCGAATCAAGGGTTTTGTCCAACTTTTAATAAATTTAAGGTGATTTATGAATAGATGTGGTATTACTCATAATTGATGGCGCGTGATGGAGGGATGGTGGAGATGGCGGCCGATGGGAGTATGAGCACTATGGCCGACATGGCAGCTACGGCAATGTTTAGGACGATGACCGACGGCATGTCAAGCAGCACCGGGACATGGTCGAGATAATATGCCTCGGGGTTTAGCGGGATGACATGAGTATAGTGCTGGAGCAGGATTATGCCTATACCTACGATGTTGCCGATGACCAATCCATAAAACAGCAGACGCATGGTGAGTATGACGAATGTGCGCCTGATGAGCCGGTTGGATGCGCCGAGAGCTTTCAGCACACCTATCATATTGACTCGTCTTAATATGAGTATGAAGAGAGAAGACACGAGCGTGAGCATTGCAAGGAGAGCCATGAGAGTGAGTATGACCACCACATTCGTGTCAAGGAGTGCAAGCCAGTTGAAATATATAGCTGCTGAGTCATGTATGTTTTCCACTGTGTGGAGTTGGTTGGTTTTCCCCTGATAGAGCGACTCGATGGCCAGGCCGGTTATCTCGGAGGCAGTCTTGTCGATTTCGTCGTCGTTGCCGAGCCCGTTTATTTCCAGTAGCGTCGCAGAACCCTCCGGAAGCCCTCCGAGCCGTCTGAGCATAGGAAGGGATGCGAAAATGTAATGGAGGTCATAATCGCTGAAATGAGAGTCAAAAAGTCCTGCGATTTTCAGGCGCCTTGTGCGGTATGCCCCCCCGTTGCCCATGAAATATGCGTCAAGTTTATCTCCGGTTCCCACTTCAAGGTTTTCGGCAAGTGTTTTCGAGATGACTACGTGGTAGATTGTCGAATCCTGGGCATAATCGGGTATTGCTCCTTCTATGAGGTTAGAGCGGATGAACTTCCAATCATAATCTGCATCGTAGGCTTTTATGACGGTCCCGGCGAACGAGGTTGGGGTTTTAAGTATTGCCGGTTGACGGATGGTAAGCGCCGCGTTTGCCTCTGGCGGGAGCGATGTGGCTATGAGTGACACCATGGCTGAGTCAACCAATGGAATCATCGAGGTGGAATCAGCCGTTACCTTTGGCGCGACTATGAGTTGTGCCTCGAAACCCATTATTTTCTGTCTGACTTCTTGTTTAAATCCCATCATCACTGCTATTGACACAAGCATTACGATGATGGATAGCGAGATGCCGGTGATTGCGATGATTAACCCGCTGCGGGCTCCTTTTGAATGGGGATTAAGCGAAATGTGTCGGGCTAAAAACAGAGGGAATGACATGTCAAAAGCTTATTTATTGGGACTTTGGCGAATGACGGATTCGTGTGGCACGAGAATGAACTGGAGACGTGGAGCTTCTATGACATACACTCTGAACCGTGAGGTGTACTTCACTCTGATGATTTTCCCGGCCGGAATCTCCTCCTTCGACAATTCCTCATAGTGTTTTTCGTCAGCGTCGTCGCTCTCATCAACTTCCTTGAGGTAGGTCAGCGTCATGTCGCCCTTAGAGGATATATCCACCCTCTTCAATGCCACTGCTCTGCGTGCCTCCGGGGTGAGCATATAGTAGGTATAAAGGAACGACATCAACATCGGGGCAATGATGAACAGAAGCATCAATGCCAGCAGCAGAAAACGTTCATCGCCCGTCAGGGTCCCTATTCCCAGACAGAGCAGGGTGGGGAGGATGAGTGTCCACCCATAGCGGGGCAGCCATATTCCAAGCAGGACCGACAGGTAGTCGCCCGATGTTGTGGTGAATGGCAGCGTTGCCATCTCCTGGATTTGTATATGGTGATGCAATGCTTCAGTCAATGGTGTCAGTCGATGAAACGTCGGGTGATATCGCTATAGTTCTCGATGCGCCTGTCGCGTAGGAATGGCCACCACCTGCGCACTTGTTCGCTTCGATGCATGTCGACATTTATTACAGCGAGGGCTTCTTCATTATCCGGGGCCACATATATTAATTCGCCCTGCGGACCTGCCACAAAACTTGTTCCCCAGAACTGTATGCCGGCCGTCTGTCCGGAAGGATCCTGTTCGTGCCCCACACGGTTTACCGTCACAACTGGAAGTCCGTTGGCCACGGCATGTCCTCGTTGCACTGTCATCCATGCATCGCGTTGACGAGATTTCTCTTCAGGAGTGTCCGAACTTTCCCACCCGATTGCAGTGGGATAGATGAGGAGCTCCGCACCCTTCATGGCCATCAGCCTGGCTGCTTCCGGATACCATTGGTCCCAGCATACGAGTACCCCTAATTTACCCAATGAGGTTTGCACCGGCTCGAATCCGAGATCGCCCGGTGTAAAGTAGAACTTCTCGTAATAAGCAGGGTCGTCGGGGATATGCATCTTCCTGTAACGTCCTGCCATAGAGCCGTCTGTGTCAAACACCACTGCTGTGTTATGGTAAAGTCCTGGTGCGCGGCGTTCGAACAGTGATGTCACAAGCACCACTCCGGCTTTTCTTGCTATCTCTGAGTAAAATTCAGTTGTTTCGGAAGGAATTGATACGGCCAGATTGAAATTATCTACGCTCTCAACCTGACAGAAATATAGTGAGTCGTGCAGTTCCTGGAGTACGACGAGCTCCGCGCCGTCGGCTGCTAAATTCAATATCTTTTCGCCAAGACGGAGCCGGTTCTGCTCGATGTCTGGCGTGTTGTGCTGTTGGATTATGCCTATTTGCATTTGGATTAATATATGGAGGTAAGTGTTTTTTAGTTTTTGATATTATTGTCCGGCTCTATCCAGTTACCGTTATCTATACCGGCAATGGTCCCTGCGGGAAACTGCATGGTGACACAATGGAGCGAGCCGTGTTGCTGAATGAGGGCCCTGCAGTCAATAGGCACTACTTCGTGGTCAGGGAATGCTATGCGCAGAATTTGTTGCGCCAACAGATCCTTGCGTGGCTGCGAATAGACCGGCAGATATATCCTTCTTGGTGAGATCAGGAAATTGGCATAGGTGGCAGGTAACTGTTGCCCATCTTCGTCATATATTGGGGCGGGCGATGGCAACTCTACGAGGTTGAAAGGATTCCCCTCCTTTGTGCGGAAGGTCGACAACTGGTCACGCATTCTCTGCAATGAGTCAGTGTTAGGATCCTTGTCCATGTTCTCCTCGTCAGGCGCGCCTACATAAATTATGGTGTCGCCAGGTGCGAGTCGGGCCAATGTGTCGATATGGCTATCGGTGTCGTCGCCTGCAAGTGCGCCGTGGTCAAGCCATAGTGTGTGGTTGAATCCGAATGCGTCACATAGATACTCGTCAATCTGCTCTTGAGTCATGGCTCCGTTGCGGTTAGGCGAAAGCAGGCATTCCGATGTGGTGAGCAGTGTGCCTTGGCCGTCGCTCTCCACCGAGCCACCTTCGAGCACGAAGCTGAGATGATTCTCCAGAGGTGCGTTGAAACTCTTCGCTTTTTCAAGTCCGAGAGTTATCAGGTTATCGAGATTCGAAGCAAATTTTAATCCCCAGCCGTTAAATTTGAAGTCAAGCACTTTTTTTGTGCCGTTTTCGAGTTCTATGGTCAGTCCCCCGAAGTCTCTTGCCCAAGTGTCGTTTGTGGGGATATCCATGAACTTTACTCTGCGCGCATCGAATTCATATCTTCTGATTGAGGGTAGACATAGGTCAGCTGGCCCGGCTATGAGTACGCATTCCTCTTCTGATATGGCTCTTACAATGTTGGCGAAGCAGTCGCGTGCTTCGTCAAGCATGTAATTCCAGTCGGTCAGCTCGTGGGGCCATGCTATCAGTACACAATCATGGGTCTCCCATTCAGCAGGGAGACGTCGGGAAAGAGGCAAAATGTCCGTTTTAACGGAGTCATTCATCTTCATATTCATCTTTTAAGTTATCCCAGATGGAATCCTGTGATTCGAAGTATTCCTCGCAATAGTCAAAGAAACCTCGTTTCTCAGAGCTTCCTACTTCGTGGCACCAGTCCTTATACTGTTGGCGAAGCTCGGGATTTTCGTGGATAAGTTTTTTAAATTCCGCCTCGGCAATGTCGATACTCCCATATTGTTGTAGAAGTTCGTTGAAAAGGTCGGTCAGGTCAATCATTTTAGTTTAAGGGTTAAATTGTTACAGTATGTTAAGACTTGTATATGTATTTAACACAAGGCGCGTATATTGGTTCAAATATAGGTCATACTTGGGAATTAACCAAATTTTTGTAGATAGAAATGATGATTGACCAACTTTTGAAACGCTAAAAACGTTTATAATTCATATCGTACAATTCAACTAATGATGTGACTATGAAAAAGTTATTTAGCCTTTTGGCATTTGTCGCGTTGTTGCTGAGCGGATGTAGCCCATTTAGTTTGGTATCGAGTACCACATATAATGATGCAAATCTCAGGGCTTACACCACATTCCGCATCGTGACACCTGAAGAGGGGAAGTTGCCCCCTGGGATGGAGATGGTTACCTACTATAACATTGCTGCGGCTATCCGTGAACAGATGGTGGAGCGAGGTTATAAAGAGGATCCGAATTCCCCCTTGCTCATCAACATCGGCCTTACCGTGAAGAAAGAGATTGCTACCGAACCGGCCATTCCTCCCGGAGGATTCCCTTACGGCGGCCCCTATTACAATGGCTATGGTCCTTGGTTCATGTATCCGCGCGGATATTACTGGCCCGGATATGATTATTACAATTACTATGCTAATGCTAAGGTGATTACCGGTATCTACCGTGAAGGCGTGCTCACTATGGATATGGTGAATATCGTCGAGAAGTTGCCTCTCTACTCTTCCTCTGTTGCCACCATTCTTGAGAACGGTGACTCGCAGTTCAGGAATCTTGAGGGGATAGCACAGGCGGTTGAGACTCTGTTCTCTAAGTTCCCTGTGCCGATGTTGCCTCAGTACCAGGGAAAGTAGCAGGTCTGTCAGGCCGTAGCGCTATGTTTATGAATGAATATTCAACCCCGCTCTTAGGGTCTACGTAGTCAAACGTGGACGGAGGAGTGAATAAATCGGAGCCGATATGCGGAAATCGCGTGTCGGCTTCAGGTTTTTTCTGATTTATCACTGTCATTTCTATATTATCCGCCAGAGGGAGAGCCTGGCGGTATATCTCGCCACCACCGATTATGAAGATATGGTCATCATGCTTGCATAGAGTTATGGCTTGTTGAAGCGAGAAGGCGGTCTCGATGTTAGGAGCCGAATATTCGCGGTTGCGCGTGACGACTATGTTACGTCTTCCGGGGAGTGCGCCCTTGGGAAATGATTCAAACGTCTTTCGTCCCATTATTATAGGATGCCCCATTGTGAGCTCTTTGAATCTTTTCAGATCATCGCTGATATGATAGATCAGGTCTCCATGATTACCTATGGCAAGGTCGATGGTTGATGCGACTATTATCGTGATCATACGGCTACAGTAGCTTTGATGTGGGGTAGGGCATTATAGTTGACAAGTTCGAAGTCCTCATACTTGAAGTCAAATATATCTTTGATTTCTGGATTGAGCTTCATTGTGGGAAGCTGTCCGGGAGTCCGGGATAGCTGCTCCTTCACCTGCTCAAAATGATTGTGGTAGATATGGGTGTCTCCGAGTGTATGGATGAACTCGCCCGGTTCAAGACCTGTCACCTGGGCCACCATCATCAACAGCAAAGCATAGGAAGCGATGTTGAATGGCACCCCGAGGAAGCAATCGGCGCTACGCTGATAGAGCATGAGCGAGAGACGTCCGTCTGCAACATAGAATTGAAACAGTAGATGACATGGAGGCAGCGCCATCTGTGGAATGTCGGCGACATTCCAGGCGCTGACTATTATTCGGCGTGACGACGGATTGTTTTTGATTGTCTCTATTACCTCTTTGATTTGATCGATGTGTCCACCCGAATAATCCGGCCATGATCTCCACTGATAGCCGTAGACAGGACCGAGGCTGCCGTCAGGGCGTGCCCACTCATTCCATATCCTGACCCCGTTGTCCTGCAGATACTTGACATTTGTATCCCCTTTCAAGAACCATAGAAGTTCATAGATGATGGATTTAAGATGCAGTTTCTTGGTGGTGAGGAGCGGAAAGCCGTCACGCAGGTCAAATCGCATCTGATAGCCGAAAATACTGCGTGTCCCGGTTCCGGTTCGGTCTCCCCGGTCTATACCATCGCTCATTATTTTATTCAGGAGGTCGAGATACTGTCTCATATTTACAAGTAAAAAAGTGTCTATTAGTTTATTCCGTTGACTGTGATTGCTTTGATGGGGGCGGTGGGACAGACATACTGACAAGCTCCGCAACCGATGCATTTAGAGGCATCGACCACAGGATAGGACCATCCGTCTGCGTCGCGCGGCCCCATAGCTATCGCGTGTGCAGGGCATTTGGCCGCGCAGCGTCCGCATGACACGCATATCTGGGTGTCAACTCCTGCTAATCCTATGGGTGAGGTGTGTTTACCTTCTATTGTTAGGGGTGACAATGCCCCTGTCGGACATACGTTGGAGCAGATGGTGCAGTCATATTCACACCATGACTCATCAAACTTCATCACCGGGTGCAACATACGCAGAAGCCCATATTCGTTCAGAGATGGCCTTATCACTTTATGAGGACAACGGCTTATACAAAGTCCGCAGGCAGTACAGCGGTCAAGAAAACTGCGTTTCGACACAACCCCCGGAGGCATCACTGGTACCGTGGTGGTTTTTGATGTGGATTTTGTGATCGATTCTGCCTTAGCCACGATAGGAGAGGCGGCTGTGATTAACCCTATGGTCAGGAACGTACGGCGGTCCATCACTTGAGGCTTAGTCCCGGTCTTGCGAAGTTCGGATGTGGAAGGGGTGCTGTTGAGAGTCCCCACAGAGCCCTTGCTCATTCCGGCTGTGCTCCCGGCCAATGGGTTGCGCAACCGCTGCATCATCGGGATTGACAACTGATGACGGTCGTAAGTGTAGTGGATGGCATCGTTGGGACACACTGGCAGGCAGTCGAAGCAGTTGACGCATCGTGAGGTGTCCACTACATGATCTTCGAGGTTTATGCACGACGCCTTGCATACATGCTCGCAATGCCGGCATTGGATGCACTTATCCGTATTGATGTCTATCCTGAATATGGAATATCGGGATATATAGCCCAGCGTTGTGCCTACTGGACATACGGTGTTGCAGAATGTACGTCCGTTTTTGGCCGCGAGCCAGCCTATTACTCCTATTATAAGAAGCGTGGTGCAGACTCCGGTGATGGAAGCGGTGACAATGGTGAATCCTGGACTGGAAAACAACGATTTGCCAGCCTCGAAAATTGGCTGTAACACATTCAGACATAAACGGCCGTAGAGGCTGTATGGGTCAAGGTATGATGTGATAAGCGAAATGCCAAGTATGATTGACAGCACCACAACAAACAAGGCTATGTTTCGTAAAGCCGTGAGAGGTTGGCTATAATGATAATCTTTTCTGCAATGAGGCGTGAATATGCGTTTTAATCGAGGAATACGGGCGAAAATGTCCTGAAGTGTACCCATCGGGCACACTGAAGAGCAATAGACTCGACCGAATATCAGAGTAATAATGAGCCAAATGATGAATGTGGCCAGTGAAAAAGCCATTGTGGCCGGTAGAAATTGTATCTTGGCCAGCCATACCCCTGTTTCAGGGTATTTCATCCCGATATCAACAAATGTCCATGTGATGACAGCAAATATGACTACCGCCGTGGCTATTCGGCAATAGCGGAGAATCTTCCCGGTGGATATTCCCGGTTTGTGGTGGGAGTGCGGTGGTAAGAACTCGTTGTTTTGCATGACAAGAATTGTGTATTTATATCGGGTTGCGTGCCGATAAGATTGCAAAGTTACACAATATCTCCACGATAAACAATATTGGTGCCTGTTGTCGGCCTTTTATTTTTCAAGGGTGGCTATAGCCATAGCAGCTATACCTTCTCCTCGGCCGGTGAATCCCAGATGCTCGGTGGTGGTGGCTTTTACTGATACGCAATCAGCATCGAGCTTAAGGTCTGAGGCTATGTTTTCAATCATTTTGGGGATGTGGTTGAGCAATTTAGGCCGTTGAGCTATTATGGTGACATCCACGTTGTTGATGTGGAATCCTTTCTCGCTTATCAGCTCTGCTACACGGCGTAAAAGTATGCGTGAATCTGCTCCGGCATATTTAGGATCAGTGTCGGGAAAATGATAGCCGATGTCTCTAAGTGCGGCGGCCCCGAGCAGAGCATCCGAAAGTGCATGGAGTGCCACATCGGCGTCACTATGGCCTAATAGCCCCTTTTCGTAAGGGATATTTTCTCCGCAGAGTATCAAAGCTCTGTCTTCCACGAGCTTGTGTACGTCATATCCTAATCCTGTACGTATCATGCAGTCGGTAGTTTAAAGCTATTTTCGTCCGAATATTTCTTTGAGTCCGTCCATGTCAAATGTCAGCGTGAAACGGAGAGTCTGGTCAAGAGGCGATGTCTGCGCGGTGGCAAGCATATATGAAGCGTCGAGGCGCAGCACATTTAAGGCAAAACCGGCTCCGACGGCGAAATATTGCAGATTGCCTTTGCTCGGGTTTTGATAATAATATCCGCCACGAAGGAAGAACTGCTGGTTGTAATTATACTCCGCGCCGAATGATAATGAAATTTCTCTAAGCTCTTCACTCATACCTCCGGGAGCATCGCTGAACGATTTGAAAATACCTGTGATAGGTGACATATTCTGCCAATCCTCGTATGCCTTCACATACTCGATCTCACCCTCTGTCCCATCCTGATAGTCCACGCGTCGGGGCATTGTGGGGACCAGGAGCTTGTTGAGGTCAAGGTTCAAGGCCAGATTATGATAATCAGCAAGAGGGAATGTGAATGATGTGCCTATACGCAGATTGGTAGGTAGAAATGCAGGATTTTCACCGTGGTTATATGACACCTTTGTGCCTATGTTTGAAATGTTCCAGCCCCATGACCATTGGCACTCGTTGCGGCCGATGATAGGATAGGTAGTATAGTATCCGGCAATGTCCGCTGCGAATGCGGATGCCCCGGTGGACTGGTCGCCTGCATAGCTGTCGCTGAAGCCAAGGTCTGAATAAATATAGCGGAACACCACGCCCATTGAGAATTTTTCGGAAAGTTTACGTGAATATCCCACATCAAATGACATCTCGTAGGGATTAAGCGTCTGGCCTCCGGTGTCACCTGTGGTGTTTGTCACCACCTCGCCGAGTGAGAAATATCGCAGTGAGGCGGATACTGCCTGATTGTCATCGACACCGAGTTTCCAATATCCCGCTAAGTTTGCCAGGAAAATGTCATTGACGAGTTTGCGGAGCCAAGGGGTATAACTTAATGCTACTGACCCCCTGCTGTAGGCAAACGCATATTTCGAAGGGTTCCAGAATTGGCTGTTTGCGTCAGGGTCGGTGGCCGCACCGAGGTCGCCCATTGACGCGCCACGTGCATCAGGAGCGATGCTGAGCGATGTCACGCCTGTCTGGATTGGGTTAAATTCATCCTTGCTGTCAGCCAGGGCAGTGGCTGAGACACAGGAGGTAAGGCTTATGGCAATGGTTATTTTAGCAAAAAGATTCATCGGATTAATGATGTGGTATACATATAGTAATAACTGATAATAATCCGAAATATTGCTTATTTGTGGTTCGTGGATGTGAATTTTATCGCAGCTACTTAGATATCACTATTTTTAGGTATTTGAAAAGTCTGTATTTATGACGAAATTTGCATCCCAATTTATTTTGAGATAATTATGAGACTTGCTCAGCTTAAGACCGGTGAAACAGGTGTAGTGGTTAAGATTCTTGGCCATGGCGCTTTTCGCAAACGCATGATTGAGATGGGATTTGTTAAAGGACGTGAGATAAAAGTGCTTTTGGCAGCTCCTCTCAAGGACCCTATCAAATATGAAATAATGGATTATGAAGTGTCATTGCGTAGAGCTGAGGCTGAGCTCGTTGAGGTGCGACCTCTGACTGAGATTGTGGCTGGGAAAGGTGCTCATACCAACACCATCTCTGATTCAGTTGAGCGCGATGAGCAGCATGAGAAAAATGCCAACGTTATCAACGTGGCTCTCATTGGAAACCCTAACTGTGGCAAGACATCTCTTTTTAACATCGCCTCAGGAGCAAGGGAGCATGTTGGAAACTATAGCGGTGTGACAGTCGATGCAAAAAAGGGCTCTTTCAATTATCGTGGATTCCGGTTCAACATTGTTGACCTGCCGGGCACATATTCACTTGCTTCCTATTCTCCCGAAGAGCTTTATGTGCGGCGTTATCTTAAGGATGAGACACCTGATGTGATAGTCAACGTGGTCGATGGCTCAAATCTTGAACGCAATCTATACCTGACCACTGAACTCATCGACATGGATAGAAGCATGGTGATAGCGCTTAATATGGTCGATGAATTAGAGCGTGCAGGTACGCAGCTGGACTATAAGACTCTCGGTGAGATGATCGGTGTGCCTATTGTCCCAACAGCTGCACGTACCGGCCGTGGTGTCGATGAATTGTTTGATACTATTATACGCGTCTACGAGGGGACAGATCCTGTGGTGCGTCATATACATGTTAATCTTGGCAATGACCTTGAGACTGCGCTGTCGGAGCTTAAAGATACGTTGAAAGCCGATCCGTATATTGGTCGCCACTTCTCTCCGCGTTATCTGGCTATAAAGTTGCTCGAAAAGGATAATGAGGTTGAGCATTTGGTTAAGGCTCTTCCAAATGCTGATGACCTCTTTTCATTGCGCGACCGTCAGCTTGAACGTTTTTCCGCTCTTCATCCTGACGAGGATGTCACGGCTGCTATAGCAAATGAAAAATACGGATTCATAGCAGGTGCGTTGGCCGAGACTATGGTGAAGAGCAAAAAAGAGGAACTGTCTTCGACCCATATCATCGACGCCATTGTCACTAACCGTCTGTTTGGATTCCCGATATTCCTGGCCATAATGTGTTTCATCTTCTGGGCCACCTTCCAAGTCGGCTCATATCCGATGGAGTGGATTGAGAGCCTTGTGACTTGGATTGGGGAATTAAGCCGACAATATCTGCCTGAAGGCATTATCAGGGATTTGGTTTCTGACGGCATAATTGGAGGTGTAGGCGGTGTGATTGTTTTCCTTCCCAATATCCTTATATTATATCTGTGTATCTCTTTTATGGAGGACTCAGGATATATGGCCAGGGCCGCTTTTATCATGGATAAGGTAATGCATCGCCTCGGTCTGCATGGCAAATCATTCATACCTCTGGTCATGGGATTTGGCTGTACTGTACCGTCCATCATGTCGTCGCGTTCCATTGAGAGCCGCTCAAGCAGGATTATCACCATACTCATCAATCCGTTTATAAGCTGTTCGGCACGTTTGCCTATATATGTGTTATTGATAGGGACATTTTTCCCCTCTCATGCCACTCTGGTCTTCATGTCATTGTATATCATAGGTATTCTTGTGGCTGCACTTACAGCCAGATTACTGAGACGATTCTATTTTGGTCAGGATGTGACACCGTTTGTTATGGAGCTGCCACCATATCGAGTGCCGACCTTTAAGGCTACGCTCCGCCACATGTGGGGTAAGGGCGAACAATATCTGCGAAAGATGGGTGGTGTGATTCTCGTTGCAAGTATTGCCGTTTGGGCATTGAATTATTTCCCTCATCATGATTCTGACCCTCAGATTGCGGATACTCAGGCAGTCATCGATGATTCAGCAATAGATATGTCATCTGACAGTTATCTCGAAATGATGGGAAAGGCCATCAATCCCATTATGGAGCCTCTTGGTTTCCATTGGAGAGCATCCGTAGCCGCGCTTGCAGGTGTGCCCGCCAAAGAGATAGTCGTATCAACGCTTGGTGTGCTCTATACCGGTGATGAGGAGGCTTCCGAGCAGACTCTTTCAGCTCGTCTCACAGCTCCAAACCCTGTTACCGGACGTCCTGATTTCACTGCTGCTACCGCCTTGAGTTTCATGGTGTTTATCCTGCTGTATTGCCCTTGTATCGCCACTGTTACTGCAATAGTCAAGGAGACCGGTAATCCACGTTATGGATTGTTCTCGGTCATCTATAATACAGTTATAGCATGGATATGTGCGTTTATTGTATATCATTTGGTGCTTCTTTTTTGAAGCATACTACATAAACTTTTGAGTCCTGAAAGATTAACATAACGTAAATTTTTGTATTTTTGCAGAATCAATAGTATAAAAAAATAGTTACTTAATCATTCAGAGACAAGTTTATGGCGATATCACATCACAAAATCTATGGGTTAATAGGCTATCCTTTGACCCATTCCTTCTCGATGAATTATTTTAACAATATGTTTGAGTCGGAAGGTATTGACGCGGAATATGTCAATTTTGAGATTCCTGATATAGGGGATTTGATGGAAGTTGTCGCTGAAACTCCTGAGCTATCCGGGCTAAATGTCACCATTCCATATAAGGAGCAAGTGATTCCTTATATGGATGAAATGGATGATGAAGCCGCCCAGATTGGTGCAGTTAATGTTATCAAGATTATCCGGGATAAAAATGGAAATCTGCGTTTCAAGGGCTTCAACTCGGATGTGATAGGATTCCAGAATTCTATCGCGCCATTACTCAACGACAAGCGGAGTAGAGCTTTGATTTTGGGTACCGGAGGAGCGTCAAAGGCTATTAACAGAGGTCTTCAGAACCTCGGAATTGACACCGTGTTCGTTTCACGCACAGCTCGTGAAGGAGTCCTTTCGTATGATCAGCTCACCCCTGAGATTATGGCTACACACAAGGTGATAGTCAACACCACTCCTCTTGGGATGTATCCCCATGTGGATGAGTGCCCTGACATACCTTACGATTGCCTTACCCCATATCACCTATGCTATGATTTGATCTACAATCCTGACACTACAAAGTTTATGAAAGAGTCCCAAGCTCGAGGTGCAGAGGTTAAAAATGGCCTTGAGATGTTGCTCTTGCAAGCCTTTGAATCGTGGAGTATCTGGAATAGATAAGATATTTACGACTAAATTTAATATACAAATGAAAGAAATAGGAAAATATATTTACATTGTGCTCATCATCATGGTGATTCTGCCTATGGATTTGTTTGGGCTGGATGTTGTAAATATATCCCCGGCGTTTGCTCTGTTTTTGGGCTTGTTTTTTGCTTTTATTTTTGAATGTCCCTACCCGAAGTTCAATAAAAAGACATCTAAATATTTATTGCAGGCCTCTGTTGTTGGACTTGGTTTCGGCATGAATCTCATAGAGTCGCTCAAAAGTGGTTCTGAAGGCATGCTTTTCACCGTCGTGTCGGTTATTGGCGTTATGGTGATTGGTGTGTTTGTCGGTTACTGGCTTCATCTGAATCGCAAGACCTCCTATCTTATCTCATCCGGTACCGCTATTTGTGGCGGTAGTGCGATTGCTGCGGTCGGCCCTGTGATGAAGGCCGATGAAAACGAAATGGCAGTGTCGCTCGGTGTGATTTTTGTGCTTAATGCTATTGCGTTGTTCATTTTTCCTCCTCTCGGAGAGATGGCTCAGATGTCGGCACAGCAGTTTGGCACATGGGCGGCTATTGCTATTCATGACACATCATCGGTGGTAGGTGCCGGTGAAGCTTACTCAAACATTCTCCGTGCAGCCGGTGATCCGAATGCTGCAGAGGCACTGCAGCTTGCTACCCTCATTAAGCTCACCAGAGCGCTTTGGATTATTCCGCTTGCTTTGGTCACAATGTTGATATTCCGTGAGAAGGGAAGCAAGATTTCAATTCCCTGGTTTATCTTCCTCTTTATTCTTGCCATGGTGATAAACACTTACTGCAATTTGCCTTCTGCATTGACATCAACACTCGTGTATATTGCAAAGAAAGGTCTTGTCCTTACTCTTTTCTTAATTGGCGCAAGTCTCTCGCTTAAGACCGTTAAATCAGTTGGTGTTAAGCCGTTTGTGTTGGCGGTAACGCTGTGGATTGTCATCGGTCTGAGTAGTTTCTTTGTCGTCATGAACACAATTTCATAACCGGTATTTAACAACCTTTCCATCTCTTTATGGACAGGATTTAGCCATATAGCCTTTCCTTACATGTCCCGCACTCCACTTGTGCCTTTTGCCGCAGCTTTTATAATCGGCATCTTGCTTCAAGGATGGAGTGTGGGTTTATTATTGCCGCTTGTCGTTACGGTTGTGTCTATCGTGGCCTGTTGGAAGCGACATTTAACCTTGGGGATTAACTTATTGGCTCTCCCGCTTGGCTTTTTCGTTTCGTTTTTTCATCAGCCCATTCAGCCATCACAAAATATGATAGGACATGAATTTTTTGTGTCGGGAGTGGCTCGGGAAGTTAAGGCATATGAGTCTTTGCAGGTGTTGGTGGTTGATGTTGATAGTTGCGACGGACGTAGATGCCAACCGATGTTGGTGAAGCTGATTATCCCATCCTCCAGAGCGGGGATTGAACCGACTGACAGAATCAACTGTCCGGCCACTTTCAGTTTATTGTCCGACCGGCGTGATTTGCCTTATGAGGTTGACTACAACCGATCTCTTCGCCGTGCCGGGGTCAATTTGGAGACCTGGGTTGATTACAAAGCTATTGATGTTATTGGCGAGGAGCCTGGCTTGATGAATGGAATGAAGCGTCTGCAGTCTCGTTTGATGAGGCTGATTGTTGGGTCGGGTTTATCGACAGGCACCAAGGAATTTTTTGTGACCACTCTTGCCGGTGATTCTTCATTATTATCACAGGATACAAGGAGCTTATTCTCTGCTACCGGTCTCGCCCACATCCTTGCTCTGAGTGGCTTGCATGTCGGGATTATCACTTGGGTGATTTCCTTGATGTTATTTCCGCTTAGGCTTGCAGGTCACACTAAGTCAAGGGTGTGTATCACCATCATTCTGCTTTGGATTTTTGCGTGTGTGACCGGACTGTCGCCGTCGGTTGTGAGGGCTGTCATCATGGCGACGTTGTTCATGACTGCCTATGCGTTGCAACGTGTACGTTCGCCATTCAATTCACTGGCCGCAGCCGCGATACTGATTCTTTTCTTTGCTCCGGCATCGCTTTATTCAGTAGGGTTCCAGTTGTCGTTTTTATCTGTCGCTGCGATTTTACTCTTTGCGGTTAAGCTGAATCCGTTTAAGCGCTCGTTTGTCCTGCCACATCGAATGATGGCATTTGTCACAGTTCCTGTATCAGCTATGATTGGAACCGGCATAGTGAGCGCGTACTATTTCAACATTTTCCCTATGTATTTTCTTTTATCCAATGTGGTGGCAGCTCTGATATTGCCTGTGATATTGTCAGCAGGTATTCTGTTTGTCGTGGGGCTGGCGTTCGGTGTGGAAGTGCATTGGCTCGGGGATATTTGTGACTGGCTATATTCGTTGATGATGTCCGTGTCAGAGTGGATTGGTCATCTGCCAGGGGCGATGCTGACGCAGATTTATTTGCCGGAATGGCTGATTGTGATGTATTTTTCAGCAATTGTTTTTGTGGGAATCTATATCTACCGTAGACGAGTGGTTTGGTTGACGATAAGTTTGATGGTATTGGTTTTCTCTGTAACCTGCCTTGCGATAAGCAGTCGCGAAATATATTCTGATGATGTATACATTACTCGTTCTTCACGTGAAACATCTATGTTTATAGCGGAGGGAAGGCGGATGTGGCTTATCACCACAGCTTATCCTATTGAAAGACCCCGGCTTGTGTCAGAAGCCGAGGTCCGTTATTCGTCGTATTTATCTCGTAGGGGGATTGACTCTATTTCGGTTATGCCTGATAGATTTATTTCGCCTAACGTCGCCAGAAATGGGAATGTGGTGAATGTGCTGGGTAAGACATTTGTCTTCATAAATCATTCAAATCAAATTCCCTCTGATAGTGTGGAGGCCAGGATTGATTATGCTATTGTGTGTGGCGGATTCACCGGCAATGTGCTTGACGTTGCCGTCAGGTTGCATCCTGATACCATTTTTCTGAGCTCAGACCTCAACCGTAGGCGTCACGACAGGTATTTCAGAGAGTTGAATGCTGCAGGGGTGGCGTTTCGCTCACTAAGAGAACGTGGTTTTCATGCTGACTGAAAAGCCCCTTTTGCCAGCAATTCTCTATAGCCTTTGTTGAAGTAGTGCCGTTCGAAATCCCGCGGCCGTTTGATGCGTGAGTCCCAGATGACTAAATCCAGGTCGATAACAATGTTGCCTTCCATATTTTGGAGTTGGGTGCGTCCACACTCCTCTTCCCATGCTTTGAGGAATTTTATCACATCATCATAGCTGTGGTTGGTATATCCGTGTAGCACAGCATTGTAGTAAGGCTTGTCTACGCCATTGAATGCTTCCGATTCGTATACGGATGATACAGCGCATCTGTGAAAGTAGCCACACAGATGTTCAATAGCCTGTGTGATTTGAAACTCTCGATCCTCGGTGTTACTTCCCAGTCCGATTGTACAGGGGGTCTCAGAATCCATTAATTTTTTATATTTGGGGGTTAATTTGACAATCCTTTCATCGTCAGGGCGATGCGTCCGCGTGCCACGTCGATGTCCAATACTTTCACTCTCACGTTCTGGCCTATTGAGACCACTTCGGATGGTGATGAGATAAACCTGTCGGAGAGTTGGGAGATGTGTACCAATCCGTTTTCCTTCATTCCTAAGTCGACGAAAACGCCAAATGCAGTGATGTTGTTTACTTTGCCGGTCAACTCCTGGCCGAGATGGAGGTCGTCGATTTTGCGCACGGCGTCATCAAACGGAATCTCCTCGGCGGTTTCTCTCGGGTCGCGCCCCGGTTTTTCAAGCTCGAGGATTATGTCGGTAAGGGTAGGGAGGCCTACATCCTTTGTCACATACCTGTCAAGTTCGATGTTGTGGAGCATGTTTTTGTCGCGGGCAAGACGTTGGATGTCGGCATTTGCGTCGGCAGCCATCTGCTCCACGAGTTCGTAGCGTTCGGGATGAACGGCGGTGTTGTCGAGCGGATTTTCAGCTCCTGGGATGCGTAGGAATCCTGCGCATTGCTGGAAGGCTTTTTCGCCCATGCGTGGGACATTTAATAATTGTTCACGCGCAGCAAAATCGCCATTTTCTGTCCTATACTTCACAATATTTGCAGCAAGAGTCGGCCCAATTCCTGACACGTATGATAGCAATTGCTTGGAAGCCGTGTTGACATTTACTCCAACCGAGTTAACACAACTTTCAACAACGTAATCGAGTGCGTCCTTGAGTTTGGCTTGATTCACTGCATGTTGATACTGTCCCACACCGATTGATTTCGGGTCGATCTTTACAAGTTCAGCCAAGGGGTCAAGTAACCTGCGGCCAATCGAAACAGCACCTCTCACAGTCAAATCCTCATTAGGAAACTCTTCACGGGCCGCTTCGGATGCTGAATATATTGATGCTCCATTCTCGTTCACCATGAATATCTGCACCTTACGTGGAAGCATGATGTCACGTATGAATCGTTCGGTTTCTCGGCCGGCGGTACCGTTGCCTATGGCAATAGCATCGATGCGGAATTGGTCCACATAATAACATAGGGCATCAGTGGCTCCCACGTAATCATTGGCCGGCGGGGTAGGATATATCACATCATGTTGCAGGAGATTCCCTTGTTCGTCAAGCACCACCAATTTGCATCCTGTGCGGAATCCGGGGTCAATGGCAAGGATGCGACGATGTCCCAGTGGAGGAGCCATCAACAGTTGTCGCACGTTGTCGGCAAACATCTGGATGGCAGCCATGTCGCTTTTTTCTTTAGTGGCTGCTGCAATCTCGTTTTCGATTGAAGGCCTCATCAGGCGGCGATATCCGTCCTTGACTGCTGTTTTGACAATTTCCGCTACTTCACCGTTGGCTGTTGAACGGACAAACATTCTACTCAACCGGTCGGTCATCTCGTCGTCCTCGATAGAGATGTTCACTTTCAGGATCCCTTCCTCTTCGCCACGTCTGATGGCGAGATAGCGATGGGAATTACATGTGCGGAGCGGTTCGGAAAAATTGAAATAGTTTTGATAATTCTTCCCTTCTTCTTCTTTTCCTGCTATGACTTTTGAAGTGATAGTGGCTGAGCGCTGATATCTTGACCTCACAATGTTGCGGGCCTTTTCACTCTCGCTGACCCATTCGGCTATGATGTCAGAAGCTCCGTCGATGGCCGCTTTCACATCCGCCACGTCTCCTTTCACAAACTTGGAGGCCTGCTTTGAAATATCGGCGGAATTCTGTGCCATTATCATTTTGGCAAGAGGCTCAAGCCCGAGTGTCCTTGCGGCCTGGGCACGAGTATTTCTTTTAGGCTTGTATGGCAGATATATGTCATCAAGCACCACCGGGTCAAGAGTTTCAGTGATTCGATCCTGCAATTCCGGACTCAAAGCGTTTTGCGATTTGATGACCTCAAGGATATACTCTTTACGCTTATCAAGCTCATTCAGGGCCTGGTGACGTTCGGATATGGCATGTACGATGACTTCGTCCATCCCTCCGGTGGCTTCCTTTCGGTAACGAGCAATGAATGGGATGGTTGCTCCCTCGTCAAGGAGTTTAAGACAGGCTGCGACATGTTTTCGCAGATATGTGCCAAGTTCTTTAGTGATTATATTAGCGTGAGCGTTGGCCATTGATTGCTATGGATTTTATTTTGCTTTGAGTGTGATCAAGGTTATCTCAGGAGTGGCGCCTATGCGGGCGGGAAGCCCTACGCAGCCAACACCGATATTTACATATAGTTGATGTGTAGAATCTTCATCGTTATAAAGTCCTCCCCATGTGGGATAGCGGTACTTGGCCGGTGACCATCCCATTACTTCCATCTGCATTGCATGAGTGTGGCCTGACAACGACAGTGGTATATTCACATCTTTCCTTTCAGAGATTGAATCTACCCAATGAGCGGGATTGTGTGTGAGGAGTATTTTCACAATGCTGTCGCCAGGGTTAGGATAAGCTTTTTTCAGTGAACCATATACATGGAAGGGTGGGTCTCCTATGTTTTCGACACCGATGAGAGCTATTGAGTCATTGCCATGACGGAGCATAGCTGTCTCGTTGAGGAGCAGTTTCCAGCCCATTTGCTTCTGGAGACGATACATGTCTTCCATATTCTGTCGTTTCGCAAAGTCGGAGGGCCAGTTCGAGTAATCTCCGTAATCGTGATTTCCGAGAATTGAATAAACCCCTTCGCGTGCTTTCAGCCGTGACAAGGGTGCAATGTGAGGAGACAACTCGGCTGTCTTTGAGTTCACTATGTCGCCGGTAAAAACTATGAGGTCCGGGTCAAGGGAATTAATGCGATCAACCACTTTGGCCACATAAGATGTGTCGTTGCCGAAAGTGCCGACGTGGAAGTCAGAGAACTGCACTATCTTGTATCCGTCGAAATCAGCCGGTAAATCCTGGATTTTCACAGTAACCTCGCGCACATCTATCCCGAAGCGGTTGATTAATGCTCCCCACCACAGAGTGACAAATGTCAACGCTGCGACAATCCATCCGGCGCACGTGAGCCACCTCAGACGGTGGCCGTGAAAGAGCCTGGGTATCTTTGCGATGAGGTCAAAGACTACGAAAAGATATTTAGGGATATAGAATGCGAAATAACCGTATAGCAGCCACATTATCAGCAGCAGCGTCGAGTTGCTGCAATTCCTGCGTGGCAGGAGAATCGTCACTATGATGGCTATGGCAAGAGCTATGGCACTCCATAATTGAATGCGGGATGGGAGGAGGCTACGGCAGCGATGCTTCAACAATCGGTAGATATATGAATCAACCAGAATGTTGATGAGAATCACTATGATCATTGGGATGATGGGTAGGCGCATATCGTCTTGTTAACAACTGCCGGTGGCAAGAAGTTTGTTCCGAAGGGGATTTGCATACATGGTATACATGTATGTACGCATGAAGTTTCGCTCTTGCGGGGTTATGTCGGGAACATCCACTTTGTCAAGCTGGCCTTCGATATATTGTGATATCTCTTCGGCTTGTTCCTTGGTGTAGCGGTCGCTGTACATTTCGGTGTCGAATGCGTGGTCGTAAGCGACATAATTGATAGGATAGATTTTGTACCCTCCATGTATTCCGCAATCAATCTGATGGCAGATACGACGCACCACATCCTGCTTTTCGCAGTCGCTTGGGATTGACTTTATAAGAGGGGTTATGCAGGATGCGAACGAGAAATGGATGTTTCCCTTATTCTGGAGAAGGCCTGTTTCCATCGCAAACAGGTCGTCATGCTGCGACTTCTTGAATTCGGGGTCACGATGACGCAGAAGGTACTCACGCGCCTTTAGGTAATCGTTAGGATCGAATTCGTATGATATGGTCACAGGGAAAATGTTGATTTCAGCGAGATTCTCGGCTATGGTGCCTCCCCCGGCTAATGCGAGCATCTTGATGACGCTCTCCTGGGTGTGGTCGCTTGAGTCCTTGGCTCGGCCTTGGCGTTGTGCTATCCAGATGCTTTCGTGCTTCTCTCCTATGGCATAGTGGATATAAGCCGACAGTTCTTTTGCTGCGTCAAGGGCCTGCCGTGTAGGCAGGTTACGTTTCACTATGAAACTTCCATTGAGTTTCACCAGGTCGGTGATCCAATCATAGATGAGCAAGTTGTCACCGATTGCGACCTCAGATGTTCTCAGACCACGACGCAGGAAACACAAATTTAGGAATGAGGCATCAAGCACTATATCACGATGGTTGGTGATAAAGGTGTAGTTCATGTCAGGACGGATTTTGTCAATTCCCGACATGGATATGCCGTTGGTGGTGCGCTTCTCGAGTTGCTCAAGGAAGGTCCACATTACTTTTGTCTGGAACTCGTCCTTCGAGCGGCAGCTCTTCAGAAGCATTACTAAATCTTCGTAAGGAATATTGGGTAGTGCCCAACGTACAGCGTGTTCAAAACCAGGTTGAGTGACCAATTTGGAAATACGGTCAGAAAACTGTTTGTCGTCGTATGGGGCGATATCTGAAAAATCGTAGTTGAGTGCGTCCATTACGCTATTATAGTGGTGATTCAGATTTATAGAATAACTCAATATGACTAAACCAAAATAGTCGAAACAATAGTTGGGTCAAAGGTAGGGCTTTTTAATAAATTATCCAAAGGATTTAAGGAATTATTGAATTTGGGGCCCTCTAATTAAGGTTTTTTCGCAAATACTGGCTGACGAAGAGGCCGCGGAATGTTAAAATGGCATTGATTTTAAGTTAAAAACGCTTTGTGATATAGAAAAAAGTAAACAAATTCGTAATTTTTTAAGAAAATTGCCATTTTTCTTGCGTGGTTAAAAACTAAATGCTACTTTTGTGGGCGTCTGTAAGGATTTTTAAAGATTGTTTAGAATAGTTATGCAATTGGCTGCTATTATATGGCAGTTCATCTAAATGTTTTCTAAGGTATGAGACTTAACGGTAAAAAAATCAGTTTCGGATGGCTTGTGGTACTTGCATGTCTGATTGGAGTAAGTGTTCTCGGATTGCGGACAGATGTCGCACCGGGCCTTTTTGATTTAGGTGGTGATCACCTTTGGGCTAATGTGGCGTGGATGATTACGGCAACTATTTTTGTGCTGATGATGACTCCGGGACTCTCGTTTTTCTATGGTGGTATGGTGCGTCCAAAAAACGTGATTTCAACCATGCTCCAAAGTTTCATAGTGATGGGGTTTGTCAGTGTGATCTGGGTCGTTTTTGGTTTCGGTTTGGCTTTTGGTGATGACGTGTGGCATGTCATCGGTAATCCGTCTGATTTTTTCATGATGAAAAATGTTGGGGTGACCAATGTCACTGATCCGGCTGCTGAAACTTCCCAGATTGGTTTGGTGACCACCACCATCCCTCTGGCTCTGTTTGCGTTGTTCCAGATGAAATTTGCCATCATAACCCCTTCGCTTATCACAGGTGCGTTTGCCGAACGAGTGCATTTCGCGGGTTATCTGTTGTTTATGGTGCTGTGGACTATAGTGGTTTATTGTCCACTGGCACATTGCACATGGCATCCGGAAGGGCTTTTCGGAATGCTTCATGTGCATGATTATGCTGGTGGCATCGTTGTGCATGCCGCATCGGGTGTCGCAGCATTGGCAGGGGCGATGTTCCTGGGTAAACGCCGTGATTCAAAAGGGGAGTCATCCAAGCCTGCCAATGTGCCTTTTGTGCTTCTGGGGGCAGCTCTCCTATGGTTAGGTTGGTTCGGGTTTAACGGTGGCAGTTCATTGGCTGCCGATGGAATAGCAGTTTCAGCATTTCTCAACACAAATACCGCTGCCGCTACTGCTATGGTGGCTTGGATTACCCTTGATGCTCTCAGGGGCAGGAAGCCATCGGCTATGGGTGCTGCAATCGGTGCAGTGGTCGGGCTTGTCGCTATCACCCCCTGTGCCGGTTGGGTCACGGTGGGAGAAAGTATTTTTATAGCTTTCTTCATAACGGTGTGTTGCAATATGGCTGTATGCTGGAAAGGATATAGCAAAGTGCTCGATGATGCGCTTGATGTGTTTCCCACTCATGGTCTCGGTGGCATAATAGGGACTGTGCTCACCGGTATTTTCGCTTACGATTTCTTTGCCGACGGCAACCCGGACATGATTTCACGTGGCGAATTTTTCATGAATCACATCATAGTGCTTGGCGGGGTGTTTGTCTACACTTTTGTAATGAGCTATTTCCTTTACTGGCTCACTAACCGCATAGTGCCTATGAGAGTTTCAGGCTGGAACGAGAAAGTGGGGCTTGACTCATCGCAGCACGGAGAGGAATACGGCAATGAGGCTGTTGCCGGAGTTCCGACTGAGTCGGACTGGTTCAAGGGTATGGAAGAGAATTAAATCATAGATAATATTCATCAACTATTAAAATATATGCAGCAATCAATGATGAAAAATCGCGGACTATATGATGCGCGCTTCGAGCATGATGCGTGTGGTGTGGGTCTGCTTGTAAATGTCAGAGGTGTAAAGTCACATCAACTTGTCGAGAAAGGGCTTCAAGTACTCGAGCACATGGTGCATCGTGGGGCCGAAGGGGCCGATCCCAAGACCGGTGACGGAGCGGGAATCATGGTTCAGATTCCACATGAGTTTATACTGCTTCAGGGTATTCCCGTGCCGGAAAAGGGGCGCTACGGATCCGGATTAGTCTTCATGCCTAAGGATGAGGATGTGCAGCAGATGATGCTCGACATCATAGAAAGGGAGGCCATGGAACTCGGCCTTAAACTTATAGCCGTGCGTGATGTGCCTACCAATAATGAACAACTCGGATCAGTGGCCCGTCAGGCCGAACCTGCGATAAAGCAGATATTTGTCGCCGATGAGGAGACTAACGATCCGGTTGACATTCGCTTGTATGTGCTGCGCAAGTCGATAGAGAAGAAGATTGCTGCATCGTCATTGCCCGGTAAGGAGGATTTCTATATCGTGTCACTATCCTCGCGAGTGATCATATATAAAGGTATGCTGTCGAGTCTGCAGCTTAGGTATTATTTCCCCGATCTCATGAATCCGCATTTCACCACTGCCATGGCTCTGGTGCACTCCAGATTCAGTACAAACACCTTCCCTACATGGGCTTTGGCGCAACCGTTCAGGATGCTTGGGCATAATGGTGAGATAAATACCATCCAGGGTAACCGGCTTTGGATGAAGGCTCGCGAATGCATGCTCAAGCCGGCGGCGTTCGGTGATATTGACATGACCCCGATAGTGCAGCCAGGCATGAGTGATTCGGCTTCGCTTGATAATGTACTGGAATTTTTCGTGATGAGCGGAATGAGCCTGCCTCATGCGCTCGCCATGCTTATCCCTGAGTCATTCAACGACAAGAACCCCATCTCTCCGGAGCTTAAGGCTTTCTATGAGTATCACTCAATCCTTATGGAGGCTTGGGACGGTCCGGCAGCGTTGCTTTTCAGTGATGGCAGATATGCAGGGGGCATGCTTGACCGTAACGGTCTGCGTCCGGCTCGTTATCTCATTACCAATAATGATACAGTGGTGCTTGCATCAGAGATGGGAGTGCTGCCATTCGAGGCATCTGAAGTGAAGGAAAAGGGCCGTCTGCGTCCTGGAAAAATGATGATGATCGACATGGAGGAAGGCCGCATTTATCATGATGCCGAGCTGAAGGAGAAACTTGCCTCCGAATTCCCATATCGTGACTGGCTGTCACGCAACAGGATAAATCTCGATTCCATCAGCAGCGGACGAAAGGTGGAGAACTCTGTCGACAATTGCCGCTGTCTGCTCCATGCTTTCTTCTACAACCGCGAGGAGGTGGAAAAGATTATCACCCCGATGGTCACCGATGGGAAGGAGCCTGTCAATTCAATGGGAAAGGACACTCCGCTTGCTGTCCTGTCGAAAGAGCCGCAGCTGCTCTATAATTATTTCCGTCAGCATTTCGCGCAGGTCACCAATCCGGCCATTGACCCCTTGCGAGAGGAGCTTGTGATGAGTCTTGACAGTTACATAGGAGCTGTGAAACTTAATTTGGTGGAGTTCTCGCCCGAACTCTGCAAAATGGTGTTGCTCAAACGTCCTGTCATCTCCAACCGTGAACTTGACCTGCTCTGTAATTTGCGTTACAAGGGATTCAATACACGTAAATTGGCAATGACATTTCCTGCCAACGATGGAGCCGAAGGGTTGCGTAAAGCCGTTGAGCGTCTTTGCCGTGAAGCCGAAGAGGCAGTTGACGAAGGGTGTAACTATGTGGTGCTAAGTGACCGGGGTGTGGATGGTGAAAACGCTCCCATACCGTCGCTGTTGGCTACCTCGGCTGTGCATCATCACCTGATAGAGTGTAAGAAACGTGTGCAGACGGCATTGATAATAGAAACCGCCGATGCCCGCGAGGTGATGCATTTCGCCCTCCTTTCGGGCTATGGCGCGAGTGCCATCAACCCATATTTGGCATTCGCCATTATCGATGGTATGGTAAAGAGCCATGACATACAGCTTGACTTCGAGACGGCAGCCAAGAACTATATAAAGGCTGTGGACAAGGGCCTGCTTAAGGTGATGTCCAAAATGGGTATCTCGACCATTACGAGCTACAAGGGCGCACAGCTTTTCGAGGCTGTCGGACTCTCGGACGAAATGTGTGACGAGTATTTCGGGAATACCGTCAGCAAAATCGGTGGTGTGGATCTGACGCATCTCTGTGCCGATATACTCAAGGCTCATGCCGAAGCATTCGCTGATGAGTTTGAGGGAGATGTGCCGCTGCCGTTCATCGGACAGTATGCCTTCCGAAAGGATGGTGAGTCACATGCGTGGAATCCTGAGACAATAGCCACGCTTCAGTTGGCCACACGTCTTGGAAGCTATAAAAAATTTAAGGAGTTCACCTCCCTTGTGGATAATAAGCCCGCTCCGATATTCATTCGTGATTTCCTCGATTTCAAGAAAGGCACTCCTGTCCCGATTGATGAGGTCGAGCCTATCGAGGCTATAATGAAGCGCTTTGTCACAGGTGCGATGTCATTCGGCTCTATAAGTCGTGAGGCTCATGAAGCGCTAGGAATTGCAATGAATGCCATCGGGGCAAGAAGCAATACCGGTGAAGGCGGGGAGGATCCTGAGAGGTTCAATCCTCGTGCCGACGGCTCGTCGGCACGCTCGGCCATCAAGCAGGTGGCTTCGGGCCGCTTTGGCGTGACAACAGAATATCTTGTGAATGCCGATGAAATACAGATTAAAGTGGCGCAGGGAGCAAAGCCGGGTGAAGGTGGACAGCTCCCCGGATTCAAAGTGGATAAAATAATAGCCAAGACTCGCCATTCCATTCCGGGCATTTCTCTCATTTCTCCTCCTCCCCATCATGATATTTATTCTATCGAGGATTTGGCTCAGCTGATTTTTGACCTTAAAAATGTCAATCCTGCGGCCAACGTGAGTGTGAAACTCGTGGCTGAAAGCGGTGTCGGAACCATCGCTGCCGGTGTGGCTAAGGCTAAGAGTGACCTCATAACAATCAGCGGCAGTGACGGCGGTACCGGTGCTTCTCCGGCAAGCTCGATTCGCTATGCCGGTGTGCCGGTGGAAATCGGGCTGGCTGAAACTCAGCAGACGCTTGTTATAAATAATCTTCGTGGTCAGGTGAGACTCCAGGCGGATGGTCAGCTCAAAAGTGCACGTGACGTGGTCATCATGGCCATGCTCGGCGCCGAGGAATATGGCTTTGCCACAAGTGCACTCATTGTGCTCGGGTGTGTGATGATGCGAAAGTGTCACATGAACACTTGCCCTGTGGGTGTGGCCACTCAGAATGAGGAACTTCGTAAACGTTTTGTAGGCCGTTCCGAGTATGTGATTAATTTCTTCAAGTTCCTTGCGCAGGAGATTCGCGAGACACTTGCCGAAATAGGGGTGAGAAGTATGGATGAGATCATAGGCCGTGCCGATTTGCTGATGGCTAAACCGCAAATGGCTCCCTACAAGGGCGCGGGACTTGACTTCAGCAAACTCCTCTATGTCCCTGAGGAGAGTGTCACCAACGCCATAGTGAATGTGACCCGGCAGAAGCACGATATTGATCATGTGCTTGACAGGGAGCTTATAAGCCGAGCATACCCGGCCATTGAGTCAGCTATGCCTGTCGAACTTGAATTCCCGATTAAAAATACTGACCGCTCGGTGGGCGCGATGTTGTCAGGCGTGGTGGCTAAGAAGTATGGCGATGCAGGATTGCCCGACAATACCATCTTGTCGATATTCAAAGGGGCTGCAGGTCAGAGTTTCGGCGCGTTTCTGGCTCACGGTGTCACATTCCGTCTCGAAGGTGATGCCAATGACTATGTGGGCAAGGGTCTCTCAGGAGGTAAGATAGTGATAGTGCCTCCGCAGGGTTCTGCTTTTGCTCCGGAAAAGAATATCATTGCCGGCAACACTATTCTTTATGGAGCAACTTCGGGTGAAATATACATCAACGGTCGTGTCGGCGAACGCTTCTGCGTTCGCAATTCAGGTGCTACCGCCGTAGTGGAGGGCGTGGGTGACCATTGCTGCGAATATATGACCGGAGGCCGCACTGTGGTGCTCGGCTCGACAGGCCGAAATTTTGCGGCCGGTATGAGCGGTGGCATCGCTTACGTCTGGAATCCCGACGGCGATTTTGACTATTTCTGCAACATGGAGATGGTGGAACTGTCTCTCATAGAGGAGATGGCCGATAACCGGGAGCTCTATCGACTCATAGGCAACCATTATAAACACACTCATAGCCCGCTGGCCGGGGCTATGCTCGATAACTGGGACCACTATGTGGGTCAGTTCATAAAGGTGATTCCTATTGAGTATAAGAAGGTGCTTCATGACGAGAAGGTGGCCAGTCTGGCACGTAAGATAGCCTCTATGGAGGTAGATTGAAAAAACATTAACATTAGACTGAAAAAACTTATGGGAAATCCAAAAGCGTTTCTTAATATACCGCGTAAAGAGGCCGGGTATCGCCCCGTGCATGACCGCGTCAATGATTACGGAGAGGTAGAGCAGACTTTGAATACCGAGGACAGGCGCCTGCAGGCATCAAGATGCATGGAGTGTGGTGTGCCGTTCTGTCATTGGAGCTGTCCGCTCGGAAACCGTCAGCCAGAGTGGCAGGACAGGCTGTATAAAAATGATATTAAGGGGGCTTATCAGCTCCTTACCATGACTGACGACTTCCCGGAATTCACTGGACGTGTTTGTCCGGCACTCTGCGAAAAAGGGTGTGTGCTCAACAAGGAGCATGAGCCGGTGACTATCCGTGAGAATGAAGCTGCCATAGTGGAGCGTGCATTCAGTGAGGGATATGTCGAGGCTCGTCCCCCTCGTCACCGTACAGGTTTCCGCGTGGCCGTCATAGGTTCAGGCCCTGCCGGACTTGCATGTGCCAACCAACTGAACCGTCGCGGGCATTCCGTTACGGTATATGAGAAAAATGAGGCACCTGGAGGACTTCTGCGTTTCGGCATCCCTGACTTCAAGCTCAATAAGAGTGTGATTGACCGTCGTCTCAATCTGCTCAAAGCCGAAGGCATTCAGTTTGAATGTGGAGTAAAGGTCGGAGAGGATATCAAGGCCGACCAACTTCTCAAGGACTATGATGCGGTGTGTCTTGCCATGGGGGCTGAGGTGCCTCGCGATCTTAAAGTTGAAGGTCGCGATCTCAAGGGTGTGCATTTCGCGCTTGAGCTTTTGCAGCAGCAGAACAGGGTGAATGCCGGTGTTGAAATAGCGCGTGACGAGCGTATCTCGGCCAAGGGGAAGCATGTAGTTGTAATCGGCGGCGGTGACACCGGTAGCGACTGTGTCGGCACGGCGCGCCGTCAGGGAGCTTTGTCGGTGACGCAGATTGAGATTATGCCAAAACCTCCGGTGGGTGATAATCCTGCCACTCCGTGGCCCTACTGGCCTGTTGTACTAAAGACTTCGAGTAGCCATCTTGAAGGATGTGAACGCCGTTGGCTCCTTGATACACGCCGATTCGTGGCCGATGAGTCCGGTAAAGTAAAGGAGGTCGAGGTGGAGGAAGTGACATGGGAGAAGGATGAGTCCCCCGGACGCATGAATCTGGTGCATTCGGGAAAGACTGAAACACTTAAAGCTGACCTGGTTTTGCTCGCGATGGGGTTCACAAATCCTGTGGCTGAGGGATTGCTTGAACAGCTTGGCGTGGAGAAGGATCAGCGAGGCAACGTGATGGTGGACGATAGTCTGCGCAGCAGCGTGGATAAAGTGTTCGCCGCTGGTGATGCAGCCACAGGGGCTTCGCTTGTGGTGCGCTGCATTGCCTCAGGACGTAAAGCCGCCTCATCGATTAATGACTACCTCATGGCTTCTGCCAAAGCCTAATCCGAGGCTAAGATAAGCGAAATTAGTTGCTTGATTGAAAATAGTGATTGACGCCCGGTGCTGAGTGAGCATCGGGCGTCAATCTATTTGTGATGTGTGGTTTTATCGCGACTACATTTTCAGCAGTGACGAGCCGCTGTCGGAATTGTTGAGGGAGCGGCGTGCAGAACGGAATATCGAACCGAAATCGGTTGAGTAGCTGACTGAGAGTACCACCATGTTACCGTTATTCTTGATGTATCTCTCCCTGTAGGAGGGATTGGTCTTGGAGTAGTTCCATGCAGGATACTGTGTGCCTTTGGTTTCAAACATGTACATCCAGCTTGCGCCCAAAGTCCAGTGTTTGTTTGGCTGATATTCAAAGCTTAAGGCATCGCCATTTTCATCTTTGCGTACGTAATGTCCTTGCAGGTATTTACCTGGAATCTTGCGCCAGTAGGAGATTGTATAAGGTCCTTTGTTCCACCATAGAGTGAAACTTGCATTAAAGGAGGTGAGTGAGTGGCTCCAGTCGGTGCCGCTTGCGTTGTAATGGTTGAGACCGAGGTTAGCATTGATCCCGAAGCCGGCAATACCGCTTATTTTCATGTTCAGGTTGCCGCCGGTCATTCTGAATCTGTGCGCGTTGATGGTCTGCGAAAGGAAAAGTCCGTCACCCATGTATCTAACATCGTCCATGGTGAAGTTGTTGATGGTTTGGTAGTTCATCAAAAGCGAGGCGCTGAATTTTTTGTATTGAAAGGACGGCATGAGCTGATACAGGAAGTTCTCTGAAACTTTAAGATCGGGATTGCCGTTTGACACCAGGTAGGGGGTGGTCTGCTGAGGATAATCAGTAAGGGCTGTGAGCGAAGGTATACCTGGTGAGTAGCTGAAAGCTCCGGCCAATCTCCATTGGCTTGAAATGCTCCATGAAGCTTGTGCCGATGAAATGTTCTTTACGAAATGACGTTTGTTGAGGTCGTTTTCAATCCAGAAAAGTTTTGCTCCTGTGGCTGCCGAGAGATAGACTCTGCCTATTTGTTGGCCAAGACGCAGATAAACGTAGTTGTTGTTTTCGGTAAGAATCGGTTTGTAGTCGGATGAGAGGTACGTGTTTGTGCTTCGGGATATGGTGTTTTGGTATCCTGCCGAGAGGGATGTGTGGTCACTGAATTGGTGCACATAGCTTATTTCGCTGATTAATGAACGGCGGCGGCTGTCTACGTTCATGATGTAGTTCTTTTCGCTGTCACCGAACATATACTGGTTGTCGCGTCGGAAATCACTTGAACTGAATGTTCCAACCACCTGGAGTTCTACTGAGTTTTTGTCATTGAAGTCCTTGCGCAAAAACAAGTCGAGAGAAGGTGCGAGATCCTTGCTTGTGCTTACGTTGTAGTTGTCGTATTCGCCTAATTGGCTGTCGGCTGTGTGGGCTATGGATCGGCTTTTGTCGTAACTTGGCGTGATTCTGAAAGTGGCTGAGAAGAGGGTGGTGGGATCGGGGCTGTAATCGTATTTAAATTGCAGATTATGGTAATGGTAATTGAATGGATTTCTGTCATGCATCTCAAGGTCGACTTTGAACTCGTCGGAGATATAACTTTCAGTGGTGTTGTCGTACACATCCTGATAGTTGCGCCATGAAGGATTGTAGGAAAGAGTGAACTGTGAAGGGCCCTGATGATAAGAGGCACGCACGTTGGCGTCGACAAAGGTCGTGGTCACGGCGCTACGGCCCCAGGCGTATATCTGACCACCGTCGTCACGCTTTTTAAGAGTTATGTTCAGAAGACCGCTTTTGCCTTTGTCGGCATATCGGGCAGGAGTGACGAGTGAGAATTCTATCTTCGCTATATCTTTTGGCTGGATGGCATTCACATCCTCGATGGTGGAAGGAACACCATTTATCAGAATCATGGGAGTGCCACCATCAACACTGAGTGAGCGGTTTATAGGATTGGCTTCGAGCCCGGCCAAAGGGAGTTTCTGAAAGAGGCCGATTGATGTGGCTGAGGCTTTTACATCTGCAGCTGATGGATATATGATGGTGCGGCCTTTGGACTCAATCAGATAATTGGCATTGACCGTAACTTCCGAAAGGTTAACCCCATCGTTCATATATACATCGCCCAGTTCGATGTCCTTGTTTCCTGACTCAATTATTATCTCAGTGTTGTTGAATCCGGGCATGCTTATTTCGAGGACTAATCCTGATTTAGTCTCGGTTGATATTGAAAACACACCCTGAGGATTGCTTGTAGCTCCGGTGATGAATGTGTCATTTGCCATTAGGCGGCAAGTGGCTCCTGCGATTATTGTTGAATCTCGGTCGGCTCTTACTGTTCCACTGACGGTTCGTGCTGATACAGGGATGACTGCGGCAAGGAGTGCAGGCAATAAAATTGAGAAACGTGTCATAATTGATTAATCGGCAGCAAGCATAGGCTTGCAATGAGAATTGTGGATGAATGAATATTGACTTCCAGTAGAAGATCGGTATTCAGTCATGCCCACTGGATGCTTATATTACAAAGATACAACTATTAGCATTAATGGCAAAATATTTAGGGTAATATATGGATGATATAAAATAGAAGGCGTAATGATACTCCAATTGGGATTTAAAAGCAATTTTATTACTTTTGCATAAATTTAATCTGCTGAAAATGGCGCTGCCAAAACCCAACATAGTCCCTTACTCAATCCCGGTGCCTAACAATATGGGCGTCGTGAGGTATGTCCTTGCATTCAGTGTAATAGTTGCCCATTTTAATACTCTTGTTGGAGGGGATGTATGGTTTCCTATTACGAGTTATGCGGGAGTAGGAGGTTTTTTCGCTCTCAGTGGGTTTCTGATTTACGGAAGTTTTCTGAAGCAGAATCATACTATGGGATATGTGCGTCGGCGAGCTGTTAGGCTTTTGCCTGCCTATTGGACTACGGTGCTGCTTTTCGCATTTGGGCTTGTCACCGTATCTTCTCTTTCTGTCATAGAATATTTCGTATCACCGCAATTTTGGAAATATCTTGTAGCAAATCTCACTTTCCTTAATTTCATTGAACCGACATTGCCGGGAGTTTTCTGCGGGATGCCAATCGGTGCGGTCAATGTGTCATTATGGACTATGAAAGTGGAATGGATGCTCTACTTATCCGTCCCAATAGTAGTGTGGCTGATACGCAAAATCTGCTGCCGACCGGTTGTGATGTTCTGCTGCATATATCTGTCGTCTGCGGCCTACAGATTGGTTTTTGATTGGCTTTTTTGCCACACAGGTGATGAGATATATTATATTCTTGGTCGTCAGTTTGTGGGGCAGATGATGTACTTTTATGTAGGGGTGATGGTTTATTACTACTATGATGCGTTCATGCGTTATAAATGGCCTATGCTTTTGGTAGCCTTGGCATTGTTGCTGTGCCAGGACTGGATTCCATATTTCAGCATCCTGGTCCATCCGTTGGCTTTCGGAGTAGTAGTTATTTGGGCTTCAATGGTCGGACGTTGGGGCACATTCGGAGGTCTGCGTGATAATGTTTCCTATAACATATATCTTGTACATGCTCCGGTGCTCCAACTTTTGGCCTTTTTCTGCGTTTCGGAACGTATAGGTATGTGGGGGACATTCTTGTTTGGGGTACTTATCATAACCATTCTCTCAATTGCTATCAATATTTTGGTCGAGAAGCCCATTCATAGGTGGCTTCATTCTCGCAGTTGATTTAAGATGGTCATGCTGCACAAATTTACAATCAAACATAATGACGCACAATGAATAAACTGATTTTTCTGGTTATATCGTCGTTTGCTGCCGCAATCGTCATGAGTAGTGGCGCAGTGACCCGCTATTATATAGGCAATGCCGAAGTCCCTGAATCGCTGTGGATTTCAATCCCAGATTCACTCCGATGGAGTACTGCCGAATTCGATTTTGATTCTGTAAGCGTAAAAGTAGTTGAACTGCCTCTCACGCATTATCTTGATTCCACATCGGGCGATGGCGGATATAAAATCGTTGCTCGTTCTGAGGAGCAGGTTGCCGCTATGGAAGAGGCTTTGGGCAGAATGGTGGTACAATACCGGTCGCGGACACTTAGCGCAAATGTCGGTGAGGCGGCTCCTCAAATAGATTTGGTGCTGTATAGGGACTCGATGCTGTGTGCTGATTTTATCCGGGAAGGGGAGTGCTATTTATTGTCATTTTGGGCGACATGGTGTGGAAACTGTCTGCTTGAATTGCAGGAAGAATATGTACCATCGGTGGTGAAACGGTTTTCTGAGAATCCGCATTTTAAGTTCGTCCCGATATGTATAGACGTTGCGGTCTCAGATCTGAATCGCTTTTTTGCCTCATCACGTGGCAAAAGGTGGGAATATCTGGCCGATATAACATATCTGGATTCTCACAGGATAGCTAATGGTAAGTTTGGACAAAGCGGTGTCATGCCCCTGAATGTGGTGATTGGCCGAGATGGTGCGGTGAAGTACATTCATTCAGGAGTCTTGACAAGCAGGGAATCGTTAGATGAATTGGAGGCCGTCATCAATCAGAATTTATAAGCAGTTCCGATGAATGCGGAGTGAGTGATGTAGTTGTTCCGCTCAGGCAATCCATGATAGTTTCGGGGGCGGCCTGAATATAGGCTATAGTTGGATATGCCGTAGCCAATGAAAAATATAAGGCGGTCGAGTTGTAGGTTTACGCCTCCTTTGAAGTCCCAATTTACAACTTTTGCATTGTGGCTACCACTGGCGCCGGGGGATAGGATAAGACCCGGCTCGGCGAACAGATAAAATCCTGCGTCTTGGCTTTTCCAATTGATTATCCTCGGAGAGCGCAGCACTATGGCCGGGATAAATTTAAACCTTACGGCGTATTCGTGGTGTGTGATACAGTCATCATTACCCCAATCCTCTATTGTTTCGATTTCTCCGGCCGTACCAATGTTGGCTTTGATGCCTATATATTGGAGAGGAAAGTAAATGGCTCCAAAGTCTACTTGATATCCGTCGTTATTCAGCCCGGCACATATGTTAGCCTCCCAGTGGGAGAGGTCATTGTCAACATGCAGTGTCTGAGCATGTGATAATAGTGCAATGATAGATATGATTATTGCTGATGTTAACCGCATAAGAGACGGCTTGAATTATGTGATTAAATGTCCATGATTTTGTCATGTCGATGCTCAACTGTGGCGACGGAGCAATTCTTTTTCAAGTTCAGGAAGTGTGATGCCCATTTGTTCGATGAGCACGAGAAGATGATATATCAGGTCACATGCCTCATAGGTGAAACGGTCACGATTGCCATCTACAGCTTCCACAACTGATTCCACGGCCTCTTCGCCGACCTTCTGGGCGATTTTTTTCACGCCTTTGATGAAGAGTTTGGTGGTGTAACTGTTTTCAGGCATTTCACGATGGCGACGCTCGATAAGTGCGGAGAGTGAACGGATGAAGCCCTCTTCAGCCGGAGTGTCAAAGCATGAGGTAGTGCCACGGTGGCATGTGGGACCATGTGGATTTGCTTTTATAAGCAGTGTGTCATTATCGCAGTCGGAGTATATGTCAACTACGTCAAGGAAATTCCCGCTTGTCTCGCCCTTAGTCCACAACTCATTACGTGTGCGGCTATAGAAGGTTACTTTCCCGGTCTCGATGGTTTTTTCATAAGCCTGCCGGTTCATGTAGCCGAGCATCAGTACTTTCAGCGTCACTGCATCCTGGACTATTACCGGGAGTAATCCGTCGGCACATTTCTCAAGATTGAAATGGTCAAAAGTCATATCCATGTGAAATTTTTATTTTGAGAATAACAGACTATGTTTAATTTATGGCTTTCCCGAATGGGAAGAGGGCCAGATGCATTAATTTGAAATGTTGCAGCCCGAAAGGGATGCCAACTATTGTGATGCAAAACACAATACCCCAAACAAGATGGGTGAGGGCGATACCGATTCCTCCAACTATCCACCAGATGATATTCATTATGCCGGCCAGACAACCGTTAGGCCAGCCTGTGCTGGTGATATCTGTCCCGAATGGCCATAATGCAACCATGGCGAGTTTCATCGATTGGAGTCCGAAGGGTATGCCTATGATTGTTATCATCATCAGAATGCTTGAGACGGCATATTCAAAAGCTATCATTAAGCCTCCAAATACTACCCATATTATATTTAATAATGTGTGCATGATATCTTACTTGTTTATAGTCTGACCGGTATTGATTGTGCAGCCAGTTGGCGTTTCAATTCTGCGATGGATATTTCGCCATAATGGAAGATGGATGCGGCGAGCGCAGCGTCGGCACGTCCCTCGGTGAGCACATCAGCAATGTCCTTTACGCTGCCGGCTCCTCCTGAGGCGATGATGGGAATTGACACCGTGTCGGCAAGCCGGGCGAAAGTCTCGCATGGATACCCTTCGCGTGTGCCGTCATGATTCATGGAGGTGAACATAATCTCTCCTGCGCCCATATCCTCCGACTGCTTGGCCCATGTGAATAGCTCACGGTCGCTTAGCCGGCTTCCGCCATGGGTTGTCACTTGCCACACTCCATCGGTTAAGCGGGCATCAATGGCTACTACCACAAATTGACTTCCGTATCGGGTGGCAATCTCACTGATTAATTCAGGACGTCGCACGGCTGAAGAGTTGATGGTAATCTTGTCAGCTCCAGCATCCAACAAGCGTGAGGCATCATCTATGGATGATATGCCTCCACCCACAGTGAATGGGATGTTCAGGCGGTCAGCTATGCGGCTGACAAGTTGGGCGAAAGTGTTTCGGCCTTCCAGTGATGCGCTGATATCGAGATAAACCAGCTCGTCGGCTCCTTCTGCCGCATATCTGGCACCAAGCTCGACCGGATCGCCGACATCGGTCAGGCCGACAAAATTAACACCTTTTACAGTTCTCCCATTTTTGACGTCAAGACAGGGTATGATGCGTTTCGCAAGCATATTGCAATTATATATATTTATTTTAATGCAAATTTAATGTAAAAAAATGAGGGTTGCAACCTATATGCTATTTTTGTTGTGGGTATGGCCGGGGTTTGAAACTGAATGCGATGGAGACAAAGGGGATTAAATGTTAAAAAATCAGGGATAAAGTTACAAATTTTTAAGTTTTTTAGCTAAAAATCAAAATTCGGCAAAAAAAAGACTAAAAAAAGTTTGGTATCTTGGTTTTTTGTCGTACCTTTGTGGCGTTTTTGAAGCTTAAAATTGTTTTATAATTTAATCAAAAAGAAAATGAAAAAGTTAGTTTTATTACTCGCTGTTGTATTCAGCGCATCACTTTTCTCTTGCGGTTCTTCTGACAAGCAGGCTGAAGCAGCTGACACTGCAGTTGTAGCTGAAGAAGTAGTTGCTGTTGAAGAAGTTGCTCCCGTTGATAGCGTTGTTGCTGATAGCGTAGCTGCTCCTGCTGACACTACTGTTGTAGCTGAATAATTCAGATTCAACAATTTTCTCTAAGAAAAAATCAAGCTGATTGCTCTCAGAGCGACCAGCTTCTTTTTTGTATGCTGCAATTAATGGATTGCGGCATTTTTTATTACGGTCTTCATTGACGATAGTGAGCATGGACTAAGGTATGAATGACGTAAGTAGCGATTGGCTTCATTCTCTTATTTTGTGGTATTTCCGGACAAAAATATAGCGCTGTTGGGATATTTTGCTTAATTTTGTAGTACCAATAAACCAATCAGAAGAATATCCACATGAAAATAGGCACTATTGATTTAGGTCCCACTCCGGTGATGCTTGCTCCTATGGAGGATGTCACCGACCGTTCGTTCCGATTGATATGCAAGGAGCAGGGGGCTTCCATGGTGTATACCGAATTTGTAAGTGCCGATGCCCTTATACGCGATATTCCTGCTACCACACGTAAGTTGGCCATCGATCCGATGGAGAGGCCGACGGCTATTCAGATTTATGGTCGTGACGTAGAGTCGATGGTAGAGGCTGCCAAGATTGTGGAGGCTGCTAAGCCTGATATCATTGACATAAACTTTGGTTGTCCTGTTAAGAAGGTCGCCGGAAAAGGAGCCGGAGCAGGCATGCTCCGCGACATACCGAAGATGTTGGCTATCACGAGTGCTGTGGTCAAAGCTGTCAATCTGCCTGTCACCGTAAAGACTCGCCTCGGTTGGGATCACGAATCAAAAATAATCGTAGATCTGGCTGAGCAATTACAGGATTGCGGTATTCAGGCTTTGACAGTACATGGACGCACACGTTCGCAGATGTATACCGGCTCGGCCGATTGGGAAATGATAGCTCGTGTAAAAGAGAATCCGAGATTGAATATCCCTCTCATTGGCAACGGTGATATAACTTCGCCAGAGCTTGCAAAGGAGGCGTTCAGCCGTTATGGGGTGGACGGAGTGATGGTTGGCCGAGCTTCCATCGGGGCGCCATGGATATTCCGCGAGATCCGCCAGTTGCTGGATGGAGAGGTTGGCGTGGCTATCTCAAATTCTGAGAAATTTGGGCTGTTGCGCCGACAGATTATTGAAAGCGTGGACCGAATTGATGAAGTGAGGGGCATACTCCATATACGCCGTCATCTGGCGGCCTCTCCTTTGTTCAAGGGTATAGCCAATTTCCGGCCCCTCAGGATCGAGATGTTGCGTGCATCCACACTCGACTCTCTTTTTGAAATACTTGAGCGGGTGGAGGATATTATAAATAATAATCAACCAATCAATCCCTTAACATAAATGTCTATGAAAAAAACAATTTTATTTCTGATGCTGATTTGTGGTGTCATGGCTCATGCTCAGAATCTCACAAAATATGAGCTTAAGGTGGGCGAATTTGACGAGCTTAAAGTGGTGGATGGGATAAATGTGGATTACCGTTGTAATCCTGATTCGGCAGGGCTGGCCGTGTTTACCTGTCTGCCTCGTCAAGCCTCGTCATTCATCTTCAATAATAATAACCGTAAGTTAGTGATGCAGATTTCCACCGAAAGTGTGGGAATGAAGGATATGCCGGTAGTGACTGTTTATTCATCGTATCTGACGAAGATTGAAAATTCAGGCGACTCTACCGTTAGGGTACTTACCATAGCCAAAGGTCCCAAGATTTCGGCGACATTGATGGGTAATGGCCGACTTTCGGTGCGCAATTTGGATGCAACAGAAGTAAACGCCAAGATTTCTACCGGTCATGGCACTTTGGTTGTGGACGGAAAATGCGAGAAGGCAAAATATTCCTTTATGGGAACAGGGGTTATTCAAGGAGACGGTCTGTGCGCTAAGGATGTCTCGGTGAAAGCAAGCGGAACCGGCTCAATAGGGCTTTGGGCTGTGGATAAACTCTCGATTCTCGGTGCCGGCTCAACTAAGATTTACTATAAGGGCTCGCCAGAGATTAAGAATCGTTCTGTGGGCTTGAAAGTTTCGCAAATAGAGCAATAAACTCTCCGTCAGCCATTGATGGCACGGAGTATAGCTTCTGTATCGGAGGTGGTGAAGGTGCATGGATAACTGGCCATACCTTTCACTGCCTTCAACCCTTTCTGGTGATACCTCCATTCCGAGAGCTGTGATGCCCAATGAAGAAGCCTGTGCTTCGAAATAAAAGAATTGACCTTACGTTTAAATATGACGCTTGGGCTGTCCATGGGGCAAGCGCTGATGTAGCGCATATACTCCTCGGCATCCTTGATCTCAATGCCTTCCTTGTCGGCCAACATCAAAGCTAAGGCTGTGATGAAACCACCATATTCATCCTTGTAGACCGGTGAATTTTTTATCACCGAAAGCGGGGTAGTGGTTTCAGTTGCTGATCCCTTGATGCGCTCGCGTGCGCTGAAAAAATAGGGAAGAGTGGCATATTTGCCTTGGATTAGCACTGCATGGTTGAAAAATTCCTCAGCCAAGAATAAATTCTTATACCGGAGGTTGCCTTGCTCATTAAAGCAGTAGCCGTAGATGGTCCGGAAGACTTCTGTTCTGGTAACACCATAAAGCATGGAGGCATACATCCCTTTTTCATGAGCGAGTCTGGCTTTCGCATTATCATCGGATATCTTGTTGAGGAAATTACGAATATATCTCGGATAGAATGTCACTTTGCCATTCTGTTCAGGCGTGAATGTGAGGTAATGTCCTTGTGCTATGCTGTAATCCTTGTTCTGTTCAAGAAATTGCACCATCTTGGCTATTCCTGCGGGGACAGCGAAATCATCGTCGGCACAATATAGGACATAATCGGTGGAGATGAGTGGTAACACTTCTCTTACTTTGACCAACATGTGTTCTTTGGGGCGGTGTACGTAGGTTATGTTGGGTGAATCCAACTTCCCGCTGAAACGTGTATCAGATGAATCTGGGATCAGGATACGTATGTCGGTGCCGCTGTAGTAGTCCAGCAGACGTTGGAGCCGTTCAGGTCGGTTATGGGCCGGTATAATTACTGTCACATTTTCAAGCATAGCGGTAAACGGTATCTATGATTTTCGTTTAAATAAGTATTGAATCGTCTCACGGAAAACTACTGAATTCAGACGCCACATGAGCAGGGTATAAAGTGATGCTGCGATAACTATTTTTGCAATCAGCGATAGGAGGGGAGAAGATATGGGCCGAGTCATCCAAGTGGTCAGAGCCATTACCAATAGTGAGATTAACAGATAAGGTGCAATGTCGGTGAGCACTTTCCAGAGTCGCAACCCTGCGTATTGATTGCCGAAATGATGCCATACAAAGAGCCACAACACATTTATTGAAGTATAGACTACTAACATGGCTTGAAGTCCCCACCGGTAACTGATAAGCACACTCACAAGCTGCAGCAGACCGAGGGCAATGGTGTTCCACATGTATATATTTGGTCGTCCCAAACTATTGAACAGGTTGGAATAAAGCGTGGCGATCGGCATGAATGCCCCCCAAACACATAGGATCTGCATGACGGGGACACAAGGAAGCCATTTGGCAGTAATGGTGAGTACTATGAGTTCTTCGGCAATTATACCAAGTCCAAACATGGCCGGGAAGCTGACAAATGCAGTGAACCGAAGCATTTTATAGAAGACCCGCTGCAACCTTTCAGGATCGTCAATCGTCTCCCGGAACACAGGTTGCCCCACGCTGTTAATCATCCCGAATATGGTTGAATAACCCATTGTGGTCCATTTACTGCCCTGGGTATAATAGCCAGTCTCCCGCATTCCGTAGAAGCGACCGAGAAGAACCGAAAAAAAATTGTTATTGATATGGGTAAATAGCGAGGTGAACAGTTGCTTGCTACTGAATGGCAGCATGCTCAACAGAGCCGGCATCTTGAATGACAGGGTAGGGTGCCAGGGGCAGCGAATCCATATACAAAGGGCATTAACCCCTGAGTAGAGTACGGTCTGCATGGCTATGCCCCAATAACCCCATCCACATGCTGCGCAGATAACACCGACTGTCCCTGACACGAAGATTGCTATAATCTGAATCTGACTTCGCTCTTTGACTTTTAGGTTCCTGAAGAAATAAGCAGTTGGTGCTGCGGCTGTACTTCCAAAGAAGAATCCTAAAAACAAGAACCTGGCAAGAGGTATCATTTCAGGCATGCGGTAAAATGCAGCTATAGCGGGTGCTAAAGCGAATAGCAACAAGTAGAACGCGAGCCCTGCAACGAGATTGAACCAAAAGACAGCATTGTAGTCGTCGTCGCTAATGGTCTTCTTATTGACTATTGCAAGTGTGAATCCACTTTCGGCAAATATGCCGGCGGTAGCTGAAAAGATGGTCAGCGCACCAACAGTTCCATAATCGGCCGGGCTGAGAAGCCTTGACAGGAATATGCCGAAGAAGAGATTAAGCAACTGCATAGCACCATTGCCAATCCCTCCCCACAATAGCCCCTTGGCTGTTTTGCTTTTCAGTTGAGGTTCGCTCATTGTGACAGATAACCGGTTTATTTTATCGTCAGTCTCCTTAATAAAATAGAATGGATGTAACCAACGAGGATTCAAAGTTACACATTTTTTCTCTTTCCGATGTGTGTACTTGCTGATTTTTTAAAGAGAGGGCCGGAAGATGGGCTCTATGTGCTCTTCTTCCGGCCTTTCGTTAATGATTATGTCAATGGGATTATCTCAGATGTACCGAGCCGCCTGAGGATTGGCGGACGTTGGTCTGCTTCACATCAAGATTCCAAGCTTCCACTTCTCCGCCTGATGAAGCATGGAATGTGCCAGTCTGGGCTTTCCCTGCCAATGTAATGTCTCCTCCCGACGAGGCAACGCAATTGAGGCTGGTAGTATTCAACTGTGATACCTTTGTGTCACCGCTTGAAGAAGCTGTGGCGTTCAAGGTGGTACTTGTGAGTGTGTTGACTCTGACATCGCCAGATGAGGAGGCAGCCGCGTTGACTGTCGGTGCCTTGACTTCGTCTACCTTTACATCGCCAGATGAAGATGCAGCCAAATTAACGGATGTGGCGTTTACGGACTGTAATTTTATATTGCCGGATGAGGATGCCGCAATGTTGATTGTTTTACATTTGATAATTGGGAAGATGATATCACCGGATGAACTTGCGGCAAGATTAACCGCTGATTTCTTGAATTCAAACCATTTAGAAGAGGTGATGGTTGCTCCTGATGAAGCTGCGATGTTGGGTACGAGTGGGCCTCTGACTGTGATGGTGACGCCTTTGGCCAAATTGCCAGCACGCATATTCTTGTTTTTTACCACAGTGATGTTGAGCGATTTGTCTGTGACTGATGCCTGAATGTTATTTATACGGTCAGCTGGGCCATCAATGGTGATGGTGGTGCTTTTGGTCTTACCAGGCAGATAAGTCACCTTAACTCCTGCAGATACATGGATGCCTGTATAGGCGGTGGAGATGTTAACTGTTTTTGTGTCGGCCGACATGCTGAAAACTCCGGCGACAACTGCAAGGATGAATGTCAGTATTGATTTTTTCATAAATAGTGAGGATTACGTTTTCATATATTAGACGGAAAGAGTAGAATTTAGTTACACTATTTTATGAAAAAAATCAAGGCTCTCACACCGGCTTTTGTGTAATGTGGTGAGTATCGGGAGTTTCCGAATCACTGCGAGGGAAGATTCTGTTTATGATTGCCGCAAGAGCACCATCGCCAGTTACATTACAAGCTGTCCCGAAACTATCCATGGCTATGTAAAGGGCGATCATCATGGCCACCATTTGCTCGTCGAAACCTAATATGCTTTGCAGCAATCCGATTGACGCCATGATTGCCCCACCAGGAATACCCGGAGCGGCGATGATGGTGACTCCGAGCATTCCTATGAAGTGACAGAAAAGCCCAAGGTCATGTGGCTGATTGTGCATAATCATAAGTGCCAAAGCGCATGCCACGATTTTAAGCGTACTTCCGCTCATGTGTATTGTGGCGCATAGAGGCACCACAAATCCTGCGATATCTTCGCGAACGCCCATTTTTATTGTCTGACGGAGAGTGACAGGGATGGTTGCGGCTGAGGATTGTGTGCCTAAAGCCGTGAAGTAGGCCGGTAGCATTGTCTTAAGCATTTTGAACGGATTCTGACGGGAGAACAATGCGGCTATACAATATTGAAGCACCAGAATGAACACATGGAGTATGAAGATGATGACAATTATCTTGAGGAAGCATTTTAGAATCATGCCTACCTGTCCCTCCACGGTCATGTTCAGGAATATGCCGAAAATATAGATTGGCAGTAAAGGGATGATGGCTGTGTCAATGGTTTTCCCCACAATATCGCGAAATTCTTCAAATCCATGTTTGAGAGCTTTGCCTGATGAAAAAGCGATGCCGAGCCCCATCATGAATGCAAGCACCAACGCTGTCATTACAGTCATTAACGGCGGCATTTCAACTGTGAAAAAAGGGAGTATTTGAGTGCTGTCCTCAGTAATCGCTACGCCCTCTTCTCCGGCTATGAGGGCCGGGAAGGATAACGATCCGGTGAAATATGACAGTATTCCGGCAAAAAATGTCGCGAAATAAGCTATAGCAGCTGTGACAACAAGCAATTTTCCAGCTTTTGCACCGATGTCGGCAATGGCAGGTGCCACGAATCCCACTATGATCATGGGAATCATGAATCCGAGGAATTGAGAGAATATCGCGTTGAATGTGGCAAATGTTCTGGCACACCACATCGGGGCTATAAAACCAATTAAGATGCCGGCTAAGATGGCAATGGCTACGCGTGGAAGCAGTCCGATTTTTTTCATTGTCAAAGTTGTGTCCGTTTATTTCCAAAGGGCCGATGACGCGTCAGACGGCATGCGCCAGTCACCGCGCGGTGAGAGGCATACGGAGCCGACTTTCGGGCCGTCAGGAAGGCACGAGCGTTTAAACTGTTGATTGAAGAATCTGCGCATAAATATTGCAAGCCAATGCTTTATGGTCTCTGAGTCATATTCTTTCGGAGTGAAGGCATGACGTGCGAGATAATAAATTCGTTCAGGAGTGAAACCATAGCGCAACATATAGTAAAGGAAAAAGTCGTGCAGTTCATACGGGCCGACCAGATCCTCGGTTTTCTGCTTGATGTTGCCTTGTTCGTCTGCAGGAATCAATTCCGGACTTATTGGTGTATTGATTATGTCGAGCAACAATAATCTTATGCGTGAGCCTTCAGGATGCTGTATGGCAAAGTGGTTAACAAGATACTTGACAAGTGTTTTCGGAACTCCTGCGTTTACACCATACATAGACATGTGGTCGCCATTGTAGGTGGCCCAGCCGAGAGCGAGTTCCGAGAGGTCACCGGTGCCAAGCACTATCCCTCCGGTCTGGTTGGCCACGTCCATAAGTATCTGGGTGCGTTCGCGTGCCTGGGAGTTTTCATAAGTGACATCGTGGACGGAGGCATCATGTCCTATATCGCTGAAGTGCTGGTTTACGGCGTCGGCAATCGATATTTCACGGACGGTCACACCGAGCTCCTCCATTAATGCAACAGCGTTGTCGTGGGTTCGTGACGTGGTGCCGAATCCAGGCATGGTGATTCCAACGATACCTTTGCGGTCAAGATTCAGGCGGTCAAATGTTTTAACCGCTACCAAGAGTGCAAGTGTGGAGTCAAGACCACCGGAAATACCTACCACCAATGATTTACAATTGATGGCATCAAGCCGTTTTGCCAGCCCGGCCACCTGGATGTTGGTGATTTCATCGCACCTCATGTCTATGGCTGCATCCTCAGTAGGGACGAAGGGGCGTGGGTCAATGGTTCTGAGCAGTTGCGCAGGCCCTTGGGTTTCATCAGAGCAGTAGAGGCCATCTGGAATTGGCTCAATGGTGATTTCCTTGCATTCGTTGGCGGCGCAGTCGGCAAAAGTGGTGGTGTGCATACGATCACGGTCGAGAGCATGGATGTCGACATCCACAATCGCAGTGTTGTCGGAGGGCTCCCACCGCTTATTGGCGGCAAGGATGCTGCCGTTTTCGGCAATGATGGCTTTCCCATCAAATGTGAGGTCGGTGGATGATTCTCCCCATCCGGCTCCGGCATATGCGTATGCACACAGGCATCTGGCTGATTGCTGCTGTATCAGCGATTTCAGGTAAGCGTATTTACCTATCAGGTCGTCAGATGCTGAGAGATTGAGGATTACTTGTGCTCCCCCCATGGCAAGCCGGCATGACGGAGGTATTGGCACCCAAAGATCTTCGCATATCTCGATGCCTATTTTTACACCATGGGAATGGAAAATCCGGCCGGTGCTTATTTCGACTGATTCGCCACCTATAGGGGCCTGCAAGGTTATTCCTAATGGTAACGGACGCCACCAGCGACGCTCGTAAAATTCATTATAATTGGGGATATAGGATTTGGCTACAAGGTTAAGCATTCCGCCACGGAATAGCGCTGCGCAGTTGTAGATAGAACCATTGCATCTCACCGGTACACCTACAGCGAAATGAGTCCCTACGTTCTTGGAAAATTCCTTGAGGTCAAGAAGGGCTTTCTCGGCGGCGTCAAGCAATGTGAAATTATGGAAAAGATCGCCACATGTATAAGCCGTCACGCACATTTCGGGCAGGACAGCAATCTCCACCCCATGGCGGTCAAGCTCGAGGATTTTATCCTTGATGTTCTTTATATTATAAGCCACGTCGGCCACTTTGACCTGCGGGGCAGCAGCTGCTAAACGAAGAAATCCGAATTTCATTATAGATGTGAGTTTTGGGATAAACTTGACCACGAAATTAGAAATAAATTCTCAAATTTTCTCAAATATCCTTTGTTAAATTTATAATATAAGTTAACTTTGTGGCAGACGAACCTATATTAGCAACCTATTCTGACACGTTGTCCATACTAATTAATGACTGATTTTGTAATGCTCACCTCGTTTATTTTTGGCGCATGGGGAGGCCTCTGGTGGGGCCTTTTGGTGGCTTACGGACTTTTGATAATGTGTGTGATAGGGATTGTGCTGAGTGAAAACCGCAATCCCCTGAAGTCATTGGCTTGGGTTACCGGGCTTTTGCTTTTTCCGGTGGGGGGAGTGGTCCTCTATTTCTTTTTCGGACGCAGCATCAAAAATGTGAAGATGATTTCGCGTCGCAACCGCCGTAAGTTGCTTCAGCAAGAGGCTACTCAGCCGTTGCCTAAACTTGACCGCGAGATTTCGATAGAAAACCGCCAGCTGATAAGGCTTGGCTATTCTGTGGCCGGTGCTTTAATATATTCGGCCAATGAAATTGAAATCTATAATGATGGGGCCACGCATTTCAAAGCTCTCTTTGATGATCTGCGTAGGGCAGAGTCATATATAAATCTGCAGTTCTATATTATTGCAAATGACAAACTGGGCCGAGAATTGCGCGATATTCTTGTGGACCGTGCCCTTGCCGGAGTAAAGGTGAGAGTGATTTATGATTACATCGGTTCATTTGATGCACGAAGACGCGATTTTTTCCAACGAATGAAAGAGTATGGGGTGGAGGTGCATTCTTTCTTCCGCCTTGTTTTCCCTAATCATATAAACAGGGTCAATTGGCGCAATCATAGGAAAGTGGTTGTGATAGATGGAAAAATAGGCTACATAGGCGGAATGAATGTCGCGGATCGCTATATAAACGGAAGGCCGTTTAAGAAGTGGAGAGATACAGCAGCGCGAATCACCGGTCCGGCAGTTGCGGGATTGCAATATAATTTCGCTGTGGATTGGAAGTTCATGGGCCAACCGTTGTTGTGTGACGAGGTGAGTTCTGTGGCTCAAGGTAGAGGCGGTGCCATAGCTAATGTCCCGGTGCAGCTTGTCACGTCAGGTCCTACGAACCGGTGGGGCAATATGGCACTCCTGTTCTTCAAGGCTATCTCAAATGCAAAAAGGCGAGTGCTGATCCAGACACCTTATTTCCTTCCGAGCGAAGGGTTGCTTAAAGCCTTGGAGAGCGCTGCACTATCAGGTGTCGATGTGCGTGTGATGTTGCCACGTCAGGCTGATTCAACGCTTCTGACCTACGCTTCGCAGAGCTATGTGGAAGAGTGCCTGCTTGCCGGCATTAAGATATACCTATATGAGGCAGGGATGCTTCATGGCAAGGTATTGGTGGTGGATGATGATTTTGCCACCCTTGGCTCTACGAATTTTGATTTCAGAAGTTTCGAGCACAATTTCGAGGAGAATATTGTCATGTATTCCTCGGAAGCCGCCCGCAGTCTGGCTGATCAGTTTTTTGAGGATGCGAAAGAGTGCGTGCGGGTGAAGATTGGAGAATGGAACAGACGACCTCGTTTTGACAAGGTGCGTGAATCAATTTACAGGCTCTTGAGCCCTATCCTTTAGCGGGTTGGCTGATTGACAGAGCCCTTGTTTGAGAAGAATGTTTCTTCAAGATAGTCTTTCAGATTAATATTGTATGACTGAGGAGTCCGTGCTGCTACAATTCCGGCTCCGGTTGACACATTGCTATAAGCCCATAAGGGATCTCCGAGACCTATGTCGCCAAGTTCTCCGATATAACCGTTTTCTCTTTGCCATAGATATTTAGTCCACTTGTAATAGCTCTCGGATACTGACGAGAGTGTGATTGTAAGGCCACAATCAAAAAGGTCGGGATTGTATTGAATGGAGTTGACACGGTAGATTGCATTTGTGAATTGGAGATGCAAGGTGTAGGGTTCCCCGCTGAACTGAGTGTCGGTGAAAAATGTGAATCCGAATGAATCACTTCCCATAACAGATTCAAATATCCCTATGTGCTCGGAAAATATAGGTTCGGAATCATATTCAAACGTCCCACTCCAGAACGTGGTGGAGTTGATAGGATGTGACACATTATAGTCTGGATCGTAGTCGCCGTCATATCCGTTGTTATAGAAATCAGAGTATGTTAAGTGGTAATAATCGCGTGTGTCGACCGGGTCGGAGAATTGGAATTTTACCAGAATGTTGAAGGTGATGTCTGCGAGCATTGAATAATCCGGTATTTCGTTGTGCCAGTAATTCTGTAGGGTTGGCGTCCATTCTACATTTTGGATCGTGGGGTGGACCGGAACTGTGACTTCGGCTTCGGCATAGCCATAGGTAGCACTTTCGACCGTGATTTTGATAGCGTCTCCTTCGGCCGGAAGGTAGGATGGATCTTTCAATTCACCGTTCGCATATATTTTAATGACGGCATCGGCTACCTCCGGTTTATTCCAGGAGGTGTCGGTGTAAAGCTGGGTGTGGGTTACATCAACGCAAATAGGCTCTCCGGCAGTGATGAGTGAATTGACGCATAGCACTGGCGTGATATTTATATCGGGGGTAAATTGCTCATAGCAAGCAGTCAGCATAAGCAGTAGGCAGGTGGTTGCCAGTCGGTTTAGAATAGCCATGTGTATGATATGGAGGGGATGATTGGTAAAAGTTTGACTTTCTGGAATATCGGTTTGCCGGTTTTGTCGTGACTCTGTCTTATGGCTACGGTATTCAGATGGCAATAGGCATTGTAAAAACTATAAGTCCAGTAGCCACGACGGTTTTTGACTGTTATCGCAAGATCAAGACGATGATAGAATGGGAGTTGATAATTGTTGATTTTCTCTTTTAACGGAACCATATCATCAATGGGGCTGTCGGGTGTATCGAGGCCTGTCCACACTTGTGGCATTAGTGTGAACTTGTTGCCGGAATGACCTGTCCAGGCTGCGCTTATATTAACTTTATCGCTTGGCTGCCAATTGAGAAATATGTTGATGGTATGGCGATTGTCAAAGCGGGCAGGGTAGGTTACGCCACCGTTTTTATCCTTAAATGTACGGTCGACCCAACCAAGTGAATAGCTGATGTGGCCTGTCAGTTTTCCGGTGTTTTTCCCTACTTTCAGGTCGATGCCTTTGGCGGTCCCGTGACCTGTGGTTAATGTCGAGTTCCACATCTCAATGGGATTGTAGAGATAATATTCGTCTTTGTATTCGATAAGGTTATGTGACCATTTATAATAACCCTCCGCAGAGAGGGAATATGTGCCACTTGTTGATTGCCAATAGGCTCCTAATGAAATTTTGTCGGCGGTCTGCGGCTTGAAATTCCCTGTGATAGGTATCCATTGGTCAGTCGGAAGTGCCAGATAGCTTTGCGTTAGCTGATGTATGTATTGTGTGGTCCGGGAATAGGCCGCTTTCACCGCGATATCCGGATATGGACGGTAGCTTATGGATGCACGAGGGGCTATGCCATGGCGCAAGCGGGAGTCAATATAGGATCCGGAGGCATGTATGCCGATGTTGGCCCGGAATTTCTCATTTATGGCCCATGAGTCCTCTATATAAGCATTAAATTCATTGGCTTCATATCTTTCAGTCGAGTCCCTTGAAGTGGATGTCAGGTCATTGAAAGATATCTTGCGAGATGTCTTGACAGGTAGGAAGGAATGATGCACGTAATTGGCTCCGAATCTTACATGGTGATTCCCTGAAGGTGTCCAGTTGAAATCTCCGCGCAGTGTCCAGTCGCTGATATTATTGTTTGTCCTGAGGTTTGTGATGGTTAAGTTGTCCGTTTCGTTAAAGGACTCCTTGTAATACTCGTAATGTTTCATGCTGGAGAAAAAGCGAGTGTATGAAGCGGAAAATTCGGCTGTCATGGATGGGCGTATCGTATGGTTGATGCCGGTATGTATCATGAGGTTGCCCCAATGGAACCGGAAGTTGTCATCATCATACCATCCGTTTATGTCAGGGTCGGTGTCTTTAGATCCTGTTTTCAGTAGGTCGTCGCCAAAGTAGATGCTAAGGAATCCGTTTGTCTGTTTGGAGAATTTATGCGTTAGTTTGGCATTCAGATCCATGAAATAGTATTGAAATTTAATTTTTTCGTATGTGTCTGAATTGGCGAGAGCCACAATGGGCATAGTGAGTAGTTCATACCAGGATTTGCGTAATGCTAACAGATAGGTTGTTGACTTGCCTATCGGACCGCTTACATTAAAAGAACCGGATGTCAGCCCGAGTTTTGCTGAGCCATGATGACCATCATGAGAGCCATTGCGAAGTTTGACATCAAGAAAAGAGGATAGGCGGCCATCGTATTTAGCCGGTACTGATGATTTGAAAAAATCTATATGATGTATGGCATCGGCATTGAAGGCTGAGAATAATCCTGCGAAATGGTTGGCATGGTATAAGGGGACGTTATCTAACAGATACATATTTTCATCAGAATTTCCGCCATGCACATTCATGCCTGCCATTCCTTCGGTCCCTTCTGTTATGCCGGGTTGTAAATGTAATGCCTTTATCACATCATGTTCACCAAAAAGGGTAGGCGTATTGAGAATCTCTTCCATTGTCAGTTTTTTAGCTCCTATTTCAGCGGTTTCCACTGCGGGGGCTTCAAGGCTTGAGACAACCACTACCTCGTCAAGGAGAGTGGGCGGGATTTCAGCTTTGACAGGTGTCGGGATAGTGCGTTTCAACACCGGTATGCGAGTCCTTTTCTCTTTTGGTTTGCGTTTGAGCATGACATCATTGCCCTTTATCTTATATTCAATGTCAGAATTACGGAACATTTGAGCCAATACTTTCTTGAGGGGTTTGCGGTTGGCATCAATTGTAACTCTAAGTCCGGTAAGCAGGTCAGAGGAATACACGAAGTTTTTGCCGGTCTGCCGCATGAGATCGCGGAATACCAACTCGGCGGATTCATCCTGGACATGCAAAGTGACTTTTTGTGCTACAGATGACATGGTGCAGCAACAGATGATACAAATTATAACTATGATACGTCTCATTATTCTTCGATTTGCATGTCAGTGTCAAGGATATCGTTGATAGTGTTTATCAAATCGGTAGCATTGCCTTGATAATGAAGTGTTAGGCGATATGACGACGCTTCATCAGGGAGATTTGTGACGTTGACATCATATACACGATTTATCTCCTCTACTACCGCCGGTAGGGGGGTGTCGACAAAATCTATGGCCTTGACGATGTGTGTCGTAGCGGGAGTAGATGTGGTTATTTCATTGCCAGCAGAAGTACCGGTTATGAAATGCCTGTTGATTATGATTGAGGCGGTAGCGCCTAAAACGACAACTCCGGCTATTGCAGCTGCGATTTTGGATTTGCTCCACCATGTAGACGCGGTTATTCCGAGTTTTCGCCATCCGGCGGAGGTCGAAAATGCCCCTTGACGGTAATGACGTGCTACGAATTTAATATCAGACTCTTTCATAGTTGTCAAAAATCAATGCCAAGGCGAATGGCAAACAGACATTTTGTCTCATTTTTTCTCTTAAGACTCTGGATGATATACGTGCCGTCATAGTATGAGAACTCATAGATGTCTACTTTATTCCCTTTCACAGTTAGCCCGACACCAAGGTTGACTCCGAGTTTTCGTCCCCAATTGAAACGGTAGCCAATAGCGGGGGAGAAGTAGATGCCACCACCATCAGTGAGATTATATCCTATTCTGACTTCGCCGAAAGGAGTGAAAATTCCAAATTTCTGATCGGTACGTAGATGAAGATAGGCCGGGATTATATATCTGTTAAGAGAGCGGTAATTTTCTACTCCGATTCCGACTCCAAGAAATATATTTGGATTGAACTGATAGCCATGGCTCGTTGATATACCCGAATAGTAATTAGTAATTTTCAGGTCGTCATCATAGCGTTCGGTTGCGATATCGTTATTCCAGTCGAGAAATCCGCGGTAACCACGTTCAGGTTGACGTGCCATTGCTGTAGCGGCCATGGCGATAAGAAGCATAATGATGATGTAGCGTTTCATTGTGATAAAATTTTAATAGTATCTGCCGTGGGCAGCTCTGTTTTACCACTATGACGCGAGCAATTGAAAAAAGTACTATTCTAAAATTAGAAAATAGATTTTTTATAGAAAGGGGAGGAAAAACGCTTTAGGATGCTCGGAGAGGGCGGTACGTAATTTGTCAAAGGCTTTTGACATCTGATTTTTCACAGTGCTGACAGATAACCCGAGCTCGTCGGCGATTTCCTGATTTGATAGGCCATCGCGCTTACTCATAAGAAATATTTCACGGCATCGGTCGGGGAGGTCATCGATGGCTGCCCACAGTTTTGCATCGCGTTCAGAGGTGTCAACCTGTTCTTCGGGGACATCTCCTGCGTCCTCGATGGCAATATTTGTTTTACGCTGACGGAGAATGGAAATAGCTTCATTTCTGACCATCCGGTAAATGTATGACTTGAAATTGCCAATCTCAGCGCCGCCCTCTACTTGTATCCAAGCCTTTGCGAATGCTTCCTGCACTGTGTCCTCAGCCTGATCAATATCTTCGACAATACGCAAGGCATACATACCTAACGGTAGGTATAGGGCTTTGAAATAAGATTCAAATTCACGTATCGTCATGATGCTGCTACGATTTATATTATGGATGTGTTTCTACTATCTAATGATAATAAAAATAAAAGCCCGCTGAATTTCAGCGAGCTTTCAATGTATTTGCGGAGAGGACGAGATTCGAACTCGTGGTAGGATTGCTCCTACGTCAGTTTAGCAAACTGGTGGTTTCAGCCACTCACCCACCTCTCCTTGGAGATTTAGGATTTCGCCAAATTTTGATGAAATCTTAGATTTTTACGTGCTTTGAGGTCGTTTTTCCATCGCTCTTGATGGCCTGCTCTCAAAAAGCATTGCAAAGGTAGGGCTTTTTTCATAAAACACCAAATCTTTTTCCAATTTTTTTATCTTGTTGAGGCGATTTGGTGTGATTTCTCGATTTTTATCGGGTGAAAAACACGGTAATGGCATAAATTTATCACATGGGGAGATGGTGTGGAGTTGCAGATTTCGATAATATGTCGTAACTTTGTGCTGTAAAAACAAAGCCTTGGTAGTTCAACGGATAGAATGGGAAATTCCTAATTTTCAGATAGGGGTTCGATTCCCCTCCGAGGTACAGTGATCCCCTTTAACTTGTTGGGTTAAAGGGGATTGTTTTTTATAAGCAAGCCAGTAGGAGGTTTCCCTGAATTATTCTACTTCAATGTTTCCGGTCAGATTTGAGATAGGTAAAGTGACTGTGACATCTTCATCGTTTATGCGAATGGTCACAGACGTTCTGTCAAACGTGGTCAATTTTGTGAATTTCAGTTTGTAGGTTGCCACCCCATTGTTGAGGTCGCAATCTATATTCTTTGCTTCATGGTCTTTTCCATTGTTATGGAGGACTGCTTTATCAACTTTTACGTTTTCACCTGCTTCGTTATCCACGAGTATCAGGTTTGTGCCTGAATTGTTGTCGAGATGCTTGAACGTGACTTTTGCCGAAACGGATAATGTGCTGGCAAGGATTGCCACTGAGATAAGTAATGCCTTTTTCATATTGTAAAAAATATGGTTAACAGAATGTTTATTTCTATTAAGACGTGGAATCCGGATGAATGTTACACCTGTGCAGCCGTTTTTTTATCGTGCAAGTGAAAGATTGATATTGAAGCCGAATGATGTGTTTGTGGTGGGGTAAGAGGTTGAGGAGACTATCGGTGTGTTGATCTGATGGTCAAAGAATGCACCCAATGTTAAGCGGCGTGACATTATGTAGGATGCTGTCAGGTTCATGGTGAGTGTCCTTGTGCCGGATGTGGCCTGGGTATAAGCTGTTTCAATACGGCGGATGAGGGCCTGGGTTTCAGCGAATGAAAAGTCTCCGTTGATGCTCAAGTCGTTAGATATTCCTCGGCCGGATCCTTTCATTTTTAAGACAGTGTTAAATCCTACAATTTTATATCCAAGACCTATGGTCATGCCTCGCTGATTGGCTTCGACAACCTGTCCGGCCGAAGTGTTCAGTGTGAGCGTGCGCGAGTCTCGATATTCGGCTGATATTGTCATGTCATTCTTTAGAGTGACGGCAGCTCCGATAAGGGGGGCAAACTTCTCAGTAATTGCCACTGACGATATGTTGTAAGGGGAGGAGGGGATAGGATTCCCGGTGAGTTCATCCAGGATGAAGCCGTTGTCACCCCCGCCTGCCGACATCCAGTTTAGATATGAGGAATATGAGCCGACAGAGTATGTACATTGATATGCGTGGCTGAGGGTGAAGCTTTTGAATATGTTACGGAGATTACCGAGATATATCAGTCCGTCATAGGTCACACGCCAGTTGGGCAGGGCTTGTACGAATGATGGGAATGGTGATAGATATTGTTTACGTGCGTCATTGCCTGAATATGCCGCGATAAATGCCGGGATAAGAACATCCGAACTTGTGCGGCTCACTGTCCCTACCTCGGGGTTATAGGGATTTCCGGCATTGATATTACCCTCCATGAAACCACCCATTGGATAGTTTACATTATGGTAACGAGCCTCTATGCGGTCGGCAACGACAGGTATGTTGGCCAGGAACTTGTCAAAAGCCTCTGACTTGTATCCATTGTCGGCACTGAAATGCTTGAGAGCCGTTTTTAATGCCACGTGCGTCTTGGTGTAGGATCCGGCAAGTGATGTCGGCATATTGTCGTACATGAACTGCACAGAACGAGTGCGGTTATCTGTCCTGTTAGTCGTGAGGAGTATTTTGAGTCCCTTGATTGGTTCCAACGTCAATTCGATGTTCAGTTCCTGGGTCTGGGAGAAAATCGCGGGTGAAGTCTGTCCGTCATCAGTGAGGAGCCAACCACGGCTGAGGGCTTTGTCAATGTAATTTTCTCCTGCAAAACCGAATGCGAAGTCAAGTCCGGGTGACATCGGTCCATAGCTGCGCGACTGCCCGAACACATTACCGATATCAGGGCGGAATAGGGGGAGCGACAGTGAACGTGTGCTTCTGAAACGCACGGCGGCATTGCGTGGCGACATGACAAGGCGCGATCCGTACTCGGCAATTTCACGCCACAGAGATTTTTGCTCCTTTAGGATTTCTTCGATGGTGAATTTCAAATTCTGGTCGCCACGGTTGAGAATGATGATATTGTTTGCGTCAACCACGCGATGAGTCACTCGGTAAGGTTTTCCATCGGTGGTAGTTGCCGTGACTTTTACCTTTGTGTTTCGGAGGTTATGCTTGATGTTGAGAGTGGTGTCTGGCAGAAGTGAGAATGTGCGTACGAACTTCTTTGGCTTTTTCGGCTGGGTAGTCGATTTTTTTGCCTGGAAACGTTGATTTACCTTCTTTGAGAATGCCCATTTATTATACAGCGATTCAAAATTCAGTCGTCCGTCCACGTTCCATGCCGCCTGATTGGCTATTGAGTTACCCATCGACACACCGTCGACTTCCGCACCTCTGTCCCAGCGATATGTGGCATTGTAGGATGCATTGGCTGAAATCCAATCGAGCGAAGGGATTTTGTTGAATGGCGCGCGATAGGATGCAACGAATGACTGATTGTAGCTCCATGGTGTGCCGAGTTGCAGGATACTCTGCAGCACGGTGTCTTTCCATTCCTTATATTTGTCAGGGAACAGTTTGCGGTTCACGGCTCCCATTGTTTCCTCGATACGAGCCGACGTATTGCTGTTGAAATTAAGGCTGAGAGATTTGGTGAGGTTCCAGGTCAAGGCAAGCTGACGGTCCCATATAAAGTTTTTGCTTACCGATACCGGCAATTGGAAATCCACATCCGTCTCAGAACGTGTCTGAAGCTCATAATAATAGCGCGACATGGTGGTGAGGAATGAAATATTGTTTGGCAGATAATTGAGCTCCCATTCCTTGAAAAATTTCAGATGCTTTGATTTGCTTGTGATGAAACCGAATGGTTTCCATCCTTTTACGTATGGGGTATAAGTATACTGGAATGATCCGCGGTAGTCATTCGTGTTCTCATACTCTGTCGTCGGGTCGCTCTTCGACTGCTTGTTGAACGAGAAATTGAAAGTGAAGTTAGCGGGGTCCCATGGCATCGGATTTTTAGACTTCACATCAAATTTCAACCCGGAGATAGAGAAACTCTTTATGGTGGAGTGCTCTACAGCGTAGTTAAGGATTGAATCCTTCTGCGATTGTGTCACGCATGCATCCAGGGCATCCTTTAGTCGGACATCCTGGTCTAACGGATTATATTTAGGCGTGATTTTCTCCTTTGATACTGAATAGTAGATCGGGGCCCTTAATTTAGCTTTTTCAGGAAGGAACCGACCTGCGTCTACCTGCATCGCAAAGTTATACTGCTCATAGTCATCCATGCGTCGGGCATTCAGGGCTTGGTCTACTGAACCGAATCCTGCGGTCTCCACATGTGCGCCTACGTTGAGGGTTGCGATGTCAGATACTCCAACATTGAGATTCGCTTTTGCCGCCCATCCACCTTCACTATCGAAGTCGGTGACTTTAAGCTCGTTGAGCCATACGGTCCCATCCTTTACTGTGCTGGAATTGTTTCTGATACCCACGAGCATGACACGGATATCACTCAGCGACGGATTACCCATCACTGATATCTTGTTGCGCTCATTCTGGGGATCTCGGTCCGAATAAATCGTGGCGAAACCGACACCGGGTTGCTGTTCGTTTTTAGCTTGGTTACGCTGCTTTTTAAGGTTGACAAGTGTCTGTAGCTCAAAGTCCATATAGTTGTTCTTTGGCCATACCTTGTTGCGGTCCGACCCATCGTCGCTGTAATGTCCGGCGGGGGTTAGTTCAAGAGGAACTTCATATTCGTAGTAGTTGCTCTTCACATCGCTGCCAAGACGGATGAAGGCTGAAATCTCTCCTGACTTTAGATTTGTGAGATCGTCAATCAGTTTTTCAGCGTGAATCCACATCTGCATGCGCTTGTAGTTTCGCAGGTCAAGCTGGGTGTTTTTATAGACACCACGACCGTCACCAGGCTGAAGCCCGGTAACTTTCATCGACATAGACTGTTCGTTGAGTTGGACTATCTGACTTTGTCCCGGGTCGGTGATACGGTTTACTCCAGGGGGGAGCACGTAGTTTACAGGCTCACGGTCAGAGTTTTCTTCGATGTTTACAACCGAGATGTCAAGCTGACCTTCAGCTGGGGTGTCACCGCGGGTATTGAGATTGAAGTCATAGGGGCGCCATTCTCCTTTTACTAATTCGAATGTCGCGAAACGCAGGTGTGTCACAGCTTTGAAACCTGTCATGAACATGCGGGCGAAACGGATAGTGGAAAAGTCATTAATATTTCCCACCACTTTTTCATAGTCGCTCAAAGGTATTTTGAACTGGTACCATACAACTTCCTGTGTCGAACCGTCATGGTTGGGGACTATGGAGACCTGTTTGTCTGTGATATAATTCTTGCCTACTACAAGGTCCTCTGGTCTGATGGATATGCGGTATTGGAAATATCGCTCATATTCATTGAGGGTGTTGTCTTGGTTTATATCCTCCACGTCGGGAAGCGAACGTGACGATTGATAGAGTGGGTCAGGAGCATCGGAAGGGGAGAGGGAGTTGCCTTCCACCCCATTGTAATGTTTGTATCGTTCAAGGACACCTACGCGTTGCTCATCATAGTCGTAACCCCTGAAGAAATGATAATTATCTCCTGCCGGGTCATTGAATGGTGAGAACTGGTCAGCCTGCATACGTTCAATGGCTGTCGGATTAAGTTTTGCGCGCAGTTGGTCAAGATAGGTTGAATAGCTGTCGAATCCAAACTCATCCTCGTTGATAAGTCCGTCAAGTCCGACGTCCTGCGTCAGACGAGAAGATGTGTTGTTATCAAATGCGTATGTAAGAGAGTTTTGTGATGATACACGTCCCCACACGGTGTTTTCCATATACTGGTCATTACCATCTACCGGAACTCCGTTCTCATAACTTTTAAGCCCATCCTTCAATATGTCTTCCGATACCTCTCCGAAATTAAGGTACAGGTCGCCCCCTGATAGATTGTCATTATCAGGATCAAGGAACGGTGACAGCATCCAGAATTGCACATACTCTATGTTTGATGCCTCGAAGTTTGTGTTGTCCATCTTGCGCATGATGCCGCCCCAGCGTTTCTCCGGGTATAGAAGATTTCCTTCGTCATCAATGTTTGTGGCGTCAAGATTATACGGACCCCTCTCGGTTGGATAGAATGACAGATTAAGTGTCTGGATGGTATTTGATTCCCCATAAGTCTGCTGTCTTGCAGGAAATATTTCCCGGACAGTGATTTCCCTGACGTAAGGATTGTTCTGCATCTTTGCGTCGCTCTTTATGTAGCCGGGACAGAGTGAGGAATTCTTGGCTGTGAACATACGGTCGATGAAGTACCAGTTAAGCAGAGCCCTGTTCTTTCCATAATCTACATTATTTGATAGGGCGGCTTCTGGGAATAAGGCGTTAGCTGATGGATCGTATGGCGTGGACGCGAGAAACCATGAATATGGCGAACGCAGGTCAATGCCTATCTGCGTCGATTCGAAGTCGTCAATATATGAGGAACCCTTGTTGCTGCCACTCTTCTGTTTGTGGGGAATCAGCTGTGCAAATTCTGCTTGTAGACTCATTGTCGACGGCTGGATAGCGTTGACGGTGGGGATTTTGTTAAGAAGGTTGGTCAGCCACATGAACTGAGTGTTATACTGCATGTTAAAGCCGAACATGGTGTTGTTGACCACTTCGTCACCGATGTTTACCTTTTCAGTAAGCGATTTCTCTGAAAAGTGCATTAATGTGGCACCGATATTGAAATCCTTGTTGAACTTATAGTTAAGGTCGAGTCCGAGGAGGGTCTTTCGTTGTGTGGAGTAGAGCGATTGGTTTTCCAGGGTCACACTGATGCTTTGGCCTGAGTCAATTATGCTCTGGTTGGTTATGGTCACGATTCCCATCGAATAGTCCACGGTGTAATCACTGTTTTCTGTCAATGTCACGCCACCCGCTGTAACCACCACTGAGCCACGAGGCACATTCATTGCGTTAAGACGTATCTGTGAGCCTGCCGATGCTTGATACTTACCGCTGAGTATAAACTTGTTCTTGTCGGCAAACTGGCGCGCCACAATAAGAGTGGAGTCATAAAGCTCCTGATAGACATATTTTTCGGCAATCACCGGATTGCCAATCTTGGTCGCGAGATGAGAGCCGAACGGCTCAACCACAGGGAAGATAATCTTACCTTGTGATGAAAGGATTGTATATCCTTCAATAAAGTCAAAGAATCCGTCGGGGTTCGATGCTTCATTTGAGTCAATGCGGTCGAGATTCATGACCTGAAGCAGCGGCACATTGGAAATACCGGCAATCGGAAGATAGTTGATTTCAGTACCTGTGGTGTCGCTGAGATATTTGATGTTAAGCCTGAAATTTGATTTCTGAACCTGGTAAGCCCCAAGTGAATAGACATTCTTCATCATAAGGTCCCACATAGGCAGCTTGGGATCTATAGTAGTTGACTTGAGCATCTTCAGGTAGAGGGATTGGTCTGTTGTGGTGATATCTGCCGAAAATTCACCTACCTGGTATACTTGGCCGTTATATGTGTATTCGTATGCCACGCCTAAAACTTCGTCGGCGCTCAATGCGCTTTTCAGCGATATATAGCCCAAAGTGGAGTTGAGTGTGTATTCCGACGATGACAGAAGTCTTGCCGACTCAACTTTTTCGTAATCTTTACCCCCCTCGATCCCATAGGCATTAAGCGGTTCAAGTGCTTGTGTCACAGTGTTTATATTGCGGGCACCTGGGTATTCGGTCTTTATTACAGAAAGGAGGTTGTTCGATGTATTGGTTGGGTTGTTTTGGGCCGTGTTGATTTGCCAATAACTGTTGGCGAGGACACGGTTTTCACCTAAGTCCATAAACCCCACGAAGTTTCGGCTCTGGTCAAATTTCCCGTTCTTGTTTGTTATCCAGACTTCAATACGTGTGATTTTTATCCCCGATGATACAAAGGGTAGGCGGGAAGCGAACGAGTCGTAATTGTCGCGGAAAAAATGGGCTAAGAAAAAGTGGCGGTTCTGGTCATACTGGTCAGCTTGTATGGAAAAATCAGTGGTTTGGACCCCGCCTTTTGAATTTACCGTGGTGGATTCTGAATTCTGTTGTGACACAAGGGCCGTGGCCGTAAGTTTGCCGAATTGAAGCTGTGTCTTAACGCCGAACAAAGCTGTACTACCACGTATGAGTGAGGATCCGGTTGTCATTGACACATTACCGGCCTCGATTGACTTGACTATGTCGTCCTCTTTCCCTTCATAGGCAAGTTTGATATTCTTGGAGTCGAAGTCAAAAGTGGCGTCGGTGTTGTATGTCATATTGAACTTCATCCTGTCACCTACGCTTGCCGCAATTGTTGCTTGGATTTTTTGGTCAAAATCAAAGTAAGTCTTGCGGCGCGAATCGAGTGATAGAGCCGGGTTGTCGGTTTTGTTTGACTTAACACCCATTGATATAGTCACGGATCCTTGTGTGCGTAGTTGCACACCGCCTGGACCAAATATTTTCTCCAATGGACCGAGTGCAAAATTCATGTCAAGGATATTGAATGGCTCCTTATCAGGAGTCACGATAGCCTCTGCATTGCGTTGGCGGAAATAGTTTTGCATCGACAGTCTTGTCTGCCAACTGTTGTATTGCTCGGGTGTAAGGAAAAATGGCGTTACAATATCGTTTTCCCCCAGTTTGGTCCTTACCACATAACATCCAAGGTCCGGATCATATTCCGTCACTGTACGTATATTGGACGGAGTGGCAAGATCGGCAGCAAACTCAGTTTCCATAAGGCCCTCATAGCTTTGAGGCACAGTCTGTTGGACCGGGAATGGCATCATTATGCTGTCGGCAGGATTTACCGGCGGTGGGGTGGCTACATTCACCGGTGCGGGAGGGGTGAATCCCGGAGTGATGAATTGAGCCGAGGTATACAACACTCCTGTCACGAGCAAAAATAGTATGCCCATGACAACCGGGAAGATAAAAGTGATATGTTTATTGTTGGTCGACAATAAGTTACTAACTATGCTACACTGAATTACATCATGCTCAACGCTTTCTTTATGGCAACTTCAACTTTAACGATCGGGTCGGCATCAAAAATCCTTTTCAGAACTTTTTGCGACTGAGGCCTTGCAAACCCAAGGGCCGTAAGAGCGGCCAGCGCTTCATCGTAGACTTCGTTTGCCGCCGAGAAAACATTAGGCTGTATAGATAACGTGTCGTTGCTCGGTTTTATTTTATCCTTGAGGTCTACAATTATTCTCTGTGCGGTTTTTACACCTATTCCTTTAACGTTTTTCAGCCGTGTGTGATCACCTGAAGTGATTACTACCTCAAGTTCTTGTGTGGGGATGGACGACAATATGAGAAGTGCAGTGTTGGGGCCTACTCCTGAGACACCGATGAGCAGCCTGAACAAATCGCGCTCCTGTGTCGTCATGAAACCATAGAAACTCCATGCATCTTCACGGATTACCTCATGGAGCAGGAGCTTTACCTCTCCCTTGCAGTTCTGCAATGCTTCAAAAGATGATAACGAGATGTTTACCATATATCCTATTCCGTGATTTTCCACCACTGCGTATGTAGGCGTGAGTTCAGTGATTGGACCCTTGATATATTCGTACATTATTATTCTGTGATTTTATGATATGCCAAAATTTTCACAAAGTTAATCTTTAATTTTCATATTCCTCCATAAAATTTTAACTTTGCGTAAAATATCAATTCATCGATTGGCTTCTGTGTCCATGAGGGATTGAGGTATTATTTTATATCAGACTATGGAAGTAGTTTACGAAGACAACCACATTATTATAATAAATAAGGCACCGGGCGAGATTGTGCAGGGTGACAAAACCGGCGATGTGCCGTTGGTCGACATTGTACGTCAATGGATCAGAGAGAAATATGCTAAACCCGGCAACGTTTTTTGCGGGGTGGTGCATCGGCTGGACCGTCCTGTGGGAGGATTGGTTGTGTTTGCGAAAACCTCTAAAGCCTTGGCACGTATGAACGAGATGTTCCGCAACGGTGAGGTGCATAAGACATACTGGGCTATAACGCGTAACATGCCACCAAAAAGCAACGACCGCTTGACACACTATATAACCACCACTGAACGAAACAATAAGTCGTATGCATCCCCGACACCTAAAAATGGGGCTAAGGAGGCCATATTGGGATATAAACTCATGGCATCGTCAGATCGGTACCATCTTCTTGAAGTCAACCTTGAGACCGGGCGCAAACATCAGATAAGAGTGCAGCTCTCTGCTATAGGATGTCCCATAAAAGGGGACCTTAAATATGGTGACAAACGCAGCAATCCTGACGGATCAATATCATTGATGGCCCGGCGCATCAGTTTTACTCATCCTGTGTCGGGAAAACATATTGATGTCACAGCTCCACTACCAGCTGACAACCTATGGCAAGCCCTCGGAGCAGCAGTGCAGGATACATCAGCGGAGAATCAGCATGAGTGAGATGGCCCAAACATCAGAGGATGCGGACAAGAAGATTGCCCCTATGAAAATTGATGTGGATGCTGTGTTGAGGCAGCGTGCACAGCGTTACTATCCGTTATTACCGCGGTTTGTGATCAGTTGGCTTGAGCGGGTAATATGTCAGGACAGGCTAAACGAGCTTCTATCCTCCAACGGCGATATGACAGGTGTTGATTTTAGCCGGGGAGTTCTCCGCGATCTTTCCATAAAGTATAATGTTCATGGTTCCCTCCCCTCCGATGACCGCCGTGTCATAATTGTATCCAATCATCCGTTGGGTGGTCTTGACGGCTTGGTGCTTTCCGATATGGTAGCTTCCCAATATGGTGGCAATAAGAAAATGAACTTTATAGTCAATGACCTGTTGAATTTTGTGACTCCGCTCAATGATATTTTTATCGGTATCAACAAGCATGGAGCCCAGTCACGCACCGCGGCGGCCAGGCTTGAGGAAGCTTTTAACAGCGATGCACCGATAGTGATGTTCCCTGCTGGAATGGTGTCTCGAAAAGGGGACGATGGACGTATTGCCGATCTACGTTGGCATAAAATGGTGGTAGGGAAAGCCATTTCTTCAAAACGAAATATAATTCCTGTGTACTTTAGTGGTGAAAATTCCCAGTTTTTTTATAAATTTGCACGACTAAGAACGCATCTTGGATTAAAATTCAATATTGAGATGATTCGGCTACCACGTGAGATATTTAATCGCGAAGGTGCCACATTCGATATAAATATCGGTTCTCCGATTGCATGGCAATCACTTAAAGGAGGAAAAGATGCGCAGTCTGAAGCAGACCATCTTAGGGAAATAGTTTATAGTCTGAGGGATATGTCTACCTCTGATTCTTAACGATAGCTCCATAACACGATGACAGAAAACATAATTGCCCCAGTTGACATATCGCTTATCGAAGCTGATTTGACTCGTGACCGCCTGCTGCGGATCACGAACAAAAGCAACAATGAGATATATGTCATAGATGGGAGAGAATGCCCCAATACTATGCGCGAAATAGGACGTTTGCGAGAAATTGCTTTTCGTGCGGCTGGTGGCGGAACCGGTAAGAGTTGTGACATAGATGATTTTGATGTCATGGATCCTCCGTGCCGGCAACTTATAGTGTGGGATCCGGAGTCAAAACTCATACTTGGCGGATACCGCTTCATCATTGGTAATGATATAAAGATGAATGAGTCCGGTAAGCCACGTATCGCCACAAGCCACATGTTTGACTTTTCTGACAAATTTTTGCAGGAATACCTCCCGCAGACAATCGAATTAGGTCGTTCATTTGTTAGACTTGAATACCAGTCCTCAAAAGCCGGCGCAAAGGCTCTATTCGCATTGGATAACCTTTGGGACGGTTTAGGAGCTCTCACGGTAATATATCCTGAGATACGATATCTTTTTGGCAAGATGACCATGTATCCCAACTATTCTTCCGCATGTAGGGATATGATTCTTTACTTCCTGCACAAACATTTCCCTGACAACGAGCGTCTGGTATGGCCGATGCACCCGATTCCCAACAAGATTGATGAGAAGGCTATGAAGAATCTTTTTATCGGCGAGAATTTCAAGGAGGACTATAAAATCCTGAATCACGCCGTGCGCGAATACGGTTTCAACATCCCGCCGCTCGTCAACTCATATATGAGTTTGTCGCCCACGATGAAAATGTTTGGCACGGCCATAAACGATGAATTCGGGGATGTGGAGGAGACAGGTATATTCTTTGCCATCTCAGAGATTTTTGAAGAGAAGAAAAAACGTCATATAGGTACATTTCAGATGTCCATGTCAAATGATGATTGATAAAAACTAACTTTTACTATATAGGTATGAAAAAAGAGAGAATCTTAGTGACAGGAGGTACCGGATACATCGGTTCTCACACCGTCGTGGAGTTGCAGCAGGCCGGTTACCCGGTTGTAATTATTGACAATCTGTCAAACTCGAACCGCGATGTTATTGACGGTATTGAACGAATCACTGGTATTCGCCCCGATTTTGTTGAGGGCGACTGTACAGATATCGATACTCTTGCCAAGCTTTTTGCTGACTATCCTGATGTCAAAGGTATCATTAACTTTGCCGCTTCGAAAGCCGTCGGTGAGAGTGTGCAGAAGCCTATATTGTACTACCGCAACAATCTTAACACTCTCCTTAATCTCCTTGATTTGATGGGGCCCAATGGTGTGAAAGGTATTGTTTTCTCCTCTTCATGCACCGTCTATGGCGAACCCGATGAGAACCCTGTAACAGAACAGGCTCCCATCAAGAAGGCGACTTCACCCTATGGTAACACAAAGCAGATATCCGAGGAAATCATTACTGATGTAATCAACGCCGGAGCTCCGTTTAAGAGCGTGATTCTGCGTTACTTTAATCCGGTGGGAGCCCATCCTTCGGCTGAGATTGGCGAACTTCCCAATGGCGTGCCCCAGAATCTCATTCCATATCTTACACAGACAGCTATCGGTATCCGCAAGGAGCTGAGTGTGTTTGGTGATGATTACGATACTCCTGACGGTTCATGCATACGCGACTATATCAATGTGGTCGACCTGGCAAAAGCCCATGTCATCGCGGTTGAGCGCATGCTTGAAGACAAAAGCGATGCTAAGATTGAGATTTTCAATCTTGGGACAGGCAATGGAGTGTCAGTGCTTGAACTTATAAATGTATTTGAAACAGCCACTGGAGTTAAGGTGCCTCATAAGATTGTAGGTCGTCGCACCGGCGACATCGAAAAAGTATGGGCTAATCCTGCTTATGCAAACGAGGTATTGGGTTGGAAAGCCACCTCTTCCCTGGCCGATACTATGCGGTCTGCATGGGCATGGCAGCTTAAACTTCGTGAACGAGGGATAATGTAATCCCATACCTCTAAAGATACACTCAACAGGCCAGCACCCCAAAGATTAGATGAAAAATCTTTGGGGTGCTGGCCTGTTGATTATGACACTGATTATTTCTTAGAGTATCTGGGAACTCGTATTCATAGGAAGACGCATCGCAAAAGTGTGGTGGATGATCTACACTTTTAATGATTCAAATTATCTTAGTTTATGCCTTGTGATGGCATGAGAATAGTATAACATGTTTTTTTTAAGACTTTCAGCAGCGGTTGAGTTCGTGTTAATCAGACGATTGTAGTTTAGTCTTTTCTCTTTCCTTACGGTATTGCGCCGGCGTAATTCCGTACAAACGATTGAAGTGGTTATAGTAAGTGGCGCGTCTGACATATCCACAGCTTTCTGCAATCGCGTCAATAGTCCAGTTTGGGTGCTCATTTATCATCTGAACCGAATACTCCACACGCAATCTGTTTATATAATCATTGACACTTTCTTTAGCGAATCGTTCGATAAGTTGCGACACTTTCGCACGGGAGATGCCTGTAGCCTCCACTATGCCATCTCGGTTGAAGTCTGGTGATTTGAATAACCCCTCTTCTACAATATGGCGCTGCATTTCAGTGAAAACTCGGAAATCCGCTTTCTCTTCTTCAGACGACATGGTTGTCATCTTGTGCATGGCGAGAAGTTCATCAATCTGTCTGGCAGCCAATTTCTGCCGTTTTATGGAGAGGCTATACGCACGTATTGTCAAAATCAGAATCACAACAACAAGCATAACGATACCAAAAGAAGCTATCAGAAGTATCTTCCGTCTCTGTGATTGAGCCTGTGAGTTTACTAATTCAAGTTCTTTCTCATTAAGGACGAAGACAGTGGCCAATTCCTGGGCATAAGAGTTTTTCTCTCGGATATACAGGCTGTCTTGTATCGCGGAGGCTCGTTGTATGAGTCCATATCCTTCTCGGTAATTTCCAAGTCCTGCTTGGGCTCTGCCATCAGATGTCAACAAGCTTTGATAGTCACCATTTATGGTGTCCCCTTTGGCTAATATGGGATATAGTGGTGCGGTAAATTCAAGAACCCTTTTCCACTGATGGGAGTCAAGCAGATAATCCATTATATATGCTCGTCCCATAGGATACTGGGCATAATCGGTGTTTATGAATGAATTGTAGGCCTTGCTGGCTTCTGAGAATTTACCGGCTCTTTCGGCGCAGGAGGCGATACGAGCGTATGCGTACGCTCTCTGTTGGTCCGTGAAACCACCCGGAGCACCACCTGTTTTGTCTATTTTGTCAATAATTGCAAGTCGTTTATATCCTTCGGCAAGCCCATCGCTGAACCGGTCATCGGTATAAAGTTCCACTATCTTGACGCCGTATGCTGCGGAAACATTTGCCAACACACGAGCATCGTCAGAGGATGCCCCCGATGATATGATTTTATCGAGATAATCATATCCCTGCGTACGGTTCCCCATAGCGAATGATGCTTTTGCCATGGTGGTGAGGATATTATATTCAGCTGCCTTGTTCCCTGTCTCACGTGCAATCTTCATGGCTTCAATTGCACTTTCGATACATCCTTGATAATTACCGAAAAAAGAGCGAGCCACCGACTGGAGTGTCAGAGCATTAAGTTTCTCTTTGGGATGATTGTTTATTGAATCTGCCAATAACGCTTTTGATGAGTACCTGTCTACGAGAGAAAACATTCGTTTCTCATTGTAGGCAAGTCCCCTTAACAGATCGACTTGATACGAGGACAATATTTCAGATTTGGAATTCTCTATCTTATCCAGTATTTCCAACACTGAATCCGGCTTGGATACGATAGCTTGACGAAGGTCGTTTGCTATAGTTCTTCCGTCCGTTTCTCCAGCTATTACAACTGAGGTAATAGATAGGAGATAAATGAATAATATGGTAAATATCCTGAATTTCATTTTGCAAATTTAATGAAAAACTACGGACTGTGTATGGGGCATAAAACGAAGCGATTTGTTTGTTGGTCGGGCAAATGATGTTAAACGATTTGCAGTTCAATAGGTTAGGTGGCTATCTGAAAAATGAAGCGATATTTCCAAGCGGTTTTTCTTTTACATGGTTCTTACATCAGCTTTACAAAATGGGGCTGTTTGGGGCGAAAACGCCTCGGTTTCTTTACATCGCCTGTGCAATTTGTGTATAAATGGGCTTGGATGGCACTTTGTTGGCGTGTGCGTGCCTTTTTATCCAAATAGGAGGTCTTTTGAAGTGTAGGCGATCTATGGTATATTGATCGCATTTTTTTGCCCCAGTTTCTAAAATTTTTCTCAAAAATATTCCAAATAATCACTATTTGGAATATTTTGGCTATTTTTGTTGCTGTAATGAGCAAGATTATACATGTACATCTTATATGCCCGATAGTGGGTGAAAAACAGCGGGACTGGTACTTTGCCAGTATCTCTGCGGTGTATTCTGTCTTGACACCGGAACAAGTAGGAGCATCCAAGAGCTATCTGCTCCATGCTGGGCTGTCAGATAATGGCACGGTGATAACTAAAAGGGCTATAATTAAGCAGTCTACGCTTATTAGAGGCAGTAGGACGGGCTGAATGATTAATGATAAAATAACGCCGTTATAACAACCTTCGTGCGTTATTCATTTCAATGCTGTGGGGAGCGATTTTCGCTCCCCTTTTTTGTGCCTTTTGAGTTTAGGGTTACATTTAGGGTTATAGTTTAGGGTTACACTTAAATATCGTTTAGGGTTACATTTAGGGTTACATTTCCCATTTTTTCAAGGTTTGTATTTCATAGGATAATAACACATATAATCATTATAACCTCAAAATATCGCAAAATTATTATAGGAAAATCCCCCGATTGTTTTAGTGTGTTTGTGTGTTGTAAATAGCTGTATTATAGTTTGTTATACTTTTTGTGCCTTGAAAAGCCCATAAGCTTGCGTGTGTGCGTTAAAAAGAGGCTATCATGCGTATTTGCATGTAAGCCGTGTGGTGTTATTCAAGATGTATTACCCCGACCACACGGGCTATCCCGACGATTTCATCTTTGGGGATGTCGAAAGGGTCGTATTCGTGGTTATCTGATACAGCCAGCAAACAATCTTTCTCCATGCTTTTGCGTAGGCGCTTTACGATTAGTCCTTGTTCGCGTGTTGCAATCAGGTGCGGCTTGTTCCATTGGATAAACTGTGAGTTGTGTATTATGGAGCATGCTATAATATCGCCGGGGTATAGGCGAGGTATCATGGAGTCGCCGATTACTTCAATCATAAAGTCCACACCAAGATGTCTGAATTTTGGTATAACGTAGTAGGCAAGTACATCTTTTTCCTTTATGGTGAAATGTTCATTGGCGAATCCTCCGACAGCTCTTTCTGAAACTAAGGGGATTGCGCCCTTGTCTTTTTTGGTCGTTTCGGTAAGTGATTCAAAGTAGGTTTCATTTCCGCTATGGGTAGAAATAAGTTTTTCTTTTTTTGTTATGGCAGCGGGCTTTTGAGTCTGCTCTTTAAGCATATTGCCATTACCTGTAATGAGCCACTCTATATTTATTTCCGCAATTGCGGAAACTTTTTCTAAAACTTCAAAAGAGGGCTTCCCCTGTCTTTTACCTACTATATTATCCACAACAGAAGGTGTTACCCCAACTGCTGATGCAAAGGCACTTTTGTTTCCCTTAAACAGGGTTGTAATTATCTGATTAAAACGTCCATTAATATCCATGTTGCATTAAAATTTACGTAAATGCGGAATTTTCTCGCTGAAAAATTTTCTATTTCCGCAAATGCGTATTATCTTTGCGGTGTGGTTAAGATGTTACCACCGCGCCAAAGATACAAAAAAGGCGCGAGATTAGCGAATTTTAAAA
>OFFL01000071.1_pt1 | contig 114738 bp, 91 predicted proteins | sample 1521391 | NCBI WGS metagenome assembly OFFL01 (sample SAMEA3504082, study PRJEB24116) | mouse gut metagenome | biome: mouse gut; feature: mouse-associated habitat; material: faeces | place: Denmark | collected 2011
CGAGCCGCGGCTGTTGCGCATCGTATAGAGGATGATAGCCTCGCCCTCGGGCGTCGAGCCCCATATATGTTGGAGGATCTCCATTACTCGACGGGTTTGAGCTCGGCCAATATGCGGTCTATTCGGCGCAGCGTCTCCTCGCGGCCGATGAATGCCGTCACGTCGTACATGCCGGGGCCCTTGCCTGCGCCCACCAGTGCCAGACGCAGCGTGTTCATGACCTGTCCCATGGAGAGCGAACGGCTCTCGATCCATGCGTGGACGATGCGCTCGGTGTTATCTTTCGAGAAGTCGTCGATCGAGGCGAGCACCTCGCGAAGCTCGGCCAGCATGGAGGGGTTGTCGCCCTTCCAGTACTTGCGCGTCTGCTTCTCCTCGTACCCGGTCGGCGCCGTAAAGAAGAACGATGTCAGATCCCACAGATCGCCAGTGAGCGTGGCGCGCTCTTTCATGATGCCGGCAGCCTCGCCGGCGCGCATGTCGTCGACCTCGATGCCGTGCGCGCGCAGCTGCGGTTGCAGTATTGCGGCCAGCTCGGCGTCGCTCTTGCGGTGCATGTACTGTGCGTTGAACCACTTGGCCTTGTCGGGCTGGAAACGTGCGCCCGACTTCGATACGCGGTCGAGCGAGAAGGCGTCGACCAGCTCCTGCATCGAGAAGAGCTCCTGCTCGGTGCCGGGGTTCCAGCCCAGCAGCGCCAGCATATTGACGAAGGCTTCGGGCAGATAGCCGTCCTCGCGGTAGCCGTGAGCCGTCTCGCCCGTCGAGGGCGACTGCCAGAAGAGCGGGAATACGGGGAATCCCATTTTATCGCCGTCGCGCTTCGAGAGCTTACCCTTGCCGTCGGGTTTGAGGAGGAGCGGGAGGTGGACGAATTCAGGACGAGTGTCGCCCCAGCCGAATGCCTCGTAGAGGAGGAAATGGAGTGGTGCCGATGGGAGCCATTCTTCACCGCGTATCACGTGGGAGACTTCCATGAGGTGGTCGTCGACGATGTTGGCCAGATGATAGGTGGGGAGGTCGTCTGCGCTCTTGTAGAGCACCTTGTCGTCGAGAATCGACGAGTTGATGGTCACTTTGCCCCTGAGCAGGTCTATAACTTCCACGTCGCGTCCCGGTTCTATGAGGAAGCGTACCACGTAGGGTGTCCCTTCATCGAGCAGGCGTTTCACCTCTTCGGCGGGGAGAGCCAAGGAGTTGCGCATGTTCAGGCGGGTCGATGCATCATACTGGAAGTTGGGTGTGGCTGCGCGGGCTGCTTCGAGTTCTTCGGGGGTGTCGAAAGCCATGTATGCTTTGCCGTTGTCAAGTAGCTGCTTCACATACTCGCGGTAGATGTCACGACGTTCGCTCTGCTTGTAGGGGCCGTAGTTGCCACCTTCACGGACACCTTCGTCGATTTTTATACCGAGCCATTTGAGCGACTCGTTGATGTAGTCCTCAGCTCCGGGGACAAATCTGTTGGAGTCAGTGTCCTCTATACGGAGTATCATCTCTCCGCCGTGGCGACGGGCGAAAAGATAGTTGTAGAGAGCGGTGCGCACACCGCCGATATGTAGCGGCCCGGTGGGTGAGGGGGCGAATCTCACGCGTACTTTACGGTTCATAGTAGGATTCGGTTGTTAATCAGATTGCAAAGTTACAAATTTTTCAAACATTATCGCCTCCTCAGTCATTATATTTACAGGTAACGTTTCATTGTTTCGATTTATGAAGACCGGGAGCATATCACATTCTCGTCCGTTTACATTTGACCGTGTAATACGCATACTTATCACCATAGCGTTCATAGTTGGGGCGGTATGGCTCATCAACACGCTTAAAAATGTGTTGCTTCCCTTCTGTCTCGCATGTCTGATTTCCTATCTGCTTGAGCCTCTTGTGCAGTTCAACCGCCGGCTCCTGCATCTCCGCGGGCGTATCGTGGCCATCTTCGTGACACTCTTTGAGGTCACGTTTTTCATCGTGGCCATCTGCTATCTGTGTCTGCCGTCGGTGCTCAGCGAGATGCATCAGATGTCGCTTTTGATAAAAGCCTACTCGGAGCATGGTACCACTTTCCCTCTCATACCCGATGAGGTCCACGACTATATACACCGCAATTTCAACCTCGAGCGTGTGGCCGAGTCGCTCAGCGGACAGCATGCACAGACCATCCTTGAGAAAGGCACCGCCCTTGTGTCGGGCTCGATCGAGATGGTGATGCACACCCTGGAGTGGCTGCTGACATTCATATATGTGATTTTCATCCTCATTGACTACCAGCAGCTCATGAAGGGTTTCAGGCTTCTTGTGCCTCCAAAGTACCGTCCGATAGCCTACAAGGTAGGAGATGACATCAAGAACAGTATGAACCGCTATTTCCGCGGACAGGCTCTCCTTGCCCTCTGCGCGGCGGTGTTCTATTGCATCGGGTTCTCGATCGTGGGTATCCCATTGGCCATATTGCTCGGCTTACTGGTTGGGGTCCTCTACATGATACCCTATTTCCAGTACGTCACGCTCATACCGGTAACACTCGTATGCATAATATATTCGATGGGAGGAGAAGTCGGTTTCTGGAGCGTGTGGGGCAAATGTATACTCGTCTACGTGGTGAGCCAGAGCATCTGCGACTATATCCTCACTCCGAAAATCATGGGTAAGGCCATGGGGCTCAATCCGGCCATTATCCTGCTGTCACTGTCGGTATGGGGTACGCTCCTGGGGCTTATAGGGATGATAATAGCCCTTCCTCTCACCACCCTCTGCCTGGCCTACTATGAGGAATACATACTTAACCGTGGTGGTGTGTCGGCCGACGAGAAGGAGGAGGACCGCTCGACATTCGAGGATATCACCGGTGGTAAAGTCAGATAGATGTCTGTGGCGCAATCAGTGAGCAATAGCAATTTATAGGTCATGGTTTTGGCTTTTATATGAAAAAATTGTAATTTTGCCTCACGTAACTGATTTAAAGCATGGAGAACACTGAAATCTACGTCCCGGAACCTGCCATCGGACGCTTGCCTTGGTATCTGGCTTGCGTCTCGCGGCTTCGTGCCCAAGGGGTGGAATACGTGTCGTCCACCGCTATATCGCAGGAACTGAACGTCGACGCATCGCAGATAGCCAAGGACCTCTCTTATCTCAACATCAAGGGTAAGACACGCATAGGCTATGAAGTGGCCCAGCTTGAGCGTGGCTTGCTTGATTTCCTCGGATTTCACCGTGATCATAAAGCGGTGATGATGGGGGTGGGTAGCCTCGGCGCAGCTTTGATTGCCGATTCAGGTCTCTCGCGTTATGGTCTGAATATTGTGGCCGGATTTGATGTCGACCCGGCGCTTGTGGGTACGGAAATTGATGGTACGCCGATCTACGACCTTGCCGAGCTCCCTGCGCGTCGCGAAGCTCTCGGAGCTGAGATTGCGGTCATTGCCGTCCCGGTGGAGAGCGCGGCCGAGGTGGCCGAGCTTTGTGTGAATTCAGGCATAAAGGCTTTGTGGAATTTTACACCGTTCCATATCCGCACCTCGCCCGACATCACGATTCAGAATACTTCTATCTATGCTCATTTGGCGGTGATGTATAACCGCATGAAATCGAAGTAGCAATCAGCCTTACCCTCCAACCTTTTCAACCCATTATCAAATGAAAATAATCCGCATCATCAATCCGGACTCTCCTCTCATGCTCGACATTCATCCCGACTCAGCGATGCTTTTGCCCGGTCGTCCGTTGTTTTTACCTGATTGGGGCGACGGTTGGAGCGTGTGCGGACACCTCGCGGTCAGGATAGGTCGGTTGGGGAAAAATGTGGCCGTGAAATTTGCCTCGCGCTATTATGATGCCGTCACTGTGGCACTGCGTGTCACCCTTCCCGGCTGTGATGAAGCTATGCAGGGCGTATTGTCAGGAATGGATGGGACTATAGCTCACGGAGAATGGTTGGAGCCATCGGTTGCCGCCGCTCCTGTTGAGATTCTTGTCGGTGATGCGTCACTTATCCTTCCGCCTCAGGCCGAAGCCATAGCGGAGGCGGTGCATCAGGTGAGCCGGTATATGACGCTTAAGATGGGCGACGTGATATTCCTGCCGCTTTCCACCGAGCCTGTGGTTCTTACGGCCGGTAAGCACCTCGCTGTCGACCTTGATGGACGGCAGGTGATGGATCTGAAGATTGTATGATCATCGTCTGATCCCGATTTCCCGAAATCATAAACTTTATATTCTGTACTGATGTTGGCAGTGGATTATTTCACCGCCACCTTTTCGGCATGACCTCCGATGGCCACCACATAGAGCCCCGGACGTACAGCTATTTCACGTTCCTGGCCTCGGTATATCCGTATACCCTGGAGCGTGAAGATTTCGACCTCCTCCTCAGAGCCGGAGATTATTATATGCCTGTCGCGGACTGAGATTTCCCCCTTGCGGTCAATGGTCACGGAGTCTATGTCCGAGAGGTCGGATGTGGTCACCGTCATTTTTGCCGACGGAGAGCTCACCACAGTGTTGCCCACCGAGCGCACCGTGTAGGAGTAGGTGTTGTCCGGGGTAAGTCCCGTGATGGTGTGGCAGCCCGAAGTGCCGGCATCCACGTTAGTCAGCAGTGTCTTTCCTGAAGTCTCGTCAGTGAGGGTTATGAGGTAGCGCTCAGCATCTGCCACACTTTCCCAGTTGGCTGTGAATGAGCCCGATTCAATCTCCGATGCTTTGAGTGGCGTTGGGGCAGCTATGTAGAGAGCGGCTCCCTCGGCGGCTTTAAAAGTCACATTGCCGTTGGCGGCAAGGGCGATGCCGGTGATTGGGAATCCCGGGTTTTTGCCGCTCCATGACGCGAATCGCGGAGTGGTTGAGTATGTGAACGAGGTTACTTTGCCGGGACCGGGGAACGCGTCTGACGCGGCAGCTTGATAGTCGGTGCGGGCTGTTGCCTCTACCACATCCACGTTTTGATGATTGGCCGTGTTGTTGACCTCATTGTCATGCCATAGTGAGGAATTGTAGTCGATATGCCACACAAGCATACCGCTCCCCTCAAGATATTTGTCCCATCCTGATGTCTGGCGGTTTTCAAAGAGGAAAAACTCATTCTCCTTGTCTGTTTCCACCATGTAGGCGATATTGTCGGCTATGGGGGTGAGGGTCATATTGGCTGCGCGGCTTATCTTGACAGGTGTGAGCCAGCCCATCGACATGCGTTCAAACGATGAATACAGTGGCGGTGTGCGGCTATTGTTGTTGTAAGGGCCGTAGTCGAGTATCGACCATGTGTCGGGGGTGCAATATTCCTCATAATCACCGTCGCCGGTATAGTAAAGGTCGGGAAGTCCGAGCACATGTGAGAACTCATGGCAGAAAGTACCTATGCCGTCCACGGTTCCTCGGGAGTCGAGAAGTTCGTTGGAGCAGGCGTAATGGTCGAGGCGTTTCCCATCATATATATGTGTCTCATTCGCTCCGGCCCAGATTTCCCACGCATGTGGCCAGACAGTATTCTTGCCACCGCCGGTAGCTTCGCCTCGTCCGGCATAAAAGAGATACACATTGTCGATGATGCCGTCGTCGTCGCGGTCGTATTGCGTGAAGTCCACACCCTCCTTTTTGAGTATGTCACAGGCGTGGATAATCATTTCGTGGGCCTTGTCGTCATCGCCATATATATTGTTCCTTCCGTAATAAGTGCGGTTGTTCGGGAGAGTGACAGGACCGTAAACATCAAAAATAGGGGAGAACTGGCCTGCCGATGAGGCAAGGAAATAATCGCGGGCCGATCCCGTGGCTCCTTCGCCGGTGAAACCCTCCTCGTTGAGCATGGAATTGAAATAGCCGAACGGATCGGATATGGAGAACTTCACATCGGAGTATTCGGCGAGTATCACCAGCACCTTTTGCTCGCCGTGTCCCGGAAAAGTGGTGGTCAGCATATTCGCCGGAGCGCGGTTTATTGCGGCATTGGCTCGTGAAGCGTTGCGCTGGCGGCGCGATGCCACAGTCTCCGCCATCACCTTGCTCTTGTCGATGGTGCTGAGGAAAAGCTGCGACTCGAGCGAACGCGCTGAAGGATTCTGTGCTTTGAGGGTTGAGGCCACGAGGCGTCCTTCGCTGTCGGTAGTGGCATAGTAATAGATGCCATCCTCCTCCACGAGCGGATAGCCGTCGGAGGTTGTGGTGACATGGAAGTGCTCGTCGCCGAGGATGCGTATGTCGATTGTCGAACCGTCGGCCTGTGTTTCAGTCATTATGCCGCGGCGCGCACGTATGGCTTGTGCAGGGATAGCGCTCAGGATCGCTGCGCAGATTATAAATATGGTGGTGAGATTATGTCGGGTCATTGCTTTAAGGTAACACATCATAGCCGGAGTGATAAGTTGGTAAAATCTATCAGCCAACCGATAAGTGATAATCGGTTGGCTGATTAAAGGAATTGTGCGCATGAAGGGACTCGAACCCCCACGTCCTGAGACATTAGATCCTAAGTCTAACGCGGCTACCAATTACGCCACATGCGCAGTCAAAAAGGATTTGTGGGTGCAAATTTAAGCATTATTCTTCAATTCTCCAAATCTTTCTCGCGTAGGTGCTTAACATGTTGATTTCGTGGGACGAATTGTTTGGTTATAAAAAAATATTATTAACTTTGCGGTCATAGACCCCATCGCAGAAGCCATCTCGAGGGTTATGCGGGCGGGCCATTTTATTGCCATGGTACATTCCATGGCATAGACATGATGAAAAAGCGTTTACTCGACGCTCTTTCTTGACGGTTAGAAATCTGGCAGTTTCAAAATCGTAGTCAAGAATGCAGCAAACAGTAGATGTCTTAGTTGGATATGTATATTCCTTTCGGTCCGGCGCGAAAGCGTCGGGCTCGGACGTATATCATATTCTGCGTGAGGCTTCTGCAAGTTTGCTCGTTCTACTACGATGGGCACATGCCAGAGCCTCTAACCGTGGGACGAGCAACAAGTACGGCTCTCACGCTTTTTTTGTATAAACCAATCACAATGGCCCTATTGGAGAGTTGCATGGGCGAATAATTACTCATGAAACATCATTACCTAAAGAGGATGATGTCGGTGTTGGCTATACTTGTTGGTCTTTCCAATTCTTCGGCTCAGATAGCCCTTCATGAAGCTACTGACATCACACAAACAAAAGCAACTCTGTCGGCGGATTTCCCCGATGCCAGTGCAGACCATGGATTTCAGTATAAGTACGGTGTTCTGCCGGAAATAGATGAATTCTCTAAATCGGCTTTATTGCCTACATCCGATCCTGTGCAGATAAACAATAAGAGTTCCTATGCTTGGGCGGCGCGAAGCATCAAAGGTTGGATTGAAAGTAACCAGAATGTTCCCTCTGATCAGGAGTCAAAAATTACAGTTGATGTGACGCTCTATGATTCTTCAAATCTTACTTATGAATGGAGTGTGGATTCCGAGGATGGAATAGGAATGCTTAGCTTGTATGTTGATGATGTCAAAATACAAACCATCAGTGGCTTCCGTGATTTTGAAAGTGTCACTGTGCCGCTGACTGCCGGGAAGCACACTATCGCTTGGTCATATAGCAAGACAAGGCCTTCAAATATGGGTCTGGATATAGGAATGTTGCGGAATATCTCAATATCAAACACTACTCCTGACGATTGGATTGAATCAAAGACAGGAGAGATATCTGCTTTATTCCCGGCACAGAAATATTTATATAGGGCCTATAGTGTGGTCGCAGGTCAGGATGAAAGAGTGTTTTCGCCAATAGGCGGTTTCGAAACATTAGGTATAGGCTTCTCTGATCTGGAAGTAGCACCAATAACTCAAACCACTGCCACACTGAATTATACACCTGACTTTGGCGACGCCAATGCTGATTTTTATTATGTATATGGATCTAAGCAACCAAGGCATGAATGCAGTAAACTGGAACAATATTTACTGGACGACACCTCAACATTACTAAACCCCGACTTTTCTTCTGGTTGGAAAACTAATACTTACTCGGGTGTCTATAATACTGATTCGTATTATAAGGAAACCATAGAAATTGATGTGATTCTGACTGATGAATCCACTATTTCCTTTCAATGGCTCTGTTATGGCTGGCAAGGGAATAATATTGGGTCGAAAACGTCATCTATGAATTTTTATGTGGATGATGTTTCCAAGGCATATATATCAAATGCAAGCTGGAAGTCTGACAGTGAAAAAGAAACGATCACCGTAGTTGTCCCTCAAGGGGTTCATAAGCTCAAATTTGAAACAGATTTAGCAGGCGGCTCTCCAAGTTGGCCATGTTTTGGCGGAATTTGGAATCTCAAGATCCCCAATGTCAGTGAATTTTCCGAGATATCGACAAAAATTCCTGCAGATGGTGCTCCATTGACATTAAATAACCTACATCCTAAATCCGTTTATGGTTATTATGTCGAATCTGTGCCTAATTTTGAAAGCCCGCTGTCGATACGTTGGACTAACGGCTCAAGCCAGCTGATTGAATTCGAAACATTAGGCGTTACATTTGAGGAAATGACGATAGATAATGTAACACAGGCATCGGCGAAAGTCTCATGTAGTGTAAACAACGGTGATGCTGTTATCTTGTCTTCAGGGCTGGAATTCAAAGAACAAAGTGGCAGCACATGGTCAAATATCGCATTCAACGATGTATCCTCAACCCTATCCTACGGCTTGTCAAGATTGAAACCTGATGTTTCTTATGAAGTCCGCTTTTATACAGATATTGAAAATTTTGGTCAAGTATATAGTGAGGCATCGGTGTTTACTACATTACCTATCATAGCAAATAAGCCTGAGCTATTAAAAGTGTCTCAGCATCAGGCAATTTTGTCAGGTAATGTTATCTTTGGGGATGCTAACATATATCAGCGGGGAATGCAGTTTAGAAAAAAAGAGAGTCCTGATTGGGAAGAGGTGGAAGATGCAGGAAATGACTCGGATTATACTTGTGTGAAGAAGAATCTTGAAATGGGCGCCACATACCAGGCAAGAACTTATATTCAGCCTGCAGGTGGTGATATCATATATTCTGACATACTCGAATTTACTACGTTGGACACATATTTCCTCAACTGTAATTCCGATTCGTTCACACAAACAACTGTGACATTTGCCGCGACATTGTCAGAGACTGATGATGACGCGTCAATTGATTATGGCTTTGAATATTACATTGATTCGGACGGCTTCTTCGAATCAGCCGATAGCTATGTGAAATCAGATATTATTGATATGCCTGCCATTCCTACAGACGATAAAGTGTTAAAGGCTGTGGCCACGCAATTATGTCCCGGTCTGGGAATCAGATGGAGGGTATATGCTGTAATTGATGGCGACAAAGTATATTATACAAGTTCCAAAAATTCAACTTGGAATTTTGCAGGAACCGACAGAGCTACAATTACTGCAACAGTCAAAAAAATCACACAAACATCTATATCCTTAGAGCTTGATGCTTCGCAGGACGGCGATGCGGTTATTTCTCAAATTGAGTATGCTCTTGCAAATTCTGTAAATGATACACAACCTTATTCGATTTGTGGAAATACATTGACGCTAAATAATCTCGCGCCCAACGAACAATATAATATTAGGTTCAGAGGCCTTGTGAACGAACGATATTGTCCTCTGTCAAAAGTTGATTGGGATTATTCATGGTTTGAGTATAGGACTTTGCCGGTTAATGTAAGTGTGTCATTTTCTGGAATCACACAGACAAAAGCAAAAATGAAAGTGACGTTTGATTCCGGAGATGCAGAAATTTCGGATGTACAGTATCGGTTGAACAATGGGGAGATCTTACCTTATACAGGCGAACAGGAACTTGGGAATCTTATCCCGGGTAGCCAGTATAATGTCGCGATTTTTGTGAAGGTTAATGGAGAGGAGATGTCATGGCACGCTGATTCATCAGGCTCTGCTTTTTCCTTCAGGACCTCAGCTGTGACTTCGACCATTACCTTGGGTGAAGTTTCCCAGACTGCTGCTTTGATTGGCTGGTCTTCCAACTATGGAGATGCCACATTTGTTTCGGCAGGAATTGAAATCGGAAGTGAAGTGGTTGTTTCTGATGATAAATCCGGCAGGGAATTAATAAACGAGCTAACTCCGGGTATAACATATTATTGCAGAAGTTTTATCGAGACAAAAGAGAGTGGACGTTTATATTCTAACATGCGTAGTTTTACCACGTTGGCTATTTCAACTCTTACGTCCGATGTTTCTAACATATCTAACCGCTCTGCGACGATGAATGGGGAAATCGACTGTGATTCATACAGCTCGGCTGAATTTGGTTTCCAATGGAAGCAGATGAAAGGTTGGGATTCTGCCCCCGCATTTACTAAAGGTGTGAAGCAGGATGATGGATCGATTTCTGTTTCTCTTGTGAATGGTATGCTTGAACCTAATACTGACTATCAATATCGCACCGCCGTGCGTTATCATGATGAGATTTACGCCTCCGATAATTGGGAAACTTTCCGGACGGAGTCTGAATTCATCTATTATCCTGCAACAGTCTATACCGTATTCAGAACCGACAGGGAAAACAATGCACTGGTAATGTGCGGTTACTGTGTGGCTGGTTCGGAGGCTATCGTGAGTCAAGGATATGAGTATTGGGCACTCGGAGCCCAGTCGGCACGTATGTATGCTCCGCAGCAAGTAATTACAGTCACTACTGACGAGTCAATGCAGTATACATTTAAGAGTGGAGAGTTGTCAAAGGGTAATTATGCCGTGAGGGCGTTTGTCAAAACGGAATCCGGGACTACTCTGTATGGAGCCACATTGAGTTTTTCTGTTTCGGAAGATGGTTTTTCCGGGATTGAAGGCGCAGACTTTGATGAGGTTAAAATATTTGTCGAAGGCACTACTCTCAAAGTGGTAAATGGCTCGGGACTGTCATGCTATATCTATGATTTGAATGGCATAAAGATTGCCGAGCGTCATGATATGTCTGATTATGAAGAGTTCCGATTGGCCACCAATACATTCTACATTGTGCGCTTGAGCAATGGAAAGGTGTTAAAAGTCTGGATCTGATTATTCAGGATATATTAAATCAAGTAAGCCCCGACTCTGATTTTGTGGAGTCGGGGCCTTTTGTTTTGTCCTGTATTTCCGGTGGTGGCAGGAGGTTGGTGTGGTTTTACTTTTGGGCTTCCAATTCTTTCTCAACGGTGGCCTTCATGTCGCGGGCCACTGAGGATTGGGTGTTGGGGCCTATGGTGCGTGATGCGGCTGTCAGGACTTCGGGCGCGGCGTTTGCCACGGCCACTGAATCGTCGGCTACGGCGAGCATCGAGAGGTCGTTCAGATTGTCGCCGTAAACGGTGATCCGGTCGGCGCCAACATGTTCAGCCAGGCGTTTCACGGCTGCGGCTTTCGATACCCCTGCCCTGAACACTTCTATTGTCCCGAGCTTATGGTTGAAGATGTCGCGGTAGGCCGAGATGGATAGGCGCGAATCCTTGGCGAGCTCGTCGGCTATCGCTTCGATTACATCGAAATCACCCATGCCGAACACAAGGATGGTGTCGCCTATAGGGCATTCCAGTCCGCGCGGGTCGTCAAGGACAAAATGCTTCAGAGTGAGGTGCCGGCGTTCCTCGTAAAATTTCTGCTCATGTCCGGTCATATTGCCATTGTGATACACCGTGAGCTCTCCGTCGGGACTGAAAATATAGACGAATGGATTCACACCGTGGCTGTGGAAACAACTCATCACACCGGGAAGGGCGGCCGGATCGTGGAGCACAGGATGAATGTACCGGTGGGCGACGCGGTCCCACATTGCCGCACCGGTCATCACTATGGCCGGGATGGTGGTGTAGGTTTGTGATAGCAGCGGCTCGACGGTGGCAGGAGTGCGCGCCGTGGCCACGGTTATCATGGCTCCCTTTTTTGAAAGTTCGGTGATGATTTCGGCGCTTTCCTGACTCACGAGACTGTCACTGCCAAGAAGTGTGCCGTCCATATCTGATATAAAGAGGTGTTTCATAATGTAATATTGAATTTTCGTGGCAAATGTCACGTGTGTGGTTGCTGCTATTGTGGACGGTTTAAATTGCTATGTGACAAACTGACCGGCAGCACAAATATACAACATTTTTCATATATTTTAGTTATCAACCCACACGTGGAATATTAGATGAAGTGTTGAATTGGATAAAATAGTATCACTTTTTGAAAAGGTGATGCAAAAATATGTTAAATTGGGATTGGCCGTTAGGAATATTCAAAAAAATATACCTACATTTGTACGTGTGTTTTTCATAGTATTAGATTAAGATAAAGGTTTAAAAAGGAAGAGAGATGTCGGGAGACATCTCTTTTTTTGCTCTTTTATAAAACTTAAACTAAAAATAGTTGCAGAAAGCTTGAATAAGAACTAATTTTGCACTCTGAAAATTATCAATTCCGATTATATGAAACACCTTGACCTCATTCTTGCTGAGAAATTGTTGAAAATCAGTGCTATAAAACTTCAGCCTGACAATCCTTTCACTTGGGCATCCGGCTGGAATTCTCCAATATATACTGATAACCGCAAGACTTTGTCATATCCTGATGTGCGTAACTTCATCAAGGTGGAGCTCAGCCGCATTATCCTTGAGAACTTTGGCGACGTTGATGCCGTGGCCGGTGTGGCTACAGGTGCCATCGCACAGGGCGCGCTTGTGTCCGACAGCCTCGGCCTTCCTTATGTCTACGTGCGTTCTACCCCTAAGGATCACGGCCTGGAAAACCTTATCGAAGGTGATCTCCGCCCCGGACAGAAAGTAGTGGTGGTTGAGGATCTTGTGTCGACCGGCGGCAGCAGCCTCAAGGCTGTCGAAGCTATCCGTAACGCAGGTTGCGAAGTGATAGGCATGGTGGCTATATTCAGCTACGAATTCCCTGTGGCTACCAAGCGTTTCAAAGAAGCAGGTGTGAATCTCATCACACTCTCCAACTATTCGGCTCTCATCAACGCTGCGCTTGAGACCGGTTTCATCCGTGAAAGCGATGTCGCTACCCTTAAGGAGTGGCGCAAGGATCCATCAATGTGGTCGCCTGCTGACACCGACAAAGAATAATCGAGCATACATAACTTACCCACACTTCATAAATGTCAACTTACTCAGGAAAATCAGTCACTCTTCCTCGTCCCGTCGAGGAGATTTATGCCAAAGTCTCCGACCTCGGCCAGTACAAGGACCTCGTAGAGGCTCTGCCCGCTGAGCAGCGCGAAAAGCTCCAGGGCGTGGAATTCGAGGGCGACTGCGTGAAGATGAACGCTCCGTCAATAGGCCAGCTCGTGTTCCGCATCAGCGAGCGCACCGCCCCGACCCATGTAGGCTTCTCGGCCGAAGGTTCGCCGGTGCCCCTGAAACTGAGCCTTGACCTGGCTTCGGCCGGTGAAGGCAGCACCTCGCTGACACCTAAAATCGATCTGGAGATTCCTGCCATGCTTCGTCCGTTCATCGGAGGCAAGATTCAGGAAGCCGCCGATAAGTTCGGCGACGTCTTCACTTCGCTTTTCCAGTAAGGTGCCGGTCCGGTCAGCCTGACCGCTCCCCCGGCTCAGAAATTTAGAACACAACACACACATGCGAATCTCTCTTCCCGCCGGAGTCTCCGGCCTTAAAAATTACATTACCGTCGCGGTCGCCGCGGCGGTAATGCTGGTTTGTGGCGGCGGCTGTGACTCGGTCGACGACAACCGTCTTCCCTATGCCGAAGTGCATCTCACCTTCCACACCGTCGGTGACTGGAATATCTACGGAGTAAAAGGTGATGCAGCCGATTACCGCACTTATATTTTCAATCCTCCGGCTGAAAAAGTACCCTCCGACTTCCCTTACACCGTGCTTGACCGCACAGGCTATGGAGGGTTGTTGCTTGTCACCGATGTGCTCGGCAATCTCGTGGCTTATGATCTTGCGTGCCCTTACGAGGCCAGACCTACCATAAGGGTGAGAGTCCCTGACGGTGAACTCTTTGCCGAATGTCCCGACTGCGGAAGCACCTATGACATATTCACAAATCACGGCATGCCGCGTTCAGGGCCTGCTGCCGACCGGGGTTACAGCCTCACACGCTATTCGGTGGTGTCGGGTGGTGCAACGGAGTACAAGGTAGTGACCCGCTGACATTTTCCCGGGGCCCGGTTTATCCCTGCCATAAAATAATTTTCTTGACACTGCATGAACTACATTACTTCTGAAAACATCCTCCTCATAGGCTCTACCTTGCTCATTGCCGGAGTGCTACTCGGCAAGACCAGTTACCGTATAGGTCTGCCGCTGCTTCTCATATTCCTTTTGGTGGGGATGGCATTCGGCACCGACGGCCTTGGTATCCAGTTCAGTGACATGCACACCGCACAGTTTATCGGCATGATAGCTCTCTGTATCATCCTCTTCTCGGGTGGTATGGATACCAAACTGTCGGCCATACGGCCTGTCATAGCTCCAGGATTGGTGCTTTCAACAGTTGGAGTGCTTCTTACGGCGCTTCTCACAGGTCTGTTCGTATGGTGGCTGTCAGGGATGGCATGGACTAACATACATTTCGCTTTTCTGCCCTCCTTACTCCTGGCTGCCACCATGTCATCCACTGACTCGGCTTCGGTGTTCGGCATACTCGGCACCCAGAAGGTGAACCTTAAGCAGAATCTGCGTCCGATGCTCGAACTCGAGAGCGGATCCAATGACCCGATGGCCTATATGCTCACCATCATCCTGATAGAGACAATTCAGCTTGGGGGACATCTGGCAGTGGGGACACTTCTTTGGCAGCTGTTCCTGCAGTTCGGCATAGGTGCCGGTGTCGGGTTGGTGATGGGGAAAGCCACCAGCTGGCTCATAGGTTGTTACCGCCGTATAGGCACAGGAGGTGCCGCCGGCATCAAGGAGGACATGGATCAGGCTTCCTATATGATATCTATTCTCACCATAGCGGCTGTGTTCTTCACGTTCGCGGTGGCCAACGGTCTGCAGGGCAACGGCTATCTCGCCGTTTACATTTGCGGCATCTATCTTGGCAACATGACTGTGCCTTGCCGCAGAGGCATAGCTAAATTCATGAGCGGCATGTCATGGCTGGCGCAGATAGTGGTGTTCCTCATGCTCGGTTTGCTTGTCAATCCCCATGAGATGGTCGATGTGGTGGCCGTCTCGCTCCTCATTGGTGTGTTCATGATACTTGTGGGGCGTCCTTTGTCGGTGTTCCTGTGCCTGACTCCCTTCCGGAATATTACCTTTAAGGCCCGCGGTTTTGTGTCGTGGGTCGGACTGCGTGGGGCCGTGCCTATTATTTTCGCCACTTATCCGGTAGTGGCCGGTATAGACGGAGCATCACAGATTTTCAACATAGTGTTTTTTGTCACGCTCCTCTCGCTCGTTATTCAAGGCACCACAGTCATCACTTCGGCTCGTAAGCTGAAACTCACAGCCTCGGGAGGGGTGGATGAGTCGGAATTTGGTGTTGAGCTCCCTGAGGAACTCTCCACATCGCTCGAAACCATGGTCCTGACCCCTCAGCATTTGGCCGACGGCAATACTTTACGTCATCTCAGCCTTCCGGCCGGAGCTTTGGTGATGATGATAAAACGAGGCGACCGTTACATGGTGCCAAACGGCACACTGCCTCTTCTCCCCGATGATATCCTTCTGATAATCAAGGAAGATTAAGGATAGTCACCAATTCGTCCGATTCATGGCGTCCGACGGCCTCGTTGCCGGGGCTATTTACTTCTTAAGCGCGAAATATTTCCAGAGTGGAGCAGCCATCAGAGCCTGCTTGAGGTTGTCGGCCATCAGCATCTCGTAGACCTCATCCTCGGTCAGTATCTCCACGCGCACATCCTCGGTGGTGTCGAGGTGCTGACCTGAAATCTTCTTCACACCTCGGGCTATGAATGAGTATGACAGGTTGTTCTGGCTTCCCGGATTGGCCGATACAACCATGTTGAGTTCCCATTCGCCACCTCCGAAGCCTGTTTCCTCCAGTAGTTCGCGCTTGGCGGCTTCGAGCGGGGTCTCACCCTCCTCGGCCACGCCGGCACACAGCTCGGTTGCCACTATCCCCAGACCGTGGCGGTACTGCTTCACCATCACGAACTTGCCATCCTCAGTGAGGGCTATGACATTGACCCAGGTGGGATATTCGAGCACATAATATTCGGGGTGGACCGTGCCGTTAGGCAATTGAACCGTGTCGCGTCTCACTGTCAGCCACGGACGGTTAAACAGGTACTCCGTTCCGAGGGTTTTCCATTTCATATCATCATTGTTGGCATCCATTATCATGCTGTTTTTAGGTGATTGCGTTGATGTAATTGTGATATTATTACAATTTTAGTTTACTTTTCGTTGGCTTTGCGTCGCAGAAGATAGTCGCTGACGGCGAGGCCCACGCTTGGGAGCCCTATGGGCATCTCTTTGGCGAGGATAACATACATCTCTTCCGGATTGCTCTTGGCCACTTCCATGACCCTCATGTACTGCTCGCGTGTGATTACCGGTGAGAAGTCGGTGAGTTTGTCCTCGCGTATCAGGGTCACGATATGGTTATAGACAGTGCGTGTGCTTATTTCTTTGGCCTTTGCTATCCCCTCAACGTCATATCCGGCGTTTAATAGCAGCAACGTCTCCTCATGTGACAATCCCGCTCCGAGCGGCTCTTTTATCCCCTTGAATTTTCTTATGGCGGTGACGAACGGCTTCCAGTACTTCACGGTCTTTTTTTCGCCTACACCTTCCACGCGCGCGAAAGCCTCCATGTCGGTCGGCTCCGTGCGCACCATCTCGAGAAGAGTTTTGTCGGAGAAAATGATATAGGGGGGCATTTGCTCTTTGCGTGCCAGCTTGAGGCGTACTTCCTTGAGGAGTTCGAGAAGTTGCTCAGCAGGTTTGAGCTTCTGTTCCTCCTGCTCTTTCTGCCGGGCTTTGCGGCCTTTGCGTGTCTCGAACGGAACATATTTGGCGAGTGTCACCGGCAGACGCTCACGGAGCACCCGGGCTCCGTAGGGTGTCACCTTGAGGTGGTTGCTCTCATTATAGGCTATGTCGATGAGGCCAAGTTGGATCATCTGTGATATATAGGCGTTCCATTCCGCGAACGACAGGTCACGGCCCACTCCGTAGGTCTTTATCAGATGATAGCCACGCTGTATGAGATCCTGGCGTCCTGCTCCGCGCAGTATATCGATGAGCATTGTCAGGCCTGCGCCTCCGTTCACACGCACTATGGCGCTGAGGGCCATGAGACTCAGCGTGGTGCCATCCATCCTCTCGGGCGGATTGAGGCATACGTCGCAGTTGCCGCAGTCATGGTCCATGGTCTCGTTGAAATAGCTCAGTAGGATGCGCCGCCTGCAGAGAGAGGCTTCGGCATACTCCTTCATGCGGTTGAGTTTCTCTGCATTGATGCTCTGCTGTCCGCTCTCGTCGACGAAGCTCTGGAGAGTGGCTATGTCGGCGTAGGAGTAGAACATCACCGCGTCCGCTGCCACTCCGTCACGCCCGGCGCGCCCTATTTCCTGGTAATAACACTCAATGTTGCGAGGCATATTGTTGTGCACCACCCAGCGTATGTTGCTCTTGTCTATCCCCATGCCGAATGCCACGGTGGCACACACCACCTGGACATCGCCGTTGATGAATTTCTCCTGTGCGAGATTTCGGTCGGTGACCGACAGCCCGGCATGATACACCACCGAGCGGTAGCCTCTGGCCCGTAGCTCCATGTCCATGGTCTCGGCGGCCTTGCGGCTTATGCAGTAGACTATACCTGCATCATTTCGGTAGCGGTCTATGAGGGTGGATATATAGTTGAGCTTATGGGTCTTCCCGGGGTTGGTCATGACACGCAGTGATATGTTGGGACGGTCAAATGAGCCGAGAAACAGTTTCGGGTCGTTAAGCCGTAGCTGCCGTGCTATATCTTCGCGGGTCAGGCGGTCAGCGGTGGCGGTGAGAGCCATCACCGGCACGTGGGGATATAACTCCTTTATGCGGGCGAGACGCGTATAGTCGGGGCGGAAGTCATGTCCCCATTGCGATATGCAGTGGGCCTCGTCGATAGCTATGAGGCGTATGTTCATGTCGCGCGACCAACGGTCAATCTCTATGAGCAGACGTTCGGGGGAGATGTACAGTATCTTTATACGTCCGCTGAACAATTGCTCCATGATGTGCCTGTTCTCGGCATCGGTCTGCATGGAGTTCACGGCCGCAGCCGGAATTCCGTTGGCTGTCAAGGCGGTCACCTGGTCCTTCATGAGTGCTATCAGGGGTGATACCACTATAACCACTCCATCGCCGAGCAGGGCAGGAATTTGGTAACACACTGATTTTCCTCCGCCTGTAGGCATCAGCACCACGCAATCCTGGCCGATGGTGGCGGTGGTTATGATGTCGAGCTGTAGAGGGCGGAATTCCGCATAGCCATAGAATCGGCGCAGCATAGCCTTGGCGCGTTCCTGTATGTCTGATATCTTATCCAAAATCTTTATCTGTCTTATCATTGTTGAGGCCGTTCACCGGTCTCTTCACCACTCTAAAAAGCATTTTCTTCTTTCCCGAGTGCGTTTATTATCGTTCTGGCTATGATTTTTATGTCGAGGAGAAACGACCAGTGTTCTATATACCAGATGTCGTGCTCCACGCGACGCTCCATCTGCCACAATTCCTCTGTCTGGCCGCGATATCCTTTGACTTGGGCCCAACCGGTTATTCCCGGTTTGATGAGATGTCGCACCATATATTTGTCGATCAGGCGTCGGTAATCTTCGGTGTGTTTGAGCATGTGGGGACGGGGACCTACCACTGACATGTCGCCCATCAGCACATTGATGAACTGAGGCAGTTCGTCGATGCTTGAGCGGCGCAGGAAGTCACCGACTTTCGTCTTGCGTGGGTCGTTTTTGCTTGCCTGTACGGAGTCGGCCGTAGTGTTGACGCGCATGGTGCGGAATTTCCAGCACATGAATTCATTCCCCTTGTAGCCAGTGCGCTTCTGTTTGAAAAACACCGGTCCTGGCGACGACATTTTGATGGCTATCGCCACAGGAATGAATATAAGTGGGGAAAAAACAAGGAAAATTCCGGAGAAAACTATGTCAAAACCTCGCTTTAATGCGGAGTTCATCGGGCGTTCAAGCGGATTGTTTCTGATCTCCAACAGTGGCATCGCGCCCATTGCTCCAAGTCGGAAATTGCGAGTGAGATATGGCGAAATCTGCGGCACGTAATGGAATTTGAGCATGTGGGCTTCGCATAACCCGAGAGTCAGTTGCACCGCCTCGCCGTTCTCGCCTGAGAGTGTATAAAAAATCTCGTCGGCGTCAGTGTCGACCACAAACTGTTCTATCTCCGAGAGATTGCCCTTGTAGAGATGCTTCCATGGGAAATCCGGCGGACAATAGATGTCGAAAAAACCGATGCACCGATAGCCGAATCCTGCGTCCGACTGCATTTCGTTATACAGCCTTATACCTGATGGCCCGCATCCTATTATTATAACTTTTGTGTAATTGCCACCACGGCGTCGATAGCGCTTGATGAAAAAGTGAGCGCCTGACCACCAGAACATGAACACCACAGCCGAGATGCCGTAGAATTCCAAAAGCACCGTCCAGGGTATATCCTCTACCCCCATGATATACAGGAGTGTTATGAATGTCAGCGCGTGTCCGGCCACAGCCTGGAGCGCACATCTCAGCACCTTGTCCATCTGTATGGAGCGCTCCTTGTGCACCTTGCCGAGCCATCGTGCCACCGGGAGGTAGGCCACATTGAGCAGCAGCCACACCAGGCGCAGATGCAGTGCCGGAATCCCCGGATTGATGCACATCACTATCAGAAAGACAATGTTGAGGATGACAAAGTCAAAGAGTGTGAGCACCTTATGTATGTATTTCCCGTAGCGTCCCTTCTTCATGGTTCAGAGTGTGTGTTGAATACGTGAGGTGAAAGGATTAGAGATAAACACTCGGAGAACTCGGCTGTGGCCGAACCCTCCGAGTGGTCGTTTGTCAGTAATTGTTGATTACAGTTTGCTGTCGATGACCTTGATTTTCTTTTCCAGGTCAGCGATATCGTCCTTCAGACGCTGCACTCTGCGCTGCATGTCACGCATCATCGAGTCGGCGTTCTTTGATTTGGCGCTGAGGAAGCTCATGTTGTTCTCATAGGTTATGAGCTCGTTGCAGCGCTGCTCGTGTATGCGTGCCAGTCGTTCGCGTTCGCGGTACAGGCGGTTCTGGTCATTGCCTATCTCGGCGATAGTGGTCTCGAACGACGCCATGCGTGAGCCACGCTGCGACATGTCGAGTTTGCCATAAAGGTCATTGACCACTGCGCGGTAAGCCTCATAGATATTATCCTTTTCGGCAAAAGGCACATGCCCTACACTCTGCCATTCGGCCTGCAGGTCCTTCACAGCCTTGATGGCCTCTTCGCGGTCGGCTGTGGCGGGGTCGATAGCCTTGAGTCGGTCGATTATCTCGCGTTTCTGTTCGAGATTGGCGCGTTCGGTGCGACGTGTGCCTGATGTGTTCTTCTTCTTTTGTTCAAAGAAGTAGTCACATGCAGCCAGGAAGCGGTGCCACACCTGGTCGGAATGTTTCTTGGCCACGGCTCCTATCGTTTTCCATTCCTTCTGCAGGGCAGCGAGTTCGTCGGCTGTTTTGCGCCATTCGGTGCTGTCCTTGAGGGCCTCCGCACGTTCGCAGAGAGCTATTTTCTTTTCGAGGTTCTTGGCAAGGAGATCCTTCATCTGGCGGAAGAACTCGGCCTTGGCTGTGAAAAATTTATCGCAGGTCTCGCGGAAGCGGCTGAACAGTGCATTGTTTGATTTGCGTGATGCATAGCCTATTTTCTTCCAGTCCTCCTGGGCGGCGATGATAAGTTTTGTCATCTCATCCCAGGCCGCGTATGTGTTGAGCGAAGCGAAGTCATATGCTTCCACACGCTCGCATATAGCGGTTTTGGCCTCCTCGTTCTCGCGTTCTTTGGCTTTGCGTTCCTCGAAGAATGCCTGATAGCGTTTGTTGATATTGGCGGAGAGGTCCTTGAATTTTGACCAAATCTCTTCTCTCACTTCCTTGGGTACCGGGCCTATTCCACGCCATTGTTCATGCAGATCCTGCAGACGGCGGAATGCTGCTATGACATCCTCCTCGGTCTGTAGCTTCTCTGCCTCGGCCACGATGGCTTCCTTCTCGGAGAGGTTCTTCTTGAAGTCATAGTCGCGGAGTTCCTTGTTGATTTTCAGTTGGTCATAGAAACGTTCCACAGCATCCTGGTAGCTTTTCCAGAGGTCGGCCGACAACTGTGCCGGAACCTCGCCTATCTCCTTGAATTCAGTCTGCAGCTCGCGCACCTGCGGGAACACTCGGTTCACATTGTCGGCATCGCCGCTCATCTCAATGAGTTTCTCCACGATGGCTTTTTTGCGGTCATAGTTGGCCTGAAGTTGTGCTTCGAGGGCTGCGCGCTGCTCCGCTTTTTTCTCCTTGATGGTGGCGATGAGGGTCTTGAAAGTCTCTTCGGCTTCATCGGTGCCCGGAGAGAAGGCCTCCGGCTGGTTCCCGGCGGCTATGAAAGCCTCGCGTTCGATGCGCTGCTCCTCGTTGCGGAGGGCATAGAATTGCTGTTTGAGGCGCGACACTTCGTCGGGAGTGATGTCGGGCGCATCCTTTTGGGCAAGCGTTTTTAATTCCTCGAGAATCGACTCCTTGGTGGCAGACTCATGTTGAGGCTGTGTAGATTCTGATTCCATTTGCATTGGTTCGGAGGGAGTTTGGATCACCTCTTCGTTCAGGGTCTGGTCATTAGCTTCCTCGGCGGGGAGCATTGACGTGTCACGCGGTTCCATAACAGTTGTTTAATGTGATAAGTAAAGTTTAAGCTATCCGTCCGGGCGGCTCAATGGCCGTGTCGTGCGGCATCACTTTGTTTAGGGTGCATCTCCACCACTGTTTCCCGGTTGGAGAGGAAAGGCGGAAGAGAACGGTCGGTATTACAGATTTAGTTTGCTAATTTAAGTATAAATTTCAAGAAATCACGAAAATTCATTAAAAATTTGCATTATTAACATACTGAAACAAAAATTAACTTAGTATAATGGCTATATTTGTGCCATGGAAAAAAGCACACGTATTATTAAGGTAAAGCGTTATGTCTCCCCGGTGGCCGACATGCTCATAGGGATATATGATGGGAAAGTCTGTTTCTGCGACTGGGCACGTCCCGACGGTGGAGGAAATCCCGCAGTGGCTTCGCGCCTCAGGCGTCATCTCGGAGTGGATATGGAATGGGGACATGATCCGTTGCATGACATGGTTGAGGCCCAGTTTGACGAATATTTTGCCGGTAGGCGTAAGGAGTTCGACTTTCCGTACATGCTCGTGGGGACTGAATTCCAACTCATGGTGTGGCGAAGCCTCGCCGAGTTGGCTTGGGGGGAGCGGATATCATATAGTGAACTGGCCACACGATTGGGTAAGCCCAAGGCCGTCAGAGCGGTAGCTAATGCCGTGGGTGCCAATCCTATATCCATCGCTGTTCCATGCCACCGCATAGTTGGCGTGGACGGAAGTCTTACAGGCTATGCCGGTGGACTTGCCGTCAAGAGCCGGCTTCTCGCCATTGAGTCAGAGGAGCGTTAGTGCGCCGTGTCACCGAAATTTAGAGGACTGGTTTCACCTCTGTAAATTTTTTTTGACGGTTTGGGTGAAAAGTATTAATTTTGCGGTCGCATTTGGTTCGCTACGGCTTTCGGGCCGCGCGATTAAAAAGGGAACCGGGTGAGAATCCCGGACAGACCCGCTGCTGTAAATCCTGTTTTCAACTCGTCGAGTTTCTGAAAGGCCACTGCCGGAAATCTCCTGTGGGAAGGCTGCTTGACGAGAGGATAAGTCAGAAGACCTGCCGATGCCACATAATGTTTTGAAGTTTTCGGGACATAGAGCGACAAAACGACCTGTTTGCGTATCCATCAATAGCGCTGTCAGAAATCCGGCCTTTACGTGATATCTGACTGGCCGGTGGGCGGGATAGTTGTCAGTGAAGCCGTGACGGTCCCTAAAGTCTGACAATAATCACCCGGAAGCCCTGATGAACTACCGACGCATCCCACTGCTCACATGCCTGCTTTTCATGCTGGCTCTCCCCGCCGGGAGCCGGGCGGCCACTCCTACACCCGACGCTGAGCCCGACTCTATGAGCCGGTCGATGGAGCGTATCGACCAGGTCACGGTGACGGCGCGTCGTACACCAAACCGTGTCACTTCCGGTGTGGCCGTGCAGACCATCTCGGGAGAGACCCTTTCGAAACTCGGTGTCCAGAACATGGCTGATGCCGTGAGGCGCTTTGCAGGAGCCAATGTGAAGGACTACGGAGGCGTTGGTGGACTTAAGACGGTGTCGGTGCGCAATATGGGTGCCTCACACACCGGAGTGAGCTATGACGGCGCACCTGTGAGCAATTGTCAGGGTGGCCAGATCGATATAGGGCGTTTCTCGCTTGACAACGTATCGATGCTGTCACTTGCCATCGGCCAGGATGAGAATCTTCTGCAGCCGGCCAAACTCTATGCATCTGCGGCCGTGCTGAATATAATGACAAACACACCGCATTTTCGCGACGGACACAACTCCGCTTTCAGGTTTCAGGTCAAAGGTGGCTCGTTCGGTTATGTCAGCCCTACACTGAGATGGTGGCAGCGGATAGGTGACAATGTGCGCACCTCGCTCGACGGAACATTCCTGAGAGCCGACGGCAACTATCCATTCACGCTCGTCAACGGAAAATATGTCACCAAGGAGCGGCGCAACAATTCAGCCATTGATTCATGGCATGGCGAGGCCAATCTCTATTACACCCTTCCTGACCGTTCAGAGCTTCAGCTTAAGGGTTATTACTTCTATTCCAAGCGCGGTCTTCCGGGGAGTGTGACGCTCTACAACCCGGTGTCCACTGAAACCCTTTGGGATAAAAACGGATTCGTGCAGCTCAAATACAAGAAGAGCTTCTCTCCACGTTGGGAGCTCCAGGCCATCGGGAAATATAATTATAGCTGGAACAAGGATCAGGAACTCGGTCCGGAATTTGCCGGGGGAATCTACCGCGACTATCACACACAGCAGGAATATTATCTCTCGGCCACAGGCCTTTACCGTCCCTCTTCCTACCTCACATTCGCATTGGCTCAGGACGGTGTCATCAACACACTCAACAGCACCATCTACGAGTGTCCCTATCCACGCCGCTACACATCACTGACAGCCTTCACGGCGCGTTGGCAGAAAGGGGTAGTCCGTGCCACCGGCTCACTCGTCAATACTTACATCACCGAAAGGGTTAAATTCGGTGACCGGCCCAAGGATGTCAGCCGTCTTTCTCCATCGCTGTCGGTCAACGTGCAGCCATGGAGTAGGGAAATGCTCTTCATCCGCGCGATGTATAAGAACACATTCCGCACCCCGACATTCAACGACCTCTATTATGACCGTCTTGGAAGCCGGGTCCTCCGTCCGGAGAAAGCCAACGAATATGACCTCGGTGTGACATGGAGCAAGGCCCTTTTCCCCTGGATGGATTATTTTTCAGTCACTGTCGACGGCTATTACAACACTGTGACCGATAAGCTCGTGGCTTTCCCTACCACTTATGCCTGGAAGATGGCAAACTACGGCAAGGTTCGTATCACCGGCCTCGACGTGACACTCGCGACCTCGGTCAGCTTTCCCCACGACATAAATCTAACCCTCTCGGCAGCCTACACCCTCCAGAGGGCCATTGATGTCACCGATCCAACATCGAAAAGCTATAAGCATCAGCTGCCCTACACTCCGCGTCATAGCGGAAACGTGGGGGCCACCGTCGAAACCCCCTGGGTCACTGTGGGCTATTCCATCGTCGGGGTAGGAGAGCGTTACTGTCTCTCGCAGAATATCCCTGTCAACCGGATTGACGGCTATGCAGAGCATACACTCACTCTCAGCCGTGAACTCTCTTTCAGGAATTTCGGTCTCACACTCAGAGGCGAACTTATAAATATCACCGACAAGCATTACGAGGTGATAAAATATTATCCCATGCCGGGGCGCTCATGGCGGCTCACGGCGGCTGTCAGTTTCTGAACTTAATATCCGAACATATCTAAACAAACAAATTTATCATTTATTCGTATGAAATTCAACAAATTTATCGGCTTCCTCTGCGTGGCAGCTTTTGGTGTTGCGGCAGTTTCATGTAGCGACGATGATCCCAAGTGGAACGACGAAGGTTCGAAAGTGGATCTTCCCGATTCACGCGTCTATATCCTCAACGAGGGTACAATGGCCCAGAACAACGCCGGAATCGAATTCTATAACCCTTCAGGTGTCAACGATATCATTTCCGATATCTTCTACCGTCAGAACTCCATGAGCCTCGGTGATGTGGGCCAGAGCATGATTGAATATAACGGTTACATTTATGTGAGTGTCTATGGCTCAAACTATCTTTCAAAGCTCAACTCTGCTTGTGTGGAGGAAGTGCGCGCTCTTTTCTCCGACGATGCCGATCTCCGTGGCGGTATCCGTTACATCGATGCTGAGGACGGTTATATCTACGCGTCATTCTACGGTGGTGTCGTGGCTAAAATCGATGCCCGCACACTTGAAGTGAAAGCCAAACTCAACACCGGCGGCTCAAATCTCGAAGGTGTCGCTATCGAAGGTGATAATCTCTACGTGGCCAACTCATATACCAAGGCTCTTGACCCTGAAACCGGCAAGAACAAGTACATCTACCACACCGACGTGTTTGTCATCGACCTCAAGTCGTTCTCACTCAAGGAAACCCTCGTGGTGGCCCAGAACCCCAATCAGCTTGTGGAGGAGGATGGCAAGGTATTCCTTATTTCCTGGAACTACTCAGCCGAGAGCTACGAGCTTCAGCTTATCAATCCGGCTGCCAACAATGCTGTGACAAAGCTCGGTTATGCCACCAACATGGCTGTCGGTGACGACATCCTCTATATTGTGGATTCACGTACTGATTACAGTGTGAGACCCTATGTCACCACCAACACTTTTTCCTCTTATGACATCCGCAGAGGTCAGATGATCTCAATCTCGTTCCTCAAGGATGCACCTGCTGAGCTCTCCACAGCCAGCGTATATATGATGGCAGTTGATGATAAGACCGGTGAGATCTACATCGGTACCACCAATTACAGCGCAAGCAACGGTGACATCTATCGCTTCAAGCGTGACGGCTCATTCGTTGAGAAGTTTGACTGCGGTGGTCAGAACCCCAAGGCAGCTGTGTTCCTCCACTAATCAGCATCGTTAATGAAATTTCTGCCTACTATCAGGTTATTTCTGTCAGTGGCGTTGCCGCTTCTTGTGTCATGCAAGAGCGGCAACGCTCCTGTTTCAGGGCATGACGGCGAAGCTGCCGACTCGATTGGCCTGCGATATGCCGAGAACCTTAAACTCACACGCCATGATGGGTATGTCAAGGCCGTGGTGCGGAATCCATGGGATACCACCAAGGTGCTCCACACCTATCTCTTGGTGCCCGATAGCGTTGACCTTCCGTCAGGGCTCCCTGAAGGGAGTGTGGTCAGGACCCCGATGAAAAGGGCTCTGATTTATTCATCGGTGCATAACAGTCTCGTGACCGAATTGGGGGCCATGGAGGCCATAAAAGGAGTGTGTGATGCCGAGTATATCCATCAACCGGCTCTCGTGGCCAGAATAGCCGATGGAACCGTGGTGGATTGCGGTGTGGGCACTTCGCCAAACATCGAGAAGATCATACGCCTCAATCCTGATGGCATAATGCTATCACCGTTTGAAAATTCAGGTACTTACGGCAAACTCGGTCAACTCGGAATCCCGATTATCGAATGTGCCGATTACATGGAGTCTTCGCCTCTCGGACGTGCCGAATGGATGAAATTCTACGGCCTTCTTTTCGGCAAGGAGGATGCAGCCACCGAGATGTTTGAGGCCACCGAGAATGGGTACAATTCACTGAAAGGGCAGGTGGCCGGAGTGGAGTCCAAACCGAAAGTTATAATAGACCGTCTCTACGGCCAGTTGTGGTATGTGCCTGGAGGCAACTCCACCATGGGGTGCTTCATCCGCGATGCGGGTGGCGCGAATCCGTTTGATACCTATAGCCGCAGCGGCAGTGTAGGGCTATCGGGCGAACAGGTGCTTTATCAGGCTTCCGATGCCGACGTGTGGCTGGTGAGATATTCGCAGAGTGTCGACAAGACTCTCAAGGAGCTTGCCGCCGACAATGCAATATATCCGCAGTTTAAAGCGTTGAAACAAAAGCGTGTGTATGGTTGCAACACCACTCATACCACATTCTATGAGGAGGTCCCCTTCCATCCGCAGTGGCTTCTGCGCGACATGATTTCGATATTCCATCCCGAATTATCGGTACAGCAGGACTCCACACGCTACTTTACATTGATGAAATAGACATATAGCAGTAAGCTGATGAAATTTATAGTGGTTACAGTGCTTGTGGCACTCCTGTTCCTGCTCAACCTGTTCGTTGGGTCTGTGGACATACCTGCGGCCGATGTCCTTGATATATTGGCCGGTGGTGACGGACATGGGGCCGAGGGCTTCATTGTGCTTGGAAGTCGACTTCCCATGGCTGTGACCGCTCTGTTGGCCGGGGCGGGGCTTGCCGTTTCCGGCTTGATGCTCCAGACAGCTTTCCGCAATCCGCTTGCCGGACCGTCGATTCTCGGTATCAACTCCGGTGCCAGCCTGGGTGTGGCCTTGGTGATGCTCTTTTTCGGTGGGGCGCTTTCGGTGGGTAGTTTCTCTGTCGGAGGATATGCCGCGGTGATGGCAGGTGCGTTTGTGGGTAGCCTGCTCATAATGGCCATACTTCTTGCCCTGTCATCAGTGCTTCACAATGACTTGATGCTGCTGATAACAGGCATTATGATCGGTTATCTGACCTCGTCGGTGATAATGCTTCTTAACTTCGTATCCACCGCTGAAGGTGTACAGCACTATGTGATGTGGGGCATGAGCAGTTTTAACGGTGTGTCGCTCGCGCAGCTGCCGCTTTTTTCTGTTATGACCCTTGTTGGGATAGGGATGGCACTTCTGCTCGTCAAATCTCTCGACATAATGCTCCTCGGGGCCGGCTATGCGCGCAATCTGGGGGTCAATCTTCACCGTGTGCGCAACATGCTTCTTCTTGCCACCGGTCTGCTGAGTGCTGTCATCACAGCCTATTGCGGTCCGGTCGCGTTTATCGGACTGGCTGTCCCCCACATTTCCCGACTTATATTCCGCACCGACACACACCGGGTGCTCATGCCGGGCACGCTTCTTGTGGGAGGTGCTGTGGCTCTGTCATGCAATCTGCTTTGTGTCCTCCCTGCCAATTCTGTAATTCCTCTCAACGCCGTCACACCCCTTATCGGGGCTCCGGTGGTGATATGGGTATTGTTCAATCATCGTAAACGAGCCTGATTATGGAGAAGAGAATCACGGTGGAAGTAAACGGTCTGGTGACAGGCTACCGGACGCGCAAAGGTGAGGTGAGGATTTCCGACCCTATCGATGCCGGGCTGCTGAGCGGTGAGGTGACATGCCTTCTGGGTCCCAACGGAGCCGGCAAATCAACACTTCTGCGCACGCTGTCGGCATTGCAGCCACCATTGTCGGGACAGATTATGGTGGAGGGCCGTACGCTTGACTCCTATCGCCATGGCCGGTTGGCCAGAGTGATAGGTGTGGTGCTCACCGAGCGCCTGACGCTTGAAAATATGACCGTGGAGGAGCTTGTCGGGATGGGGCGCAGTCCCTACACCGGATTTTGGGGCACACTTTCTGAGCATGACCGCGAGATAGTGGCCGAGGCTATTGCTCTTGTAGGGATCGAAGAGCTGCGGACACGTAATGTGTACACCCTCAGTGACGGCGAACGCCAGAAGGTGATGATAGCCAAAGCTTTGGCGCAGGAGACACCTGTGATATTCCTTGACGAGCCGACGGCATTTCTTGACTATCCCAGCAAAGTGGAGATTATGCAGTTGCTGCATCGGCTGTCACGCCTCAGGCACGCTACTATTTTTCTGTCAACACATGACCTTGATCTGGCTCTTCAGCTTGCCGACAAACTTTGGCTCATGGATAAACGCCTCGGGGTGGTGACAGGTACTCCTGAGGATTTGTCGCTCAACGGCGACATGTCACGGTTCTTTGAACGCGAGGGGGTGAAATTTGATCGTTCAACCGGGATGTTCGGCATATCCACGCCGGTCCGGTCGGAGATATTGCTGTCGGGTGAAGGGCCTGTCTGCAACATGATCAGGAAGGCTCTGCGTCGTAATTCCATAGAGGCTGTGGCCTCTTCCGACAGTCAGCTGAGAAGCATAAAAGTGGAGGCTGGTGTCATCACACTCGATGGTGTCCGCATGGCCGATATAGAGGCGCTTCTTTCGGCTCTCGTCACTGATTGAGTTCAGGGGGAGGGCGTGCGTGGCCACGGTAAGGGGTGATTGCTTTGGCTCTGTCGGGTATTTTGCGTAATTTTGTGCAAAAATAAAGGGAAAATACAGTTATGAAACCACTTTCGCCGGTCATGTTGGCAGGCACAGGTAGCGATGTCGGCAAGAGCCTTATCGCCACCGGCCTGTGCCGTATTTTCAAGCAGGACGGCTACAAGCCTGCGCCATTCAAGGCCCAGAATATGGCCCTGAACTCCTATGCCACACCCGATGGTCTGGAGATAGGCCGCGCACAGGCTGTGCAGGCCGAAGCGGCGGGGGCTGTATGCTGCACGGATATGAACCCTCTGCTTCTCAAACCCTCGGGTGAACGGACTTCGCAGGTGGTGCTCAACGGGCGTCCGATAGGCAACCGTGACGCATACGACTATTTCCGCCGTGAGGGACGCGAGCAGCTTCGCCGTGAGGTGGAGAAGGCTTTTGACCGCTTGTCGGCCCGCTACAACCCAATAGTGATGGAGGGGGCCGGGAGCATCGCTGAAATTAATCTGCGTGAAAGTGATCTGGTCAACATGTCGATGGCCAGATATGCAGATGCCGATGTTATCTTGGTGGCCGATATTGACCGGGGCGGTGTTTTCGCCAGTGCCTATGGGTCGATAATGTTGCAGTCAGAAGAGGACCGCGGACGCATCAAGGGGATAATAGTCAACAAATTCCGTGGCGACATGCGGCTTTTCGACAGCGGTCGCAAGATGATGGAGGAGATATGCGGGGTCCCTGTGCTTGGGGTGGTGCCCTACGATAAGGAGCTATACATCGAGGAGGAGGACTCAGTGTCGCTATCCATGAAGCACCGTAATCCGGCTGCCGGAAAGGTCAATGTGGCTGTGGTGTTGTTGAGACATATTTCCAATTTCACCGACTTTGATGTGCTTGAAAAGGATGAGCGTGTACACCTGTTCTATACTTCCGCGGTGGAGGACCTGGAGAAGGCTGATATCATAATCCTGCCTGGCAGCAAAGCCACTCTGTCCGACCTCTATGAGATGCGGCGCAGCGGTATGGCCGCGGCTGTGGTCAAGGCTGCTCACGACGGCAAGACGGTGCTCGGTATATGCGGCGGATATCAGCTCATGGGGCTCACTGTCAGCGACCCTGACGGAGTGGAGGGTTCTATAACTTCGTTGCCGGGTTTAGGGCTGCTTCCGGTTGACACTCTCCTCACCGGCGACAAGGTGACGCGTCAGGTCAAGTTCCGTTTCCGTGGTGCCCCGGAGGTGTGTGACGGATATGAAATTCACATGGGACGCACCATCCTGCGTCCTGATGAGGATGGGGTGGCCTTATGCGAGCTTGCCGACGGCTCTCCCGACGGCTGCATGGCAGGGGAGAGGTGCATGGGCACATATCTGCATGGCCTGCTCGACAATTCCTCCGTCATCGACGCTCTGCTCGCTCCTTGGATTGATGCCGCCGGCTGTCGGCAGGAATCCGGTAAATTTGATTATGCAGCGTTCAAGGAAAGTCAATATGACCGCCTTGCCGATATGCTGCGCGAGTGTGTGGATATCGACAGGCTCTATAAAATAATGGGAAGAGATGATTGAGGGGCACGGTGATGATGCATATCGCTATGGAGGGCGTGTGTGTCACAATCTTAGTTCGAACATCTGTGGCGATGTGGACCACTCGGCTCTGATGGCCTACCTGGCAGGAAGAGGCGCAAGCATCGCTTCTTATCCACAGCCCGAGGCTGATGGGCTGCGTGACCGCATAGCATCTCTGCTCGGTGTGCAGAGCGGTGAGGTGTTAGTGACCAACGGAGCCACCGAAGCCATCTATCTTGCCGCGCATGCCTTCGCCGGATGCGCCTCGGCAATAGTGTCACCCACGTTCCGGGAATATGAGGATGCATGTGCCCTTTACGGTCACACCGTCACCCATATCCAATCACTTGAGGAAGTGAAGCCCTCGGACGGTATGGTGTGGATGTGCAACCCGAACAATCCCACCGGATGCGTGACCGACAAAACCGCACTGCTACGTGTCATATCATCGCACCCCGGTGTGACATTCATGGTCGACCAGGCGTATGCCGATTACACCACTTGTGAACTTCTTACCGCATCCGAGGCTGTAGAGGCCGGTAATGTCATCCTGCTGAGTTCGCTCACCAAGCGATTCTCAATCCCCGGCATGCGCATTGGTTATGCCGTAGGGCCGGGCAACCTGTTGGAGCGTATGCGCCGCATGAGGATGCCGTGGTCGGTCAATGCGCTTGCCATAGATGCTGCCCACTATCTGCTCGACCGGTCCGGAGAGTCGGTGATCGACGCCGATGGGCTGCATGCCGAAGCCCTGCGCGTGAGGAGTGCGCTCATTTCCCTTGGGCTGGAGGTCTCGTCGACCGACTGTAACTTCATGCTGTGCCGCCTTCCGGCCGGAAGCTCTGCGCAACTCAAGGACTGGCTTGTGGAGGAGGCCGGAGTGTTGATTCGTGATGCCTCCAATTTTCATGGCCTCACGTCATCCCACTTCCGTATCGCGGTCCGGCCTGAGCCCGAAGTCAATGATCTTTTTATAAATTCTCTGAAAAAATGGATGTCATCATAGCGGTTTTCCCCCTTCTTGCGGGGTGGATTCTCGACAGGTTTTTTGGCGACCCGGAGCGTTTGCCACACCCCATAGTGTGGTTTGGAAAATCTATTCACTATTTCGAGCACCGGTTCAACCGTGGCTCCTCCCGAAAGGCCAAGGGTGCGCTTGTGGCTATAGGACTTATCGGCGCGGTTTATCTTCTGGCGTGGGGTGTGTTGCGTGTGCTGGCCGGCCTGCCGTTGGTGGAGATGCTTGTGGAGACTGTGGCTATATTCTTCTGTCTTGCCGGCACCACTTTGGTGCGCGAGGTCATGGCTGTCTTTGCCGAGGCCGACAAGTCGCTTGAGGCCGGGCGCAAGCAGGTGGCGAGGATTGTAGGGCGTGACACCGGTTCGCTGACGGACCGTGAAGTGCGTACAGCCGCCTTGGAGACCCTTGCCGAAAATCTCAGTGATGGAGTGATAGCACCCCTTTTCTGGTATATGCTGCTCGGTGTTCCCGGGATGCTTGCCTATAAGATGGTCAACACGCTCGACTCAATGGTGGGTTATCGCAATGCGCGTTACCGCGAATTCGGATGCTGGGCCGCACACATCGACGATGTGGCCAACTATATCCCGGCACGCCTCACGGCGTTACTGATGGTTATGGTGGCAGGTCGGCCCGGACTGCTTGGATTTGTGGCGCGTTACGGCTCAAAGCATGCAAGCCCCAATTCCGGTTATCCGGAAGCTGCGCTTGCCGGTGTACTCGACTGTCGGTTCGGCGGTCCGCATGACTATTTCGGAGAACGTGTGGAGAAACCTTATATTGGCCATACAGAGCGCGGGTTCTCATCGGTCGATGTGGTGACTTCCGTGAAAATCAACCGGCGTTCTGAGACCGTGATGGTGCTTCTGGTGCTTGTCGTGAGGATTTTTGTCAGATAGAGCCGAGTTCAAGCTCCACTATACCGCCGTAGGGAGGCAGTGAGTCAAATGCCTGTTCGGGCGTGATTATACCTGATATTAACATGGCTTGAAGGAGAATCCCTCCGTGGGCGAAGATCGCCACATTGTCGTAAGGTTTTTTGAGCAGGTCGTTCAGGAAGCTCTTAAGGCGCAGATTCTGGTCGGCGAACGATTCACCGCCGGTGGCACGCACGTTGAAATAGTCAGCATACCATTCCTGAAGTCTTGGGTCGGTTATCTCGTCGTAACATCTCATCTCCCACTCGCCGAAATCAAGCTCTTTCAGCCTGTCGTCGCGCACGGCATCAGGATAGCCGCAAGCCTCGGCCAGGCGAGTGCAACGTGAGAGGGGACTTGTGAACACTTTGTCGAACAGCCGTCCGTCCAAGGCTGCTTTCACTTTGGCCGCCTCCTCCGGGAATGAGGAGCGCAGACCTACGTCTGACTGGCCGTAACATACTCCCCGCGGGACGTCGACCGATGTGTGGCGAACTAAGGTTAGTTTCATCAGATACCTTGTATAGCTACGATTCCTAAATAAAACGAGAGTTCCGAAAGGAGAAATGTGGCTCCGCAACAGTCGCCGGTGTATCCCTGCAGCTTACGTCGCATCAGCACTATGAGAGTCATCGAGACGACCATCGGGCAGATGGCGGCGAAGAGGTAGTTGCGAGGCAGCAGATAGAGCGGGAGTGCCCCGAACAGGAAACTCACAAGCCATGTCACAGTCGACATGCCGGAATAGACCGTGTGGTTCTTTGCTTCGCTCTCCTTGCGCGCGTATGGTAGGAAGTTGATAATCTGCGATGCACAGAATTTGCTCCATGTGTCCCCCGCGAAGATTACGAGACATGCCACCATGACCGGGAGCGAGGAGATGAGCGACACTACCAACAGATAGTAGACAATAAGCCCTATCACCCCATAGGTCCCGATGTGTGAATCCTTCATTATTGCAAGGATGCGTTCGCGCGAGGTGCCACCCCCCATTCCGTCGAAGAAGTCGGCCATGCCATCCTCGTGCAGGGCACCGGTCAGGAGCAGCCGCGAGGCGAATGCGATTATAACCGCGACGGTGGGTGGGAATATCCATGCCGCCAGGGCGAGCACCAGTGCCGTCACTCCCCCGGTGAGCCACCCTATGGCTGACCAATAGTCGACCACGCGCTTGTAGCACTCGGCCGGCGGTTGGGCTATGCGCCAGAAAGGGAGCCTGGTGAAAAAAATCAGAGCTGCGAGAAAACGTTTCATCTGCGATGTCTTGGGATAGAGGGCTCAGAAATATTTTGTCACGGCCACGTCGGCAAAGGAGTCCATGCGGTTTATCATGTTGATTGCCGAAAGGAGGATGGGATAGGCGCATACCGCACCCGAGCCTTCGCCGAGACGCAGGTTGAGGTGGAGCAGAGGGTCGGCTCCGAGAGCCTGGAGCATGAGTTTGTGACCTGATTCGTCGCCCTGGTGACCGAAGACGGCATAGTCAAGCACCGCCGGGTAGAAATGCGCTGCGGCGGCGATGCAGCTTGTCATGATGAAGCCGTCCACCAGTATCACCATCCCCAATTCCGCGGCCCTGAGCATGGCTCCTGTGGCCATGGCCAGCTCATAGCCGCCAAACCATGCCATCATATCCTCGGCACTTCCGTCGCCGCGATAGGCTTCGAGCGAGCGGGTGAGCACATCGAGCTTATGGTTGACTCCTGAGTGGTCGAGGCCGGCGCCGGCTCCTATGCAGCGGTCGAGGGGGATGCCTGTGAAGATGTGCATCCACATTGATGATGGCGACGTGTTTCCGCTTCCCATCTCGCCGAAGCTCACCACGTTGCATCCGGTGCGGTACACCTCGTCGACCACTTCGGCGCCTCGTGCTATGCAGAGGTCAAGTTCCTCATGGGTCATGGCAGCCCCGCGGAGAAAATTGCGTGTGCCCCGGCGCACTTTTTTGTCGATGATGCCGCGGCCCTGCGGGATGTCATAGTCCACACCTGCATCCACGAGCACGAGCTTGAATCCGTGCTGCTCGCAGAGGAAATTTATGCCTGCGCCTCCATGAGAGAAGTGGCTGAGCTGCTGCCATGTCACCTCACGTGGCGACACACTCACGCCCTCCTCGGTTATGCCGTGATCGGCAGCGAAGAGGATGTTGTGGGGTTTTGTGAGTTTCGGTTCGAGGGTCTGCTGTATGAGTCCGACGCGTAACGCCAGGTCCTCAAGCTTGCCGAGCGAGCCTTTAGGTTTGGTGAGATTGTCGATTTTTTCAATGAGTGCGGGGCGTATCGAGTCGTCCGGGCGGGTTATGTTAAAGGTTCTCATTGTTGAACTGGCTTTTGATTTTCACTGGTATTCCTGATACTACAAGATAGACTTCGTCGGCCCTGGAGGCTATGAGACGGTTGATATTGCCCTGAAGGTCGGTGAAGCGGCGGGTGAGAGGATTTTCACTCACACCTCCAAGTCCTATCTCGTTGGTGACGAAAATGTATGTTGCAGTCCGGGAGGTGAATTCCTCGAATTCGGCTGCAAGGCGGTTCATGGCGGCGTCGGCATCCTCTCCGGCATCGAAAAAGGTGTTGGTGGCCCAGAGAGTCACGCAGTCGATGAGCACCACTCGTCCCGTGAGGTCGTGCCGGCTTAGCAGGAGTGGTTCCTCTATGGTGGTCCACTGCGGACCGCGTCGTGAGCGGTGACGCTCCACACGTGCTTCAAACTCCTTGTCCATGACGCGCGCCGTGGCCATATATACAGGCTTTTCGCCAAGACGCATGGCGAGTTCCTCGGCAAATTCGCTTTTCCCTGACCGTTGGCCGCCGGTCACCATTATGATTTTTTTCTTCATCTCCGGAAGTGTGAAATAGGTGTGCAAAATTAATGAAATTTCATCAAAAAGCGCATGTTTGCAGGTTGCAATGGTGTTAAAACAAACAAGTCATCCCTCCATGCAGCATGGAAGGATGACAGTGAGTGCCGGAGCCGACAGATATCGGCCGGATTGAAGCTTATTCGGGCTGGTCGAAGCGGTCGTCGATGCAGAGATACCACTTGCCGTCGATGCGGCGCGGCATAAGCAGGAAGTGCATCGAGTTAGGCACATTGTCGCCCGGATCGCGCTGGAACATCTCGATGGTGTAACGCACCTCGGTGTCGGTCTCCGAGAAGAGTGTGATGTCGTCAATGGAGAACGCAACAACAGGGAATGTGCGGAAGATGCCATTGAGCTTACCGCGCTGCGCCTCATTCAGCTCCGTGATGGTGGCTGTGGAGTCGACATAGCTTGAAAGCATGGCCATGGCGCCCTCAAAATCCTTGTCGCGGAGTTTGGTGAGGTAATCCATGGTGAGGTTGCGGATCTCAGCTGTGTCGGCTGCGGTGCGCTGCATGGATGTGTCGATACGTTCGTCCACCTGTGCCTCGTCGCCTTCCTTCTGCTCCTGCTTGCCTCCGCTGCAGCTGTAGCAGCCGAAGAGCAGTGCAGTGAGAGCAAAAGCTATAAACAGTCTGGTCTTTTTCATGATTTGTCTAACTGATTGAATGCGGATTGTATACAAAAAAGAGGAGGACACCTCTTAGTAGTGATGTCCTCCCCGTTAAGAGATTCGGGATTAGTCAACCTGCATGGGGTTAACGCCAATCTTAACCCAGGCGCTATCTTCACCCCAGCCATATTTAACTGTTACCTTAACCCAGATGTTGAAGGCACCACCTACCTGTGAACCCATGTTAGAGGTGAACACGAGGTCCTTACCGTTAACGGTAAGAGAGGGGATTGAACCACCAGTGGTGAGGGCCTTGAGCTGAGCGGCAGTCATGGCAGTTTCGGGAGTAGCGTTAGGATCAACTACTACAGTACCGTTCTGGTTCTTCATGCCGAAGAGGATGTTTTCGGTATCCCATTCCGGAGTCTGAACTTCGTAGTATTCATAGAGATCTTCAGCATACATTTCCTTTTCTTCAGTGCCGGTAGTCTCAGCGGCTACGAGGTAACCGAAGCAGTCAGTGAGGACGAATGCCTTGGTCCAGACGATCTTAGAACCGTTAACCACACCGTCGATGAAGTTTTCAGTCATCTGAGCATCCTTAAGAGTAAGAGGCTTGATGAACTTGATGTTGTAATCGAATACGGGGATGTAGTTGTAGTCGTTGATAGTAGCCCAGATGCCCATGTGAGCAGTCTTGTCGAGGAGGCCGATACCTGCAGCATTCTTCTGGAGGTTTACGAAAGTCTCGTTGTGCTCGCCGTTGCCACACCATGCAGTGTGACCTTCTGACCATTCGAGATTAGCAGCCTCTGTAGTATAGTTCATAAGCTGGTAACCACCGATGTTAGCAGTCTTAGACTTATCGGGTTCAGCACCGGTGAAGTTGGGCTTGTAGCCGGTCTGTTCGTTATCCTGGCAGAACTGCATGTCCCAAGTACCGCATGAGGTGAGGTTCTTCACGATGAAGCGACCACGAGTAGTGCCATAATCGAAGAAGGTGAAACCGTTCATGAGGTTGTTGTGGAAGATACAAGTAGTGTTAGCGAGCTCGGTCTGAGCGGCAGAACCGTACTGTACGGGATATACATCATACTGAGAGTGTGCAGCGTTAGCCCAGTAGTTGTTGTAGAAACCGTTGATAGCAGGAGCGTTGGTAACGCCGATAGTCTGCTTGAGAGTGTAGGTGAGTACGGGGTAGTCGGGGTTGTTAGGAGTAAATGTAACCTTGATAGAGAATACATTGTTCTTAACTTCCCAAGTGTGAGGAGTAACTGCGGTGTTGTAAGAAACGATAGTGCCGATTTCGTCGGGAGAAAGAGTCCACTTGATCACAGCTGCGTCACCGTCAACATTGCCGTCGAATACCACGTTAGCATTTTCAGCTTCAGTGTATGAAGGAGTGATGGTGGGAGCAGTGCCGAGGTAAACAGAAGTGAACTGATCCTTTGACATGTCGAGCTTACCGTCCTTGATGACAGCGTAGATGTTGTCAACGAATTCCTTCCAAGTGATGGCAGCAGAGATGTCGCCACAACCGAGGTTAGCGGTGAAGTCCTTAGTGCCGAGGTCAACCGGGGGAACGTCAACAGCAGTCCACATGATCTTGATGTAGCGCTGATCAACGAGCTTGTGGTTAACAACGTCAACGAGCATTACGCGAACGATGGGTTCTTTGTCGATGGCTGCCTTGTTGTTGGTAAGACCTGCGGGAGTCTTAGACATAACAACAGAGTTGCTGCCGTCCTGGAACTTGATGAATTCCTGCTGGTTGGTACCGTTGGCTGCACCGTTAGTGTAGTTTGCGGGGATACCGAATACGAACTCCATGCCGTACTTGGCGAGCTCTTCCTTAGTGATCTGCTTGGTGATGTCAGAGAGACAGCCGGTCACGAGAGTGTTGAGGTCAAGAGTCTGGTTGTAAGCAACCTTCTTGGTGATGAGCTGGTCCTGAGATACCTTAGATGCCCACATTGTAGCTGAGTCAGAGTAGTGGCTGTGAGCAGTCTTGCAAGTGTAGGGGAGAGCTGCGATTTTGGGAGTATGAGTAGCTTCGATGAGGCGAGAATATTCAGAATATACATATTCGGGAACATCCTTGTCCTGAAGGTGGCTTGCTGCGATGGGCACCTTAAGAGCTACAGCGTAGATCTGGTTGTTGTCGAGGTTGAGTGAACCGGTGATGGTCTTAGAAGCGTTAACAGTAAGGATACCCTTTTCGAGACCGCTCTGAGCGATTTCGGCAGAACCCTTAACATAAGCGATAGGAGCTTCAACCACGCCACGTGATTCAGCCTGGAGAGCAACGAATTCGATGTTGTCAGCGTCGATGTCCTTGAGCTGAGTGCTGGTGGGGTTCAGACGATACTGTGCGGGGTTCTCCTTGGTAGAAACAAGGATTTCCTTAGCACCGGGAACGTTCTGAAGACCGGTACCGCTGGCAGTCTGCTGCTGGGGCATGTACTGGAGTGAAAGGAATTCGATAGTCTCGATACCGTCAACGAAGAGGTTGGGGACGAGAGTAACGCTTGTGAGGCGGCCGGTGATGAAAGTCACGAGGTTGCCGTTGATTTCAGCTACCTGCTCAGCGAGCTTGTCGAGAGTAGTCTGGATAGCGTCAACAGAAGCCTGGGTAGCGAGCTTGCCCATTTCGGTGTTGATGCTTGCGATGGCAGCGTCGATCTGAGCGAGTTTGCCATTGTCGCCACCGAGTGACTTGAGGAGCTCTGAGTACTGGTTGAGGGCGTTAACCTGAGTCTGCATCTGTGCGATGGCAGTCTGCTGAGCGTCTACAGTACCGTTGAGGGTAGAGAGACCGGTTTCGATAGCTTCGATCTTGCTTACGAGACCGTCAACAGTTTCCTGGCTTGCGATTGAACCCTTGAGTTCGTTAACTGCGTCAAGAGCAGCCTGGATAGCTTCAGCCTTAGCGTTAGCGGCAGCTTCAGAAGCAGCCTTAGCTTCTGCGTTAGCCTGCTGTGCAAGAGCGAGAGCCTGGTCACCTTTAGCAGCAGCGTCCTTTGCAGCCTGAGCAGCAGTGGCAGCAGCTTCCTTAGCGGCGGTAGCATCAGCCTGAGCCTGCTTGAGGGCAGTCTCGAGAGCGCTGATTTGAGACTTAATGGCGTCGTCTTCTTTTTCGAGGCGGTTGATGTCGTCATGATCATCGTCACAAGAAGTGAACGAGACAGGCATCGAAACACACGCTAACGCAAGAAGTGCGACTTTCAAATAACGTTTGTTCATAAGTGATTAATTATAAAGAAATTGATTACTGTTTGGTTGTGTCAAATTGGGTTTTAAGCCGGTTTTGGTATTGTTAGTGAAAATTAATGATACAAAGGTATGATGTTTTTAGATGTTTTAAGTTATTGATTTGCAGCGAGTATGCAACAGAAGTGTTGCGTTTTTCGCGACTCGCCTCCCGACCTGTGAATTCGGTGTAATATATAATAGGTGGTCAGTACGGTGGCAGGCGGACTGAAATGGCCGGTAAGAAAACTGCACGGCGCTTCAACAGCGACGTGCAGGGGGATTGATTGTTGGCTATGTTAGTATTGCCTTTCCTTACGTACTTCCTTGTCTAAATATAAAACATGAATATCATGGTGACGGAATGAGGAGATTTGAAAGTCGCGCTTATGCCCTCATTCCAGAGGAAGACATTCACATAAAAATTTCTTTGATGCAAAGTTAAGTACTAATTGTAGGGCGCGAAAGAAATTGGCGTTGCGGAAATGACACGCAAGTGAGGCGGATTGTGCGGACGGGTTAGGGTCATTCTTCGGACTTCGGCTTGTTCTGAGGCAGATTCTGGCTCAGCTCCGAAAAGAAATCCCTGTTGAGAATCACTGATATGCGCGACAGGAGCGAAGTGTCGATGGAATGTTTCTGGAACAGACGGTAGACATTTGAGCGGTCGCAGCTAAGTTTGCGGGCAAACCATGACACGCTTCTTTCCTGGCGTTCGAGTTCCTCTTTGATTATTGAGCCGATGGGTTCCATGCTGCAGTTGTGGTGTTAAAATAGGTGTGCGGCCTGCAACCCTTGGGCATGTGTGGGACGGAGAAGTGGGGGATGACTGGGTGTAAAAACGTGGGATGCAACATTCGTCGCAGTCCCCTTTCAAGGTCTTCGCACTTACCCAGTCATAAGGACATAACGACCATCCGCAGCCCACGTGGAGACATAACATAAGTGTACATCACCAGTGAACGTTTCCGGTTGTCATTCCTTCCTATGACTATTCAAAAGGTGCGAAGTTTTGAAAGAGAAGAAACAAAACGAAAAAACGTCTTACAATGATTCTAAACCCGCCCGCCTCTGCGGATGGGGTATGTTCGTCTGCAAAATTAAGGATTAGTTAGGAATTACACAATACTGTTGCGATTCTCGCGACGCTTTTGTGGCAGATGTCCGGCCGGGCAGCTCTGAGATGCGTTTGGCAGTTGCTTCCCTGAGGAGGATAAATGTAAAATCCTCTATATATAATTAAGGTGGGCTAAGTGTTAATTTTAACACCCTTGTGTTAAAAATGAGGCTGCTGAAATATTTTATGGGCTTTTTTGAACAAACAAAAGTGTAATAATGTTATAAAATCAAAATGTGAATCATGGGGGCAAGAGAGTTCCCGCAAAAAAATTAAACAAACTGTTTTACTAAAAAAACTATTTAAGAGAGTTTTCAAACTAAGTTTCATTTTAAATTTATGAGAGAATGAAAAAGAACTTATTACTCCTTGCAGCCTGCGGCGGAATGCTGTGGTGTGCAAATGAAGCAAAAGCCCAAGAGACAGCAGTCGTTGTTGAAGAAATCACAGTCGACGAGGTAGATTGTAAGGATCATTATGCTCCCGGTTCATGGCGTGACAACTGGTTCATCCAGCTCGGCGCCGGCATCCAGTCACCCTTCGTTGAGAACGCCCGCACCGCCGGTGATGATTCCCGCCACCTCACAGCAGTATATAACCTCGGCGTTGGCCGTTGGATTTCACCTTATCTCGGTTTCCGTTTCTCAGGCTACTATGGCGCTATGCACTGGAACCAGGGTGTGACCGCCTCAGCCAAGATGGCTAACCTCAACGTCGATTTCATGTGGGATATGTTTAATTCAATCGGCGGCTACCGTCCCAAACGTGTATTCTCTATTGTTCCCTTCATCGGACTCGGCGGCACCTTCGTGTGGGACTATCATCCCCAGCTCGGCAACATCAAGGATCACGGTGGCAAGGTTAAGTCAAACCAGTGGCTTCTCCCCGTGTCAGCAGGTCTGCAGCTCCGCTTCCGTCTGAGCAACTATGTTGACTTCTTCGCTGAAGGCCGCGCATCATTCTATGGCGACAACTTCAATAACGAAGCTTACGGCAAGCCTGTCGACATCAACATCTCGGCCATCGGTGGTTTCACCATCCACTTCACCGGCTCGAAGTTCAAGAAATACAATCCCTGTGAATACATCGCAGCCCTCAACCAGGCCAATGCTCAGGTCAATGACCTCCGTGGTGCCCTCGCAGCAACCTCTGCAGCCCTCGCAGCCGCTGAAGCTCAGCTTCCCTGTCCCGAAGTCACTGCCGTTGAAGCAAGCGAAAGCGTGACACTCTTCCCGACCGTACGCTTCAAGCTCAACTCAGCTTACGTATCATCTGAGGAAATGGTCAACGTATACAATATCGCCGAATACATGAAGGCCAACCCCGACACCCAGATCGTGGTTAGAGGTTATGCCGACGAAGACACCGGTACTTCTGAATACAACATGAAGTTATCTGAACGCCGTGCACAGGCTGTGGCTGACATCCTCGTAGGTGACTACGGCATCAACGCCGACCGTCTCATCCTCGAAGCCGCCGGCAGCAACACCCAGATTTACGAGACCAACGACTGGAACCGTATCGTAATCTTCGCAGTGCCCGAATAATTAAGCAAGACGCACTCCTCCATGACCTGCCGGGCCTCGTGCCCGGGGTCACTGAAGAATCCCGGACCCGAGAGCGGGCCGACAGAGAGCCGGAGGGCTCCAAGGATATAAACCCCTAAACCCGGAAGTGGAATCCGCCCGCAAGCGGATTTCACTTCCGGTCTTTTTATGGGGTGGCGTTTTTAAAGATTTTGCCAATCGTGAAAAAAGATGTATTTTTGTCAGTCCGAAACGGTTACAAATATGAGTGACGAAAAGAATATTATAATATTAGGTATAGAGTCGTCGTGTGACGACACCTCGGCTGCCGTCATCCGCGACGGAGTGCTTCTCAGCAACGTCATCGCCTCGCAGGAGGTGCATGCCGAGTTTGGCGGCGTGGTGCCCGAACTGGCCTCCCGCGCCCATCAGCAGAACATCCTGCCGGTGGTCGACACGGCCTTGCGCCGTGCGGGGGTGGACAAGCACTCGCTCAGCGCCATAGCTTTCACCCGCGGTCCCGGCCTGCTGGGGTCGCTGCTCGTGGGGACATCGTTCGCCAAGGGGCTATCGCTCGGGCTGAGGGTGCCGATAGTGGATGTCAACCATCTGCACGGTCATGTGCTGTCGCATTTCATCCGCCGCGAGGAAGCCGACGAGGTGCCTGACTATCCATTCCTGTGCCTCCTCGTGTCGGGGGGCAACAGCCAGATAATACTGGTGAGGAATTACAACGACATGGAGATTCTCGGGCAGACCATCGACGATGCCGCCGGCGAGGCTTTCGACAAGTGTGCCAAGGTGATGGGACTCCCTTATCCCGGAGGTCCGCATATCGACCGTCTGGCGGCCGAGGGCAACCCTAAGCGTTTTAAGTTTGCGAAACCTCATATCCCCGGGCTCGACTACAGTTTCAGCGGTCTGAAGACGTCGTTTCTCTACACGCTGCGCGATGAGCTTAAGAATGACCCCGGTTTCATCGAGGCCAACAAGGCCGATCTGGCTGCTTCGCTCCAGCGCACCATCATAGACATCCTCATGGATAAGCTCGACAAGGCTGTGAAGCAGACCGGGGTCACCACCGTGGCCATAGGCGGAGGTGTCTCGGCCAACTCAGGCGTGCGCGACGCCGTGGCCGAATATTGCCGACGCAATAGGCTGAAGGCTTTCATCCCTCCGCGCCTGTTCACCACCGACAATGCCGCCATGGTGGCCATTGCCGGTTACTACAAATATCTCGACCGCCAGTTCTGCCGTTACGACGAGGTGCCTTATGCCCGCGTGATGGTGTGAGATGGCATAAATAAGCTACGTGACATGAAAGTTTCAGTCATTGTGATCGGCGACGAGCTCCTCCTGGGGCAGGTCATCGATACTAATTCGGGCGAAATAGCCCGGCATATAGCCCCTTACGGCTGGGAAGTGGAGGATGTGCAGGTGGTTGGCGACAGCGCCGTGGAGATAACCCGGTCAATCGACCGAGCTTTTGAACTCAGTGACGTGGTGCTCACCACCGGTGGGCTCGGGCCTACCAAGGACGATATCACCAAGCGTGTGCTCTGCGACTATTTCGGCGGCCAACTCGTGGAGGATGCCGCTGTGCTCGAGAACGTGAAGGAGGTGGTGGGGCGCCGTGGATTCAAGCTCAACAAGCTGACGGCAGCCCAGGCTATAGTCCCTACATCGTGCAGGGTGATACAGAACCGCGTGGGGACAGCCCCGATAATGTGGTTCGAGCGTGATGGGCGTGTGCTCGTCTCCATGCCCGGAGTGCCTTTCGAGACGCGCGAGATGTTTCAGTCGGAAGTGTTCCCCCAGCTGTTGCGGAAATACCATACCGATATAGCCATCGAGCATGCCGTGCTGATGGTGACCGACTACACCGAAAGCGGGCTTGCCGAGAAGATAGCCCCATGGGAGGAAGCATTACCTCCTCACCTTCATTTGGCCTATCTGCCTAAACCGGGACTGATACGCCTGCGCATTGACGGCGCGCATCCCGACCGCGGGTTCATAAAGGCCGAGGTCGAACGTGGAGCCGCCGAACTCCGTGCCATGCTCGGCCCTGCGGTGCTGGCCACAGCCGACCTTACCCCTGCGCAGATACTGCTCAAGGAGTGCGGTGGCCACGGAGTGATGCTTGCCACGGCTGAGAGTTGCACCGGTGGAAATATAGCGCATGAGCTCACGCTCGTGCCGGGTTCCTCCGAGGTGTTTGCAGGAGGGATCGTGTCCTACAGCAATGAGGTCAAGATGCGTGTGCTGGGAGTCGGAGCTGATACCCTGGAGCTCAATGGGGCCGTCAGCGAACCGGTGGTGGAAGAGATGGCCAAGGGCGCCATCGAAGCCACAGGGGCTCATCTGGCGGTGGCCACGAGCGGAATCGCCGGGCCCGGCGGAGGCTCCGAGGCCAAACCTGTGGGCACTGTGTGTTTCGGCGTGGCTCTGAAAGGGGCTGACGGAACAGTGGCGTGCAAGACAGCTGTGGCCCATTTCCCCGGCAACAGGTCGAGGGTCATCGACGCATCCACTACCAGAGCGCTCATCATGGCTGTGAAGATGCTTCGCGGACAACTCTGAGAGCCGGAAAAACATATCAGGCATAACCTTATATAATGGGAGGGCGCATCGATGCGCCCTCAGCAGACATATCATCACCATGAAAAAGAATTTTGTATTGCTGCTGTTGCTGGCATTGCCGGTTATGGCTTCGGCGGCCGTCCACCGTCTGGTGCCCGCGCCGGGTGAGAAGGGGATAAGCCCCGACACGCGTCTCACCATTGAATTTCCTGTCGCCCCCATGCTTGGGACGAGCGGAATGATACGTATACATGATGCCGCCACCGGCGAGGTGGTCGACAGTCTCGACATGTCCATCCCGGCCGGGCCTACAGTAGGGACGAAGCTCCCTAAGCCTCCATACGCATGGGAGCCGTATAATTATGACGGCCCGCGTCACACCAACGCCACCATCGAGCCGGGTACACCCTCGGGGATAGCCGCCCGCGACACCTCGCGCTATCAGCTTAATATAATAGGTGGATTCACCGACGGATTTCACTTCTATCCGGTGATTATCCATGGCAATACCGCCGAGATATATCCCCACAACAATCTGCTCACCTACGGTCGCGAATACTATGTGACGGTTGATCCCGAAGTGTTCATCCTCGCCAAAGGCAAATTCCGCGGGATAGGGGAGCGCGACGGCTGGCAGTTCTCTACACGCGAAGCCGCTCCCGCTGCCTCGCGCCGTACGCTCATCGTGGCTGCCGACGGATCGGGTGATTTCCGCACCCTACAGGGGGCACTTGACTTCATCCCCGACCGCAGCAAAGAGCCGTGGACGGTATTCGTCCGCAACGGCGACTATGAGGAGCTGGTGTATTTCCGCAACAAGAGCCATCTTACCATCGAGGGTGAGAGCCGCGAGGGTGTGTATATCCACTATCCCAACAATGAGGTGTTCAATCCGCATCCCGCCGACGTCATGACCAACGAGTGGCTCGGCACTTTCCCCTCGCGCCGCGCACCGTTCATGGCCGACAATTGCACCGACATGGTGCTGCGCAACTTCACCGTGGCCACCACATGCCGCGGGCAGGCTGAGGGGCTTCTGATAATGGGTGAGCGCAACATCGTGGAGGATGTCACCGTGATCGGTGACGGAGATGCCCTTCAGGTCAATGGCTCAGTCTATCTCTCCAACTGCCGGATAGAGGGTGGCGGCGACACTGTGCTCGGGCGCGGCCCTGCATTCTTCAAGGACTGCACCCTCGTCTCGCGAGGGGCGTTCGCGTGGATACGCAATGGCAGCGCCAACCACGGCGACGTGTTCGTCGACTGCACGTTCATCGGTTCCGAGGGGTCGGACGGAGCTGTCTTCGCGCGCACCAACGGCCAGTATCCGCATTGCGAATTTGTGCTCATCGATTGCAAGCTTCGCAACATCCCTGTCGAGGGTTGGCATGGCCTCGACCGCGGTTCGGCCACCTATGTGCGCTACTGGGAGTGTGGCAGCACCGACCTTGATACCGGGCGTCCGGTCGATGTCAGCCGCCGCGCGCAAGGTTCGCGTCAGCTCAGCCACGAAGCCGACAGCGCCCTCATCTCGCTTTACCGCAATCCCGCCTGGGTGCTCGGTTGGAATCCGCTGGCGAAGTGAATGTCAGGAACGGATTGTTAAAAAGTATGGATGAAAGCTAAATAGGCTTAAAAGAATTTGTAAATGAGGCAAAAAGTGCTTAACTTTGCAGCCGAGTTTTGTGGCACATCCTCGAAAGGAGCTATTAGAGATGCACTTAGCCCCGATATGAGACGTGAGATGGCGGCCACAAAGCGCTGTCACTAATAAAAATAGTAAAAACAAAGAGATAAAAACCAACAGCCATGTCAAAAATTTGTCAAATCACAGGCAAGAAAGCGATGGTGGGCAACAATGTGTCGCACTCTAAGCGTCGCACCAAACGTAAGTTTGATGTCAATCTCTTCACCAAGAAATTCTTCTGGGTAGAGGAGCAAGCGTGGATCACACTCACTATCTCAGCCGCAGGCCTTCGCACCATCAACAAGAAAGGTCTCGATGCAGCTATCAAAGAAGCTGCCACTAAGGGTTATTTAACTGAAATCAAATACTTAGACATTTTATAAGAAGATGGCAAAGAAAGCTAAAGGCAATCGCGTTCAGGTCATCCTCGAGTGCACTGAACACAAGGCTAGTGGTATGCCCGGTACTTCTCGCTACATCACCACCAAGAACCGCAAGAACACTACCGAGCGTCTGGAGTTGAAGAAATACAACCCCATTCTCAAGAAAGTAACCGTTCACAAAGAAATTAAATAATTCACTGACTCATGGCAAAGAAAACCGTTGCATCTCTGCAAAAAGGCGAAGGCCGCACCTACAGCAAGGTCATCAAGGTCGTTAAGTCGGCGAAGACCGGTGCTTACACCTTCCAGGAACAGATGGTTCCCAACGACGCTGTTAAGGATGCCCTTAAGTAATTAAGGATTCCATATATACCCGCCCCATTACCGGGGTGAGGGTGTCACAGACACAAAAGCTCATGGACCGCGCTCTAAGCCGTGGCCCATGAGCTTTTGTTTTGTCTGTGCGCGTCAATGGCCTGGAAACACATGTTATTATGCTTAAAAACATCGTTCTGGGGCTATCTTTACAAACATTCATTAATTTTTAACGGTTTAATTTGCTTTTATCGCTGAAAAACTCTAAATTCGTGTCTTAAACACAAGTCACGGTGCGTGCGGCACCATGTGAATCATCAAATCTATTACCCGGAATCTAACAATAAACTAAATATATAAATGAGTTATCTGAAATTTGATAAAAACCTCATGATTAACCTGGAGCAGTCGTTGCCTAAAGAGATGCTCCGAACCAATCAGTCGGGGGCTTATCATTGTACGACGATAGTGGACTGCAACACACGTAAGCAGCATGGTCTGCTCGTGGTGCCTGTTCCAGAGCTTGGCAACTCATGGCATGTCATGCTTTCGTCGCTCGATGAGACCGTCTATCAGCACGGCGCTCCTTTCAACCTTGCCCTCCATCGCTATAGCGGAGGCGCCATGAGCCCTAACGGACACAAGTATATTCGCGAATTCGACTGTGAGAGCGTTCCCCGCACCACCTACCGCGTGGGAGGAGTGATTCTCACCAAGGAAAAAATCTTCATTTCCAACGAGAACCGCATCTTAATCCGCTACACACTCGTCGAGGCACATTCGCCGACAATGCTACGGTTCCGCCCGGTGCTCGCTTTCCGCGATGCCAACGAGCTCTGCATTGCCAACGATGCTCTTGATACCAACATCCCCGAAATCAACAATGGCGTGTCGGCTTGCCTCTATAAGGGCTATCCGACTCTTTATATGCAGTTCAGCCATAAGCCGACATGGACTTATGATCCCCATTGGTACAACGGATTCGAATATATCAAGGACCTTGAGCGCGGTGTGCCTTACACCGAGGATCTCTGGGTGCCCGGATATTTCGATGTACCCATCAAGAAGGGCGAGTCAATCATCTTCTCGGCAGGTCTGAGCGAGGTGTCACCACGCTCACTCGCCAAGATGTATGAGAAAGAAATCGCCCAGCGCACTTGCCGCACATCGTTCTTCAACTGCCTTAAGAACGCGGTGAAACAGTGTTACCTCAACGAGAAGGACGGCATGTATCTTCTCTCGGGTTATCCTTGGGGTAAAATCCTTGCCCGCAACACTTTCATGGCACTCCCCGGAGCCACCATCGCAATCAACCACCGCGAGGACTTCGAGAAGATAGCCGACACGGCTCTGGCCGCTCTCAAGAATTTCATGAAGACCGGCGCCACCGACTCGCGCATCCTCGGCATAGATCTCCCCGACATCCCTCTCTGGGCTGTATGGGCGCTTCAGCAGTATGCTAAGGCTTATTCACGCGACGAGGCCCGCGAACGTTATCTGCCGGTGATCCGTGAAATCCTTAACTTCATCCTCGCTCAGAAACACCCCTACCTTAAGGTTGATGACAACGGAATGGTCACCACCGACGGTTCGCAGAAACCTATGTCGTGGATGAATGCATCGCTTGGCGGACATCCGGTAGTGCCGCGTTCAGGCCATCTGGTAGAGTTCAACGCGCTGTGGTACAACGCGCTCATCTTCGCCACTCGTCTCACCGAAGGTACTCCCGACCAGGAGAAATTCCAGGCCATTGCCGACAAGATGGCACAGCCTTTCATCTCCACATTCCTCAATGACTACGGATATCTTTATGACTATGTCAACGGCACTTATGCCGATCCGTCGGTTCGCCCCAACATGGCCATAGCCATCGGTCTCGACTATTCACCCCTTGACCGTCGCCAGCGCAAGCGTGTGCTCGACATCGTGACACGCGAGCTCCTGACACCGAAAGGCCTCCGCACCCTCTCACCCAAGAGCTACGGTTATCGTCCCACCTACCTCGGTTCGCCCGAGGAGCGTGAGATGGCCCTCCACAATGGCCCGGCTCGTCCATGGCTCATGGGATTCTACAGCGATGCCTACCTTAAGGTGTTCGGCATGAGCGGTGTCAGCTACATTGACCGTATGCTCATCGGTTTCGAGGACGAGATGACCCAGGGCTGCATCGGTTCACTCTCGCAGCTTTACGACGCCAATCCTCCCTTCAACGGCCGAGGTGCCATCAGCCATGTCACCAACGTCGCCGAAGTGCTCCGCACACTGACTACACTGAAAAAATTCATAATGGACTAATCTTCACACACCCATGAAAGCATTAATGTTCGGGTGGGAGTTCCCCCCTCACATCCTCGGCGGTCTCGGCACTGCTAGCTACGGTCTCACTAAGGGTATGTGGGAGTGTGGCGATATGGACATCACTTTTGTTATCCCTAAGCCCTTCGGTGACGAAGAGCGTCACTTCGCCAACATCATCGGCATGTCACAGGTGCCCATCGCATGGCGCGACGTCAGCCGCGACTACGTTGAGCAGCGCATAGGCAAGGTGATGGATCCCGATCTCTATTTCAAACTGCGCGACCATATCTACGCCGACTTTAACTATATGCGCACCAACGATCTCGGATGCCTCGAGTTCTCCGGCCGTTACCCTGACAACCTCGTCGAGGAGATAAACAATTACTCCATCTGCGCAGGTGTCATAGCGCGCACAGTCGATTTTGACATAATCCATTCACATGACTGGCTCACATATCCTGCCGGCATACATGCCAAACAGGTGTCGGGCAAGCCGCTTGTGATTCATGTACATGCCACCGAGTTCGACCGTTCACGAGGGAAGCCTAATCCCACAGTGTTCGGCATCGAGAAGGATGGCATGAACAACGCCGACCATATCATCACTGTGTCAAACCTCACACGTGACACCGTCATCAATAACTACGGCATAGACCCTGCCAAGGTGACCACCGTGCATAACGCCGTCACTCCTCTTACCCCCGAGCAGCTCAATGTGCCCGAGCATAAGTCAAAGGACAAGGTCGTTACCTTCCTGGGCCGTATCACCATGCAGAAAGGCCCCGAATACTTCGTCGAGGCAGCTGCCAAGGTGCTCAAGAACAATCCCAACGTCCGCTTCGTTATGGCAGGCAGCGGTGACATGATGGACAAGATGATTCTCCTTGCCGCTGAGCGCGGCATCGCTGACCGCTTCCACTTCCCCGGATTCCAGAAAGGAAGCCAGGTCTACGAGATGCTCAAGGCATCCGATGTCTACATCATGCCATCCGTCTCCGAACCCTTCGGTATCTCGCCCCTCGAAGCCATGCAGATGGGTGTGCCGTCCATAATCTCCAAGCAGAGCGGATGCGCCGAGATCCTTACCAATGTCATCAAGACCGACTACTGGGACATCGACGCTATGGCTGACGCCATCAACTCCATCGTGACCTATCCGGCCATGTACCAGCAGCTGCGTGAGGACGGACTCGCCGAAGTTAACCAGATTACCTGGGACAAGGCAGGACGCAAAGTGATTGATATATATAATAAAGTATTAAACAGATAAAGATAACCCATGAAAGCAATTTGTTTCTATTTTCAGATCCATCAACCATTCCGTCTGAAAAGATATCGCTTTTTCGATATAGGTAACGACCACTACTATTACGACGATTTCGCAAATGACGATATTGTCACCCGCATAGCCCAGCGCAGCTACATCCCTGCGGCTGAAAGTCTTCTGAAGATGATTGAGGAGTCAAACGGCAAGTTCAAGTGCGCTCTTTCCATCACCGGAACAGCTCTTGAGCAGTTCGAGCAATATGTCCCCGAGTTCATCGACCTCTTGAAGAAACTTGCCGACACCGGTTGTGTTGAATTCCTTGCCGAGACCTACGCTCACTCACTCTCATCGCTCGCCGATCCCGAGGAGTTTGTCAACCAGGTCAAGGTGCACGATGAGAAAATCAAGGAGCTCTTCGGTGTGCAGCCCAAAGTTCTCCGCAACACCGAACTTATCTACAGCGACGAACTCGCTCCCCAGATTCTCGCCATGGGTTACAAGGGTGTGATCACCGAAGGTGCCAAGCATATCCTCGGTTGGAAATCTCCCAACTACGTCTACAATGCCGCTTCGGCTCCCAAACTGAAGATCCTTCTCAAGAACGATAAATTCAGTGATGATATCTCCGATCGTTTCAGCAACACCTCTTGGGACGAATATCCTCTCACTGCCGACAAGTATATCAATTGGATTGCATCAACTCCCGCCGAGGAGCAGATTGTCAACCTCTTCATGAACCTTGAAGTGTTTGGCGACTTCCAGCCGCGCGAGACCGGTATCTTCCAGTTCCTTGAAGCACTTCCTCGCTTCGCCGAGGAGAGAGGTATTGAGTTCTGGACACCCACCACAGCAGTCACCAAGCTCAAACCGGTGGCAGAGCTTTCAGTGCTCCATCCCATCTCATGGGCCGACGAAGCCCGCGACACCTCAGCTTGGCTTGGCAACAAGTTGCAGAACGAGGCATTCTCAAAACTCTACTCAGTGAGCGAACGCGTGCGTCTGTGTGAGGACCGTCGTCTCAAGCAGGACTGGTACTACCTCCAGGCAGCCGACCACTTCTTCTACATGTCAACCAAGAACATGCACGACGGCTCTGTCCACTCGCAGTTCTCACCCTACGATACCCCTTTTGATGCGTTCACAAACTATATGAATGTTCTGGCTGACTTCATAGTTCGTGTCGAGGAACAGTACCCCATGTCCATCGACAACGAGGAACTCAGCTCACTCCTCACCACTATCCGTAACCAGGAACGTGAAATCGAAGTTCTCAACAAGGAGGCTGAATCGATGCGCAAGAATATCGAGCACTTCAATGAAGAGCATCTTCTCCGTGAGAAAGCTGCCGAGGCAGAGGCTCCCAAAAAGACCCGCAAGCCTTGTGCACGAAAAGCCGCAGCCCCCAAGGCTGAAAAGGAGACCAAGGCCCCCAAAGCCAAGGCTACCCGCGCTAAGAAAGCGGCTCCCGAGGCTCCCGAGACACCTGCTGAATAATCCGCTTTCAGCAGTAACGGTCTCGTCTGATTCCGGACCATCTATCTAATCTTTCTTATCATTTTGTGAGAGGAGTGTCGTGATTGACACTCCTCTTTTCATTATGCGTTCAGTGGCAGAGCTGTTTCCGTTAGTTAATTTCGTCAGTGGGAAGTGCAACTATTTGCCTCCGGGAGTTGTATATATTATAAGGTATAATATAAGTATAAAATTAAAAATATATGTTATTATGAACGGAAAGACTGATTTGGTGACTTCGATTATTGTCGCGGTCGCCGGCATAGCTATGATAGTGATGCATCAGCGGTTTGCGGTGATGTCATGGATAGTGGTGCTGTTAGGCATCGTGTTTATCATCCCCGGCGTGTTCAGCATTCTTATGGGTACATTCAGCAAGACCCGTAAGAGCACGACCGCCATTTTTACCGGTATCGGAGCCACAGCTCTCGGTGTCATCATGTGTGCCATGCCAGGGCTTTTTGCCGAGATTCTTGTGTTTATCTTCGGCTTCCTGCTGATAGTGTCGGGTGTTTATCATCTCTGTTTTGTGGCTTGGTTGAGCCGGCCGTTCATCCTGCCGTTCTACTATTACATCCTTCCGGTGCTCCTTATTGTGGCCGGCATAGTGATAATGTGTACTGATGTCCGCACAGTCGACAGTATTGTGCTCCTCATCACCGGCATTGCCTTCCTCTGCTCGTCATTCAGTTCGCTTGTCGAGTGGATTGCCACTCATCCCAGCCGCAAGTCGCAGGCCATGTCATCGACCGGTGATAAACCTGCTGCCACTGAGTGATGGAAGTGTCATTAATTGACCATAAAGTGAAAAAATAAACTGCGGTGCAGATACTATTTTAGGTATTTGCACCGCAGTTTTTACATGCGTTATTCTTGTTCTATTGTCGAGAAGGAAGGTGATTCCCTCCACTCATGCCTTATGCTTTGAGGGCAGCGATCGAGGCTTCGAGATTTGCTATCTTGGCCTGTGCGTCGGCAAGTTTTTTGCGTTCACCATCCACCACGGCAGCAGGAGCGTTGTTTACAAAACGTTCGTTTGACAGTTTCTTTTCCACGGAGGTGCGGAAGCCCTGCAGGTAGGTGAGTTCCTTGTTGAGCTTTTCAAGCTCGGCTTCCACGTCTATGTTGTTGAGAAGCGGGATGTTGAACTCAGTGGTGTCAACCATGAATGTTGCGGCTGCGGCATCCTTGGTGTCAACTGTGGCTATGCCTGAGAGGTTGCCAAGCTTCTTGACTATTGCCTTCATCGGAATGTCGGCATTAATCACGTTGAGCTGCAATTCCTCGCGGTTGGGGATGTTGCGCTGGGCACGTATGCCACGTATGCCGTTGATGATTTCCTTAGCGGTCTCCATGTCGGAGAGGACCTTGGAGTCCACACCCTTCACTTCGGGCATGGAGGCATACATGATAGATTCTCCTTCGCGGCGGTCGCCGATGTGCTGCCAAAGCTCCTCGGTGATGAAGGGCATGAAGGGATGGAGCAGACGGAGCAGAGCATCGAAGAAGCCGATGGTAGCCTTGTAGGTCTCGGCGTCGATAGGCTTCTGGTATTCAGGCTTCACCATCTCAAGATACCATGATGAGAATTCGTCCCAGAAGAGGCGATAGGTGGTCATCAGTGCCTCTGAGATGCGGAACTTGTCGAACGAGTCATTGATTTCGGCGAGAGCTTCCGAGAGTTTGCCGCTGAACCATTCGATGGCGATGCGGGCGCTCTCAGGCTGTTCGATGGTTGAATCCACCTCCCAGCCCTTCACGAGGCGGAAAGCATTCCAGATCTTGTTGCAGAAGTTTCGTCCGTTCTCGCAGAGCTTCTTGTCAAAGAAAATATCGTTGCCTGCAGGTGCCGAGAGCATGATACCCATGCGGACACCGTCGGCGCCGTAGTCCTCGATGAGTTTGAGGGGGTCGGGTGAGTTGCCGAACTGCTTTGACATCTTGCGGCCGATTTCGTCACGTACGATACCGGTGAAGTATACATTGTTGAACGGCTGTTTACCCTCAAATTCGTAGCCGGCCATAATCATTCGGGCCACCCAGAAGAAGATGATGTCCGGGCCGGTGACAAGGTCGTTGGTTGGGTAGTAGTATTTTATTTCCTCGTTATCGGGATCAAGGATGCCGTTGAAGAGCGAGATGGGCCAGAGCCATGATGAGAACCATGTGTCAAGGCAGTCCTCGTCCTGGCGCAGGTCGGCGGCTGTGATGGCGGGATTCTTCTCTTGAGCCAATGCAAGGGCCTCTTCGGCGGTTTCAGCTACAACGTATGAACCGTCGGGGAGATAATAGGCAGGGACTCGATGGCCCCACCAAAGCTGACGTGAGATACACCAATCGCGGATATCGGTGAGCCAACGGTTGTAAGTGGTCTTGAATTTCTCGGGAACGAATTTGATGACTCCGTCTTCCACGGCTGCGAGGGCAGGGTCGGCGAGCGACTGCATCTTGAGGAACCACTGGTCGCTGAGGCGCGGCTCGGTGACTGTGTCCTGGTTGCGTTCGGAGTAACCTACCTTGTTTTCATATTCCTCGATTTTCTCGATGAGTCCGGCGGCTTCGAGGTCCTTGGCTATCTGCTCGCGCACAGCAAAGCGGTCCATACCTACATACATGCCTGCGGCTTCGCTGATGGTGGCGTCGTCGTTGAATATGTCGATGGTCTCCAGTCCGTGCTTTTCGCCGAGCATATTGTCGTTCATGTCGTGGGCCGGAGTCACTTTGAGGCAACCTGTGCCGAAGTTGATGTCAACGTAGTCATCCTCGATGACAGGTATTTCACGGTTGACCAGAGGCACTATCACTTTCTTGCCTCTGAGGTGCTGATTCTTGGGATCATCGGGGTTGATGCACATAGCGGTGTCACCCATGATGGTCTCAGGGCGTGTGGTCGCTACTATGGCGTAGCCTTCCTCGCCCACAATCTTATAGCGGAGATAGTAGAGCTTGCTGTGCTCCTCCTTGTAGATTACCTCGATGTCCGAAAGTGCGGTCTTGGCTTTGGGGTCCCAGTTGACCATGCGCTTGCCACGATATATCAGGCCTTTGCGGTAGAGGTCGACAAACACACGGATTACGCTGCGTGAACGGATGTCGTCCATGGTGAAAGCCGTGCGTTCCCAGTCGCATGAAGCACCGAGCTTCTTGAGCTGCTCAAGGATGATGCCGCCGTGCTTCTCTTTCCATTCCCATGCGTGGGTGAGGAATTCCTCGCGTGTGAGATCGCTTTTCTTGATTCCTTCCTGCGCGAGCTTGGTCACCACCTTAGCCTCGGTGGCGATGGCTGCATGGTCGGTGCCCGGCACCCATAGGGCGTTTTTGCCGAGGAGGCGTGCGCGGCGTATCAGGATGTCCTGGATGGTGTTGTTGAGCATGTGGCCCATGTGGAGGATACCTGTCACATTGGGCGGGGGGATGACGATGGTGTAGGGCTCGCGTGCGTCGGGTTCGGAGTGGAACAGACGGTGTTTCAGCCAGTAGCCATACCATTTGTCTTCCACCGCTTTCGGGTCGTATTTTGTGGCTAATTCTTCCATAAAATCGGTTAAATGATTGGTGGTTCGTAATTTTGGTGCAAAATTACAAAAAAGTTAGCGAAATCCAATGTGTTTCAGACCCATTTCCGTGTCGCATCATGCACTCACCGTGGGGTGTGGGGCCAGCCGTGGTCTATGTAGCGGTAACCTTGCGGATAGTTCCACCATTTCGAGCTCCATGCCGTGAATCCGTCATAAACTGAAGTGATTTTTGTCCCTTCAGTGGGCCAGCACCACGACGACTGCACCAGGAACATTTGCGGTGCGCGGTAGTCGGCACCGACCGACGGTGCTGTGATGGTCGAGTTGGTCTGGCCATCCTTCTCCACCGTGATCCAGAAGCCCCCCATGTTCCCTTCCGACGGCCGGCCCGGATCACCTTCGGTGGTCACCGAGAAGTCGGCGGGAACCTTGATTTGCACTGTGGCTCCCGGTTTGTCCCAGTAATGGGCGTTTATGATGTCGCCCTCGCCGTGGTGTGAGCCGAACCAGCTGTGAAACTCGCCGTCGGTGGTGCCAGGCGGAATGAGACGGCTGTCAGCATGGGTCACCGGGACACCGTCGGAGAGTTGAGGATAAAGTGAGTGGAGGTAGACAGGGAGAGCACCACCCGAGGCCAGGGCCGTTACGTAAGCCGTCTCCTCGCCGGCCACATGGCTTACACCGAACACCACATCGTTGAAATCAAAGTCGAAAGTCCCCCCAAGGTCCTCGGCAGCTATGATCCATGACTGTGCTATGGGGAGGTTGGGGTTGACGTTGGGGATAGTGGGCGTATGCTTGAGGTTGCCGTTGACAAAAAAGAGCAGGTCATTGAGATCGTCGTCACCCCCGAGGTCCTCGACCGCGAGCACAAGCAGGTTGCCCCAACGGTAGGTGATGAAATTCTTCATGACTTCCGACGAGGGGTTGCCGGGGGCGTGGTAGCAGGAATGTGACAGACCGTATTTCTGATTAATGGCCGGGAGGGAGTAATGAGGGATATAGGTGCCTTTCTGCATGGTGATGAAGAAGACTATGTGGGTATCCTTGGGGAATGTGTATGACGGTTCATCGCCACCGAAATAAACCAGACGGTGGCGGGTGCCGGTGACAAGTTGGGTTGCCGGCTCCCCATAGCTTTCCGAGGCATTGACGAGGGTGGCGAGTTTCATGCCGTCGGTATAGTGTGAGCCGTCGAGCATGAGGTTTTTCCCTGGCGAAGCGTCGTCGATAAGGAAATATCGGTCGGCACGGATAATGTTGTTCCAAGTCTCGTCGGCTGTGCGTCCGGCCTTGAAATACATGTATCCGAAACTGTTGGCGGTCTTTGCTGTCGCTCCATAAAAGAGGTCGAGCGACACTTCGCTGTCCTCTGCCACCACATATTCGACCCCGAGCTCTGGGTGGAGTAGCGAAGCGAAGCGCGATAGATTGCACACCTGCTCACCAAACACCCCTTTCTCGTGCCCTACCATCGGGAGCATGGCCGAGAGTGGATATGAGCCCACATAGTCGGGTGTATGGTTTCCCTCCAATCTGTAGAAACGGCTCATGGAGCTTACGGGAGTTAGCCAGTCATCTTCGATCCCGATGGTGTCGCGCCAGAATTCACTGGAGGTGCCGAGGTGTGACAGGTAGGCGAAATTGCCTACTTTGTCGGCCGACTTTTCTGTGATTTCTTCACCGATTGTGACCGGGCATTTCTCTCCTGCAGTGCTGCGAGAGATGGAGCTGATTGAAAGTGCCGAATTGTTCACCTTGTGGAAGCCGTGATGTACTACTCGGCCATCGTTGTCAAGTGCCTCCACATATAGGTTTCCGGCGTCGTGGTCCGAGTCGAAATCGAATGTAAGGGTGCCTGCCGGATATGAGGCCACCCGGAAGCATTCAGGAGTACCGGGCATAGCGGTGTAGATGTTGATTTCCGAAGCTCCGTTGACAGTGGCAGGATCGACATGGGCAGTGATGCGCGATGCGCTGTTCCATGTGCGGTCAAGTTCGAATACGCCAAACTGCTTGATGAATTCCCGCACGTAGGCCTCTTCGGGGGTTATTGTTATAGGATCGACGCCACAAGCTGCCATCACCGAAGCGACGACGGTGAGCATCAATTTGGATATGTGTGTTCTCATGTCAGGTTGTAATGCTGTTGGATTGTAGATAATATCATACAAAGGTAGCTCATATTAACGTGGTTACCAATAGCTTGAGTGATGCTTAACCCGCATTAACCACCAGGCATGACATGTTAACTGATTTTTAGTTAATGTTCTGCTTTAGGCGACAAAAACGTTGCCATTGATTAACATACGTTAATTGTATTAGTTAAAATATGTGTATAAATCATGCCTTTTGGGAGGTTTGAAGTACTTTTGTCGCCATGAATGAGAATGAAATATCCTATGCCGTTCTGGGAAATGGCCTGAGAGTAGTTACGAGGCGCAACGGAAGCCCTGTGGCTCACTTCGGAGTAGCCATAAATGCAGGAAGCCGTGATGAGCGTCCGGGTGAATACGGGCTTGCCCATTTTGTGGAGCATACCATATTTAAGGGGACACGTCGTCGTCGGGCATGGCATATTCTCAACCGTATGGAACTGGTAGGGGGCGAGCTTAACGCCTATACCACCAAGGAGGAGACTATGCTTTATTCTACTTTTCCGGCTGGAAATCTCGAAAGGGCAGCCGACCTGATAGCGGATCTGGTTGAGGATTCGCAATTCCCGGCTGTGGAAATTGACCGTGAGCGACTGGTGGTGGCCGATGAGATTGACTCGTATCTCGATGTGCCGGCCGAGGGGATATTTGATGATTTCGAGGATTTGATTTTCGCGGGCAGTCCGCTTGGCCACAATATTCTTGGTAATGAGAAGGAGCTTGAAGGGTTCTCAACAGATGTGTGCCGGGGATATCTGATGCGGTTCTATACCCCGGGTGAGATGGTGGTGTTTTATTCCGGACCTGAGACCTCGGCCAAGGTGCTCCGTACGGTAGAAAAATGTTTCCGTTCGCTCACGCGGCCCGATACCCCTCGTGGACGCGAGGTGCCTGTGGTTGTTCCTGAATTTAACCAAGAGAGACAGATTGATTCCCACCAGGCCCACACTGTGATGGGTGCCAGGGTGCCGGGTATGCTTGACTCCGGCCGATATGCCATGGCGCTCCTGACCAATATGCTCGGTGGACCGGGAATGAATTCGTTGCTGAATGTGGCATTGCGCGAACGCAGGGGATTGGTCTACACCATTGATGCCGGCACAACCATGATGAGTGATACCGGGCTTTTCACCATTTATTTCGGATGCGATAGGGAAGATGTGGGACGTTGTCGCCGTCTGGTGAACAATGTGATAGGCGATATTGCCGACAAGGGTGTCACACCGCGCAAACTGGCGGAAGCGAAGAAGCAATATCTCGGGCAGTTGGCGGTGGCTTCGGTCAATACCGAGCAGAATGCCTTGTCGATGGCCCGCAGTACACTTTACAGGGGGGCGGTAGTGACCTCAGCGCAGGTTAGGGCTGAGATTGAGGCTGTCGATGTCGCCCGATTGCGTGATTGTGCCCTCCGGCTGACATCACTCTCCCGCCTCACGATGGTGTAAGCTATCCCTTGGATGTTAGTTAATTAGCTGATTGGTTAACGTTGCCCGGTGCCGATTTCTGAATCGTCGAGCAATGATAAAACTTCCTGTTTTAACAGTGGGATGTGGTTTATTACAATTGCCCAAATCATATCGTCGCTTATGCTGTCATATCCATGTATGACAAAATTGCGGGTGTCAACAATCTTTCTTGCATTTGAGATGTGAATTTCTGGCCGTACCCTTAATATTTGATTAGTAGCCTCGCCGATGATTGCAATGTTCATCTGTATGGCTCTCCTCATCATTTGATTACTACGATAGTCATCAAATCTTCGAGGTCTCCCCATGAAATAGGACTCAATTTCGTTGATAGAATTGAGGATGTCATTTAAATATTTTAGGACTTTTCTATCCATATATCAACTTGCGGGTCTCGTTAAGTTCCTCTCTAAAGTATGGATTTCTTACTGCGCTATCTTCGGTTATGTCGATTTTACGGCCTAATAATTCCTCAAGGGCATACATGAAACCAAAAAAATTATTGGCATAATCAGATAGTTCGATTTTATTGCGATCAAAATCAACGCATAAATCAATATCGCTTTGGTCTGAAAATCTTGGCGTCAGGATTGAACCAAAAACCCAGAGCCTTCGCACATGGAAGCGTCGGCAGATATCTATAATTTTTTGGATGTTTAGTTCTATAAGTTTCATGATTGTCTCCCTTGTCGTATGGTATTGAATGCAAATATATAAATAAAACGCTGAAAAACAAAATTTTGTGCGTGATAGGGCTGTCGCTTTAAAAATGCTTCGAGATTGACCTTGGTTCAGTAGATAAATCAGAAAAGGGTCTAACTCATTGAGTTAAACCCTTTTGCTCAAAATCAAGTCGGGGTGAGAAGACTCGAACTTCCGACCTCCACGTCCCGAACGTGGCGCGCTGCCAACTGTGCTACACCCCGATTGACAAGCTTTTTGTCGATTTTGCGACCACAAAGGTAATGCTTTTTCCTAATTCTACCAAATTAAATTAAAAAACATTTTACGGAGAAGGCGAAATATGACTTGGAGATGGGAGTCGGGATTGAGGAGATTATTGTCGAGTGGCTATGTCGACGGCTTTTATTTTCCTCACCGGCAGAGGTTTTATGCGCATGGCGCGACCCCAACGCGAATTGATTGTGTCGATTTCGAGTCTTTCCGTCCCGGGATAGCTGCCCGGTGTCAGGAGGAATTTAAGTTTCACAATCACCTGCACGTCGTGATCCCAATCCACAGGGTAGAGCATGCCTGTTAATTTCTCATCGGCCGACAGCGCGTCAGGCTTTATCCAGATGAATTTTCCATCTTCTCCGATATAGCAAGGGGCATTTCCGGGGAGTTTGTTTTTGGCTGTGAAGAAATTTTGTGGCGCAGTCACAGCCTCATAGTCGCTTCCCTCCAACAGTAGAGGTGGTTTGTTGCCATTGAATAGCACCTCGTTGTAAACATTGAAGAAGAAAAATTTAAAGGCTCCCGATGATTTCCAAATTCTGATATATGGTTTAGTTATCGAATAGAGATTAATGGGAGTGAAATGGACTATCCCATCCGGGCTATCGATATACTCATTAACCACCTCTGTCTGGAATTCGTAATTTCGCCATGTGTCGCGGGCTATCAGTAGCTGATGTCCTGTGAAAAGCACTCCCAGCAGGTAAATGCCTATCTTTACTGTGCGTGTGAGGTGTGGCAGTTTGCGTGATGTGACATAGCGTAATATTATATAGAGGGATGTCAGTTCCACAAATGTATGTGAATGAGGCGCGGTGTTCGCAATCATTGAAAATATAAACGAGATTGCGAATACCCATAGCAGTCGGCTGTTGTCCCTTATGAACACTTTTATCGCATCTTTTTTGCCTGCAGCCAACAGGATTATGACACCTATTGCCAATATCCATATCATCCACAGGTGAAGAAGATTGTCGAAGCCGTTGAGGAGTTTCATGAGCATTGATGCCTCGTCGGTGGCGTCGTCGTGATGGAAGAAACGGTTGATGTTACCGGGGGCAAACACCATCACGCATGCCGATATCCACATCGGGACGGCAAGCACCGGCGCCTGGCCTCTGAACTGCCTGATATGGAAACAATAATACAGGAACATTCCTCCGCTGACGCCTACCACAAATCCCTCATGGCTCCAGCCGAATATCAGCCCTAACAGAGCCATGGGGATGTTCCATCTTGCCGAAAGTTCCCCTTTGGCCAATCTATCCCATAGCACCATGACTCCTGTGGCCATGGTGGCCGGCCATAAGTAGTTGAGACCGTAATTTACTGACACCCAAGCGAATCGCGGAGTGGAAACAGATTAAGGAGGGCTATAAATATTATCAGCCACAGCAGGAAACAACTTCTGTATCTATCCCCCCCTAAAGTGACGTAATAGGCTATTAGCCATGTGAATAGCAAAAATATTGCCGTGTTTAGGATGCTGAAGAGCAGGGTGTGGCCGGTGAACGCCTGCTCGATAGAGTGGACTATCGACCGTCCGTTGGCGTATTTGTAGTGCTGCACTTGGCTCTCGATGATGTCGGAGAGCGACGACACCTTGCGGTTGAACTCATGCCCCGGGGTCCAGAGGTCAGTTGAATCATCTTTCTCCCATACGTACTCGTAGAGCAACTCGTCGCCTGAGGGCACACGGTAGTAGCAGCGGAGGAAAAAAGCTATTGCCGTCAACGTAAGCAGGGCTATCAGGGCTATGCGTCCTGAGGGGTATGGTTTATTTATGTTCATCTGTAGTGGTTATGTGGTGAAAGGGGGTGTGGAGTCGTCCATACCTATTCAGCTGTAAAATTATGTATAATTATCAAAATATGATTGTGTTTGAGTGAAAAAAGATTACCTGCCCGGCTTTTTCCCTGCCGGTTGGCAACCACCTTTGGGAATAATTTGTTAATTTTGCAGTCGATATGACAGCACTTGACATCATCATACTCATCATCTTCATCGTGGCAGCCGTGATGGGCTATCGGCGGGGTTTCATCTCACAGATAGGTTCCGTGGCCGCGATAATCGTAGGCATAGTGGCATGCCGCATGTTCGGCACAGCTGTAAGCCAATGGTTCATGCCTGATGTGGGTGACAGCTCCATGGCCGTCTACGGAGCCAGGATTCTCGGCAACTGCCTGGTGTATGTCGTGGCCTACTATGCCGTCATCATTGTGGCGCGTATGCTCAGGACAGTAACCCACGCCGTGTTTCTCGGTCCGCTCGACCGCATCGGTGGCGCGGTTGTCAGTGTGGTGAAATGGTTTCTCCTTGTGAGTCTCCTGCTCAACCTCTACATAGTGTTGTTTGACGACTCCTTCCTCTCCACTTCCCATCTCTGCGGGGGACGCCCGGTGAGATGGATAGTAGAACTTGCCCCTAAAGTGCTCGGCGCGCTGACAGGCTCTTGTAACACGAATGAATAAGACAGAGATGAAAGAAGATAAAGACCGGCTTACGTCCGTCGACGCTGACGCAAAGCCTGAAAAGCAGCATGACGACCTCCTGTCAAAGGCCACTTCCGATGAATACAAATACGGTTTCACCACCGATATCGACACCCACATCATCCCTCGCGGCCTCAGCGAGGAGGTGGTGAGGCTGATCTCGGCCAAAAAGGGTGAGCCTGAATGGCTGCTTGAGTTCCGACTCAAGGCATTCCGCTATTGGGAGACACTCAAGATGCCCGACTGGGCACATCTCAACATCCCGCCTATCGACTATCAGGACATCAGTTACTATGCCGAACCTGTGGCCAAGAAAGGTCCCGAGAGCCTCAACGAGGTAGATCCTCAGCTCCTCGACACCTTCAACCGGCTCGGCATTCCGCTTCAGGAGCAGAAAGCCCTGGCCGGAATGGCTGTCGATGCCGTGATGGACTCTGTGAGCGTGAAGACCACACACCGCGAGAAGCTTGCTGAAAAAGGCATAATCTTCTGCTCGATCTCCGAGGCCGTGAAGGATTACCCTGACCTTGTGAAGAAATATCTCGGCTCCGTGGTGTCATATCGCGACAACTTCTTTGCCGCTCTCAATTCGGCTGTATTCTCCGACGGCTCATTCGTCTACATCCCCAAAGGGGTGCGGTGTCCCATGGAGCTGTCAACCTACTTCCGCATCAACGCCGCGGGCACCGGACAGTTCGAGCGTACTCTCATCGTGGCCGACGACGACGCTTATGTGAGCTATCTCGAAGGGTGTACAGCACCTATCCGTGACGAGAACCAGCTCCACGCAGCCATAGTGGAAATCGTGGTGGAGGACAGGGCGGAGGTCAAATACTCTACGGTCCAGAACTGGTATGCCGGCGATGCCGAAGGGCGAGGTGGTGTCTATAACTTTGTCACCAAGCGTGGTCTTTGCCGAGGCGACCATTCCAAGCTCTCATGGACCCAGGTGGAGACCGGTTCGGCCATAACATGGAAATATCCCTCCTGTGTGCTCCAGGGTGAGTGCTCACGAGGTGAATTCTACTCGGTGGCAGTGACCAAAAACTATCAGCAGGCCGACACCGGCACGAAAATGATACATCTCGGCAAGAATTCAACCTCGACCATCGTGTCGAAGGGTATCTCGGCCGGACATTCCCAGAATTCCTATCGTGGACTGGTGAAAGTGGCTCCCAATGCCACCGGATGCCGCAATTACACCCAGTGTGACTCGCTGCTCATGGGCAGCGACTGCGGTGCCCACACCTTCCCCTATATAGATGTCCTCAATGATACCGCCATAGTGGAGCATGAGGCCACGACATCGAAAATCTCCGAGGACCAGCTCTTCTACTGCAATCAGCGAGGTATTCCCACCGAGGAGGCCATCGCCCTGATTGTCAACGGATATGCCAAGGAGGTGATGAACAAGCTCCCCATGGAGTTTGCCGTCGAGGCCCAGAACCTGCTGCAGATTACTCTTGAGGGTTCGGTGGGTTGACATCCATCCATCTACACTTTGGAAGACTTTTTTTAACTGAATGAAACTGAACTGAATAGGCAATGGATGAAGATGCTATCCTGACACAGGCTCCGGCTCTCTACCTCATACCGTCGACCATGAGTGACGCTCCGGTCGACACGGTGCTTCCGGCGGGTAATCTTGAGATTATCCGCGGCATCAGGCACTTTGTGGTGGAGAATGTGAGGACTGTGCGTCGCTTCCTGAAACGGTGTGACCGCACCATCGACATCGATTCGCTCTCATTTGTGACGCTCGATGAGCACACTGACCCACGCGACATCCCGGCCATGCTCGACCCTATGGCCAATGGCGAATCCGTGGGCGTGATTTCCGAGGCCGGATGTCCGGCAATCGCCGATCCCGGTGCCGACCTTGTGGCTGTGGCCCAGTCGCGGGGATTCCGAGTGGTGCCGTTGGTCGGTCCGTCGAGCATCCTCCTGTCGCTAATGGGTTCGGGGTTCAACGGCCAGTCGTTTGCCTTCAACGGTTATCTACCCTACGAGGCCAAGGCGCGGACCGCCAAGCTGCGTGAGATGGAGCGGCGGATACGCCAGGAGGGGCAGACGCAGATATTCATAGAGACCCCCTACCGCAACAACCGTCTCATAGCCGAGCTGACCAAGACACTTCCACCGGCCATGCGCCTGTGTGTGGCCACCGACATCACCGGCCCACGCCAGTCCATTGTCACCCTTCCGCTTTCACGGTGGGCGCGGCGGCAGTATGACTACGACAAAGTCCCCACCATATTTCTGTTAGGGTAGGGGCACCGCCGATTCTTCCCCGGCAGACACATTATTATATATTACAATTAACTGTTCTAATCCCCGCTGTTACGCACTCCGATGTCACGCTATCGTAAAAACTCCAATCCGCGCTCGCTGCCCGGGCTCTTTGATGGTCTCGATGACTTTCAGGAGCGCATGGACGGAGGCTTTGATGTCATTCCTGAGAAAAAAATGCAGCGGATAGTGCGGCAGATGCAGGCCGATGACCGTCCCGCACTCGACGAGCTCGCACCGATGGCGCCGAGTGATAAGGTCTTCTTCATGAGCTTCGGCAGCGGCAGCAGCGGCAACTGCTCATATATCGGTGACCGCGAGAGCGGGTTCCTTATCGATGCCGGAGTCGAGACATCTAAAGTGGTGTCGACTCTGCGCTCCAACGGCATCTCGATGAACGCCGTGAAGGGGATTGTGCTCACCCACGACCATGGCGACCACATACGCTACGTGTATAACCTCGTGCGCTCACACCGCCACATGCGCATCTACTGTACTCCAAAGGCTTTCAACGGCATCCTGCGCCGCCACAATGTGTCGCGCCGCGTCAAGGATTACCACGTGGCTATCTATAAAGAGTTTCCGTTCCGCCTCGGTAATTTTGAGATAACTGCATTTGAAGTGATGCATGACGGCTCGGACAATGCCGGCTTCTTCATCACCCACGGCGACAGCAAGTTTGCGGTGGCCACTGACCTCGGGTGTATTACCGACAGGGTGGAGCATTACATGCGCCAGGCCGACTACATAATGCTCGAAGCCAACTATGACAGAGAGATGCTGCGCGACGGCGCCTATCCCGAATACCTCAAGGCAAGGATAGCCGCTCCTAACGGACATCTCGACAATGTCGAGGCGGCAGCCTTCGTGGCGCGTATCTATCATCCGGGGATGCGCAATCTCTTTCTGTGTCATCTCAGCCAGGACAACAACCGCCCGGCCCTCGCTCTCTCAGCCATGGCCGATGCCTTGGCCTCAGTGGGTGTGACCAGACTCGGCAACGGTATGGTGGACCTCTCGGCTAATCCCGACGACCTCCCCCCGCAGCTCCATCTTGTGGCCCTCCCTCGGCATGAGGCCAGTCCGCTCTACACCCTCGGTGTATGATCCACTCAGTGCCGGAGGGCAAGTGAGAGTCCGAGGCAACGGCAAGGTGTAAATACCCCGGCGCGGCACAAGGTTGTCTCAACCTGATGCCGCGCCGTTAAAACAATAGCATTACTATAAATAGATTACTTGCTTGAGTGTCGGAGGTGCGATGTATTTTTTGTATCGCGGAGTCCCTTTCGGGACAAATTGTTTTCGTATAATTATCTGTATGCAAAATTACTATATGAAATCCTCCTCCACCATACCTAAAAACAAGTAAAAAACAGTCGCAAAACACCTTTCTCTAATTAAAATCAATTAGTCAGAGCCGTGTGGCCATATATTTTGGTGCCTTCAGGGGCGGAAAATCCATGTTGTCCGAGGGTGTTTTCAGGGCCGGATCTCGGTTGGCTTTTGCTGATTTGCGGAGGGAAGATGAAAACCGGCTGAAAAAAACGTCTCACGATTTTGCAGATTTGGAAAAAAGTCGTACCTTTGCAGCCGGGTAAGTCCTACACGACCAGCTCCCCGAGAACTCCGCCAGGTCTTGATCGAAGCAACGGTATCGGGTTGTAGCGGTGCGATGTAGTCAGCTTGCCCATTTTTTGTGCCCTTACGGTTCGTTTTTTTGTGCCCTATATGGCAAAGTCGGGAAAAATTCCTTAAATTTGTGGGAAGATGAAATGGACGTTTCCCATATTGACAGCCATGCTGGTGCTTACTGCCTGCCGCGACACCTCCTCCGGAGGGCATGCCAGGCATTATCCCGACCGTGCGAAATATGAAGTGGTCGGTGTCGACATCAGCGCCCACAACGGAGAGATTGATTTCGGTCGTGTGGCTGCCGACGGAATGGATTTCGTCATCATCAAAGCCACCGAAGGGGGCACCTTCAAGGATAAGAAATTTGTCGACAACGTTCGCCGGGCCAAGGCTGCCGGCCTGAAGGTCGGTGCGTACCACTTTTTCCGCTTCGACACTCCGGGCTACATGCAGGGGCTCAATTTCCTCAACTCACTTCAGGGGCGCGAGCTTGATCTGCCACTCGTGATTGACATCGAGGAGTGGGCCAATCCCAACAGCCAGCCCACCCCAAAGGTGCTCAACCGACTCTCCGAGATGATTGACCATCTGGAGGGACATGGCTACAGGGTGATGCTCTATACCAACAAGAACGGATATGCCCGCTTCGTCAAAGGGCGTCTCGAGGGGTATCCGCTGTGGATATGCTCGCTGATGGACGAGCCCGACGGCTTCGGCTGGACACTCTGGCAGGCAACCCACAACGGACGGGTGGACGGCGTAAACCATCCGGTCGACATCAACGCCTTCTCCGGCACCCTCGCCGAATGGGAAGAGTTTATTTCAAAGGACCACGCCGTGCGCGAAAATCATCCGCAAAAATCCTCGAAATAGAGTAATAATCAGCTATTTTTGAAGTTTTTCGGGCAATATTTTGAAATCTTAAAGTTTTTGCCTACCTTTGCACAGTTTTTTCAACCAATATTGTCGTGGGAAAATTTTCTGAATTCCGCCTCCCATTGAAAAACATTCCCGAGGGGACTCAAGAATTTGAGTATCATCTGGGGAAGCAGTTTTTCGTGAATATGGAGAGTGCTGACATACATGATGCAGACCTCACCGTCAATCTGACCGTGACACACAAGCATGATTTGTATAATCTCGTGTTTCGTGTCACCGGTACGGTTACGTTGATTTGCGACCGTTGTCTTGATGACCTCATCCAGCCCATCGAAGCTGACTACGAGATAGCGGTGAAGTATGGTGACGACTATGACGAGACCGACGAGCTGCTGGTGATACCTGAAAGCGACACATATCTCAATGTGTCCTACATGATATATGACACCGCTTCGCTCGCCATCCCTGTCAAGCATGTCCATCCGCTCGGCAAATGCAACCGGGCAATGAGCGCCCTGCTCCGCAAACACCGCGCCACCAAGGGCGACGAGGAGGATGCAGAGCTCACCGACCAGCTCATGCAGGAAATGGACACGATGGAATCGGCTCCCGACGATACTCCTGTGGCTGACCAGCCTACTGATCCACGGTGGGACGAGCTGAAGAAACTCTCACGCGACGAGAACTGACCACTCTCCGCGCCCATATCTCTGAAATAAAAACCAATCACGATAACAAAATAATACAATAAAGTCATGGCACATCCCAAACGAAAACAATCTAAGACACGTACAGCCAAGCGTCGTACTCACGACAAGGCAGTAGTCCCCACCTTGGCACTTTGCCCCAACTGCGGTTCATGGCATCTCTATCACACAGTGTGTGGTGAATGCGGTTACTACCGCGGACGCATCGCTATCGAAAAGACTGCAGCAGTCTAAGGTCAGAGCGTACTGAAAATCTCACGCAGATCTGGCGGACTTAGCAGATTGACCCGGGAGATTGGAAGTCCCCAAAACCTTATTCTCTCTCCCTCAATTAAAATTCCAGGGTTGAATCGGCAAAGGTCTCCGCTGAGGTCTGCGTGCGGTTTTTACCCTCATCTCTTATTTAAATTGTAGTATTTGATATGCTCAATGCGCGTATTTCGGGTCTGGCATCTTTTGCCCCCGATGATATCCTCGATAACGAGATGTTGTCGAAAATGGTCGACACCAACGACGAGTGGATCACCACACGTGTCGGCATCAAGCAGCGTCGCATCCTCAAAGAGGAAGGCAAAGGCTCATCATATCTCGGCATAAAGTGTGTGGAACGCCTTCTGGAATCCACCGGCACAAAGCCCGAGGATGTTGACCTCCTTATCTGTGCGACTTCCAATCCTGACTACCGCTTCCCCTCCACAGGCTCGATAATTGCCCATGGTCTCGGCATGAAGAATGCCTATTCCTATGACATCCAGGCTGCTTGTGCCGGTTTCCTCGTGGCCCTTCAGGATGGAGCCGCCTACATCAAGTCAGGCCTCCGCAAGAAAGTAGTGGTAGTGGCTGCCGAGAAAATGTCATCCATGACCAATTACACCGACCGTGCCACATGTCCCCTCTTCGGCGACGGCGCGGGCGCTATGCTCCTCGAGCCCACTGAGGAAAACGTCGGTATCATCGACGGTGTGTTCCACATCGACGGCGAAGGTCTCGAACATCTCTGGATGCCTGCCGGTGGCTCTGTGCTCCCCGCATCTCACGAGACTGTCGATGCACAGCAGCACTTCGTGATTCAGGATGGACGCAACGTCTACAAGAACGCCGTTACCGACATGCTTGAGTCATCGCTCGAAGTGATGAAGCGCAACGACCTCAACATCGACCAGGTGGACTGGTTCATCCCCCATCAGGCCAACCTCCGCATCATCGAAGCCGTAGGCTCACGTCTCGGCATCGACGACAAGAAGGTGCTTGTAAACATCGAAAAATACGGCAACACATCGGCTGCCTCAATCCCCTTGTGTCTCGACGAATACAAGTCGCAGCTCAAAAAGGGTGACCGCGTGATCCTCACCGCCTTCGGTGCAGGCTTTACCTGGGGTGCCATGTACATCGTCTGGGACCTCTAAACCGGCCTTGACAGGAAATATTTACAAGAATAGCATCTTTTTAGGTGCTATTTTTGTTTTATAAGTGCGTGATAAAGCTTTTTATCGCCGACACTTTAATTATCAATTCTAAAAATCATACAATATATGGAACATAAAGCCGGTTTTGTCAACATAGTAGGCAATCCCAACGTGGGGAAATCAACCCTTATGAACGACCTCGTTGGAGAGCGCATCAGTATCATCACCTCAAAAGCCCAGACTACTCGCCACCGCATCATGGGCATCGTCAACACCCCGGAGTATCAGATAGTCTTCTCGGATACCCCCGGAGTGCTCCAGCCAAAATATAAGCTCCAGGAGAGTATGCTCAATTTCAGCGAGGGTGCCCTTGTTGACGCCGACGTCCTCGTTTATGTCACCGATGTGGTGGAGGATCCGTCGAAAAATGCTGATTTCCTTGCCAAGGTGGCTAAGGAGTCAATCCCGGTTCTCCTGGTCATCAATAAGATTGACCTCGTGAAAGTACAGGTGCAGCTTGAGGAACTTACCGAAAAGTGGCAGGCCATCCTCCCCAAGGCAGAGATATTCCCCATCTCGGCCAAGGAGCATTTCAATATCGACAACCTCGTACGCCGCATAGTGGAGCTGCTCCCTGTCTCCGCTCCCTACTTCGGCAAGGATGCCTTGACCGACAAGCCGGCCCGATTCTTCGTCACCGAAATCATACGCGAGAAGATTCTTCTGCAGTACGACAAGGAGATTCCCTACTCGGTGGAGGTCATTGTGGAGAAATTTGAAGAGAAGGAAAATTCAATCCACATCATGGCAGTCATCTATGTAGAGCGCGACAGTCAGAAAGGAATCATCATCGGCCACCAGGGTAGTAAAATCAAAAAGGTGGGTATGGAAGCGCGAAAGGACATCGAGAAATTCTTTGACAAGAGCGTATTCCTCGAACTATTCGTGAAAGTCGAGCCCAACTGGCGAAACCGCGAAAACAAACTTCGTTCATTCGGCTACCTCGAATAATCCCTCCCGGTAATCTACGATATCGGCCGGCTTCTTCATGGAAATTTCCATGAAGAAGCCGGCTTGTTTATAGTCTTTGATGAGGTCGCTTGTCAGTAGTGTTTGAAATTTCCTCTGTCTTTGACTTGTGGGGTCAGCATAAATGCACTACCTTTGTTGTGTCAATCGATGTTGACGTCCCATTCTGCCCTGTGTTCCCTAACTTGGAGCCTCGGCGGATAACTGTCTACCGACCTTAAAATTATATACCGCTGAATATGGTTTGTGAAGAAAAAAGAAAGGAGATCATCGACCTCATAAAGCGCGAGGTGGTTCCAGCCATAGGCTGCACCGAACCGGTGGCCGTGGCTCTCTGTGTGGCAAAGGCCACAGAGCTTCTTGGCCGACTGCCATCGCGCATAGAAGCACGTCTCAGCAGCAACATTCTTAAGAATGCCATGGGCGTTGGCATCCCCGGCACCGGCATGATAGGTTTACCCATCGCCATGGCCCTTGGCGCGCTCATCGGAAAGGCTGACTATGGTCTTGAAGTGCTCCGCGACGTGTCCGCCGAAGCCGTGGAGCGCGGTAAAACCTATATTTCAGGAGGACGTATCGACATAAAGCTCGATCCTGATGCCCCTTCCAACCTCCACATCGACATCACTGTGACCGATGGCGCCGATTCGGCCCGAGTGGTCATCTCACGCGAACACACACACTATGTCCACATGAGCCGGTGTGGCGAAATCCTCATGGAGGAATCCCCTGCAACCGAGGAGTCACATACTGCCGATGACGTAAAGCTCGACCTCGCCACGGTATATGAATTTGCCACCGAAACCCCGCTGGAAGAGATTGACTTCATCCTCCGTGCCCGCGATCTCAATATGGAAGCCGCCCGCACCGCACTTGAAGGGGATTATGGCCACGCACTTGGCTCCACCATCCGTCGTTTTGGCTTGAAATACTATGGCGACACCCCTGTGGAACATATGATTTCCTACACTTCAGCCGCCTGCGACGCGCGCATGGGTGGCGCGGCAGTCCCGGTCATGTCCAATTCAGGCAGCGGCAATCAGGGCATTACTGCCACCATGCCTGTGGTGAGCTTTGCCAATGATTGCAATGCCACCGAGGAGCAGACCATCCGCGCCCTTACCCTCAGCCATCTCACCAGCATATACATCAAGCAGAGTCTGGGCCGTCTATCTGCCCTCTGTGGCTGTGTGGTGGCCTCCACCGGAGCCTCTGGGGCTCTCGTCTACCTCATGGGCGGAGGTTATTCCGAAGTATGCGCAGCTGTCAAAAACATGATAGCCAACCTCACCGGCATGATATGCGATGGCGCCAAACCGTCGTGCGCGTTAAAGATTTCATCGGGAGTCTCCACCGCCATGATGTCGGCAATGCTTGCCATGAACGGCAAATGCGTCACCTCGGCCGAGGGGATTGTGAGCGATGATGTCGACACCACAATCCACAATCTCACATCAATAGGCCGTGAGGCCATGACAGAGACCGACCGGTTGGTGCTTGAAATCATGACCTCCAAATAAGAAAATCTGGACTCATGTCTGCGCGCCTCCATCGCGGCGTGATGACACATCCCGCAACCTGTTTATATACTCGTTATATATAATTAAGGTATTACCGTATGAAAAAAAGACACCCGCAGGAATCGATTCCTGCGGGTGTCACTTTTATCTGAGTTCCGCTCTGCGTGGATTAGATCCAGCGAACGAAAGCGAAGTCCTGACGGTGGGGGAGGAGCGGGTTGGTGGGATAGAGACGATAGCCGTAGCGGAACACGCCCGGGTCACGCAGCTTATCCTTAACCTCGTAGGTCACGATGTTGCCATCTTCGGCTGTAACCTTGAAGGGGATCGCAGTAAGACGCTTCTCCTGGTTGTCCTCAATCTTGTCGATGACGAGTTCGAGGGCAAGGTCCTTGCCCAGACCGTTGGTGTCGATTTTGATGACAGTGTTGAAAGGCTGACCGGTGAGGTTGTTCTGGTGGATATCCTCATGGGTGTTGAATTCCACGACGTGTACGCCGTCCCATGCGGCAGCCACTTTTTCCTTCCAGGCAGCGATTTCCTTGGCCACCTTGCAGTCGTCGGCTGAGAGTTTGTCGAAGCGCTTTGACTCGGGGAGATAGAAGCGGTCGATATAGTCCTCGATCATGCGCTGCATGGTGTACTGGGGAGCGATATGGCCGATAGAACGCTTGATGTACTGGATCCACTCGGGTGAATATCCCTTCGAGTTCTTGGCGAAGTAGAGGGGGATAATCTCGTTTTCGAGCATAGAGTAGATGGTTGCGGCATCGAGTTTGTCCTGCTGAGCCTGATCGGTGAATGTGCGCTTGTCGGTGAGGGCCCAACCTGCTTTCTCGTCGAGACGGTAGCCTTCATACCACCAACCGTCGAGCACTGAGAAGTTGAGCACACCGTTCATCTCGGCCTTTTCGCCGGATGTACCTGATGCCTCGAGCGGGCGGGTAGGAGTGTTGAGCCAGATATCCACACCGGTCACAAGACGCTTGGCCACGATCATGTTGTAGTCCTCGAGGAAGATGATCTTGCCCTGGAACTGAGGCATGTGTGAAATCTCCATGATGCGCTTGATGAGGCCCTGGCCTGCGCCGTCGGCGGGGTGAGCCTTACCGGAGAAGATGAACTGTACGGGGAACTGCTCGTTGTTCACGATGCGGGCCAGACGGTCGAGGTCGGTGAAGAGCAGGTGAGCACGCTTGTAAGTGGCGAAGCGGCGGGCAAAGCCGATGATGAGCGCGTTGGGGTTGATCTTTTCAAGAATCTTGATCACAGCTGAGGGATCACCCTGGTTGGCGAGCCACTTGGCCTTGAAATCACGCTTCACGAAGTTGATGAACTTGTTCTTGAGAGCCACACGCATGCCCCAGATATCCTCATCCTTAACCTTGAAGATACCTTCCCAGGCCTTGGGGTCGCTCTGGTGGTAGAACACCTGTTCGCCAAGATGCTCGGCGTAGAATGATTTCCATTCGCTTGCGGCCCATGTGGGCATGTGTACGCCGTTGGTCACGTAGCCTACGTGGCTTTCCTCCCAGGTGTAACCCTTCCAGAGGCCGGCAAACATCTTCTTTGACACTTCGCCGTGGAGCCAGCTTACGCCGTTGGCTTCCTGGCAGGTGTTGAGGGCGAACACGCTCATTGAGAAACGTTCCTGGCTGTCGGGGTTCTCGCGGCCCATGTTCATGAGGTCCTGCCAAGAGATGCCCAGACGAGCGGGGAATTCATTGAGATACTTGTGGGCGAGGCCTTCATCGAAGTAGTCGTGGCCTGCGGGCACGGGGGTGTGTACGGTGTAGAGGGCTGACGAGCGCACCAGTTCGAGAGCGGTGTTGAAGTCGAGACCCTTTTCCTGTACGTAGTCAACGAGGCGCTGCAGGTTGAGCAGAGCGGCGTGGCCTTCGTTGGCATGATAGATAGTGTGGTTGATGCCGAGTTTCTTGAGGGCGAGCACACCGCCGATACCGAGGAGATATTCCTGCTTGATGCGGTTTTCCCAGTCGCCGCCATAGAGCTTGTGGGTGATGGGGCGGTCAAACTCGCTGTTCATGTCGAAGTCAGTGTCGAGGAGATAGAGCTTCATGCGGCCCACGTTCACGCGCCAGATGTGGCTGTAGATGATGCGGCCGGGGAAGGGCACCTCGAGGATCATGGGGTGGCCGTTCTCGTCGAGCACCTGCTCGATGGGGAGCTGGTTGAAGTTCTGGGGCTCATAGTTGGCTATCTGCTGGCCGTCCACGCTGAGTGTCTGGGTGAAATAGCCGTAGCGGTAGAGGAAGCCGATGGCTGTCATGTCGACGCAGCTGTCGGAAGCCTCTTTGATATAGTCGCCGGCGAGCACACCGAGGCCGCCTGAATAAATCTTGAGGCAGTTGCAGAGGCCATACTCCATTGAGAAGTATGACACTGAGGGTATGTCCTTGCGCATGGGCTTGGACATATATTCCTGGAACATGTCATAGACGTGCTTGATGCGGTCCATCATCTCGCCGTCGGCCATGATTTCCTCAAGGCGTTCGGAGGGGAGCTGCTGCAGGAGCATCACCGGGTTTTCGCCGGTAGCGCGCCAGATGTCGGGGTTAAGATCGCGGAAAAGGTTTTTACCTTCGCTGTTCCACACCCACCAGAGGTTGCGTGACAGCGTTTCAAGTGGTTTCAATGCCTCGGGAAGGAGCGATTTCACTGTGATGTCGCGCCACACTGGAGCATTAGAGTTACTTACAGGTAGTTTCATATTTTTTAGATTAGAAATTGTTTGTTCGATTTATTACAATCGGCGAGTTAGTATCCTTATATATGGCTCACTTGCGCTTCCTCACGTTGGCAAGGGCGGCCTCGTAAGCCTCGTCGTAGTATTTGATGAAATTGCTCCACGCGGCGGCGGCGGCTGTGGCTTTGGCTGCCTTGTGGATTTTTTTCAGGGTCTTGTCGTCGGCGCAGGTCAGATACTCGATGGAGTGGGCTATGTTATGCACCACATCCCAGTAGTTAGAGTCGCCGCGGCCTATCACATTCACGCCACACTCCTCGAAGTAGTTCTCGAATGCCTCGAGCACCCACTGGCCGAAGCCTGAGAGCGATGTGGTGACGGTGGGCACACCGAATGCCACGCTTTCGAGCGGAGTGTAACCCCAGGGTTCATAATAGGAGGGGAACACTGTGGCGTCGGCGCCGATGAGCAGTTCGTAATAGCTCTTGTTGAAAATGCCGTCGGTGCCGTTGAGGTAACAGGGCACATAGATTACCGACACGCGCTTGTCTGCATTGCAGAAGCCGGCTTGGCGTATGCGGTTGATGATGGGGTCGCTGTCGGGATTGTTGAGCAGATGGGTTATCACAGGCTCGTTGAGGGCCGAAGTGGCGTTGTCCTGTCCTTCCAGGCGTGCCTTCAGGTCCTCGCGTGGCTCTTTGGGCCATGCCGGCACCATCACGAATGCCACAACGTTGCGGCAGGTGTTGGTGCTCTTGAGCTCGTTACACATATCCAGGAAGAGATCTATACCCTTGTTGCGGTATTCGCATCGGCCGCTTGTGATGACGATGAATGAGCTGTCGTCGAACTCGCACCCGGTCAGGGCGGTGGCCACCTTTAATAAGGTGGTGCGGGCCTCCTTGCGTTCGGCCTCGAACTTGGCTGCCGAGGGCACGAAGTTCTTTTCAAAACCGTTGGGGGTCACCACGGTGGGGCGGCGTTCAAGGAGCTGCTCACACTCTGTGGCGGTGATTTCGCTCACGGTGGTGAACGCGTCGGCATTGTGGGCGGCCGCCTTCTCGAGCGAGTGTTTCGACTCCATGTTGAGTTCGCGGGCCATCTGGTCGCCGTTATATCCCTTCAGATAATCATAGAGGGGTTTGTTGTTGCCGCAGATGCTTCGGCCTATGCTGGTGGCGTGGGTGGTGAACACTGTGGCCACTTTGGGGAGCTTCCATTTCACATAGAGCAGGCCCATGCCGGTGGTCCATTCGTCGAAGTGGGCCACGGTGCGTTTGCCGGCGAGATCGGTTTTCTTTACTATCGACTCTATAACCACTCCGGCGGCGTGGGCGAAGGCGCAACCCTCGTCATAGTCGCCATAAGCGTGGAGCGAATCCACTCCGAAGCGGTTCCACATCTCTCCGTAGAATTCATCCTTGACATCATACATGCCGTCAAACTTCACAAGCACGGCGATAGGACGTCCGGGCACTTCCCAACGTCCCACTCTCACGGCCACCCCTTTGGGCAGCTTGGCCTGTTTGGCCCATGTGGAAAGTCCGGGGACACTGCATTCTGTGAACCATGGAGACGGATTTTCTGCCGACCACACGTCCGGACCGATGAAAATCGTCTTGTCTTTATTCTGTTTTTGAAGAGTTTTAGCTTTGGTGGACAGTACTGTGTAAATTCCGCCAATCTTGTTACACACTTCCCAGCTGACCTCAAAGAGCATGTCAAGCTGCGGTGTAGCAGGTTTTTTCTCCATTCTATATCGAAATTTTCGTTTTCAGAGTGCAAAGGTAAGCATTTTTCCCGAATTATCAGAGAGATAACATATAAAATCATGAATTTAATACTTTCCCAAACCTCTAAAATCCTATCATTTTCGCCATTTCAACACCTCGTGTTTGATTTTTTTTGACCATTTTTTGTTCGAAATCACGTCTGTTTTTTTGATATGAGCCAAAATTGAGCTATCTTCGCGCTATAAGAGGCAGTTTTTACCTATCCCATTGGATTTTACCTCCCGCTGCCTATGTAATCTAACTCTCACCCCTGTCTTTCAAGCCTCATGAAACACCCTTTGATCATCACCCTCGCTCTCCCATTGCTGGGCGCACTCGCCACATCAGCCGCCAACCCTTATCTCCCGCTCTGGGAACATATACCTGACGGTGAGCCGTATCTGTTCGACGACCCCGATAACCCAGGCAAGAAAAGGGTCTATATCTACGGCTCTCATGACATGCTTAAGAGCCAGTACTGCGGCACCGACCTTGTGGTGTGGTCAGCTCCTGTCGATTCCCTCGACCGTTGGCGCTACGATGGTGTGATATTTGAGGTCACCGCCGACGCCAGCGGAGCTGCTTTGCACCCCGATGGCCGTGGCGACGTGCTCTATGCCCCCGATGTGGCCGAACTCACGCTCCCCGACGGCTCCAAGGAGTACTATCTCTATCCCAACAACCAGGGTGGGGGCCGTAACGGCATGGTGGCCAAGGCATCACGTCCCGACGGCCCCTTTGAGGTCATCAACTGGGATCCTGCCGATCCGCGCCGGACGGTAGGAGTCCTCGGGTTTGACCCTGCCGTGCTCATCGACGACGATGGGCGCGTCTATGGCTACTGGGGTTTCGGCACATCCCATGGCGCTGAGCTCGACCCGGCCACAATGGCCACTGTCAAGCCCGGATGCGGGATTGTGACCGACCTTGTCAGCGGTCTCGACCAGCCCGGCCAGGGACATTTCTATGAAGCCTCTTCCATCCGCAAGATCAAGGATAAATATGTCCTCGTCTACAGCCGCCGTGCTCCTGCCGGAGAGTGGGGCATGCCGGAGTCAAATTATACTCTCGCCTACGCCTATGCCGACAATCCGCTTGGCCCTTACACCTACGGAGGCACTATCATCGATGCCCGCGGACGCGACACCGATGCCGACGGCAACCCTATACCCACCGCTACCCCTAACGGCAACACCCATGGAAGCATTCTTGAGATAGATGGCCGTTGGTGGGTCTTCTATCACCGTCAGACAGGCCTTGACGAGTATGCTCGCCAGGCCATGGTGGCCCCATTGGAAGTGAATGTCACCCCCGGCCCCGGTGGAAAGGTGGAGATTTCCGAGGCCGAATATACCTCCGAGGGCTTCGAGACCTCAGGACTTGACCCGCTGCGCACCTATCCGGCAGCCGTGGCCTCACACTTCACCGGCCCGACTCTCGCCTACCAGACCTATCCCACCATGAACTATTCAGGCCCGTATTTCGAGCCATCCTACATTGCCGACCATGCCGTGGCCGACCCTTATGCCGAGGATATCAACGTCAATCCTGTCATCAACTGCACCGATGGCTCCATCCTGGGTTATAAATATTACAACTTCGACCGCCTCAACGGACGGCATGATATAAAACTCCTTCTCGAACTCATCCCCGGAGGCGTGGACGGCACACTCACCATCTATACCTCGGCACCATGGAAGGGTTCGCCCGAACCGGCCGGAAGCTACAGGCTCACGTCCGGCCAGCCCTCTGAACCTACCACCATCGCCATTCCACTCACCGGAATCGACACCCTTTCAGGCAAGCATCCGCTCTATATCCGTTTCTCCTCGCCTGAGCAAGGAAAATCGCTTTGCTCGCTTCTGCGTCTGCGTTTTACCGCCGACTGATGTCCACTGTCTGGAATCATTATTAACATTTTTTGCGCTTTAAAAAAATAATCTCTACCTTTGCGACACCTTAAATTTTAGGAATCTATTATCACGTTTAAAAACTTAGTTACATGAAGAAAAGATTTACTCTTTTGGCCGCGGCCTCTCTTCTCGGGGCTGTGGCGATCCATGCTGAGACCTTTCCTTACCAGGATCAAACTCTGAGCCCTTACGAGCGTGCCGCCGATCTCGTTTCGCGCATGACGCTTGAAGAAAAAATCAATCAGGTAGGCCACAAGACCGACGCTATCTCGCGTCTCGGATTGCAGGGCTACAACTACTGGAGCGAAGCCATCCACGGTGTTGCCCGCTCAGGTCTGGCCACTTCATTCCCGGTGTCAAAGGCCATGTCATCCACCTGGGACCTTCCTCTGATTTTCGATGTGGCTACCGCCATCTCCGACGAGTGCCGTATCTACAACAACAATAATAACAAAGGCCTCATCTACTGGTGTCCCACCATCAACATGAGCCGTGACCCGCGTTGGGGACGCGACGAGGAAAACTATGGTGAGGACCCCTTCCTCACAGGTAAAATCGCGGTGGAATACATCAAAGGTATGCAGGGCGACGACCCCAAGCACTACAAGACCATCGCCACAGCAAAGCACTTCGCTGCAAACAACTATGAACGCGGACGCCACAACACTTCATCCGAACTCGACGACCGCAACCTCCGTGAATATTATCTCCCCGCATTCGAGATGGCCGTCAAGGACGCCAACGTGCGCTCCATCATGAGTGCTTACAATGCCGTCAACGGTATCCCCTGCGGTGCCAACCATGAGCTACTCATCGACATCCTCCGGAACGAATGGGGTTTTGACGGTTTCGTGACCTCCGACTGCGGTGCCGTCGACGACGTGTTCCAGAAACATAAATATGTGGCCACCGGTGCCGAAGCGTCTGCCGTGTCTATGAAGAACGGCGAAGACCTCAACTGCGGCGACACCTTCCAGCTCTACTGCAAGGAAGCCATCGAAAAGGGCCTAATGACCGAAGCCGACCTCGACCTGGCGCTCACACGCGTCCTCGCTGCCCGCTTCTCGGTTGGCGAATTCGACACCAAGTCAAATGTAAGCTGGACATCAGTACCCGCCTCTAAGCTCAACTGTGAAGAGCACCAGCAGCTTGCCCTCAAGGCTGCCCGCGAAGCCATCGTGCTCCTCAAGAACGAGAACAACTTCCTCCCCCTCGACCGCAACAAGACCGTGGCTGTGATTGGTCCTCTCGGCAACACCGTGACCCTCGGTGGTTATTCCGGTTCACCCACAGCGCTCTCAACCCCCTTCGAAGGTATCGCCGCTAAACTCGACTATGTAGTCAACGACGGTACAGTACAGTTTGAGGACTGCGATCTCCAGAGTGTGCCCACCGGCAGCAAGCGCCTCACCCACGAGGCCAATGGCTCGGCAGGTAACCTCGGCTACATCTATAATAACGACTGGGTTGGCTTCAGCGAAGTTCATCTCGGTTCAAATTGCACCAAACTCACCGTTTATCATGGTGCCAAGAACTCCAAGGGCACAGTAGCTTACTTCTACATCGACGAAATAGACGATACTCCCGAAGCAGTGGTCAACTGCCCCGTCACCGGCGACTGGAGCAAATATGTTGAGACCACTGTCGACATCGACCCCGCCGTATGGACCGGCACTCACAAGGTGTATGTGAAGTTTGAAGGCGGTTCAATCAACGGCGACAAGTACTGCGCTAACATGGACTGGTTCCGCGTCTACAATCCCAATGTCACCAATCCTCTTGAGGAGCAGGGTCCTGTCTACTTCTACAAGGGTTGCGACGTGACCGGCACAGCAGCCTCTAACTTCACCCGCGCCATCGAGATAGCACAGAAGGCCGATATCGTTGTCTTCGCCGCCGGCACCACTCTTGAGGTTTCCGACGAAAGCAAGGACCGCTCATCGCTCGACCTCCCCGGCGACCAGCAGAAGCTCCTCGAAAGCATCTATGCTGTCAACCCCAACGTGGTGCTTCTCCTCCAGACATGCTCGTCAGTGACCATCCCCTGGGCTCAGGAAAATGTTCCTGCCATCGTCGAGGCTTGGTATGACGGCCAGGCACAGGGCGAGGCTATAGCCGACGTCCTCTATGGCGACTTCAACCCCTCCGGCAAGCTCACTTCTACCTGGTACCGTTCGCTCTCCGACCTCCCCGCGTCAATGCTCGACTACAACATCCGTACCGCAGGTTATACATATATGTATCACACCAAGACTCCTCTCTATCCCTTCGGTTACGGTCTCAGCTACACCACATTTGACTATTCTGACTTCACCGTAAGCTCGGCTCGTCTCGGCAAGGACGAGACTCTTGAAGCATCAGTCACCATCACCAACACAGGTGACCGTGCCGGTGCAGAAGTGGTTCAGCTCTATGCTCGCTGCAACTCCAAGATTGACCGTCCGCAGCTCCAACTCGTAGGCTTCACCCGCGTCGAGCTCGCTCCCGGCGAGTCAGCCACTGTGACCATGCCTCTCAAGCATGAGCAGCTCGCTTACTTCAACACCGACAAGCAGACATTTGACGTCGAGGACGGCACTGTGGATCTCTACGCCGCAGCTTCATCAGCCGACCTCCGTCTCCACCAGACCATCACCACCGAGGGTGCCACCGTCAAGCTCACCTATCGCTCCGACGAGTCAGGCATAAACGACATCTTCACCGATCGTCCCCTCGACTCCGGCAAGATTTATAACCTCGCCGGTCAGTGTATGGGCGATGCCGCTGATTTCGACAAACTTCCTGCCGGCTTCTACATCGTAGGCGGCCAGAAGATCGTCAAGAAATAAAAAATTAATTTCCAGTTTTGGCCGGGCGCACCTTTAGAGAAGGTGCGCCCGGCTTGCTTTTTTTCGGACATATCCATGCGATAATGTCCGTTTTTGATGTCCATTTTCGGACAAGTGTCCGAAAATGGACATTGTTGTATTGGGATAATATATTGATATATAATTATTTATGATTTTGGCGCGGTTATTGCAATATTTTGGCACGAAATAATTCATCATCGAAAAATCAAAACACGAAAAAATAAAAATGGACAGAGAAATCCCCAAATCAGAGATTCAGAAACGTAAACGCCGGCAGTTCCTTCGCATCGGCATCATAGCTGTGGTCATTGTGGCAGCATTCGCCTTCCTGTTCGTGTCGTTGCGCAAGGGCGTGAAGCGTTCCGACATCGTATTGTCAAAGGTGGAGCGGGGCTCCATCGAAACCTCGGTCAGTGCCTCCGGCAAAGTGGTTCCCGCTTTCGAGGAAATCATCAACTCACCCATCGCCACCCGCATTGTTGAAGTCTACTGCATGAGCGGTGACAGCGTGATGGAGGGTACTCCTCTCCTCCGCCTCGACCTCCAGTCGGCCGAGACCGAACTCAACAAGCTCTCCGATGAGATGCAGATGAAACGCCTCGACATGGAGCAGACCCGACTTAACATCTCGACCTACCTCCACAACCTTGAGATGCAGATAAAGGTCAAGGAGATGAGCGTCAACCGTCTGGCCGCCGAGGTGCAGAACGAACGCCGCCTCGACAGCCTCGGTTCAGGCACCGGCGACAAAGTCCGTGAAGCCGAACTTGCCTACAACACCGGTCGCCTCGAACTCCAGCAGCTCCGTCAGCAGCTCGTCAACGAGCGTCAGGTCAAGGATGCCGAGTACAAGAGCAAGCAGCTCGAGGTGAGCATCTTCGAAAAAAACATGGGTGAGATGAACCGCACCCTTGAGGATGCCCGCATCAAGTCGCCACGCGCCGCGACCCTCACATATATCAACAAGGAGATAGGCAGCCAGATAGCTCAGGGACAGAAACTGGCTGTGGTCAGTGACCTAAGCCATTTCAGTGTCGATGCCGAGATTGCCGACAGTTACGGCGAGCGCGTATCGGTTGGTGCCCCGGCCAACATACGCATCGGCAAGGAGATGCTCACAGGCACAGTCTCCAACGTCACCCCCCTCAGCACCAACGGCGTAATCTCGTTTACCGTCAAGCTCGAACGTGACGACTATCCGCGCCTACGCTCAGGCCTCAAGACCGACGTGTATGTGATGTGTGATATCAAGGACGACATCCTCCGCATCCGCAACGGTTCCTACTACATGGGCCCCGGCATGTATGAGCTCTTCGTGGTCGACGGCGACGACGAGCTTGTGAAACGCAAAGTGCGCCTCGGCGACAGCAATTATGAATATGTCGAGGTGGTCGAGGGCCTCAAAGAGGGGGACAGCGTGGTGACAAGCGACATGAACGACTATAAGACCTCGCAGCATCTCTCCATCCGTTAACTCCTTCTCCTCATCCTCCTCACAGTAAATATCAGAAAAATAAAAAACATCCAAAAAATACACTACATTATGTCAATCATCAAACTCTCTGAAGTCAATAAGATCTATCGTACCAACGAAATTGAGACTCAAGCACTTGAAAACGTCAACCTCGAAGTGGAAAAAGGTGAATTCATCTCAGTTATGGGGCCGTCGGGATGCGGCAAATCCACTCTCCTCAACATAATCGGCCTCCTCGATACCCCCACATCAGGCTCCATCGAGATTGCAGGAACAACCATCGGCAAGATGGGCGACCGCGAACTCGCCGCTTTCCGCAACAAGAACCTCGGATTCGTCTTCCAGAGTTTCCACCTCATTCCGTCACTTAACGTCATCGACAATATTGAGCTTCCATTGGTCTACCGTTCAGGCGTCTCCGAGCGCGAGCGCAAGCAGCTGGTGCGCGATGTGCTTGAACGCGTGGGCCTTACCCACCGCAGCCGCCACATGCCGGCGCAGCTTTCGGGTGGTCAGTGCCAGCGTGTGGCCATAGCGAGAGCCATAGTGGGCAATCCGGAGATTATCCTCGCCGACGAACCCACCGGTAACCTCGACTCGAAGATGGGTGCCGAGGTGATGGACCTGCTCCACGACCTCAACAAGCAGGATGGCCGCACCATAGTAATGGTGACCCATAATGAGGAACAGGCAAAGCTGACTGACCGCATTGTCCACTTCTTCGACGGCCGTCAGATTGGATAATCTTCATTCAAGCCAATATCATTCCATCGACTCACAACACAACGCAATGAAACTTCTAAAACAGATAAAATATGACCTGGGGACACAGCCGGTGCTCGGCTCTGTATCCATCATAGGCACAGCCCTCGCCATTCTGCTGGTGATGGTGGTGATGATGATGTATGTGATCCAGACCGAGCCGATAGCTCCCGAGTCAAACCGCGACCGTCTGCTCTATGAGTACGGTATCAGCCTCAGAACCGACCAGATGTCGGGGAGCAGCCATTTGTCGCACGACGCCATTGACCGTCTCTATGGCGACCTCACTACCCCTGAGGTGATCTGCATCCTCTCCAGCTCCACATCGCCGCGCGACATCGCGGTCACCGGCAGCAATCCCATTATGGCCGATACCCGCGCCGCCGACCAGAATGTCTGGAAGATTTTCGACTACACATTCATCCACGGTGCCCCCTACACAAGCACCGATGTGGAGACCGGCAACAAGGTGGCGGTCATCACCGAGAGCGTGGCCCGGAAACTGTTCAGCAACGCCGATGCCGTCGGGCAGACCATGCGCATCATGCAGGAACCCTACACCGTGGTAGGTGTGGTGAAGGATGTCTCGCCCCTCATGGGCTGGAGCTATGCCCAGATATGGTACCCGGTGGAGACGCGCTCCGCCTCTAAATTGGACCTCGACGGTAGCGACGTCAGCCGCTATTTCGGCGAATATTCGGTCATATCAATGGCCCGCTCGGCCGACGATGTGGAGGAGATGCGTCGCGAGATCCGTTCGCGCAACGCCTCGTTCGCCAACGAACTCAAGGCCATCGGATGGGAACGCGACGACACCGACTTCCCCTACACCCAGGAGGCCGTCCACCTGCTTGGTGGCACCAACAGGGCTCCTGATATCAAACAGGACCGCATGATACGTTGGATATTGCTCGGCATCATCCTCATCATCCCGGCCATCAATCTCTCGAGCATGACCCAGAGCCGTCTGCGCCGTCGCCGCCACGAGATAGGGGTGCGCCGCGCCTTCGGGGCAACGCGTGGATCAATCATGCGCGACATTCTGGCCGAGAATCTCGTGGTGACACTCATCGGCGGTTTCATCGGTCTGGTGCTCTCGATGCTTTTCGCATGGCTTTTCACGGCTTTCCTCTTTGAGCCTATCGACAACTGGGAGGGATATTCAGCGGAGATGACAGTCGACTTCACCATGATTTTCCGCTGGTCGATATTCGGATGGACTCTCCTCTTCTGCTTTATTCTCAATATTTTAAGTGCCGGCATTCCTGCCTGGCGTGCATCACGTGTCGATCCTGTCGACGCCCTTAACGGTGACTCCAAATAAATTCAAGTTATGAAACGCAAATTACTCAAACAGATGGCCAACCAGTGGCGCAGCAATGTGTGGCTCGTGGTCGAACTGTTGATTGTATCGGTGGTGATGTGGTATATAATCGACTTCCTCACCATCATGATAAAACCGATGACCGAACCCAACGGATTCGACATCGAACACTGCTACAAAATTTCATTCAACCGCGCCGGCGAGTTCCCCGAAGGTGTCGAGGAGACCACATCGGTGCAGGAACGCCGCCAGCTCCTCGACCGTCTGCGCCACTATCCCGGTGTCGAGGCCGTGGCACTTTCCATCCAGGGTGTGGAGCCCTATCATGGCAATTTCGCTTCATGCTATGTGGTCGACGTGACGGCCGACTCGCTCTACTATGGCACTCGTCGGCCCTCCACTCGCTACGGCTATGCCAACGCTGACTTCCTGAAAGTGTTCCGCATCGGTGGAATGCGCGGTGAGTCCCCCGAAGAGGTGGCCGAGCAGTTCGGTTCAGACGGAGCCAACATCCTTGTGGCTCGGAATTTCGTCAACAGTGTCGACACCGTGGCCCAGTCAGGACCGGTGGATCCCATTTCGCTCATTGGTCACAAGATGCTGGTCAACGGCCAGAATTACAAGCTTGTCAATGTGGTGAATGACGTGAAGCGCGAGGATACCACCCCGCTTGACTATTATTCGTTCGTGCTTATGCCCCTCATCGAGAGTGTGGACCAGCACATCGAGTACTTCGACGATCTCTCTATCCGCGTCCGCCCTGAGGCCGATAATGGTTTCATCGAACGTTTCCGGGCCGATATCTCCAAGCAGTTTCACATCGGTCTGACCTATGTGGTCGACATCCGGTCGTTCGACGACGTCCGCGCCGAGCGTATCAGCGAGGACTCCAAGGTGAAACTCAAGCTCTACGTGGTGCTTGCCTTCCTGCTTGTCAACGTGTTCCTCGGGCTGCTCGGCACCTTCTGGTACCGCACACGCCAGCGTGTCTCCGAGATGGCTGTCCGCATGGCTGCCGGAGCCACCCGAGCCTCTATCTTCCGTCGTCTGATGGGTGAGGGCATCATTCTCCTTGTCATCGCCACGGTACTGGCCTTTGGCATTGACTCGCTTATAGCCTATCTGGAGTTCAATCTCCGTATGGACGGCCCGCATTTCACTGTAGGCATGATGGCCTGGACCGTTGGCATTACATTCCTTGCATGTCTGGCCATGATAACTCTCGGCATCTATTTCCCGGCGCGCGCAGCCATGAAGATCCAGCCTGCCGAAGCCCTGCATGACGAATAAATAACCTTTATTATTTATAATAATGAAACTGATCCAACAGACTTTCTATAACCTGCGCCGTCAGCCGGTGATAGCTGCTGTCACCATCATCGGCACGGCTCTTTCCATCTTCCTGGTGATGGTGGTGGTGATGATGCAGCAGGTCAAAGTGGCTCCGTTTGCTCCCGAGAGCAACCGTGACCGCTTCCTCCACTACTCTTTCGTGTCATTCGGCTTTAAGGAGTGGGGCAATGTGGAGGAAAACAACTCCAATTGTCCGATGAGTTTCCGGATGGTCAAGGAATTGTTCTATCCGCTTGAGACCCCTGAGGCTGTGACTGCCTATACCATCGACGCCGGAGTGATGTCGGTAGGCCTGGCCAAGCAGAAACCCTTCGCGGCCGACGTGCGCGAGACTGACCACAACTACTTCAACGTGTTCGACTTCAGTTTTGTGGCCGGCACACCGTTCGGTAAGACCGATTTCGAGGCCGGACTTTCCAAGGCTGTGATTGACTCCAATGTGGCCAACCGCCTTTTCGGCACCACCGATGTGGTAGGTCGTGAATTTCTGCTCAACAATGCCGTCTACACCGTGGCCGGGGTAGTGAAACCTGTCAGTCCCATAGCCACAAAGGCTTATGCGCAGGTATGGATCAACACCACCTCCACCAATACCCCCGACAACACCTGGGCACTCCCTGCCGGCTATTACAGCGTCACTATCCTTGCCCCCGAAGGGAGGATGGACGAGGTGAGGGAGGAATTTAACGTGAGGTTTGCACAGTATCAGAAGGAGATAGGTCGTGAAGGCTACGAGATTCTCAACCGCCACCGCCCTTATGACCAGGAGACGCAGGCAACCAGCTTCTCGGCTAACAATGAGCCTGATGTCAAGGGAGCACGCCGTCAGCGCTGGATCATATTCGCCATCCTCCTCATAGTCCCGGCCATCAATCTCTCGAGCATGACCCACAGCCGTCTGCGCCAACGCATATCGGAACTCGCCGTGCGACGCGCTTTCGGAGCCACCCGCCTCAACACTCTCCTCTCGATCATCAACGAGAACTTTGTCATAACCCTCATAGGGGGTATTCTCGGGCTTATACTCAGTGTGGTGATGGCTTTCTGCTTCAACCGCCTCATCTTCGCGCAGGATTTCACCCTCTTCCTGACCCCTCCGTCGGTCAATCCGTCGATGTTGCTCCAATGGTCCACTTTCGGTTGGGCGCTTCTATTCTGCTTTGTGCTCAATCTGCTAAGTTCGGCCATCCCCGCCATCCAGATGTCACGTGTGTCACTCGTCACCGCCTTGCGCGGAGGCAAATAAATTTACCACCTTCACAACTTTTTTTACTGAAAAATGCGACGTAAACTTTTAAAACAGATAAAAAATGAATGGCGCACCAACGTGTGGCTTGCCCTCGAGCTGCTGATTGTGTCGGTGGTGCTGTGGTATGTGGTCGATTTCCTCTACGTCTACCAGTCCTACAGTTCTCTCCCTAGGGGATTCGACATTTCACATACTTATCGCCTGTCATTCAACGAGATTACCCCCAAAAGTCCCGACTATATCCCAGGTCGTGATGAGAATTGTATCAGTGCCGATATGGTCGAGTTGCTCTCGCGTCTGCAGCATCATCCTATGGTGGAGGCGGCCTCGATTTCAAAAGCGTCGTTCCCCTACAACGGCTCCAACTCAGGCACCGGATTTGTCTGCGACACTATGTCTAACCAGTCGCATGTGTTCAAGCGTTTCGTCTCCCCCGATTTTGTCAAGGTGTTCCGCTACGAAGGCACCCGCGGTGAGTCGTTCGACCGGCTTTCACAGCTCTTGTCCGAGGAAAAGTTGATAATCTCCGACAATATCCTTAAGGGATATGGCATTTCGGGCACATCGCTCATAGGCAAGGAGGTGCTGACATCCACTGCTGTAAGCGACACCTCGATACACCCGGTGGTAGGGGCGGCTATCCTGACTCCGCGTTATCACGACTATACTGCTATGGGCGAGACGGTAGTGTCACGGCTTCCTGAATCATGGTTCTCCTGGGAAGATGAGGTGTGCGTACGTATCAAGCCTGAGGAGGACCACGATGTGGTGGAACGCTTTATGGATCAGGCCGAGTCGCTCCTGCATGTAGGCAACGTGATTCTCGTCAATGTGATCCCCTTCAAGGAGCAACGACGCATGTTCATGCAATTATGGGAAAATGAGCGCCGTAACATGTTTGTGGGCCTGGGCTTCCTTGTTCTCAACATTTTCCTTGGCATTTTCGGCACCTTCTGGTTCCGCACCCAGCAGCGCACCGGCGAGATAGCCATACGCAAGGCCATGGGCGGCACCCGCACCGCCATCTTCCGGCGTCTGATTTCCGAGGGCTTGCTTCTCCTCGTTGTGGTCACCCCGATAGCTTTCGGTATAGACTGCCTGCTGGCTTACGAGGAATTCAGCAAGTACTACCACGGATATTTCGTGGTGGAACGAGTGGCGGTCTGCGCCCTCATCTCGTTCGGGCTGATAGCGTTGATGGTCATCGGGGGTATCTGTTTCCCGGCCTACCTCGCCCAGCGTATCAATCCCGCGGTGGCTCTCAAGGACGAATAGGTCAGCCCTGCTTTTCCCTTGATAGTGTGTGTACTGAATCTCTTTATTAGAAAAAACTGCAAAGCAACTTGATGAATAATATGAAACGTTTCCTGCTCGTAATAGTCTATCTGCTCCTCTTTCTTGTGATGTGTGCCGCCGAGACGGTCACCATCTCGCTTGACGAGGCCATATCCCGCGCTCGACGTCAGAGTGTCAGTGCCGCCGTGGCTCTCAATGAGTTGCGCCAGGCCTACTGGGAGTATCGCACTTTTCGTGCCGAGCTCCTCCCCGAGGTGTCCTTCTCCGCGAAAATCCCCGGCTACTATAAGCAATACTCCTCCTATCAGAACGAGAACGGCGAGTTTGGCTTCGTGCGAAACAATTACATGAATCTTTCGGGCACCCTCTCACTCTCGCAGAACATTTGGGCCACAGGCGGTACCCTCTCGCTCAACACCTCGCTCGACTATCTGCGCCAGTTCAGCGGCAATTCCTACAACCGCTTCATGTCGCTTCCGGTGGCCATCTCGCTCAATCAGCCCATATTCGGTGTCAACACCGTGAAGTGGGACCGCAAGATCGAGCCTGTGCGCTACACCGAGGCCAAGGCGCAGTTCCTGAGTGCCACCGAGGAGGTGGCGATGACCACCATCAACTACTTCTTCAACCTCCTCTCGGCCAGGGAGAATGTGTCGATAGCGCGTCAGAACCTCGAGAACGCCACGCGCCTCCACGAGGTGGCCAAGGTGAAGCGTGAAATGGGGCAGATAAGCCAGAACGACCTGCTGCAGATGGAGCTGAACGAGCTCAATGCCCGCTCGACGCTCACCTCAGCCGAGTCAGACATGAAGAGCCACATGTTCAGGCTGCGCGCCTTCCTTGACTACGGAGAGGATGTGGAGCTCGAACCTTCGATACCCGAAAGCATACCTTTGGTAGACATAACTTTTGCCGATGCGCTCGACAAAGCCTTGGCCAACAATAAGTTTGCCAAAAACCTGCGCCGCCGTCAGCTCGAGGCCGACTATGAGGTGGCGAAAGCCAAGGGTGACATGAGGCAGATAAACCTCTATGCCCAGGTGGGATATACCGGTGTGGGTAATGAGGTGGGGAGCTCCTACCGCAACCTTAAGGACAACCAGGTGGTGGAGATCGGCATCACCATCCCGATCCTCGACTGGGGCAAACGCCGGGGTAAGGTGAAGGTGGCTCAGAGCAACCGCGAAGTGGTGGAGAGCAACCTCCGGCTTGAAGCCATGAATTTCAATCAGGACATCTTCATCCTTGTGGAACGCTTCAACAACCAGCAGGAACAGTTGAAAATTGCCGTCCGTGCCGACGAGATAGCCCAGAAGCGCTATGAAACCAATGTGGAGACCTATCTCATAGGTAAAATCTCCACCCTCGACCTCAACGACTCGCAGGTGAAGAAGGATGAGTCGCGCCAGGAGTATTTCCAGGAACTGTACTATTACTGGTACTATTTCTATCAGCTCCGTTCGCTCACCCTTTGGGATTATCAGGCCGACACCCCTCTGACGGCTGATTTCGAGCAGATATTGCGCAACTGACGCTTTGCGGAGATACACACACTTTACGTCGTCGCCCTGACCGGAAATTATCGGTCGGGGCGACGGCTCGTTTTCGTGGAATGATGACCATCGGCTCTCACAGGGTGCGCTCCACTATGATGATGATGGCCAAAGCCGTGAGGCAGAGGATAAATGCTATGATGCGGCAGATGATGAGGAAGTGCCGGGCGTAGGCATAGTCGGCCCATTTGCCGGGAGAACGCCGGTGGCGCATGAAATGGACGGTCAGACGGCTAAGTGGCAGCAGGAGTATACCGATGGCTGAAAGGGTGATTGACAGATATATCATAATGAGGAGTGCTTTTTGTTTTTGAGATGCGTCCCTATAGGTAAACGTGTGGGCCTGCGCCTTGGTTTCAGGCAGGTAGAGGGGGCGGATATAAAAAAATCACTCCCCGAGGCGTGAGCCTCAGGGAGTGTGGATTTGGTTTTAGTGGCGGGGACAGGACTCGAACCTGTGACCTTTGGGTTATGAGCCCAACGAGCTACCACTGCTCCACCCCGCGATGTTTTCGTGGTGCAAAGGTAGGAACTTTGTGCGGACTGACCAAATATTTTGATGAGAATTTTCGGTTAATTAGTGTTAAAAGGTGGTTTGGTGCTCGCATTTTGCCACAAAAACGGTGTTTTCACATTAATTATAAGGAAGTGGGCCATGATAAGCGTGGGATTTTTGTAACTTTGCAGTTCTATATTCCCTAAATTTGGATTAAACTCACTTTTTCACCAACTATGCAGACACAAGGCTCGTTTTTAAGCCACATCCCTCCGGTGACGAAAAATCTGATTATCATCAACCTGATAGTCTGGCTCGCTATGTTCGTGCTGCCGGGCAAGATAGGGGTGGAGCTGGAGACCTATGGCGGCCTCCACTATTTCAAGGCTTCCGACTTTAATTTCGCCCAGCTGTTCACCTACATGTTCATGCACTCCACCGGTGGGGCCGCCCACATATTCTTCAATATGTTCTCCCTGTGGATGTTCGGCATGACCCTCGAGCGCGCCCTCGGGAGTGCCCGCTTCCTGTTCTACTACATCTCGTGCGGCATCGGCGCTGCCCTTGTGCAGGAACTTGTGTGGGCCCTGACCTGGGAGGACACTTTCGTGCGCCTGTTGGCCACCGGCAACAATCTTGATTTCCCACAGGCCCGCGAGGTGCTCAACGGCCTCAAGGATACACCTTGGCTTAGCCAGAACCTCAATTTCTTCATCACCATAGGCGCCTCGGGTGCAATCTACGGTGTGCTTCTGGCTTTCGGCATGCTCTTCCCCAACGCCCCTCTCTATCTATTCTTCATCCCCATCCCCATCAAGGCCAAGTGGATGGTGCTCGGCATGGGTGCCATCGAGCTGCTTATCGGTATGAGCGAATCGATGGGGCGCAGCGATGGTGTGGCCCATTTCGCCCACCTCGGAGGCATGATATTCGGATTCTTCATCATCCTTTACTGGAAGAAAAAAGGGACATTCCATGGCGGATTCGGGGGTTATTGATCAGATGCGGCGGGGCTTCACATCGGCCACGATGCTGATGAAGATCATCTGGGTCAACATCGGTGTCTTCGTGGTGCTGAGGCTAATAGCCATAGTGTGCATGTTTGGCGGTGATGTCGACTTCATCAACACTGTGATGAAGTGGGTGCAGCTCCCCAGCTCGCTCCCCACGCTCGCCACCAGGCCGTGGACGGTTCTGAGCTACATGTTCGCGCAGTACGACGTGCTCCACATCCTTTTCAACATGCTGTGGTTCTACTGGTTCGGCACTCTGTTCCGCATGGTGTCGACACCGCGTCAGATGCTCGCCCTTTACATCTACGGAGGTCTCGGCGGAGCTGTGCTGTTCCTGCTTTTCTACAACTCTTTCCCCATGTTCCATCATGCCTCGGGCTGGCTTATCGGCTCGTCGGCAAGTGTGATGGCCATAGTGACCGCCACCGCCATCCTTATGCCTGATTTCAGGATGCACCTGGTGCTGATAGGCCCTGTGGCTCTCAAATGGATAGCTCTCGCCACCGTGGGTCTTGTGCTTCTCGGTGTGTCGGGCAGCAATGCCGGCGGCGAGATGGCCCATATAGGCGGAGTGCTCACAGGAGTGCTCTATGCCCTGCGCATGAAGCGCGGACATGACATAACCGTCCCCTTCAACCGGCTTATCGACACCATTGTAAACACCTGGCACCGAGGCTCTGCGCCATCGCGCCGTCCGGCCGGGAAATCAACCATGCCACCCCCTCCGCGCCCAGGAGGACAGGGGGCTTCGGGCGGACCGTCAATCGATCCCGCCGACCGCGAGGAGCTTGATGCCATCCTCGATAAAATCAAGAAGTCGGGCTATGCCTCGCTCACTCCCGAGGAGCGGAAACGCCTCTTTGACGTGAGCCGGCGCATGAAGTAGTGCCCCTCTTCACCTGCACGTTTGTACTTACCGGATTTCCATATCCTATGTGTGACAAGTTCATATCATTGACCTATGACAGATAAAGTAAAACCCCGCCGTGCACCCATCAGGGCTGTGTTCAGAGCCCCGGCTGTAGCCATCAACGTCCTCGTGGCGATGATGACGGTGTTCTCGGCCTATGGGGGGATGTTTGACCCGGAGGTCTGTGTCGTTGCCGCTCTCGTGGCCATGACTCTTCCGCTCCTGCTCATGGCAGGCGCGTTGTGTCTCCTTATCGACATCTTTTTCTGGCAGCGCCTCATCCCGGTCATCATTCTCGGTTGGCTGGTGTCGCTGCCGCCCCTCCTCTCATACTCGCCGCTCAATTTCCCACGCCACGAACTCACGCCCGAGGAGAAGGAGCGGAGTTTCACCTTGCTCACTTATAACGTGCTTCACCTCTGGGACTTCCGCGGAAAGGTGGAGGGCCTTGAGCGCAACGCCACCCTCGATTATATCCTGTCGACCGACGCCGATATTCTCAATCTTCAGGAGATGGACGTGGTGATTCCGGAGGACCCCTGGAAAGTGACCCCCGAGCAGATGTATGAGATACACTCTCGCTACCCATACGGCTACCTCAACGCCGGTAAGCAGCTCGGTGTCCTCTCCAAGTATCCCATCGAGCATATCAAACTCGACATCACTCCCGAAATGGCTTGGCGCATGGCCTGTTTCCGCATTGACATCATGGGTGACACGGTGTATCTTTTCAACGTCCACCTCCAGTCGATAGGGCTCACAGCCGAGGATAAGGAGATTTATATGCGCCTCTACGACAATCCGCCTACCCACAAGGAATTTGCCAAAGAGTTTGAGGAGGTGAAGACGCGCCTCATAGGCAAGCTCACCGATGCTTTCCGGGAGCGGGCCAAGCAGGCCAGGGTGCTGCGCCAGTGCATCGACTCCATCGGTGGCAACTGCATAGTGGCCGGTGACTTCAACGACATCCAGGACTGCTATGCCGTGCGCACGGTGATGGGCGACGACATGACCGACGCATATGCCGAGAGCGCATTCGGCCCCACCATCACATATCACGGCAACCGCTTCTATTTCCACATCGACCAGGTGCTCTACAGAGGCAATTTCCATTCGGTCGACATAATCAGGGGCGATTGTCCTGCGAGCGACCATTATCCGCTCCTCACCACCTTCGTGATGGACACCCCGAAGCCACGCGAGGATGCCCCTCCCCAGAATGAATAGAATGATAAACCAATTTTTTAGAGTTTCATCCTTATGAATAAACTATTATCCGCCGCTCTTGGAGCAATGCTCCTTCCGGCCACATTAACCCTTTCTTCGCCCATGAATGCACAGGAAAGACAGAATCCGTTTATGGTGCCTTATGACACCCCTTACGAGATTCCTCCGTTTGACAAAATCCGCTACGAGGACTATCTCCCTGCCCTCGAGAAGGGGATAGAGATCCAGCGCCAGGAGATCCAGGCCATAGCCGACTCAAAGGAGGCTCCGACGTTTGAGAACACTATCCTCGCCATGGAGAAATCGGGCGAGCTGCTGCAGCGTGTGATGCTGGTGTTCTCTTCGCTCGACGAGACCGACAACAATGCCCAGATGCAGGCCATCTCCGAGAAGGCTTACCCGATGGTTTCGGCTGCCTCTGACGAAATCTCGATGAATGACAAGCTCTTCGCCCGCGTGAAGCAGCTCTATGACAACCGCGATAACCTCGGTCTCACCGGTCCTCAGAAACGTGCCGTGGAGCTGTCCTACAAGAGTTTCACCCGCAACGGTGCCCTCCTCGACGCCGCAGGCAAGGAGCAGCTCAAGGCTCTCAACAAGGAGCTTACCGACCTTCATCTCACATTCAACAAGAACCTGCTCGCCGCCACCAACGCGTTTGAAATCGTGGTTGACAACGAGGCTGAACTTGCCGGCCTTCCTGCCGGAATCGTGGCCACAGCTGCCACGGAAGCAGCTTCGCGTGGTAAGGAGGGCAAGTGGGCGTTCACTCTCCACGCACCGAGCCGTCTGCCGGTGCTCAAGTATGCCGACAACCGCGACCTGCGCCGCCGCATGTATGAGGGATATATGAACCTCGCGTCGGTAGCCCCCTATGACAACCGCCCCGTCATCGGCAACATCGTTAAGGCCCGCGCCAAGAAGGCCCATCTGCTCGGTTTCCCCGATTTCGCATCATATATGACCGACAATGTAATGGCCAAGACCCCTCAGGCTGCCACCGACCTGCTCATGAAGATATGGGAACCTGCCACTGCCCGCGTCAAGGACGAGGTGGCTGAGATGCAGGCTTATGTCAATGCTGCCGGCGACAATTTCGAGATTGCACCCTGGGATTATTACTACTACTCGGAGAAGGTGCGTCAGCAGAAATTTGACCTCGACGAGAATGAGGTGAGCGCATATTTCTCGCTCGACAATGTGCGCAAGGGTATCTTCACCCTGGCCGAGCGTCTCTATGGCGTGACATTCACTGAAATGCCCGACGCTCCCAAGTATAACCCCGAGGTGACAGTATATGACGTGAAGGACCTCGAAGGCAACCATGTGGCTGTGTTCATGACCGACTATTTCCCCCGCGCTTCAAAGCGTCAGGGCGCATGGATGAGCGAGTTCAAGGGTGCTTTCACCGATCCTGACGGTAAATCAGGTCGCCCCATTGTCTACAATGTGGGTAACTTCACCCGTCCTACTGCCGACACTCCGGCGCTCCTCACCATCGATGAGGTTGAGACAATGTTCCACGAATTCGGTCATGGCCTCCACGGCATGCTCACCCGCGCCGAGCTCCGCAGCCAGGCAGGTACAAATGTCGACCGCGATTTCGTTGAGCTCCCTTCGCAGATCACCGAGCATTGGGCCATGGAACCTGAGCTCCTCAAGGATTTCGCATTCCATTACAAGACAGGTGAGGTGATTCCCGAATCACTCATCAATAAGCTCCAGGCAGCCTCGACCCACAACCAGGGCTTCATGACCACCGAGCTTGCCGGTGCATCGCTCCTCGACCTCGAATGGGGCCGTCTGAATCCCGCCGACGATGAAGAAATCGATGTGGACCTCTTCGAGAAGCAGGTGGCTCAGAAGCTCAACATGCCCGAGCTCATCGCTTACCGCTACCGTTCGCCCTACTTCAAGCATATCTTCGGAAGCGACGGTTATGCTTCGGGTTACTATACTTATCTTTGGGCCGAGGTGCTTGACACTGACGGTTTCGAGCTCTTCTCTGAGAAGGGTGTGTTTGACCCTGCCACAGCGCGTTCATTCAAGGAGAATGTGCTTGAGAAGGGTGGCAGCGAGGATCCCATGGAGCTCTATGTGCGTTTCCGCGGCCACGAACCTTCGGTTGACGCTCTCCTGCGCAACCGCGGTCTTGCCCCTGCTGCCGAATCGGCCAAAGGTGGTGAGCTGAAAACTCAGGGTGGAAAGTAATAGAAAATGTTAAAATATGCTATAATTGATAAAAATGTTGACCAAAGGTAGACATTATTAAGCGAAAAATCTCTACCTTTGTCACGAACATTAAAAAAGGATAAATTAACAAAGACATCCATCCTTTCATTCACGAAAAAATAATAATAAGTGAATCATAGGTTACGGTCAGACTACTCGTGAGAGTGGTCTGATTTTTTTTTTGAGCCTTCGCGACATTATCGCACCTTTCAGGGGGTGTCATCGCTGTAACTTTGCAGAAAAAAGTATCAGCGAACTATGAAAAACATCAAGTCAACCACAAAAACATCGCGCCCCGCAGGGGTTTCAAAGTATAAACGTGCGGTCTCCGACAAGGCTTATGCCGATTTTACATCGCGTCTGCGTGAGGCTCTGACCCAATGCGGTGAGGAGGATGCCGTCGAGGAGGCCTTGGAATGTCTCGACCTCTATCTGCGTTGCCGTATGGTGGGGTGGGATGAGCTGCGTCCAATGGTGAAGATGGCGTTGACTCTGCTCCTGCCGGAGGTGGACCGCGCGATGATGCGTTCGGAACGTGCGCGCCGCCGTAACCGTAAGGAACTTTATGATGTGGTGATGCCGCGTGAGGCTCAGCCGGATCCGGTCATTGGACCTGCCCATGAGGCTGAGGCAGAAGGCGCATTGGATCCGGCAGAAAAGTTTGTGGCGGAGGCGCATGTGCAGCCGGAAGGGGAGGTGGCGGAGCCATCGCAGCCATCAGCGGCGTCCACCGACTCTCAGGACGAGACCGCGGCCGATATGGCAGGGATGGCGGACTGGTCTATCCGCAGGGAGAACTTCTTCGATTACCCGGTGTTGAACCGTCGGCAGCGCCGTCAGGCGGAGCAGCAACGCCGACGTGAGGCACGCAAGCCCAACCGTCGCCGGTGATGGGTAGAGTGGTGGTCGATAGGTTTATTGTGTGGGTAAGTGTGAAAGATGGGTTAAATAATGTCAATGTTATTGCAGATGCAATGAAAATGTGGTAATTTTGCATCAGATAAACAGTGGTTTATTGTATGACCAATCTTAATTTAATAAAATTTAACCAATTTAAGAACCTTAACACAATCTGCCTATTGAAACATTGCTACTCTAACCAAAACATTCGAGAAACCAATGGAAAATCTGACTAAGCTGTCTGACCGTGAACTGGTCGCCGCTTACGCCAATGAAAACAACGATGCTTTTGATGTATTGTTGGCACGTCATCAAAACAAGGTCTATTCCTATATACTCCACATAGTGAAAAATAAGGATGTGGCCGACGACATCTTCCAGGAGACGTTCGTCAAGGCGATTATGACCATCAAGCAGGGTCGCTACACGGAGCACGGCAAGTTCTCCGGCTGGCTCTCGCGCATAGCCCACAATCTAATCATAGATTATTTCCGCCAGGAGAAGATAGAGAATGCTATCTCTGCCGACGAGGAGGGCTCCGGTCTGCTTAACCGCCGCGACTTGTGTGACGGCAACATCGAGGACTTGCTAGTGTCGTCGCAGATCGACGAGGATGTTCGCCGCATAGTGATGGCTCTCCCCGATCCGCAGCGGGAGGTGCTGGTGATGAGGTTTTACCGCAACATGTCATTCAAGGAGATCGCCGAGGCAACCTCTGTGAGCATCAACACGGCTCTTGGCCGCATGCGCTACGCCATAATGAATATGCGCCGTATCGCAGCCGAGAATAACATAGCACTTGCCGTATAGTAGAAGTGAAGTGATTAACCCCAACGGCTTCATCGGCCTCCGCTACGGCCGATTGAGGCCATTTTTATTTCAATACTATTAACCTCCTCTCTCCTTCGTTTCAACCGTGAACAGTAGAATTAAAAATCTCGTGGTCCTCTCTCTCGTGGCCCTCGCAGGGGCTGCTGATGCTTTGGGCGCTGATGACAAAGAGTCGGCGCAGGTCAATTACATCCCTCAGATACATGGGGTGGTGCGTACCCGCTGGGAGTTGTCGACCGATGACGGTAAGAGCCGTTTTGAAGTGCGTAATGCGCGTGTGACGCTTGCCGGTGCGGTGGCTCCTACCATCGACTATTTCATACAGACTGACCTGTGTGACCAGGGAAAAATCAAGATACTCGATGCCTGGGGACGCCTCGGCATCACAAAGGGGCTGCAGCTGCAGGCCGGACAGTTCAGGTTGCCGTTCGGTACTGACTGTTTCCGCGGACCGGCAAATTACATTTTCGCCAACCGTTCGTTTATCGGAAGCACCGTGTGCAATGTGCGCGGAGTAGGCGCGAAACTGAGCTGGGTGCCTGTGCGTGTGGGTGACAAGGTGCTGACCCTCGAGGCCGGTGCGTTCAACCCCACGGCCATGGCAGAGCATAATGTGTGGGTGAGGACTCTGGCTTATGCCGGGAAGGCCCAGCTTACGGTTGGTAATGTGAAGTTGGCAGCCGGTGTGCAGACCATCGTGCCCGACTCGGTGAGGATGAATCTCCTGGGAGGCTCTGTGACCTGGCAGTCGGGACGCTGGCTCGTGGAGGGTGAGTATATGAACAAGCATTACACCAATTCGGCCCATAAGCCGTCACATGCCTATAATGTGTATGCCGATTATCATTTCCCGGTGCGCCTCGGTGTGTTCAACCGGGCTTCGTTTCAGGCACGAGTGGACGGCATGACAGCCCACAGTTCAGGCACACGCAATGCGGAAGGGAAGCTGGAGACTAATCATCCCACCCGCAACCGCATCACTCTCGGCGGAACCATGACTTACACCTATAAGGCTGTGCGCTGCGATATACGTCTTGATTATGAGAAGTATTTCTATCACCATGAGGTGGATCCGACACCTACCATGGGTGATAAGATATGCGCCGAACTGGTGGTGAGATTCTGATAAGAGCGGAGATTCCCGACTCGACATAACGATAGGAAAAAACAACAAGTCCCTGCCATCGCGAGATGTGATGGCAGGGACTTGTGTTGTTGGGTATGGGTTAAATGCGGTGACGTGTCAGCGTCAGCCGATCTTGATTCCTGAGAATCCCATGAACGCCATGGCGAGAAGGCCGGCGCAGATGAGGGCGATGGGCACACCACGCATAGCCTTGGGGACGTTGGTCCAGGCGAGCTGCTCGCGGATGCCTGCGAAAATCGAGATGGCCATGGTGAAACCTACGGCTGTGGCGAAGGCATAGACGAGTGACTGGCCGAGGTCGAGGTTGTCACGCACAACGAGAATGGCGACACCGAGGACGGCGCAGTTGGTGGTGATCAGGGGGAGGAACACGCCGAGAGCGCTGTAGAGCACCGGGGCAATCTTCTTAAGGATGATTTCGAGCATCTGCACAAGGGCTGCAATGACGAGGATGAAGACGATGGTCTGCATGAACTGGAGCCCGAGCGGATCAAGGACGAATGTCTGAAGCAGCCATGTGACGCAAGTGGCTATTACCATTACGAATGTTACGGCTGCTCCCATGCCTGTGGCCGATGAGAGTTTGCGCGATACGCCTATGAATGGGCAGATGCCGAGAAACTGGGCGAAGACGATGTTGTTGACGAAAATCGCCGTGATGATGATGGAAATATATTCGAGCATCGCTTAGATGTGATTTTTTTGGTGATTGGATGTGAGGGTGGTTAGCACTTTGAGGCGCGCAGTTTGGTGAAGAGCGCGATGAGGAGGCCGAGTGCGATGAAGGCTCCGGGTGCGAGGACGAAGATGAGCGAGCCGTAGACTTCGGGGTAGATTTCGGCGCCGAAGATGCGGCCTGTGCCGAGGAGCTCGCGGACAGCTCCGAGGAGGGTGAGCGCGAATGTGAAGCCGAGGCCTATGCCGATACCGTCGAGGCAGCTGTCAAGCACACCGTGGCGCGAGGCGAATGACTCGGCGCGTCCGAGGAGGATACAGTTGACCACGATGAGCGGGATGAAGATGCCGAGCATGGCGTTGAGGGCCGGGAGGTAGGCCTGCATGAGGAGCTGGAGCACTGACACGAATGTCGCGATGACCACGATGTAGGCCGGGATGCGTACTTTGGAGGGGATGAGGTTTTTGATGAGCGAGATCACCACGTTGGAGCAGATGAGCACACCCATTGTGGCGAGGCCCATGCTCATACCGGTCATTGCGCTGCCGGTGGTGCCGAGTGTGGGGCACATACCCAGCATCAGCACGAATGTGGGGTTCTCGGCTACGATGCCGTTATATAGGATTTTGAGTTTGGAGTTCATGGTGGTTGTGATAGTTTTTAATGGCTGGGAGAGTGAGGATGGGATGAAGGGTTAGTTTGCTTCCTTAAGCTGGCCGTAGGCTTTTGATGCTCGGGTCAGCGCGTCGAGGAATGCACGCGATGTGATGGTGGCAGCAGTGATGGCGTCGATGTCGCCGCCGTCCTTTTTCACTGTCATGTTTGTGGTGGCCGGGTTGAGGCCTATCACGTTGCGGTTGCCTTCGGGGGAGCGGAACCATTCGCCCATCTTGGCACCGAGGCCCGGGGTCTCTGCGTGGCTCATTACTTCGTAGCCGGTGATGTTGCCGTCGGCGTCGAAGCCGTACATGAGGCGGATTTCGCCTGAGAAGCCTGCGAGGGAGTAGCTTTCAACGGCTGCTCCGACGAGCTGGCCGTCCATCTTGGCGGGGAATACTTTGACCGGTGTTGTCTCGCCCTCGGGAGTGATTTCGACCATTTCGGCCACAGGGTTGTTGTTGAACTGCGGGGTTACGGCGCTCACGGCTTCGGTCTGCTTGTTGAGCTGAGCTTCCTCGATGGGTTTCTGTGTTATGGTGTAGACACCGGCGAGGAGTGCGGCTGCGATGATTGTGATGATGCCGAGTGATAGCACCATGTTCAGAAGTGATGATTTCATGCTGCAACTCTCCTTTCTCCGAATTTACGGGGTTTGATGTAGCGGTTGATGAGGGGTGTCACGCCGTTCATGATGAGGATGGCGAATGACATGCCTTCGGGATATGCTCCCCATTGGCGGATGATGATGGTGATGATGCCTATCATGACCCCGTAGAGTATCATGCCTTTGTGGCTCATTGGTGATGTCACGTAGTCAGTGGCCATGAAGATGGCTCCGAGGAGAAGGCCTCCTGAGAGAATCTCTATGCCTACAGGCGCTCCGATGCAGAGCGAGAAGAGGGCTACAGTGGCGATGATGGATACAGGGATGTGCCATGTGATTACGCGGAAGCATAGGAGGTAAATGAAGCCGATGATTAGTGCTATGGCTCCGATTTCACCCATTGAACCACCTGCCATACCGAGGGCTTTGTCCATGAGGTCGACGTCGGAGGGGTCGATCTGGTGAAGTTTGAGCTGTCCGAGGATTGTGGCACCAGTGGTGGCGTCGGCGTAAACCCAACGGTTTTCGAGGGGTATAGGCCATGATGTCATCTGCATGGGGAATGACAGGAGCAGGAAGACACGGCCGACGAGTGCGGGATTGAAGATGTTGCATCCGAGGCCTCCGAATGTCATCTTGCCGATGCCTATGGCGATGACGCATCCGATGAGCACTATCCATACAGGAAGGTTGGATGGGAGGTTGAGGGCGAGGAGCAGACCGGTTAGGACTGCGGAGAGGTTGCCTATGGTGGGGCGCTCGCCAAGCATGAAACGTGAAATGAGATACTCGGTTGCTACACATCCGGCTATTGCGGTGGCCATTACGATAGCTGCACCTATGCCGAAATAGTAAAGGGCCAGCAATGCTGCGGGTATCAGCGCTATGATGACATGGAGCATCAGACGTGACACCGTCGTTGATGTCTGAGCATGCGGCGATGGCGAAATAGTGATAATTTGGCTCATTTAAAGTTTTGGTATTAGTCGGTGCAAAATTATAAAAAAATCCTAAAATCTCCAAATGGAGATGAATTTGTGCCCGGATTTTTGGCTTTGGGCGTGTGTGAAAAAGGAGCGGGACGATGTGTCCCGCTCCATGTGTATGTCGGATAAAGATTGCAGGTGGGAGGGATCAGATGCGTTCGAGGACTGTGGCCACGAGATCCTGCACGGCTGTCTTGTAGTTGGGGTTTGCGTCGTTGTTCATGCGGTTGGCTATGATTGAGCAAACTGTCATGGCGCGGTGACCCATGAGTCGGCCGAGTCCCTGGAGGGGTGCTGATTCCATCTCGTAGTTGGTGACTTTGCGGCCGTTGTGGCGGAATTCCTCTATGCGGCGGTTGAGGTCGGGGTTGGCGAGCGGGAGGCGGAGTTCGCGACCCTGCGGACCGTAGAATCCTACGGCTGAGATGGTGTTGCCGCGCACCATGTCGTCACGGCCTATCTGCTGCACAAGTTCTTCGTCGGCGTCTACCACATAGGGTTTGGCCCAGAGTGGGTTCCAGCCCACGCTTTCGCAGAAGTCATGCTCGAAGTCGAGGTCGGCTACTTCGTTGCGTCCGGCGTAGTAGTTGAGGACGCCGTCGAATCCGATAGCTTTCTCTGCTATGACCGGGGTGCCGAGCTTGAGTTCGGGCTGCAGGGCTCCTGATGTGCCGATGCGGACGAGGGTGAGGCGGCGCTTTTTGTCGCGGACTTCGCGAGTGGCAAAGTCGATGTTGGCGAGAGCGTCGAGCTCGTTGATGACTATGTCGATGTTGTCGGGGCCTATGCCGTGGGAGAGACACATGATGGGTTTGCCGTTGAAGGTGCCTCCGATGGTGTGGAATTCGCGTGAGCTTACCTCAAAGTCGGTGGTGTCGAAGAATGATGCCACCATATTGACTCTGGCCGGGTCGCCTACGAGTATCACACGGTCAGTGAGCTGTTCGGGACGGAGGTGGAGGTGGAAGATTGAGCCGTCGGGGTTGATGATTAATTCGGACGGGGCGATGATTTTCTTTTCCATAATATTATTTTGTTTAAGAGTTAACGTCGTGGTGGATTTTGGGGATTGGAGGAGGCGGCGGGGCTGTAAAGGGTCGCCGTCAGGTGAGGATGGCGCGGTAACGGCCGCCGGGGATGTGGGCTATGAGGTAGCGGAATTCCATGTCGATGAGCATTCCCATTAGCCTGGGGGTAGGTATGTCGAGCCTTGTGGTGAGGTCGGTCATAGATGCTTCGCCGATGTCGGTGAGGATGCTTATGATGGTCTCCTCGTCGGGTGTGAGGGTCTCGAACAGTGTCTTTTGGGTGCCTTCGGGCTCGCGGACGGCCCAGCCCATGTGGGAGAAGAGATCGTCGGCGGAGGTGATCAGCGCGGCTATATTGCCGGCGATGAGTGAGTTGCATCCGGCTGAGTAGCGGTCGGTGACACGCCCGGGGAGTGCCATCACGTCGCGGTCGTAACCGGCAGCGAGACGCGCGGTGACGAGGGCTCCGCCTTTGTCGGCTGATTCGGCCACTATGAGGCAGTCGCTCAGTCCGGCCACTATGCGGTTGCGCGCCAGGAAGTTGCCACGGTGAATCGGCTCGGCTGATGTGTAGTCGGTGAGGAGCATGCCTCCGCGTCTGACTATCTCGACGGCGTCGGAGCGGTGGGTGGCAGGATAGATGGTGCTGAGTCCGTGGGCGAGGACGGCTATGGTGGGGAGGCCTGCGCGCAGTGCAGCCCTGTGGGCTGCGATGTCAATGCCGTAGGCAAGTCCGCTGACTATCACTACATTGCCTGTAGCCTTGGCGGCGATGTCCTCCACGAGCCGTGTCACGAAGTCGGTGCCGTAGACGGTGGCATGGCGTGTGCCGACGATGGATATGAAGTGGGCGTCGTTGAGGTCGCAGGTGCCGAGGCCGTAGAGCATCAGGGGGGCGTCGTCGCACTGGAGGAGGCGATTGGGATAGTCAGGGTCGAGGAAGTAGAGGGGGGTGATGGAGTTGGCGCGTATGAATTCGGCCTCTGCGGCGGCGCGGTCGAGGGCTCTGCCGCGGAGTGAGTCGGAGAAGAGGCGGTTCTTGAATCCCATCATGGCCGAGAGCTGTCCTTCGGTTAGGTTGAAGAAGGCTTGTTCGCTTCCGGCGCGGGCGAGGAGCATCTGCGCGAGCTCGGGGCGGAGTCCGCGGAGTGAAGAGAAGGCTATGCGCCATGTGAGGTTGTCATGCTCCATGATGTAGGGGGAATCTGGGTGGGGAGTATCAGAGGTATTCGGCGAAGGCTGCAGCGAGGATGTCGCCGCGTGAGAGGTGGCCGTTCTCGAGGCATACGACTGTCACTTCGGCTTTTACGACGGGGGCTCCGGTGATGGCGTGGAATATGTGCTGGTGGAATATGAAGCGTGCTCCACGACGCTCCATCCGGAGTTTTGACACCATGCTTTCGCCCAGGGTGAGTGACGAGATGTATTCAATCTCGATTTTCCTGACCACAGGGTCGAGTCCCTGTTCCTGCATGGCGCGGAATGATGTGCCGGCGGCTTCGCAGAAGTCGTGGCGTGTTATCTCGAGGTAATGGAGGTAATTTGCGTTGTTGACGATGCCCTGAGAGTCGACTTCGTAGTCCCTGACTTTGATAGGCATTTCGAAGGTGTACTGGTCCAAGGTGGGAAGTGGTTGATATGGTTATAGAATTGATGACTACCGGCCCGGGCAGAGAGGCTCAGGCGTTGTAGAGGTATCGCTTGATGGATCGTTTCGGGGTTTTTTCGAACTCGTTGGCTATGAGCTGGATGCGGTCAACGCGCTCATAGGGGGCCACGAGGGTGTTGAGGTCGGTGCGGACCTGCTCCATGAGTTCGGGGAGGCGCTCGTTGGATATATGGTCGCGGTCCATGGCTTCGTAGTCGGGGTAGACGAGGGCCACGAGGTGTTTGCCTCGCTCGACTATCAGGCTTTCGGAGACGTAGGGCATGTTGTTGAGTTTGGCTTCGATTTCCTCGGGGTAGATGTTCTGTCCGTTGGCGCTGAGAATCATGGTTTTGTAGCGTCCGCGGATGAAGATTGTGCCGTCGTCGGAACGTGTTCCCATGTCGCCGGTGTGGAGCCAACCCTCTGAGTCGAGGACGGCTTCGGTGGCGTCGGGATTTTTGAAGTAGCCTTTCATGACGTTTTCGCCACGGACGCATATCTCGCCCGGGGTGTTGACCGGGTCGGGGCTGCCGGCAATCTTGCTGTGCATGATGTGGGGGAGGGTGCGTCCCGATGAGCCGACGATGAATTTACGCCATGGGGTGTAGCTGATAAGGGGGCCGCATTCGGTCATGCCGTAGCCTACGGTGAAGGGGAATTTGATGCGGTGGAGGAATTCCTCGACTTCGTGGTTGAGGGGTGCTCCTCCCACGATTACTTCCTCAAATTCTCCGCCGAAGGCTTCGATGAGTTGGTTGCGAATCTTGCGGTAGATGACTTGGTTGACCCCCGGGAGGCGTAGGAGACGGCGCACGGATGGTTTCTCAAGCACCGGGCGGAGCTTGTTGCGGTAGATTTTCTCGAGGATGAGCGGTACGCAGATGATGAGGTTGGGCTTCACTTCGGCAAAGGCCTTGAGGAGGAGTTTGGGTGTGGGCAGCTTGCCGAGTAGTGTGACATGGGTGCCGACAGCCAGGGGGACGAGCATGTCGAAGGCGCATCCATAGGCGTGGGCGAGGGGGAGGAATGAGAGTGCCCTTGAGCCACGGTAGTGGAGCCTCGACTGCATGCCGAAGCGGACGTTGCCTCCGAGGTTGCGGAGGGTGAGCATGACTCCTTTGGAGAAGCCTGTGGTGCCTGAGGTGTAGTTGATCTCGGCTATCGTGTCCTCGTCGATGTAGGGGTAGTCGACATCGGCTGTCGTGAATCCGTGGGGATAGGCCCGGCGCACTTTCTCGGGGAGCCGGTCGAGGAATTTACGGACGGTGTGGTTGGAGGCGGGGTGCTCGGCGAGTATTGCCCGACGGTCAAGCGACATGACGGCCTTGACGTTGGGTATCTTCTCGAACTCCATGTTGTCGAAAATGGCCTCGTTGATGAAGAGGAGGACACTCTCGGAGTGGTTGATGATGTGCTGTGCATCCTGGACGTTGAAGTCGTGGAGCACCGGCACGATGACGGCCCCATAGGTTATGGTGGCCATGTAGGTCACCACCCATCCGATGGAGTTTTTGCCCATAAGGGCTATTTTGTCGCCACGCTTCACTCCGCATTCCTTGAATAGGAGGTGCATGGCGCCGATGCGCCGTGCGAGGTCGGCGTAGGTCATGGTCTGCCCGCTGCCGAATTCGCTCAGCACCGGGAGTTCCCAGTTTTTACGGAAACTGGAGGCATATATCTGAAGTAGATTTTCGGAAAACATATCTCTCATAAATCAGACTCTCTGTATTAAGAGTTACTTAACATATAACGCTGGCTTACAATCCTTTGTTTGGGGTGGTGGAGGATAATCCGGCGCGTGGCTGAAGCGTGTTGACCGCATGGAGACTCCTCGGTCAGCACAAAGTAACTAAAAATCATGGTAATATCCTAAGAGTATGTTGATTTTTTAACTTTATGAAATCTTTAAAACGGTCTTTATTCTTCGGGAATGGCGCACTAATATGTCGAATCGGGTTGTGGAGGGGTATTGCTGATGGGCGGACGTGAGGGGACAGAGGGAAACGGAAGCACCCCGCTGCCGATGGGGGCAGTGGGGTGCGGTATGGGTTATGTTTGTCAACAGCGGGTCAGCGCGTGATTACATCTTCTTGAGGTAGTCGCGGAGAGCCTGGTTCTCGGGGTCTATTTCAAGGAATTTCTCGAAGTATTCGCGAGCTTTGTCCTTGTCGCCGGCCTTGAGATAGTAGTTGGCGAGGTTGTTGTAAGCGCTCTTGTAAGCGTCGGCATACTTGGTCTTGTTTTCGGGATCTTCGTCGTAGGCAGCAAGCATGTCCTGGTAGGTTGCCACGAGGTCCTCGGTGATTTCGCTACCGTCGCGAATCATCATGAGGGTAGCCTTGTTGCGGTAGAGGGGACCCTTGTTGGCTGCTGACTCGATGGCGAGATCAACGTATTTGATACCGTTGTTGGCTGCTTCGGCGCGTTCGGGAGAGCCTTCGGGGAGTGAGATGCCGAGGTTCTTGTAGCGGTTAGAGAGGGTGAAGTAGTCGTTGAGTGAAGCGTCGCCGGCGTCAACGTACTGCTGCATGTATTCGGCTGCCTTCTGGTAGTCCTCAAGCTCGGTGTACATTGAAGAGATGTTGGAAAGAATCTGTTTGTTCTTTTCGGGGTTGAGGTTGTAGGCCTGCATGTAGGCATCGATTGCTTCCTGGGGACGGCCGAGTTCGCCGAGGATGTCGCCATAGGTGGTGTAGTCGGTTGCGGTGAACTTGGCACCAGAGTGAGCGAAGAGCTTTTTGGCTGCTTCCTCAGCTCCGGCGAAGTCGCCGAGGGCTGCCTTGTTGAGCATCACCATGCGCTGCATGTACTCGTTCTGGGGGTCCTTGGTGAGGACGTTGTTGGCTACGTCGAGTGATTCCTGGTACTTCTTGCCGAAGTAGAGGAGGCCTGAGTAGCGCTGTTCGTCACCCTGGAAGTGGTTGGGGTTCTGGATGTATTTGCCATACTGCTCGGCAGCTTTGGTGAACTGGTTGCCGTCGTAGTATTTTTCGGCGAGCTCGCTCTGTGCAAGTGCGGAGGTGGGGAGCTTCTCGTTGAGTTCGACGAGCTTGTCGATAGCGAACTGGGGGTTAACCTTGTTGTAGAGGTTGGCGTACTTCACATAGGCCTGTGGGTTGATGCTACCGCTTTCTTCGTCGAAGATGATGGCCTGTTCGTAGAAGCCGGCTGCCTGGCCGATGTCAGATTTCTTGATCATGTCGCCCTTGAGGAGGTAGACCTGGGGCTCTTTGTTTTTCGATACCTTCATGGCCTGTGCGATCTGTTTGTCGATTTCCTTTGCGTAGGTTACAGGGTCGACATTGAAGTATGCGCGAGCCACGGCAGCCATGAGGGAGGGATCCTTCTTGTTGGCGTCGAGGGCGGTCTTGAACTGCTTTTCGGCTTCGGACTTGTTGCCGTTCTTGAGCGCGATTTCGCCAAGGCCTACGTAGTTGTAGCCGTAGGCGGGGTTGGCCTGGATGCCTTTGTTGAAGTTCTCGGCAGCAGCAGCGGTGTTGCCGTCGCGCATGTCGAGTGAACCGAGATAGAAGTAGGACACGGCCTTGTCGGTGGCAGAATCGTTGATGGTCTTCTCGAGAATGGTTTTAGCTTTGTCAAAACGGTCGGCATTGTAGTAGTCTACACCATCCTGATAGCCGCCCTGAGCAGAAACCGCGAGGGCGCAACCTCCCAAGAAGAGGGAGAACAATGTACGAAATTTCATGTTGTTGGTTTACTATTTTTTGGTTTAATTTTTTTGATTCGGTTGCTTTTTCTGGGTTGTGGAGAGCCTATTATTATAGACTAACGGAAAAACGCAGGGTTTATTTCCATCAGCAAGAATATTTTTTTGCCTCCGTGGGTTTATTCCACCTGGACCATGCGCGGGCGCACGGTGGCGGGGAGTATGCCTGTCATCTGTATGATTTTCTGTCCCTGGAAGCCTGTCACGAAGCTGAAGAAGCGATGAGAGATGGTGCCACCCGGGGCTGTGCTGATCATGTAGACGGACCTGTAGAGGGGATAACTTCCGTCGAAGATGTAGGCCTGGTAGGGCTTGTAGGCGGCCACTACGTCGTTGCCGCGGATTTTGAGGACTTTTACGTCGTCGTTGAACCGGAGGGTGGTGGTGTCGCTCTTCTCGACGGCCTGGGCGAGCTCTTCGGTGGTCTTCTCACGGCCATTCATGTCGCTCGATACCCAGCTGACGCCAATGATGCCCATGGCGTTTTTGTTTTCAGCCACGGCTTTGAACACGTCGGGGTTGGTCTTGACGGCAGAGATGTTGGGGCCGAAGTCTTTTCCACCAAGGATGGAGTCGCGCATGTACTTGACGGTGGATGAGCCCTGGTGGTCGAAGATGACTGATATCTCACCGAGTTTGCAGGGTTCCACCTGGTCCCATCGGGTGACTTCACCGGAGAGAATCTCGGCGATTTCCTTTTTGGAGAGGATTTCGACAGGGTTCTGGGGGTTGACTATCAAGGCGAGGGCGTCGATGGCTATCTTTTTCTGATGGACCACTTTCTTGTGGCTTCTCAGGTAGCTGAGTTCCTGGTCGGTGAGCGGGCGGGTGACGACGGCTGCCTTGACGCTACCCATGGCCATGATGGAGTCGATGGCGGCATTCTCGGGGAGGTAGTAGGCGAGGACATCTTCCTTCGGGTAGATGTATTCGTAGACGTCGATTTCCTGCTCCATGATGTTTTCGAATGATTCGTCGCAGGCTACCTTTGCGAGGGTGGCCGGTTTCTGTGATTCGGCGGTCTTTGAGCAGGATCCGAGCATGGCCGTGGCCGAGAGGGCCACGGCGGCTGCGGCATATCTTAAGAATCGTGTCATTGCCAGATGTGGTTGCTTAGGGGTGGTTGGGTAAGTATGATGTCGAGGAGGGGAGACCGTTAGCATGCCGGCCCGGATGGGCGCGGCTGATGGTCAGTCGCGGTCGTTGCCGTAGCCGGGGTCAATCCCCTTGAACTGGCGATAGGCACGCCAAAGACCGTAGACGGTGAAGAGTGCGCCGCCGACCCAACGGACCCATCCCCATGTCGGGAAGAGGATGTCGAAGTATCCGCAGAAGAAGAGGATGCCTACTCCGACATATACTATAATCATGATGATGCCGAAGATGTTGCGCATCGTGGCGGGGGTGCCGGTGGAGTTTTTCTGTTCACTCATAGCTGTATAGTTTAAAACGTTAATTTTGTTGACGATAGCGGGAGGTGTTAACTTCCGCTTATAAAATTAACAATTTTGTGTTTTGAAAGTTCGGTGTCGGAAGCCGGTAATGACGTGAGAGCCGAAAATTTGTTCTTTCGCCGTAAAATTAATGAAAAAATCTTAATTAATGCGCAATAGCTGCGGGATATTAAAAACCTTTAACACTACCTACACATATTATATATAAGGGATAGGGGAGGGCGGTCGAAACATTTTTTGTAAATTTGCAGTCATGATGAATCCACCACTTGCGGAGCGTCTGCGTCCGCGTTCGCTTGATGATTATATAGGCCAGACTCATCTTGTAGGTCCATGCGGGATTATTCGCAGGATGATAGAGTCGGGGCGCGTGTCGTCGTTCATACTCTGGGGTCCTCCCGGGGTTGGGAAGACCACGTTGGCCAAGATCATAGCCAATACGGTGAAGGTGCCGTTCTATACGCTCTCGGCTGTGACGTCGGGGGTGAAGGAGGTGCGCGATGTGCTGGACAGGTGCAGGCGCGACGCGGAGAGCATGTTCACGCAGGGGAGACCTGTGCTGTTTATTGATGAAATACACCGCTTCAACAAGGCGCAGCAGGATAGTCTGCTCGGTGCTGTGGAGAGCGGGATAGTGACGCTGGTGGGCGCGACTACGGAGAATCCGTCGTTTGAGGTGATAAGGCCGCTGCTGTCGCGCGCGCAGGTGTATACGCTTCGTCCCATGGAGCAGGATGAGCTGCAGCAGTTGCTCGACAGGGCCCTGGAGAAGGATGAGGTGCTCAGGAGCCATGGGGTGAGGGTGGAGTCGTCGACGGCGCTTTTCAGGTTTGCCGGCGGGGATGCCCGTAAGCTGCTGAATATCCTTGACCTGCTTGAGCAGTCGACTCCGCAGGGTGAGGAGATGGTGATCGATGACAAGGTGGTGACAGAGAGGCTTCAGGAGAATCCTGCCGCGTATGACAAGAACGGTGAGATGCATTATGACATAATCTCGGCTTTCATAAAGAGCGTTAGAGGGAGCGACCCTGACGCGGCTGTCTACTGGCTTGCGAGGATGATAGCCGGCGGGGAGGATCCGGAGTTCATAGCACGGCGTCTTCTCATATTGGCTGCGGAGGATATCGGCCTCGCTAATCCGAATGCGTTGCTGCTGGCCAACGCGACGTTTGACGCGGTAAGGAAAATCGGTTTCCCTGAAGGGCGGATTCCTTTGGCGGAGTGTACCATCTATCTTGCGCTTTCGCCCAAGAGCAATTCGGCGTATATGGCCATAAATTCGGCTCTCGCTATGGTCGAGAAGACCGGGGACCTGCCGGTGCCCCTGCATTTGAGGAATGCACCGACGTCGCTGATGAAGGAGATGGGCTATGGACGCGACTACAAGTATGCCCATGATTATCCCGGGAATTTCGTGGTGCAGCAGTTCATGCCTGACGAGCTCGGTCATAAGGGGTTCTGGCATCCGTGTGACAATCAGGCTGAGATGAGGTCGGCCGCGCTCCAGAATTCACGTTGGAATCCGGCGCCGAAGGGGGGCGAGGGAACAGAGGGGAGCGAAAAGTGAATTTTTTTCGCGTGATGGGGGTTGAATTGGAAAAAATGTGTATATTTGCGGAAAATAAGTAGCGTCAGTTGTCAGGCGGTCCGTGGTCCGGACTGCCCGGAGTGACTCTACTATCATTAATGCGATAATGATAACATCCGTTTCAAACATAATCCCCCAATTAACATTATGAAGAAGCATAATTTTTATGCCGGCCCCTCGATTCTTAGTGAATATACCATTAAGAATACGGCCGATGCAGTGCACAATTTTGCCAATACCGGTCTTTCGCTCCTGGAGGTTTCACACCGCAGCAAGGAGTTTGTGGCTGTGATGGATGAGGCTCAGCAGCTCGTGAAGGAGCTTCTGGATGTGCCCGAAGGGTATCAGGTCCTGTATCTGGGCGGCGGCGCAAGTCTGCAGTTCTGTATGGCGCCTATGAACCTTCTCCGCACCAAGGCCGGATATCTCGACACCGGCACATGGGCTTCGAATGCTATCAAGGAGGCTCGTCTCTTCGGTGAAGTAGAGGTGCTCGCATCATCGAAGGAGGCTAACTATACATATTATCCCAAGGGCTACACCGTGCCTGAGGACCTTGACTATTTCCACATCACCACCAACAACACTATCTATGGCACTGAGCTGCGCACCGATCCTGACGTGAAAGTGCCCCTGGTGGCCGATATGTCGTCGGATATTTTCTCACGTCCGGTTGATGTGTCGAAATATGACCTCATCTATGCCGGCGCACAGAAGAATCTCGGCCCGGCAGGTGCTACGCTCGTAATCGTCAAGGAGGATGCGCTCGGCCATGTGGACCGCGCAATCCCCACTATGCTTGACTACCGTACACATATCAAGAAGGGCTCGATGTTCAACACTCCTCCGGTGCTTCCGGTGTTCTCTTCGCTCATGACTCTGCGTTATTATAAGGAGCAGGGCGGTGTGAAGGAGATGGAGCGCCGCGACCTCGCGAAGGCTGCTCTCCTCTATGACGCCATCGACGCAAGCAAGATGTTTGTCGGCACAGCTGAAGCTGACTCTCGCTCAATCATGAACGTGTGCTTCGTGATGACTCCCGAGTATAAGGAGCTTGAGAAGGATTTCATCGATTTCTGCTCGTCTCGCGGAATCGTAGGCATCAAGGGACACCGCTCGGTGGGTGGTTTCCGCGCTTCGCTCTACAACGCTCTGCCCATCGAAAGCGTGCAGGTGCTTGTGGACGCAATGAAGGATTTCGAGGCACAACATTAATAATCCCTGACGAGATTGTCGCATGAAAGTTTTAATTGCTACTGAAAAGCCTTTCGCTGCTGTCGCTGTCGACGGTATGCGCAAGGTGATAGAGGATGCCGGAGCTGAGCTCTGCCTCCTTGAGAAATATACATCGCGTCAGGAGCTGCTTGACGCTGTGGCTGACGTGGATGCCATCATCATCCGCAGTGACAAGGTGGACGCCGAGGTGCTCGACGCCGCCAAGAAGCTGAAGGTGGTGGTGAGGGCCGGAGCCGGTTATGACAATGTTGACCTTGCGGCTGCCACCGCTCATGACGTGTGTGTGCAGAACACTCCCGGCCAGAATTCCAATGCCGTGGCGGAACTTGTGTTCGGGCTGGCTGTGATGATGTGCAGAAACATGTATAACGGTACCTCGGGAACTGAGCTTAAGGACAAGACGCTGGGTATCCAGGCTTTCGGACAGGTGGGTCGCAACGTGGCCCGCATAGCCCGCGGCTTTGAGATGAATGTGTCGGCTCTTGACCCTTATTGCCCGGACAATGTTATGGAGGATGCCGGAGTTTCGCCTGTGCATTCTGTGGAAGGTCTCTACCGTAATAATAAGGTGGTGTCGATTCATATTCCCGCAACGCCTGAGACCCGCGGTTCGATAGGTTATGATCTTATAGCATCGATGCCTAAGGGTGGTCTGCTCATCAATACCGCCCGCAAGGAGGTGATTGACGAGGAAGGTCTCATCAAAGCGCTCGAGGAGAGAGGCGACATCAAGTATGCCGCTGACGTGGCGCCTGAGCGTGCTGCCGAGATTAAGGAGCGTTTTGGCGACAGGGTGTTCTTTACGCCTAAGAAGATGGGTGCTCAGACCTCTGAGGCTAACATCAATGCCGGCATAGCTGCCGCTCGTCAGGTCATAGCTTTCCTTACTACCGGTGAGCAACGTTTCCGTGTGAATAAGTAAGCACAGTCGAGGCTGCCTCGTAGATTGGGCGCCTGATGATTGATATACGGAGGCTCGGACTGTTTTGCAGTCGCGAGCCTCCGTTTTTTTGTGGGGATATGGGTGGTGCGGTTTGTGGTGCGATGATTTTTCCGTTGTTGTGCGGGGATTGTGCGGAGAGGGTGTTTCGGGAGGGTTTTGTGGAGTGATATAGGCGATGTTTTGGTTTGTATGGCGGATAAGTGTTAAATTTGCGTTAAAATAGTTGGGAATATTTGGAGGTTTCGGGTAAAGTGTCTACCTTTGCACTCGCTTTTGAGAAGCACACCCCGCAGCGGCGGGGCGGACAAGTTGAAACGCTTGAGATTATCGGATGGTTCGGCCGGCTGGAAAACAATCGAAAAAAAGTTGCCGAAAAATTTGCAGGAATCAAAAATTGGTTGTACCTTTGCAAAGTTTTCCGATAAAAACTTCGAGAAAGCAACGGAGCACATTGAAAGAATTACAATAGAATGGAAGTAGTACAAGAGTCTTTTAAATAAGACCTCAAGTCAATTCCGAGAAGTCAATAAAATCAGCGGACCTGGCCAAGACGGTTTCTGCGAAAGCAAAACTAAAAGATAGAACTTAGGTTTGTCTTTCGGCTCTTTTTTTTATTAAGAAAAGAAAAAGAAAAGATAAACAACAACGAAGAGTTTGATCCTGGCTCAGGATGAACGCTAGCGACAG